>LNFM01007185.1_pt1 | contig 17640 bp, 15 predicted proteins | sample 596031 | NCBI WGS metagenome assembly LNFM01 (sample SAMN04254537, study PRJNA301005) | activated carbon metagenome | isolation source: dual media filters at the Ann Arbor, Michigan drinking water treatment plant | place: USA: Ann Arbor | reverse complement strand
CCGACGGGCGGGAAGAAGCGAGACTTGGCGATCGTGGTCAGGTAGAAGAACGCGCCAACGAAGGCCAAGGCAACGATGAGATAGCGGAACCGTTTCATAGGGAAAGGGTCACTCCTGGAGAGCCCTAAGCTCATTATAAGTTTCTTCGATTTGGCGCCGGGTGTCGTCCAGGGAAATCGATGTGTCTATGACGTAGTCCGCGAACTTTCGTTTCTGGGCCAGAGGTATTTGCCGCCGAATCCGGGCCAGCGCCTCCTCCCGCGTCCACTGGCTCCGCGCCATCGCCCGGCCGATCTGCGTCTCTTCGTCGCAGGTCACCAGCACCACCCGGGCGAACTGCTTATAAATGCCGGTTTCGATGTGGATCGCCGCCTCATACAGCACGATCGCGTGGGGGTCGGCCTCGAAGATGGCCAGGAATCGCTGCTCCCGCAAGGCTTCCACCAGCGGATGGACAATCGCGTTCAGTTGCGCCAGCTTGGCCGGGTCCTGAAACACGATCGCTCCCAAAGCGCGGCGGTTAATCGAGCCGTCCGGGTGGCAGATGCCTTCGCCGAACAAGGCCACTGTGGCATCACGCCCCGGTCCGGACAGAACCTCGTGACCCAGGCGGTCGGCTTCCACGAGTTCGCAACCCAGTTCCCCAAACATCCGCCCCACGGTGGACTTCCCTGTCGCGAGGCCGCCCGTGAGCGCAACCGTCAGCATCCCTGGTGACGCTCCGCCGCTTCCACCGTGTTGCTCATCAGCATTGCAATCGTCAACGGGCCCACCCCACCGGGAACGGGCGTCCACGCGCTGGCGAGAGCCGAGACGTCCAGCGGATGCACATCGCCCACCAGCATCCTGCCCTTCTCGTCAAACTCGGCGAGAGACTGCGGATCATTCCGCCAAATCGCCGCCACCTCGCTCCGCTCCGTCAACCGGTTGATGCCCACATCGATCACCACCGCCCCGGGGCGGATGTGTTCCGCCGTCAGAAACGCGGGCCGCCCAATGGCGCCCACTAGGATCTCGGCCCGCTGGCACTCCGCGGCCAGGTCCACCGTCCGCGAGTGGCAGATGGTGACCGTGGCGTGCGCATGCAGCAACAGCATCGCCATCGGCTTGCCGACGATGTCGCTCCGCCCCACCACCACCGCCCGCTTCCCGGCGACTTCGATTCCAGACCGCCGCAACAGCTGCATCACCCCGTTCGGCGTACACGGCCGCGACCCCGGCAGCCCAATCGATAGGCGGCCGACATTCACCGGATGGAAGCCATCCACGTCTTTTTCGGGATCGATCGCCTGCAGCACCTGCCGCGCGTCAATGTGTCCGGGCAACGGCATCTGCACCAGAATCGCGTCGATCGAGTCGTCCGCGTTCAACTCATCGAGAATGGCGAGCAACTCCGCGGTCGTCGTCGACTCCGGCCGGATGATCTTCTGGCTCACCAGCCCAAGGCTGGCGCACGTCTTCACCTTGGTATTGACGTACACCTCACTGGCCGGGTCGCCACCCACCAGAACCACGGCCAGGCCGGGCCGCCGAGGAAGCGCCGCGATGCGCGGCTGCAGTTCACCAAGAATTTCGTCGCGGACGCGCTTGCCGTCCAAAATCTGAGCCATGGTTACAGGCTACTATTTGCCCCCGGTCCCGCGCCTTACATTAAAGTTTTTCTGTCATCTGCCGATATCCATTCTATGAAGCGGGTACTCTCGGCAATCGTGCTCCTGGTGTGCGCCCTCCCGGCGTTGGCCGGTGAGATTGCCGGGAAGGTGATGATCACCCGGACGCTCACGAAAAAACGGGTAGTCGTCGATGTCTACGCCCCCCGGGGCGGTGCTCCGGCCACTGCCGCTTCCCCGCAAGACCTTGACGAGTGGGGCCGCACGGTCATCTATGTGGATACCTCCATGCCCGTGGAATCGTCTTCGGTAATCGCGCAGATCGGCCAGCGGAACCGTCGATTCGAGAAAGAGGTGCTGGTGATTCCCGCGGGCAGCAGCGTCTCGTTCCCGAACGGGGATCCGATCTTTCACAACGTGTTTTCCCTCTCGAAGGCCAAGCCTTTCGACTTGGGCTACTATCCGCAGGGCCAGACCAGGACGGTGCGATTTGAGAAGCCCGGCCCCGTGCAAGTGTTTTGCCATCTGCATACAAACATGAGTGCGGCGATTCTCGTCGTGCCGAATCAACTCTTCGCGCAACCATCGCCGGACGGCGCCTTTCGCATCGCCGGGGTGCCGCCGGGCAAGCACACGGTGCGGCTCTGGCACCGCAGTGCTGGCTTCCTCCAGCAAGAGGTAGATGTTCCCGCCGAAGGCGCCGCGAACGTCAGCTTCAATCTGCCTCTGGCCACGGTGAAGTCCGTAGGACCCTAATGCCTGCCCATGCGGAACTCCTCCCTCACTCGCCGTGTCGTGCTGTTCGTGCTGCTGCCTCTGGCGGTTGTGTTTGCGGCAAGCCTCTTCTGGATGGAGCGGGCCCTGCGGCAAAGTACGGCGGCCGAAGTCCGCGCGGACTTGCAGAAACGCGAACTCCGGCGGCAGCGGGAGCATGCCCGGCAGAGCCGCGAGTTGCAGCGAGCGCTCCAAGTTCTGAGTGAAAACGCCGGTCTGAAGGCGGTTCTCACCTTGCAACGGGATCTGGAGGACTCCGGAGCGTTGCGCGACCCGGTGGAACGGGCCGAATTGCAGCGGACTTTGGACGAACGTTTGGAGGCGGTCCGCGAGTCTGTCGACGCCGATCTACTCGCCATGGTGAACTCGCGGGAGGTCACCGTGGCCGAGTGGCGCCGGCGTCCCGGCGGCGTCTATCTGCGCCAGGAGATCCCGATCAATCTCGAACGGGAAAACCTCGGGCGGCTGGTTGTCGGCCGCGAGTTAGATCTGGCGACGATTAGCGGCGGGGCCGAGGCGGTGCTGATCAAGGACGGCCGCGTCGAGCTTTCCACTTTACCCGGCGAACGGTTTGCCGGGCTCGCGCGCGATTGGACGCAGCCCGGTGAGTTGCTTCTGGGAACGGAGCGATGGTTAGCCGTGCCGATGGCTTCGACCGAGCTTGGCGACGGCCGGCGCGTCGTCATGCTGGCGTCGGTCGATGCGGCGGTAGCTCCCTTCGTCCGCACGTTGCGGATGGTACTCGCCCCGGCGGGGGCGATCAGCCTCGGGTTGGTTCTCACCCTCGTCTGGTTGACTTCGCGGGCCGTGACGCGGCCGCTCCAGACCCTCACTGCTGCCTGTCAGGAGAGCATTCAGAAGGGCATTCTCGAAATTCCGCCCACCCGGCGAGCCGGAGTACTCGAAATCGATGTCCTCGCCGATAGTCTGCATCGGGCGGCCGTGGCTGCCTCCGATGCTCGCCATAGTCTCGAACAGGCTTACCTCCAGATCCTGGAGGCGCTCGTTGAGGGTCTCGAAGCCCGCGATCAGTACACGGCCGGCCACAGCCGCCGCGTCAGCCAGTACTCGGTTTGGATTGGCGAACAACTCGGGCTCGCCCCACCGGTCTTGGAACGTCTGCGGATTGGGGCCCTGCTACACGACATCGGCAAAATCGGCATTCCCGACGCCGTGCTCTTGAAAGACGGGCGGCTGACCGATGAGGAGTTTTCGACCATCAAGAAGCATCCCGAAATCGGGGTGCGGATTCTTGAGCGGATCGGCGCGTTTCAAGAGTATCTGGGGGCTGTCGGCCTTCATCACGAAAATCACGACGGCAGCGGATATCCGCAGGGTCTGCGCGGCGACGAGATTCCCGTTGAAGCCCGCATCGTGCACGTTGCTGACGCCTATGACGCCATGACCAGCAACCGCCCCTACCGCAACCGTATGCCCGAGGAGAAGGTCCGGCGGATCATCCGCGAGTGCAGCGGCACCCAGTTCGACCCGGCCGTCGTTGCCGCTTTCTTTGCCAGCCCGATCGATAGCACGGCGGCCAATTTGGAGAAGTTACATGAAGCGATTCAGAATCCCGGCAATCCTCTATCTGTGGCTGATGCTGCTCAGTCCCTGGCCGGCTGAGGCTCAGGAGGCGCAGATCGGCTTCGAAGTCCCGATGACGTTCACCTTCGGGGCGACGGTGACAGACCGTTTCAAGAACACGATTCCCGAGTGGCTGAAGACGATCGACGAACCGATCCGGGTCAACCGCTCCGTGGCGGCGGCCGGCGCCCGGGTGCTGATCGCGCCCACGCTCAAGCTAGGGCGCCACTGGTACTTTCACGCGACGTTCCAAGGAAACACCTCGCCGTTCTTCCACTATGAGGCCTATCACGTCCGTGGTTACGGAGCCCGCATTCGGATGCTGCAGGGCTTCGGCGCCTATACCACCGGTGGCGAGACCGGAAGCGTCACCGTCAAGGTCGGCAAACTAACGACGGCGTTCGGCCAGTTCGCCACCCGCTATAACGACCGCGACAACGCCCTGATCGATGCCCCGATGGCTTATGGCTCCTATCTCCTCCTCCGGCCCGATCTCATTCCGTGTTCGAATTTCGACCTCGAGCACCAGCAGCGGGTTCATCCGAATGTCGCTGCCTACCACTGCAACCACGTCGAGTCGTACACGTACGGCGTCCTGCCGGTAACCCCATACGGCATCTTCGGCGCCGAGGTCGACGTCACTTGGCGCCGCCTCGACGGACGTCTCCAGTTGGCGAACGGGTCACCCTCCAATCCCCAAAAAATCACCTCCTCCAGTCAAGCGGCCCAGTGGGCCGGTGGCGCCGGCGTCACTGTGGTGCCCGGGTTGCGCGTAGGCGTCTCCGGGTTTCGGGGGCCGTGGCTCGAATCGAGCACCCAGTCCCAACTGGACCGTGGCCTTCACTGGCGGCAATTCAACGCGAGCGGTATCGGGCTCGATGCCCAGTGGGCGCGTTCCCGGTTGGCCTTGAGCGGCGAGTGGCAACGCCTGCTCTACAGCTACCCGAATTTCCGATCCGGCCCTTCCGTCCAGTACGGCTATGTGGAGGGGAAGTGGACGCTGCATCCCCGCTGGTTCGCCGCCGCGCGCGCGGGCTATCAACGGCACAGCGTCGTGACGGACGAGTCGACGCCTGGGCACTCCCATTTTCTGCCGACGCGGATGGCCTACGAGTTCGCCGCCGGCTACCGGCCCCGCCAGGGGCACCTGCTGAAAGTCGGTTATCTTTGGATGCCGAGCACCGAGCGATACGGCCCTCGGGATGATGTTTTCGGCTTCCAATGGGTGGCCGATGTCCCCACCCTCAGTTGGACCCGGTAGCCGCTCAGTTCCAATACGTCCGGTCCAGACTGCGATACTGCACCGCCTCGGCCAGATGCTTGGCCGCAATCTGGTCCCGGCCATCAAGATCGGCGATGGTTCGCGCCACCTTCAGAATCCGGTCGTGCGCCCGCGCACTTAGCCCCATCCGCCGCACCGCCATTTCAAGCGTACGCTCCCCGGCCTCGTCCAGGCTGCAGTGCGTCCGCAGTTGCGCGCTGGGAATGTGCGCGTTGTAAAAGCCCCGCGCGTGTTGCCTTTCTCGGGCCGCGCCCACCCGTTGCCGGAAGTGTTCCGAACTCGTGGCGGCATCGGCCCCGCGCAGATCCTTATAGGGCACGGCCGGAACTTCAATATGCAGGTCGATCCGGTCGAGCATCGGGCCGCTGATCTTCGCCAAATAGCGTTGGATAATCCCCGGGGTGCATCGGCATTCGCGCGTCGGGTCACCGTGGAATCCGCACGGACACGGATTCATCGCCGCCACCAGCATGAACCGGGCCGGAAACCGGGTGGAAGAGTTGGCCCGCGCAATCGTCACCGCCCCCTCCTCCATCGGTTGCCGCAACTGTTCCAACACATTCCGGGCGAACTCCGGGAACTCATCCAAAAACAGCACCCCATGGTGCGCCAGGCTGGCCTCTCCGGGGCGCGGCGTCCCGCTGCCGCCGCCGATCAATCCGGCGTCAGAAACCGTATGGTGCGGAGACCGGAACGGGCGCAACCGCAGCAACCCATGCCCCTTGGCCAACTGGCCCGCCACCGAGTGAATCTGTGTCGTCTCGAGCGACTCCGGAAAGGTCAACGGCGGCAAAATCCCGGCCAAGCGCTTCGCCAACATCGTTTTGCCCGAGCCCGGTGGCCCCACCAGCAGCACATTGTGCCCCCCGGCCGCGGCCACCTCCAGCGCCCGTTTCGCCGTCGCCTGCCCGCGCACATCCGAAAAATCGGGGTAGTCCGGCTGCAGCGACCCGTCGAGCGTCGACTGCACCGGATCAAACTTCAGCGGCTCGTTGACAATCCCCACCGCCTCGGCAATATGCTTCACCCCGTATACGTTCACCCCCTCCACCACGGCCGCCTCGGCGGCGTTCTCAAACGGCACAATGACATTTCGAACATTCCGCTGCCGCGCGCACACCGCAATCGAGAGCGCCCCGCGGATGGGCCGCACCGCGCCATCGAGCGAAAGTTCGCCGATCGACAAGTGCTGTTCGCTCTGGTGCAGCGTCCCCATGGCGCCCAGAATGCCCAAAGCCATCGGCAGGTCGAAGCCAGGGCCCTCTTTGCGGACATTGGCGGGAGCCAGATTGATCGTTACCGCCCGGGCCGGGTAGCCGAAACCAGAGTTCATCAGCGCCGACTTGATCCGCTCCCGGCTCTCGCGCACCGCCAGATCCGGCATGCCAACCGTGATGAAGTCGCGCGCCGAGCCCGAGTTATACAGGTCCACCTCGACGTCAATAAGGTGCGCGTCGATCCCGTAGACGGCGGCTGATCGGGTGCGAAAAAGGCCCATGTAACAGGAGTGGGCCGCACCAGGATTTCTCTCACTCGACCGTAAAGGGATGATCAGAAGCGGTGCGGCCGCCGCTCACCCGGTCATGCAGCAGGAGCTGAATCCGGTAGGCGCCCGGCGCCAGATCCTTGCCCAGTTGCAGGCTGAGGACGCTCGGGAGATATCTGCGCGGATAGGCCGACTCCCCAGTCTGCTCCGCCGCCACCTCCTGCCGGAACAGGCTCACCCCAGCCGCGTTGAACGCCTCCAGGCCGTAGGCGATGTCGTATCGGTTCCCCTCGCCGCGCGCAAACCCGATGATCGAGAACTTCGCCCAGACCATGTCCCCTGGGCGGTAGGCTGGCGTCAGCACCGGTTGAGGAGCGTCCTCCTGCCGATAGAAACCGAAGTTGAGCGCGCTCAGCGAGGCATCCGCTGCAATCACTGGCCCGGCCAGCGGAATCTCGGCCAGCCTGGCTGTCTTCGCACTTGCAACCTGGTCTTCCAACTCGATGGTGAGTTTGGACTGGCCCCGCACCAGACCCGACGGCAGCTCCATCTCGGCGCTGACCTTTGGCTTCCACTGCTTGTCCTCCGGGGCGAGGTCAGCCACCACCTCGCCGGTCGCCGGCTTCGCCAGGGGCAATCCCGCGTCATCCGTCAGGGTGACGGTGTAGCGCAGGCGGACGCGGGGATCGCTATCGTCGTCCGCTTTAACGGCCCGTGCCCCGGTCACCGTGAATCGCACGAAAACCGTCTCTCCGCTTGCAAACGGGCGAGCCACCGCTTCCCCGCCATCGGTGGCGCTCAACATCACTTAATCAATCGCCAGACCAGCCGGTGCTTGCGCGAAACTAGTTGCCGAGAGCAGGACCAGCCACACCGCCAGGCGTAATTTTGGCTGGAATCTCGATCTGGGCAATCTGTTCCTTTTCCGGATCTCCGCCGCTTGAGACCTGCAATTTGTACGCGCCAACAGGGACATCAAATACAACATATCCTTGTTCCGTTCCCGACGGGGCCACCCGGCGCAGGATGCCCATCCATTGCGGAAAGCCTTGAATCTCCGTCACCTCCGGAATCTCGGTGCCATCGGCCGCAATCAGCCGGGTATGCGGCAGGGTGATCTCCTCGCCACTCCCGTTGGTCGCGGAGAGGAAAATCACCAAGTAGCGATTCTTAAGCGACTCTTTGGCCCCAGGCAGTTCCATCCGATAGTCCGCCGTCAGTCCGACGTACGTCACGGGCCCGGCCGTGGCTCGATCGCCCATGCGATAGACGTTCGCCTTCAGCGCAGCGGGATCGCCGCCGCAAGAGACGCAGGAAGCCAACAGGGCCAAGGCAGATAAGATGGAGGGGTAGCGTAGGGCGGTCATACGTGCGGGTCAAGTAAAGCCGGGAAACAATTCAACGCACCAAATGGGTACGCGAAAGAATCACGACTGGAAGTAAGGATGTTTAATTATGAGAGTACTTCAGCTAGGATTGCAATCGGCTGTTTTGATGGCCGGAGTAGGTGGACTGTTCGCGCAAGCGAAACACCCCGTTAGCGGCCGCGTCATTGCGCCCGTGATGAGCGCGGCGGGAGCCGATTGGCTGGAGCGCGGGGAGCGCGAAAGCGAAGAGAGTCCCTCGAAAGCGATCCGGGCCTTGGACATCAAACCCGGCATGACGGTGTGTGACTTGGGGGCCGGCAGTGGTTACTACACCGTGCGGATGTCGCGCTTGGTGGGGCCGTCCGGTAAGGTCTACGCCGTCGACATCCAACCCAAAATGCTTGACCTTCTCGCCAGACGGCTCAAGTCCGAAGGCATCAATAACGTCGTGCCCGTCCTCAGCTCCGAGGACGATCCCAAACTCCCGCCCAAGTCCCAGGACCTCATCCTGCTCGTCGACGTCTATCACGAGTTCGCCCGCCCGCAAATCATGCTGCAGCGCATGCGCGAGGCCCTCAAAGACGACGGGCGCCTGGTGCTCCTCGAGTTCCGCAAAGAGGATTCCTCCGTTCCCATCCGGCTGGAGCATAAGATGAGTATTGCCGAAGTGAAGGCTGAACTGGAGCCGGAAGGATTTCGGATCGACAAGGTGCTGGACGTATTGCCTTGGCAGCATATCTTCATCTGTAAGAAAAAGTGAAATGAACTGGACCAAAGGCCTCCGCCTGCCGGCGGAATACTCCCTCCACCACAACCGGGTTACGGGCGCCAAGGTGCATCAGCTTACCGCGCACGAGTCCACCAACCACGCCACGTACTTCCTGCAGAGTTCCTTTACCCCGGACGGCGGGACGATGTTATTCATCTCCAATCGCAGCGGCTCCTGGCAACTGTTCGCCGTCACAGAGTTCCCTGGTGGCGACATCGTGCAGCTCACTGACGGGACGCCGATCCATCCCTTCTCCCCGGCCTTTCATCCGGCGGGCGACCGCGTGTTTTTCGTCCGCGGCAGCGGGATCTGGTGGCTCCGTTTAGACACTTTGGCTGAAGGGTGTGTGGTCGACTTCGGCGGCGGCTCCATGGGCGAATGCTCGTTCGATGCCTCCGGGGAATGGCTCGTCGCGGCGGTGAAAAAAGAGGCGCAGTCCGGTTTGGCGGTGGGGCGGGCAGACGGAACGGCGTGGCATGTCATCCCGTTCCCTCGGACGGTGATCCATCCGCAGTTTCACCCCTTGGAGCCGGAGTGGATCGAGTTCGCCGGCGACCCGGCGCCGCGCATGCATCGCGTGCGGCGCGACGGAACGGAGCTCGAGTGCCTCCATGTTCACGACAACCAGGAGTTTGTTGTCCACGAAACTTTCCTCGGTCAGACCGGTCAGGTCGTCTACACCGTCTGGCCCCGGGCGCTGCGGAGCATGGACTGGCGGACGCGGGAACACCGGACCATCGCTGAGTTCAACGCCTGGCACATTACTCCCAACCGGGCCGGGACAGCCGTGCTCTGCGATACGAATCACCCGGATGAGGGCATCTTTATTGTCGATGTCGCCACCGGGACGCGGCGATTGGTCTGCCTCTCGGAGTCGAGTAACGGCGGGTCGCAGTGGCGCACCAGCCAGTATGCGCTGGCCGAAGATTTTGCGGCGGCCCAAAGTGCCGCGAAAAGCGGCCGGGCCCTCAGCTGGATGGAAGTGGGGACCGACACGGTTTACGGTCCGCAGTGGACGCACCCCCATCCCTCTTACTCCCGCGACGAGCGGAGCGTCGTCTTCACCAGCGATCGGACGGGCCACGCGCAGGTTTACGTGGCCGAGATTCCGTTCGACTAGAACCCGGACTTCATCGCCTCAAAGTCCTTGTGAAACGCCTCCAGCACCCGGTTCGTTTTTTCCCCCAGACCACACGCTTCGAGTAGCGGCGCCGGATCTTCCAATTCCCCATCCGGCGGAAACAGGCTGATGCCGAACTGGTTCACCGCGTGGTCGGCCAATTGGATGGCCCGGCTCAACGACATCAATCCAGGCGCCGAGGAGTCCGCGTCCGGGTTGTGGTGATAACGCACCGCCGACCGCACCGGAATCGGCAGTTGCCATTTTTCAAGCACCGCCAGCGAAAGCTCCGGATGCGTAATGCCCAGCAGTTCGTGTTCGCACTCGAGCGAGGTACGGCCAGACGTTTTCTGCAGCTGGCAAACCTCCGTGTACGCGTCCGGAATGCCCACGGCAAACATCAGTTTCCCCAAGTCGTGCATCAGCCCGGCGATGAAAGCTCCCTCGGCGTAGTCGATCGGCAGATGCTGGGCGAGAAGATCAGCCAGCAGCGCGGTTGCAATGGCGTGTTGGTTGAAGCGCGAGTCCGACCAGCCTTTCGGCAACTTCAACTGCGTCAACATCCGGGCCACCTGCATCGCCAGCACGATATTGCGCAACTTCACCGTGCCGAGAATCGCGATCGCCTGCCGCACGCTGCTCACCGAAGCGGACCGGCCATAGGCGGCGGAATTGACGATGCGGAGCACATTGCCCGCCAGTACGGCGTCCTTTTCAATCCAGTCGGCCAGTTCCGTCAGCATGACATCCTCGCGCGCGAGCGTGGCCATCAGCTTGGCAAGAACCGGGTTGAAAGGGGGAAGTTGTCCAAGCGCCTGAAGCGCTTTTTCTCTGGCGGCGGAAGGGGTGAGGATGGCATTCATTGCGGCTTCGTCTCCTTCACCTTCTCGGCAGGCCCTCGAAAAGTCTTAAACTGATGAGTGTGATTGAGCCTCCTCCGTTCGTTGAAGCGCCGGCGGTTGCCGTCCGGGATCTCCGGAAGGTCTACGGCACGAAGGCGGCGGTGGACGGCCTGACCTTATCGGTGCCCCGCGGCTGCTTTTTCGGCTTCCTGGGACCCAACGGGGCAGGGAAAACTACCACCATCAAAATGTTGATGGGCCTGGCCACGCCCACCTCGGGCGAAATCGAAATGTTGGGCCTGCGCATGCCGGACGACGCCCTGGCAATCAAGCGGCAGATCGGCTTGGTTCCCGACGACACCCTGCTGTTCGACCACCTCACGGGCCCCGAGTTCCTCGAGTTCATCGGCCGCCTCTACGGCCTCGAGCCGCGCCTGTCGCGCGAGCGCTCGCGGGAGCTGCTGGCGCTCTTCGAAATGGACGGCCACGATCAAAAGCTCATCGGCGAATACTCGAAAGGCATGCGCAAGCGGGTGGCCATGGCCGCCGCCCTCATCCATTCCCCGCAACTGTTCCTGCTCGACGAGCCGTTTGAAGGGGTCGACGCCGTGGGCGCGCGCCTGATGAAAGACATCCTGCTCGACCGCGTCCGCCGCGGCGCCACCATGTTCCTCACCTCCCATGTGCTCGAAGTCGTCGAACGTCTTTGCGATCGCGTCGCGATTATTCACGACGGCAAACTCGTCATCGACGAACCGATGGCGCAGTTGCGCGCCGGCACCGAGACCCTCGAAGAAATTTTCGTACGTGTCGTCGGAGGCGCGCCCCGGGCCGCCGACGCGCTGGGGTGGCTCTAGCGTGCTGACCCAGGCGCGGGCGATTCTCTGGGCGCAGTGGCAAACCCAGCGGAACTTCTTCCTGCGGTCGCACAAAGCTGGGGTCGTCTTCACGTGGCTCAGCGGCCTGCTTTGGTACGGGCTCTGGGTCGCCGGGGCCGCCGGGGCCGCGCTGCTGACGGGCGGCGGGGTCCGGCCTGAAATCCTCGAGCCGGCGCTCATCTCCGCGCTCTTCTTCGTCTTTTTCTTCTGGCAGTTGTTCCCGGTGATGCTGGCCTCAAGCGGCGCCTTCCTCGACGTCAAGCGCCTGCTCGTCTATCCTATTCCCCCGGGCCAGCTGTTCTTTCTCGAAGTGGCGTTGCGGCTCTCCACTGGCCTCGAAATGCTCCTGGTGCTGCTCGGCGCCTGCGCCGGACTCATCTGGAATCCCCAAGTACCCTGGTGGGCCCCGTTCCCGATGCTCGTCTTCGGCGCGTTCAATCTGTTCCTGGCCAGTGGCCTCAAGACGCTGCTCGACCGGATGCTCCAGCGCAAATGGGTCCGCGAGATCCTCGTCTTCTGTTTTCTCGGCATTCTCCTCGTACCGCAGCTCGTGGCCATCAAGGGAATCCCGGCGCCCGTCGTGGCGCAGATCAAGCAGGCCGCCGTGTTGACCTGGCTCTTCCCCTGGAAAGCCGTGGGGCATCTGTCGAGCGGACACTTCGCCTGGGGGCCGCTCGCGGTCCTCGTGGCGTGGACCGCCGGCGCCTACTGGTTTGCCCGTACGCAGTTCGCCCGCTCCATGCGCCTTGAAGAGTTCAGCGCCTTACCCGCCGGACAAGCGGCGCCGCGGCGGTCCAACGGCTGGCTCGAAAAGTTCTACCGCGCGCCCGCCCTGCTGTTCCCCGATCCGCTGGCGGCCGTCATCGAAAAAGAGCTCCGCCTGCTCATCCGGGCGCCCCGCTTCCGGCTCGTTCTCCTCATGGCCTGCACCATGGGCCAACTCCTCTGGCTGCCCATCGGCATGCGCCGCGGCGCCGAAGAGGGCTTCGTCACTAGCAACTACCTCACCCTTTCGATGTCGTACGCCCTCCTCGTCCTCAGCGACATTCTCCTCTGGAACGTCTTCGGTATGGAGCGCGGCGCGGCGCAGGCCTGGTTCGTCACCCCGGTCAGCCTCCGCACCGTGCTGCGCGCCAAGAACCTGGTCGCTGCCTTCTTCCTGCTGTTCTGCCTGTTGATCATCTCCACCATCGTCATCGTGCTGCCGGTGCAGTTGACGCTGATCCAGTTCCTCGAGTCCGTCGGCGTACTCGGGGTCATGGCGCTGATGCTCATGGCCGTCGGCAACCTGGCCAGCGTCTACTACCCGCGCTCGGTGGACCCGGGCCAAACCTGGCGCAACACCTCCGGCGGCAAGGTGCAGGCCTTCATGCTCCTCGTCTACCCCGTCATCTCGATCCCCATTTCACTGGCCTATGTCGCCCGCTGGGCGCTCGATTCCGAGGTCGCCTTCTTCGGCGTCTTGGCGGTCGACCTGCTCATCGCCGCCACCGTGTACTGGGTCGCCACGGACTCCGCCATCGAAGCCTCCGTCGAGCAAAAAGAAGAAATGATCAGCACCCTCACCGCCTCGCAGCGGGAAGGGCCCATCTCCCTCACCTGACCCCTAGACGATTTCGCTGATCACCTGGCCATGCACTTCCGTCAGCCGCTCGCGGCGGCCGAGATGCAGATAGCTCAACGCGTCCTGCTGCAGACCCAGTTGGTTCAGAATCGTCGTGTGAATATCCCGGAAGTGGTACGGCTTCTCAATCGCACGCAGACCAATGGCATCCGTCGCCCCCACCACTTGGCCGCCCTTAATCCCGCCGCCCGCCATCCACATCGTAAAGCCCAGGTTGTGATGATCCCGGCCCTGCGTCCCCTCCGACTCCGGCGACCGGCCGAACTCTCCGCCCCAAACCACGAGCGTCGAATCTAGCAGCCCGCGCTGCTTCAAATCCTTGATCAACGCCGCAACCGGCTGGTCCGTATGGCCAGCCATCCGGATATGGTTTTCCTCGATGTTCGAGTGCGCGTCCCACTGCATGTTGCCGGGGCCGCCGCCGGCGACGACGGTGATGAACCGGACGCCGCGCTCTACCAACCGCCGGGCCAGCAAACAGCGCCGCCCGTAGTCGTCCGTCTCTTTCTTGCCGATCCCGTACAGCTCCTTCATCGCGTCGGACTCTTTCGAGATATCGAACGCTTCCGGCGCCTCGGTCTGCATCTTGAAAGCCAGATCATACGCTGAAATCCGGGCCTCGAGTTCCGCATCGCCCGGCTTCATCTCGGCTTCGTTCAAGTTGCGGAGCAGGTCCAGCGTCCGCCGCCGCTGCGGTGTCGTAATGCCTTCCGGCAGCTCCAGATTCAACACGGGCCGGGCCCCGGCGCGCAGCATGGTGGGTTGATACACCGCCGGCAAAAATCCCTGCGTGTACATCGGCTGGCCTGCTTCCAAAGCACCCTTCGGATCCGGCAGCACGCAGTAGGCCGGCAGCGATTCGCTCTCCGTCCCCAACCCGTAAGCCACCCAACTCCCCATGTTCGGAAAGCCCGGCAAAATCCGCCCGGTCATCAACTGATACTGCGCCGCCGAATGGACCACCATGTCGCCGTGGCACGAGCGGATAATCGCCAACTCGTCAACGATGCTGCCCTGGTGCGGGAACAGGTCCGAAACCTCGATGCCGCTCTTGCCGTAGCGTTTGAACGTGCGCTTGGTGCCCAACAACTTCGCTGTCTTTGAAACGAACTGATACTTCGCCTCGCCAAACTCCGCCGGTCGCGGCTGGCCGTCCAGTTGATTCAGCAGCGGCTTCGGATCAAACGTCTCCATGTGGCTCGGACCACCGGCCTGGAACAGGAAGATCACCGACTTGGCTTTCGCCTTGTCCGGCATGTGCGGCGGCTTCGGCGCCAACGGATTCTTCGCGGCTGCCTGCGCCGTCATCTGGGCGAAGGCCAGGGAGCCAAAGCCGCAGAAGGCATGGGTAAGAAATTCGCGACGGTTGCGGGTCCAGCGGAAGTGTTCAGACATTGTTAGTCCACGTACAGAAAAGCGTTGAGGTTAAGCACGGCGAGGGCGAACTCGCGGAGCGGTTGGCCTTCGTTTAAATATTGCGCCGCCAGCGTGCGCTCTTTGGCGGACGGGGGCCGGCCAGTCGTCAGCAGCCACGCGCGCTCCACCATCTGGTTCCGGTCGCCCTTCGCTTCGGCCTGAATGCGGGCCGCGAACGCCGTCGCCATTCGAGAGGCGAGGTCGCCATTCGTCAGTTCCAAGGCCTGCGGAGCGTGGGTGGACGACTCGCGTCGCGCACAACTGATCTGCAGGTCCGGCGCATCAAACGTCTCCATCATCGGCAGCCGCAAATTGCGCTTCGCCATCAGGTAGACGCTCCGTCGGTCGTGTTCAGTAGGGTCTGGGGTAATGGCCCATTGCGACGGCTTGTACAAAAAGTTCACCAGCTCCGGGTCCACCGGAATGATCACGCTCGGGCCGCCCGCCTTGGGGTTCAACTTCCCCGCCACCGCTAGCAGACTATCGCGCAGCTCCTCGGCCTCCAGGCGCCGCCGGCTCCAATGCCACAGCAGCTTGTTCTCCGGGTCTTCCGCCGCGGCCTTAGCCGAAATGGGCGATTCAAACGACTGCCGCCAAGTGCTCGAGGTCAGCAGCAGCTTGTGCATCGGCTTCATCCGCCAACCACCCGCGATCACCTGATTGGCCAGATAGTCGAGCAGCTCCGGATGCGACGGGCGCAGGCCCATCTTTCCAAAATCATTCGGCGTGGCAACCAGGCCGCGGCCAAACTGCCAATGCCAGATGCGATTGGCGATCACGCGCGAGGTCAACGGGTTCTCCGGATCCACCAGCCACTCCGCCAGCTTCGTCCGCGGATTCTCGGGCAGCGTCGTCCGTTCGGGCGCACCGTCCGGCAGCAGAACACCGAGCGGCCGCGCGCCTACTTTTTCCTTCGGCTGGTTATACTCGCCGCGATTCAGCAGATGAATCGGCGACGTCTTCGCAAAGTCGTTCTCCACGCTATACAGCGCGGGCAACGGAGTGGGCAGCTTATCATTGGCCGCCTCCAGCTTCTTTTCGAGTTCCAACCGCTCTTCGCCCACCTTGCCCCGCAACTGCGCGCGAAGCGCCTTGATCTCCTCCTGGGCCGCCTTGGCTTTGGCTTCCCAAGCGGCTTGCTCCTCCGGTGCGGCCAGCGGAATATCCTTCTCATGCGTGGCCGAGAAGTAGGCCTGAATCCGGTAATAATCAGACTGCCGGATCGGGTCGAACTTGTGGTCGTGGCAGCGGGCGCAGCCCAGCGTCACACCCATAAAAGCCGCGCCAACCACGTTCGTCATCTCCGTCAGCACTTCGTTGCGCGAACTGGCGACCTCCTGATTTCCGGCGTTCTTCCGCAGCGGACCCATCCGCTGCAAACCGGCGGCCACCCGCATCGGCTCGGCCTTCGGCGCAATCTCATCGCCGGCCAACTGCTCCATCAGAAACTTGTCGTAGGGCTTGTCTTCGTTGAACGACTGAATGGCGTAGTCGCGGAATCGCCAGGCCCCATTGCGATGCGTATCGTATTCAAAGCCGTCGGACTCAGCAAAGCGGACCACGTCGAGCCAATGCTGACCCCAACGTTCACCATAGTGCGGCGAAGCAAGCAGACGGTCCACCACCTTCTCCCAAGCGTTCGCCGACGTGTCGTTCAAAAACGCGTCCACCTCTTCCGGCGTCGGCGGCAAACCGATCAGGGTAAACGTCGCGCGGCGGATCAGCGTACGGCGGTCGGCCTCCGGCGCCGGGCTCAAGCCGGCCTTCTTCAGGCGGGCGAGCACAAACGCGTCCACCGGGTTTTTCACCCAGTCGTTATCGGCCGGATCTGTAAACGTGGGGACGTCGGGCGTAGCGCGCTTCTGAAAGGCCCAGTGCCGCCGCTCCACCGCCGTGTAGGTGCCCAGCGGAGCGACCGTCTCTTCCGCGGCCACATGGAAGACGAGTAGGGCCGAGAGCAACGCGGCTAATCGGTGAGAACGCATATTTATTAGGGATCATACATTTCCCTGGGACCGGTGACAAGGGGGAGTCTGCGAAACTAATTGGGATGCGGATCCTCCTGAATTCAATTGCGTTATGCAGTTTGAGCTTCGCCCAGGTAGCCGAGGTTCCCGTAATGGCCCCGGTCTCCCAATGGGAACCTCCGGCGGCCAAGTTGGCGGCATCGCTCGCGGAAAGCACCGCGGCAGCGCCTAAAAGCCTGTTGACCGTGGGAGAACGGTCGGAATGGAAACAAACCGGACGCTGCACCGACTCCGTCGCCTACGCCCGGGCTCTCGAAAAGGCCAGCCCCTGGGTGAAGACCGTCTCCCTTGGAAAATCGCCCCAGGGCCGCGACATCATCGCGACCATCGTCTCGAAAGACCGCGCCTTCACCCCGGAAGCCGCCCGCAAATCCGGCAAGCTCATCGTCCTGCTCGAAAGCTGCATCCACCCCGGCGAAGTCGACGGCAAAGAAGCCGGGGAAATGCTCCTCCGGGACGTCGTCGTCACCAAGAAGTACGCCGCCTGGCTCGACCAGGCCATCCTCATCAATATCCCCATCTTCAACGTCGACGGCCACGAGATCTGGAGCGGCTACAACCGCATCAACCAGCAAGGCCCCAACGAAATGGGCTTCCGCGCCACCGCCCAGCGCCTCAATCTCAACCGCGACTTCCTCAAAGCCGACGCCCCCGAAATGAAGGCCTGGCTCCGCTTCTTCACTGCCTGGCTCCCCGACTTCTTCATCGACAACCACGTCACCGACGGCGCCGACTTCCAATACGACATCACCATCGACACCCCGATGAACCAGGACATCTGGGCCAACCTCGCCGCCTGGACCCGCGACCGCTACCTCCCCGCGCTCAACGACGCCATGGCCACTGACGGCCACGTCATGG
>LNFM01007686.1_pt1 | contig 17641 bp, 17 predicted proteins | sample 596031 | NCBI WGS metagenome assembly LNFM01 (sample SAMN04254537, study PRJNA301005) | activated carbon metagenome | isolation source: dual media filters at the Ann Arbor, Michigan drinking water treatment plant | place: USA: Ann Arbor | reverse complement strand
AGGACGGCAATCCTGCGTTGGGGTGCGGCATTTGACTGGGTTGGCTGATTGGCTGGGGGACTAGGATTCGAACCTAGACAGGCAGAGTCAGAGTTTGCCGTCTTTACATTTTGCCCTCTTTGATCCACAAATGTTCTGTCCTTCCTCGTCGTGATTTACGTGTTATATCATTATATTCCAGTGCAGCTAGATACATTGAGGTACCCTAGAGATGCATTGGGCTTGCTTACAGGATGCTTACAAGGCAAGACGGACCATGCCAAACGCGAAACTTACCCAGGACTACTTGGCAAAGCTGCGCCCGGATCAGGCGACTTACATCTGGGACACCGAGATGTCCGGGTTCGGGGTCTACGCGTCGCCGACGGGCCGGAAGACGTTTCTTGCGCAGTTCCGGCTAGCAGGCCGGAGCAAGCGCGTTACGATCGGCGCGTACGGGAAGTGGACAGTCGAGCTTGCTCGTAAGGAAGCGCGGCAGATTCTCACTGCCGCAGATCGCGACGTTGATCTCGTCGCGGAGCGCGAAAAGGCGGCGCTCGATCGGACCGCTACCCTCACGGTCGGCGAGATGATTGATCTCTACATCTTGAAGCACTGCCATCCGCCGGAGGTGAAAGATAGTACGACCCAGGAGTACAAGGCTCTTCGCCGGCGCCGGTTCGGTGACATCGAGCGGCGTCGCTGTTCCGATCTGACCAAACCAATGCTCTACGACCTTCACCACGGCCTCAGGGATCGACAGAGAGAGGGGAACGCGGCGATCGTGCTGTTCCGGGCGGCTTGGCGCTTTGCGCAGCGCTACGGAGCTTTGAATGAGAACATTGCCGATCCTTCCCGGGACGTGAAGCTCTACAAGCGGCGCAAGCGCACGCGGCGGCTCTCGCGCGACGAGATCATCCGTATCGGAGCGGCGACGCGCGAACTCGTCGCGGAAGGATCAGTGCGGCAGGAAGCGGTCGACGTGATCCGCGTCATCATCCTCACCGGGGCCCGGTCTGGTGAGATCAAGGGGCTCAAAAAGGCATGGGTCGATCTGCTGGGCCGGCGCCTCGTCCTGCCGGACTCGAAGACCGGGGAGAAGATCATTTGGATCGACGATGCCGCTGCCGGAATCATTGCGGAAAACATGGCGCGGGAACGCCGGCGCCGTGACGGCAAGATCGTCGAGACCGAATACGTTTTCAATGGCAGGCTCTATGGCGAGCCGTTTTCTGACATACAGAAGCCGTGGTGCCGGATCTGCCAACGTGCCGGTGTGTCAAGTGCGACGATCCATGACATGCGGCATTCGTTTCTGTCGCTTGCCGAGTCGCGGGGGCATTCCCGGAAGGCGGCGGCGGATCAAGCCGGCCACGCGTCGCTCACGACGACCGAGGGTTATCTCCATTCGAGCGAGTCTGAGATTATCGCTCTCGTTACGGATGTCGGCGCTACGATTGCGGATCTACTAGCCGCGGATCGTGATCCGGCAGCTTTGGCGGCGGCTCGATGACCGCGTAGTAATGGCCGGCGCAATCCATTGCAGCAAAATATTCTTGGATTGAAGCCGTCGTTTTTCGTCGTCGGCCATGGTGGCAATGTGCTGCGACGAGTTGGGCGAGGCAAGAGAAAAAGCACCGGTTATTGGGGGCCCTGTTCATTGCGGTAGACGTGAGTAGCAGAGCCAGTACTGCATGCTCCCCACAACGCGCGATCCAGGTCCTCGATCACGGCGCGACGAGACGTTGCCGATAGCGTGTGCGCCCTTCCGACTATCGAAATCTGGCCGCCATCCGGCTCATCGCGGAACGATCTCGGTCGCGACGGAGCTGCAAAGCGTTACAATACTTCAAATCTCTTCCAGCTGGTCCGTGGTGAGCGTGGTCTTGCGGACCAGTTCGCCTTCGTGAGAAACAAGCTTGTTTTCGACCCACGATACGCAGACAAGATCTTCAATCGGGATGTTGTAAAGGTTGGACAGCGTCACCAATTTCCCTCCGTCCATCAGCCAGGGGCGCCGTTCCAGGCGAGAGGCGAAGCTCGTGGAGATATCGAGGATTTGTCCGACCTGCTCCTGGCGGTAGTGCGTCGTTTTCTTACGAAGGTCCTTCAGACGGTCTGTCGGAGCAAAGCCGTACTTGCAGACGTTGCCGTCGTCGCCTTCGTTGCTATAGAAGCTGCTGATTGCGTTCTCTTCGATGATTTTCCCTCAAGTTTGATTATTGTGATTACTGGCTTGCCTCGGCATGCTCCTGCGCTGTCGACGAGCGAGTGCCGGCGGCGATCCAGTTCGCGATCGCCGATTTGGGGTAGAGGATGAGGCGCGGCGTGGGCTTGCAGTATTTTGGGCCGGTGCCCTTGCAGCGCCAGTCCTGCAGCGTGCGACGCTTGACCCCGAGCGCCTGCGCTGCGCCTTCAATGTCGTAGTAGTCGTCCGGGTTGTGGGTCATGTGCCTCGTGCCTCAGTGGGTGGTTTTGCTTCCGGCGTCGGCGGGCGCGACGCAAAGGTCGGTCATTGCCTGCCTTCAAAAGTCCAGCTAAGCGATACTTATTGCTCGTTAGTATATCGTGTCAATGGACATATGGAGCTTAGCAAGGGTCTATCGTCGCCTTCTGTATCCGATCTGCATTTTGTTGCCCTAATGCAACCTAGGTACCCGCTGATTAACCAGACCGTGGCCTCGCTCGACGACCAGGACGAAGTCCGCCCCCCCCCCCCCCCAAGCTCACCGAGTTCCTGAATTTGTCTGTAATTTTAAAGATCTAGTTTGCAGCATATGCGCAGAAGGTAGCCGCATAGCTGGTCCTGGCGGGCTGCCGCGCGTATTGCGGCGCGCTCGGTGGCGACGCTGGTGAGGATCTCAAGGCGGCATTGGTCGACGTCGCTCATCAAATTTCATCTTGCCTCTAGAACCCACCACGTTGGCTGCTGGCGCGCGATTGTCATGGGACGCAGTTTTGCCCGCCCCGTGGCTTGAATCGCCCGCCTAGAACGCGCTGGCGTGGATTGGCGTCACGTTCGACGCTTTGGCGACGGGAGGCTGGTGAGAGCGCCAGAGTGCGAGGGTCTCATCCAGCGCCTGCTCGACATTCGCCTGCAATACTTTCCGGTAGTTGGAGAACCAGCGCTTTCGACACCGCATTGCTGGAACTTGGAACGATCGCGGTAATGGTATCGGTGCCCAAACGTTGATCTGAACTCGCCCGCAACTCTTACTGGTTCCGCATGTCAACGTTTCGGCGATTCGATCTTCAATCGCGTTCAGTAAAAAGCTTGAAGCGCGCCGTCATCGCCAGGATATCGTCGACAGCATGTTCGACTTTGGCCTGCAGCGTCGTGCCGTATTCTGCGAAGAACGTTTCGTTGATCATTTTCGACAGCACGATGATCTGCATCCGGACCACGCTAGAATCGTCGTTGGATCCCCCGTAGAATTTCGGCCAGTCGCCGTTGATGGCGCATTTCGCGACTTCAAACGCGGTCCGCTTGCTCAGGCCTTCCTTGAGGATTGCCTGATCGAACCATTCCTGGGACAGGGCGATGAGCGGTGATGTGAGTTCAGAGATGCTGCCGTCGTGATTGTTCAATCGCGTCGCGATCGGTCCGCCGGCGAACTTTTCCGGCTTGCCGTGCATGCGCTTCACGTAGATGCGGCGGCCATGGTATTCGGCCCTGTCGATCACGGTGGCAATTTCGGCGTCGTCACTGCCGCCTTTTGAGGCCCAGACGAATGCGGCCTCGACATCGTCGACAGTCAGTTCGACGACGCGGTCCAGCAACATGTTCGCGTGTACGCCGTTAACGTGTTTGCGCCCGATAACGCAGACTGTCGTGCCGGCGACGAACTGCTTACGGCCATCCATGCCGAAGGTGTATCGCTTTTCTTCGAACACCCGGGCGGCGGCATGGATGCGCGCCGTACCGTTCATCGGCATGTTGAGCATATCGTACGATTGTACGACCGCGTCGACGATGTCGGCGATGGTCACAGGGAATTTGCACTTCCCGAGGCAGATGCGTGTTGCCATGTCGAGAATTGGGCCGGGATGCGATCCGATCGTATGGACCGCGGCGGCGATCCAGGTTTCGACCGGCATATTGCCCAGGGTCGGCGCTCTCAGGGCCATGATGGCGGCGATCGCCTTCTGTGGCGTCACCTCCTGCACAGCGACGCCACGGGCGTTGATCGGCGAGATGTTGGATTTCGTCATGGTGAAGTCCCCCTTCAGTGAGATTGATATTCGGTTTCGATGATTGTCGAGTTCTCGGTGCCGGCGGTGTCGCCAGTCCCCATGTTGAGTGCGAAGTAATCGTGGACGGCTTTGGCGTCGCGATCGCGGGCTGTATCGCCCCTCGTCGCTGCTCTGGGCTGATACGCGACGCGATCCGCAGATCCGTTGGCGGCAGACGCCACGGTACGCGCTGCCGTGATCTCGTTTGCGAGGCAGGTGGTAAAAACTTTCTGGAGATACCCCGACAGCGCTCGCACGGTTTTTTGCTTCGTACGGTCCGAAGGCGACAAGCCCTCGTTCTCGCAGGTGGCCACCGCCTGATCGAACGCGCGACGAATGATCTTGACGTCGTGATCCAATCCCTTGACGTAACCCAGGGCCTGCGGATCGGTCACGGCTCTGGCTTGGAAGTTCTGTTGCAGCGAGTTGCGCTCACCGCCACCGCCAAGCCAAATGTTGTAGAGACGGTTGAAGCGCTCGAGATCCTGATCCGAAAGAATTGCATGTGCATGCGCCTGCGTGTTCCCTCCTAACACATCATCTTCTTTTTCTAAGGAACTCTTAGGTGCTGGGCTCACCCCATCACGTGTTGGGCTCACCCCATCACGATTATCGACACGTGATGGGATCTCCCCATCATGGATATCGTGTTGTGATGGGATGTCCCCATCACGAATTTCAGCGGCGACGTACTTCGTGATGCCGTCGTCGTCCGGCTGATCGGTGTAATCGGTGCCCTCAAAATGGCTGCGCTCATCGAGACGCAGTTTTCTGATCGATGACCCTGCGATGTCGTCATCAGAGGCGGCGACGGTGACGAAGATGCGCTTGTTGCCCGCGATGTGGCGCGGTGGCGCGTAGAGGCTCACGAAACCCAGGAGGGCGGCCTTGTTGACGAGGCGGCAGACGTCGCCGCGATCCATGGCGACGCGAAACCCGATCACGGCGTTGCTCAGGATCGAATAGCCCCATTCCATTTTGCAGACTTCCGCCACTTCGGACAGGACGCGGTACATGGCGGGCGTTACCTCTTTGTGCCGCCGGGCGCGCGCGAGCCAATTGTCGACCGTCCAGTAGCGCGATGCGCTGCCGCGAACAGCTGATACGGCGGCGCAAAACGCGGCGAACGATTCACCCTCGTCGCATGTTGCCAGCGGACCTTTCGGCTTCAGGATTGCCGGGGGATTGTTGTGGCCCATCATGGGTGCTGCTGTCGCGTTCATGACAGCAACACCTTTCCGGGCATGCAATCCTCATCGTTGAGGAAGCGCTCGACTTCGATGGCCCAGCACAGCGCATCGAGCGTGTTTCCAATAGTTGTGCGACCCACAGAATCCTTGACATTTGGAGGTTTACGAGCTACGAATTGATCCATCTTGATCGTCCCCACGGTTGAGAGTTTGAGCCCTGACAAGCTCTAGAGACATAGAAGGCTCGGATGTTCTCGCATCCGGGCCTTCGCCTTTTTGGGGCGGGTCACAACCCGCCCCAAAGACTTAGGCCACAGCGGCGACCGGCGTCGCCTCCGCAGCGACTTCATCCCACTGCAGATAGTAATGGACGCGACCGCGAAGATTCGTCTTGCGCACGCCCAATTGGGTTGCGACGAGGCCGAACTGGGTGACTGACGCGACTTCCATCTCCTGGTCCAGCGCCCAGCTCACATAACGCTGATAGGCTTGGCCAGACGCGAGGTGCGGCGACGCCGACTCTTTGGTGTACTCAGCGAAGAACTTGGCGACCTGATCAGGTGTCGAGTCCGTTGGTTCGGCGCGCGGTTGGAATGGCACGACGTTGTCATCGCCGAACAAATCAGCGGTGACGGACCGCGTCCCGGGAGGCGGGCTCGACGGGCCGGTCGGCGCCGCTGCCGCGATTGCGACAGGCTCGACATCGACGTCGACCTCTTCCGCTTCGACGTCGAACACGTCATCTTCGACCCGGCGCGGCCAGAGAGCGCCGGCGGCAAACCCGCCACCTAATTTGATCGCAACGAGCAGCGTCGAAACTGCGACTACGAGGCCGATCTGAATCGCTTCGGGCGATACCGAGATCCCGACCCGCGCCGCGAGACCCGAAAGCACCGCAGCCTGCGGGTCGAGACCCATTTGAGCTGTGACTGTCACCGCGCCCGGCTCAGACCAACCCGCGACGGGTGTCGCCATGTGTTCCGTCAAGGCCGTTACCGTGGCGACGCGCTCAGACTTCGGGATCGACCGGTCCTTCGAGCGCGCCCGGAGCCAGTCGCGGTGGTCGATCCACCGGGTCTGAGCCATCCGAGCCGCCTCTGCCGAGGCCGCGGCATCGGCGCGAGTCGTTTCAGCGGCCTGAACCGCCGGTGCGATGCGCGCCACGGAGCCGTGCCCAATGAGCGATGCCCAGCTGTACACGCCGCACGCCAGCGCAATCACAGCGATTCCGATGCTGGACACGTACCGGCCAATGGTCCAGAGAACGCCCGCGGCCAGAGCGAACACTAACGCCGACGCGTCGATGGCGAGGCTGGAACCAGCTGACAGGTCACGATCGAGGCCTTCCGGCGCCAGCGTTGATGCAAAATTTGTATTTGAGATTGCTGAGATGACGAGCGCGGCGATGCCGAGCGCGCCAATGCCGGTAGACAGCACGTAGCTGCCCTGACCGGCATGTCCAGAATTTGTCATCCGTTTTGTCTCCTGGCGAGGCGGCCACGCGGCGACACCGTGTCGACGCGCTACACTGGGACGCAACAGACGCAACTTGAATTTAGGCTGCGCAGCCGGCCTCTTCGGGCTCAGCGTTCTGCGTGGACTCAATGAACGCCACCGCGCGATCGTACGAGGAGACGCGAATATCGCCTCCCTTGCGAAGGCGCGTGACGAACGAGGTGTCGCCAAGCGCGGCCCGTCCAAAGTCGACAGCGTTCATGCCACGCTCGATCAGGAACTCCTCGATCTGAGCCAAAAGGGCATCGCGCGTTCGCGTTGCTTTCAGGGGCTCGACACGCTCGATCATTTTCAAGGGGCGATAGAGCATCGATATTCTCCTGATATGATGCGGTTTTCGGCTTGCGACTCACCATGATGGATTTCTAAGTACATCGAGGCGAGACAAATGGTCAATAGCGGGTCGCCAATCTTGGCTGAGCCGTGGCTGTTGCGATCATATCTTGACCAGAGTTTTGACAGCTGTATTGACGCGCGTCGCGAATGTGACCAGTCTCGCGAGCATGGTCACAAAATTGAAAGCGCCGGTAGATGAGCACGCCGACTCTCAATCGGATCGCGACAGGAAAGCGATCGGTTCAAGGTGGCGGGAAGCGCGCATCTCGCTTGACCTGTCTCAGCAAGCCGTGGCGGAAGCGGTGGGCAAATCAAAGCAGCTAATTTCCGCTGTCGAAGCCGGGCGGGTCGACACCCTCGGCACCATCACGGCGACACTCTGCCGGACATTCCAGTTAGACCCGTCGTGGTTGCTACTCGGCAAGGTTTCGGCGTCGTCCGGGCCGCCTGAGCCGCGGTCGCAGGATATGGGCACGTCCGTGCCGCACATCGATCCACATGATGTCGTTCGGCTCAGGTCTGCGGACGGGGAGCTCACTTTGAAGTCGGTATCGCGACGCCGCGTCATCGCCGTGGCCTCGCAAAGAGCATTCTCGACAAGTGTCATCGACGCCGGCATGGCGGATGAGCTGTTGCCGGGGGATTTTGTCGTCGTCGATCCGGCTAGGCCGACCAGGATCGGATGTATCCTGTGTCTCTTGCAGCCGGGGCGGGGCGTGACCTTCGCGCGAATGACGCGTACCGGAAAGCCGGAGGCCGATAACCCGGGTGTCGATGTTTCTCAACACACAATCGTCCTGGGTGTCGTCATTGAAGTTACACGGACCGGATGAGACATGCCCCGTTTGGCAAATTAACACCCGATCGACCGTGCCGGGCCCGGCAGGCCTCGGCAAACTCGAGCACCTTCGCACCGGTTTTTTCGTGTCCAACGCGGCTGCGGATCGACCGTCTGGTCTGCCAGGGTGTCGACTTCGACAGTGCGAATCGTCGTCGACCCTATCCGCGACAGCAGGATTGAAGGCCGCTCCTCTTCCGTCGCGACGCGAAACGTCGCCATTGCAACCTGGTCCGGCTACCGTTTTGATTTGAAGCAAGGCGAGATATTAATCCTGCTTTTCATAACAGGCTCTATGCAACCCAATGGTATCTCTTGGTGTCCCCACTTTGCTGGTGGGCGGTGTGAGAACATCGGCGGGATCTGGCGCAGAGTTGAACTCGGTCCGCTGTGTCTTCATCCCCCGGCTCCGGAATGTGGCCGGGAAGGGTGCGTTTCCGGTGAACACAGGTGCAACGGTCGTCCGACTATCTGAGTTACGCGAGACGCGGCACACTGATGCTGTGTGCACCAATCAGAGTCTGCGCTCTAATTTGTGCCGCGCTACAGGATCCTGTCGCGGCTCACGGCGTGACGGTTGTTGCTTCAATCGCCTTATTCTAGAAACATGATCGGAGTCCCGGGGGGTAGGGTGCCGTCGGCTTCGTGCATCATCGTCAGTCAAAACTTGCCCCCACCCGTAATTAGGACTCGAGTCGCTGCCGTTACAACTCCAATGATCGAGGCGTCCTTCTGCCGTTGAACTTCGACCACGGGATACCCCTCGCGTAGTGGCTTCAGCGTAAAGGGGGGGCGGTCGGTGTTGAGAGAGCCAAATCGCACCTCACGGACCAGAACGACCGGCTCCGCCAACTTGGCACCCCCATCCCGGTATACGACGCTGATTACAAACGAACCGGGTCTGACGGCTCGCTCGGGGTCAACGGCGACGACATCGCCAGTCAGCAGAAATGGCTTCATACCATTGTCAGTCAGTGTGTAGGCAAAAGCAGACTGCGAAGCAGGTTGGGGATTGAATACGGTCCTCGATACGCTGCTCGCGTCGTGTTTTCCGCTGGCACGTCCGATGATCTGTTTGGGTGTGAGCAACGGAATCTCTTGGCCTTGCGGAATCCGCGGGAGTTTGGGATCCGGTCCCCCGAAAAAGAGCCAACTCAAATCAACTGAGAGAACTCGACTTATCTCCGCGGCGGTCGTCGCCATGAGTTCACTGCGTCCGTTTTCGGCTGCTGAAATGAGCTGCTTGCTTTTGCCGACCAAACGTCCCAGTTCGCTCTGGGTCATACCCCTTTGGCGGCGTGCCAGGGCTATCCGGTCGCCAATGTTTGTTGCATTGCCTTTTGTCATGAGTTCCTCCTCGTCAATCAGCGTTGATTGAGAGGAACATCAGACGCAAAAACGAACAACACGAACTAAGTGCGAGAAGTGTGATGCTATTTTCAACGTCTTTTGAATTTCGATACGGCGAGTGTGAAGATGATGGAACACGGAGGGAGTCGCGAGCTACATCGCGCGCAATATCCCATTAGCGGAAGTTGACGCATTGCATCGGGCGACACCTTGTCGGTCTCCGAGCAGGTCCGCTTGCTGGGGCGCCGCGTCTATCTTACGCGCTCCTCATTCGTTCGCGGCAGCATGCCTAACAATTCTCCACGGACTTTCGAAATTCTGAGGATTCGTAGTGTTGGCAGACTGGATGCCGCCACACGGTGGTGCAATGCTTGGAAAATGATGTGGGACAAACCGGAAAATCTGACAGTATCAGCGCTGGCGCGGCCCTTGCGCATCGCCTACCTCGTGGATGTCGGCGACTGCCCGAATGCGCTGCTCGATGCGATTTTTGCCGAGGCTTATGGACGCTGGGGTGGGCGGCGGACACTGATTGTGCCGGCGACAGCGCAAGGCACCGATCCCCGCTATGCGGACTGGCTCGACTACTTCGATGCCGACATTCTCTACAGCTTCGTCGCGCTCGACGATGCATCCGTTGCGCGGATACATGAGCGCTACGGACCGGCGCATCTAGTGAGGCACCGCGAGTTTCAGCGCGATCCGACCCGGGAGCGCAGCTTCCGCATCGAGTTGCCGGTCAATGGACTGTCGAGCCTGTCGGTGCTGCCGGTGTTTCGCGGTCGGACCTGGGGCTTTGATGGGCCGCCACTCGACGTGAAGGTGCTGAGCAAGCATTGGGATCGATCAGCGAGCCCCTTTCTCGAAGAGAACTTCGGTTTCCTGTCGAAGACGTTTGCAAACGGCATGATCGGGCGCACACACCCGGACGTGTTCACCTGCACCACCCTGATCACAGAAAAATCATTGGAGGACCGTCGCGAGGGCAAGGATCCGAAGGCGACCCACCTGACGAGCGAGGCTGACGTGCTGACGGCCCTGGCCGCGCCCGGGGGTGCCTTGACGCTGGCGCAACTCAGCGACTGGTTCTGCCCCTGGCTCGATACCGGCGACGGGATCAGCGAGCCCGGTACCTCGATCGTGGTCGGGGACACGGTCCCGGATCGGTTGCTGTTCTGGAACATGCATCACCGCTTCGGTCGTCCCGCGTTCTCCGAGATTGCGGTCTTGCGCATTCCACCCGAGCGTGCGGCCGATGATGAGTTCTTGGATCAGATCAAGGCGCTGATCCGTCACCGTGGCGTGCGTGGCCACAACAATCATAACGACCATATCAGCCTGCGATCCTGTTCATTGGACCCGGAGGCGCTGGAAGCCCTCGCCGTGCGATTGCGACAGGGCAAGCATTATCTTGGGGTCAGCGTCTGCCGCGTGGCTGATCACGCCGCCGTCGTGCCGCGCTTCCGCAATCCGGACCGCGTGATGTTTCACACGGGTGGTGTGTTCGCCGAGCCCCCAGCAGAGGCCAGCGCGGAGTTTAACGGTAAGCGGGTGCCGGTGCCGACGGTCATGCCCTGGCACATGAAGGAGGGACTACCTCCGCCTGGCCTGCGCAACGGCCAGTGGATGGTCGATCTCACCATCAACCGTTATCAAGACCACGGGCGCTATGCCAATCAACGCGACGTGTGGGTGCTGCCCCGGCGGTTGCGGCTCGAGCGGGCGGTGACCGTCAACCGCGAGAGGGAGCGCAGCTTCGATAGTGAGGATCCGGCCCTGCGCGTGACGCGCAGCGGCCAGCTGGCGCTGGCGATGAGCACGGGCGTATCGCGGGCAGCGGTTACAATGCCAGATGATCTAGATGCCATTCGCATGGCCGTGTGCTGCAATCAGGAGTGGTTACTATTCGACCGTGATCGAAAGGACGGGCCCATTGCGCAGCCGCGCTTCGCCCTTGCAGAGGTGTCGGACAAAGGGCGCTACCTGATTGGTGTGCTAGGACTGTTCGACACGCTGGCTGATGCTTTCGGCGTGCTAATGAACGGGTTCTGGCGGGAGGAATTGCAGTGCCTGGGCGGCGTTCCGGCCGAAAAAGCCGACGCGGCGCGGGCCCGGCTGATCAAGCGGCTGCGCCGCCTCCTCGGACGACCCGATGGCCCACTGCACTTCTCGACCGAGGAGGAGATTGCGCGCCTGGCCCGTGAGTCCCTAAGAGCAGGCCGCATGCTCAGTCGCGAAGCCACTCACGTACGCTATAAAAAACTGAAGGAGCGCTGGTCGGCTGTTGCCGAAGCCTTTCTTTCCGCACATCCTCGGACCGGCCAGGATGACGATCACTATCGCGATGAGGATTGGCTGTCGCGTTCCGTGCAGTTCCTGTGTCAGCGCGAGGTGCTTTTTCAAGGGCGCGACTGGCGCTGCCGGTCGTGCTTCAATCGCAACTGGGTCGGTATCGATACACTGACGCGAACCATGACCTGCGCCGTCTGCCGCCGCGAGGAGCCAGCGCCGGTCGGCGGCGACTGGCAATTCCGACCCAATCCTTTCCTGGTCGAGGCCTACCGGGATCACGGCACAGAGGCTCTGGTGTGGGCGCTATGGCAGCTGTGGGACAGTTCGCGGCGTTCATTCTACTATGCGCCGTCGCTGCGGCTATGGCGTGAGTATCCAAAGGGCACGCGGGGCACGGCGGATGTGGAAGTCGACGCGATTGCGATTATCGATGGCCGCGTGCATCTGATCGAGGCGAAGAGTGCGAGCGGTCTCGACAGCGCCGAGATCAAGAAGCTGGTGATCGCGGCCGGGAGCATCCGGCCCGATGTGCTGGTGATCGCCTGCATGGACGCGCCCACGGACGCGCTCCATCGGGCCGCCGGCGCGCTCCGCGAGTCATTGCCCGAGGGGATAGTGGTCGAGGTTATGACGTTCAAATCTGAGCACTTGGATCGTTCTCCTCTGCTTCCAAGCTAAAGGAAGGTCCGCTGTTCGAGGCACTGCGGCGATGTTTCGATATTCTTTTCTTGCTGAGTATCTAAGTCTGCGGTTGGCGGCTTCCTCTGCCTCTCGACTGCAGCGTGACCGTCGCGGTCGATAGGGGAGCCTTTCTGCCCAACCGGCGGCGCGTCGTTCGGCACGCTCGCCTGACGTCCGCCTGGGTTGCTGCTGCCGGCGGCGGGACGAGCGGTCACGCTCCAGAGATCAGGCCTTCCCTGCGCCAGCCGCAGCATTCCACTCTCGGCACCGGCTGATGAGCAGCATCCGCGCTGCAGGATCATCGCTGAGACCTGCCGCCATCTCGCAGGCGGCGACCGCCTCACTGTAACGACAAAGCGCCGCCAGCGCGTGCGCGCGCACGGCCCAGTATGGCTGATAATTGCGGATGCGGTCTGCGGGAACAGCATCGAGCCGGTCGAGCGATGCCGCTGGATCGGCCGCCGCGAGATAGGCTGCAGCCTGCCCAACAAGGACGCCGATGGTTGGCGCATGCTTGGTGAGCACGTCATAGAGAGACAATATCGCGGCGTGATTGACCGTTCCCGTGATCGCTCGCTGCGCATGCACCGACTGGATGGCCGCTTGGCACTGGTAGGGGCCGAAGGTGGCGTGGCGGGCTGCTTGTTCTAGCAGCTTCTCGGCGGAAACGATCATGTCGGCCGACCATAGCCGCGTGTCCTGCTCGGCGAGTGGCACGTAGCGACCGCCGGCGTCGCGGCGCGCGTCGCGGCGGGCTTCGCAGTAGAGCATCAGCGAGAGCAGGCCCTTTGCTTCGGGCTCGTCGGGCAGCAGCTCGACCAACAGTCGGCCGAGATAGATCGCCTCGCTGGCGAGCCCCGACAGCTCCGGTTGCGCGCCCGACAGCGCGTCCCAGCCCGTGCCATAGGCGGCGTATACCGCATCGAGCACGTCGGCGAGACGCTCCTGAAGTCGATCGACATCGGGCAGCTCGAAGCCAATGCAGGCGTCACGGATCTTGAGTTTGCTGCGCACCAACCGCTGGCTCATCGTCGCGGGGGATACAAGGAACGCCCCCGCGATCACCGCCGCGCTGAGGCCGAGCACGGACTGCAGCATGAGTGGCGTGCGCATCTCCGGTGCAATCGCAGGATGAGCGCACACGAACAGCAGCTTGAGGCGCTCGTCGCGGAAAAACGGCTCGTCGTCCGCAAGCCGTTCGATCTGGCGCGACAGAAGCTCCCCCACGGCCTCGTCGGCGACGCGATTATGGCGGGCCGAATTGCGGACGCCGTTCCGAGCGGCCGTCAGCAGCCAAGCATCGGGATTGGCAGGCACGCCGCGGACGGGCCAGGTCCTGAGCGCCGCGGCGAAGGCGTCTGCGAGCGCATCTTCCGCAGCGGCGATGTCGCGGCACTGCGCCGACAGGATTGCAAGAAGTCGGCCGTAGGTGGTACGCGCCGCCCGTTCGGCCGCACGGCGCGCCAAGTCCATCAGGCCACCTTGCCGCTCATCGGCGGGAGTACGGGGCGGACCTCGACCGAGCCGACGGATGCGGACGGCGACCGGGCGGCCCATTCCAAAGCCGAATCGAGATTGGGCACCTCAATGACGAAGTAACCGCCGAGCTGCTCCTTGGCATCGGAGAAGGGGCCGTCCTCGACCAGCCGCTGTCCTTCGCGAATCCTCACGGTCGTCGCGGTTTGTGGCGGCTGCAGCCCGTCGCCGTTGACGATAACGCCGGCCTCCCTGAGTGCGCCGATGTACGCGGTCCAGGCGCCCCAGTAGGCGGGCGCAGCATCCGGCCTGCTGCGCATTTCGAATTCGGTCGCGGTCTCGGTGAACATCAGCATGTACTGCATTGTCGATCTCCGGGCTAAGAGGTGTACCGTCAGTATGTCGAACGGATGACCGTCCGAGGAACGCCGCGCGAAGGTCATTGTCGTCGTCCTGACCTCATGACACCTGGGCGACGGGCATTTCGACAGCGGCCAAAAATTTTTTGGTGCGGTGCGGCAGCCGCCGCAGAGCGCGGAGCAGGCAAATGTCTGCTGTCGGAGGTCGAACGACCGCTTCCATCCAGTAATCACGTGTCGGATGATGGCCGTGCCGCGACGGCTGCTATCTCTGCCGAGCTGACCTAACTATGAACCCACCATGACCTGGCACACACTCCCCACTAACGACGCCTGGCGACGCGTGACACCGCTATCCGTCGAGGCGCTTGGCCAAAGGCTTTGGCTTCGGTGCAATGCTTGCGCCCAGACCTGATCATGCCGGCCGTCGAATGGTGCACATCGAAGGACGTCCCAGCCGACACGCCGCTGCTGCTCATCGCGCGGCGCCTTAGGTGCGTAAAGTGCGGCGAGCGCCGTGCCCACTGCTGTCCGGAACCTCACGACAGCTTGCAAGTGCGCCGGTGATGGGTCACGACTGGCCTGATGTGCAACCTCTACTCGATGACAGCTGCGCGGGAAGCGATCCTTCGGCTCTTCCGGATCTCGGAGAACCGTGCGGCTGCCATTGCACCGAAGGACGCGATCTTCCCCGGCCATGAGGCGTCCGTAGTGAGACCGGCGCCGGATGGTGACCGCGAGCTTGTGCAGATGTCCTGGGGCTTCGTGCTGCCGCAACAGGGGAAAGCGCCGCGTCGCGTCACGAACACCAGGGACGACAAGGCGCGAACCAGCTCCTTCTGGCGTGAATCGTTCGTGACACGCCGCTGCCTCGTTCCCGTGACGTGCTTCGCCGAGCCTAAGGAGGTGACGCCGGCGACGTGGCATTGGTTCGTTCTGACCGGCGAGGAGCCCCGGCCGCTTTTCGCCTTCGCCGGTATTTGGCGCAAGCATATCGGGCCAATAAAGAAAGAAGGTCCCCCTGTTGAACTCGACGTCTACTCGTTCATGACCACCACGCCGAACGAGTTGGTCGGCACGATCAACCACGAGCGAATGCCAGTACTCTTCTCAAGTCAGACCGAATTTGAGCAGTGGATGATGGGTACTACTGAGGATGCCATCGCGCTTCTAAGGGAATATCCGCCTGAAAAGATGCGGATGGTTCAGTCTGGCTTTGAGAAGAGGGACTTGCTTGAGGCATGAATGACTGCGCGACGCCGACCATCTACTCTCCATCGAACAGAATGCTCCAGCTCGAAAATAGCAGCCTGATCAATCGTTCGGCGCTAGAAAGCCGCGTCCAGGGTAGCTTTTGGGTGGCGGAGGACAGAAGTCCGATGAGTAGCGGACATTGTTTTCCTCTCTGCAATGGCAGCAAGTGACCCACTGCAGACTCATTGCCCGCGCTCAACACGTGTGTTGCATCGAAGCCGGTCGAACAGATCGGCGCATGATGCGCTGCGAAACCACCTGTGCAACGGTCATCGAGACCGTATGTCCGGTTCCCCCTTCGAAACCTGTTTCGTTCCGTTCTTCGTTGAGGGCCAACATCTGCCGAACTGAGTCGCGGATGATCAGCCAGCATGTGCTTTTTATGTGGAACCGTCACACTATGTTGCGGAGCCATGCTTGCTGCGCTGCAGTTGGCTGGGCCCTGGCCAGCTTTGTTGGAGTTGAAGAGACTGACGTCAGCGGCGACCGTAACTCCTAATATTTCTCTAATCGCCAGCCCATCATGTTGCTGAGACCTTAAATTGAATGAACAAATTGTGGGCCCTATCTGAGCCGTCCTTCAAATCTTCGAAGGTACAATCTGTCGCAGGTTGAGGTGGGACCTCGCGGGAGGTATCAGTGACAACGACAAAGATGATCTATTTGGCTGCTGCCATTCTTCCGTTTGGATTTGTTGTTCTGGCGGCGGTGCTGCTCGCTCGCACGTTGATCGCGGGGCACAAGGCCCACACACCCTCCCGGGTTCCCTTATCTATGTAGGCGAGAGCCCATTGGGCAAGGTGGTGCTTCAGAACACCGACCGTGCCAGTTGAACTTGCTCGTCCCCAAGGCCAATGACGGCTTGGGGCCGATTCTGTTGCAGAACTGGCTTGAGAGGTCGGGCGAACCGTGATTCCGTAGCTGTGAGGCGGCCATCGACGGAGCGGTTCGATGATGGGGCGGCGCAAGAGTGAGCAGGGCCAGCCGTTCTATGCATTCGATCTTGAGGCCATCGTGCCAGACGATCATCAGGTCCGGTGGATCGCGGCAGTTCTCGACCTGACGTGGGTTCGTCGATCGATCCGGAGCTTATGATCCGGATGCTCATCCTCGGCTACGCGTTCGCGATCCGCTCGGAGCGCGCGCTGTGCCGCGAGGTGCAGCTCAATCTCGCCTATCGCTGGTTCTGCGGCCTCGGCATCGAAGATAAGATCCCCGATCACTCGGCTTTCACGCGGGCCCGCAACGAACGCTTCCGCGAGCATGATGTCTTCCGCCGCGTATTCGAGCGCGTCGTCGCGGCCTGCATCGACGCAGGTCTGGTCGGCGGCACCGGTTTCGCAGTCGACGCGAGCCTGATCGCGGCGGACGCCAACAAGTGCCGCTCGATGCCGGGCGACGAATGGAGCCGTGACATCGATCCGGCGACCGTCCAGCGCGCCGTACAGGACTATCTCGCCAATCTCGACAACCCAGCCTGGGGCGCCGCCAGCGACGTCGTGCCGAAGTTCGTTGCGCCTGCAGATCCGGCCGCGCAGTGGACCGGCGCGATCAGGAACGCCGCGTTCTTCGCTTACGCTGACAACTACCTCATCGATGTGAAGTTCGGCATTATCATGGATGTCGAGGCGTCGCGGGCAATCCGACAAGCAGAAGTAGGTGCCTCGCAGACGATGATCGAGCGCACCGAAGCGACGTTCGGCATCAAGCCGGAATGGCTCGCCGCCGACACCGCCTATGGCTCGGCACCCAACCTGCACTTCCTCGTTGAAGAGAAGGGGATCGAGCCGCACGTCCCAGTCATCGACAAGTCCCAACGCGATGACGGCACGTTCAGCCGAGCGGACTTTATCTACGATGACGAGTGCGATCATTACGTCTGCCCCAATGGCAAGATCGTGCCGCGGTCGACCAGAAAGCGCAAAGCTCGCGGCGACGACATGATCTCCTACTTCTCGCGCGTCGCCGATTGCCGTACGTGCCCGCTCAAGTCGAGATGCTGTCCGAAGGTACCGAGCCGCAAGATCACAAGGCATGTTCACGAAGCGGCGCGCGATGTTGCCCGCGCCGTCGCCAAGACGGCCGCCTATGAGAAGACGCGGCGCGATCGCAAGAAGGTCGAGATGTTGTTCGCGCAC
>LNFM01007181.1_pt1 | contig 17644 bp, 13 predicted proteins | sample 596031 | NCBI WGS metagenome assembly LNFM01 (sample SAMN04254537, study PRJNA301005) | activated carbon metagenome | isolation source: dual media filters at the Ann Arbor, Michigan drinking water treatment plant | place: USA: Ann Arbor | reverse complement strand
CGCAGCGCGGCCCAGCGTTCGCGCACGGCAGGCAGCGCGCTCACCTCGTCGAGGTAGATCTCCACCGTGGCATCGTCGATGTCGATGGCGATGGCGTGCAGCTGCGCCCAGCAGCTCAGTGCCGCGGTGGCCGACACCGGGCGGGCCGAGCGCAGCACCAGGGCCACCGGCCGGTCGGCCACCCAGCGCATGGGCGCCACGCGCTGGCCCACGCCCTGGCAGCCGCTGTGCTGCAGCTGCGTCAGCGGGATGGTCACTTCCTGCACCGGGAACTGGTTGCCGGTGCCGAAGGCGAACACGGCCTCGCCGCGGTCGGTTTGCGGCAGCGGCGCGAACCAGCTGTCGTGCGCCCGGGCCGGGGTGAGGCCCAGCGCCAGCCCAGCGGCCAGGCCACCGGCCAGCACGGGAAAGAGCGAGATGGCGCGCATCAGAAGCTGGCCTGCAGCGTCAGGCGCAGGTTGCGCGGTTCGGCCGGGTGCACGTGGCGGTCGGCCACCGGCGCGGCTTCGCCGGGGAGTTGCGATTCATAGAAGTACTGGATGTCGTTCACCTGCCGGTCGAAGAGGTTGAAGGCGTCCAGCGTGACGCTGGCGCGGCTACCGAACACCGTGCCCAGCGCCTTGGTCACGCGCAGGTTGAAGGTGGAAGAGGGGAAGGATCGCACGCTGTTGTCTTCCGCCAGCGCGCCCGGGCCCAGGTAACGCCATTGCAGGCTGGCCGTCCAGCCCGTCACGTCCTTCAAGGTGCCGGCGACGCTGGCCACGCGGTCGATCGCATTGGGAATGCGGCTGCCGTCTTTCAGGCGCGCATGGCTGAAGGCCAGGTCGGCATCGAACAGGAGCCAGGGCACGGGCTGCCAGCGGTTGCTGAACTCGACGCCGCGCCGGCGGCTGCCCAGGCTGGCCTCGGTGGCGCCGGCGTCGCCGATGTAGACGAGCTCGCTGGCCGAACGCAGGCCCCACAGCGACACCGAGCTCTGCAGCCCGGCAACGGCCTCGGTGCGCAGGCCGATCTCGGCACCCGTCAGCGGCACCAACGCGGGCACGGGGTCGACGGGGTCGCCGCTCCTGGGGTCGAAGCGCGCCGTCATGCCGCGGGCGTCGTTGCTGTGGAAGCCGCGGCCGGCGTTGACGAAGACCTCTGTCCTGGGCGTGACGGCCCACACCAGCGTGAGCTTGGGCGAGAACTGCGTGTCGCTGGCGCGGCCGCCGTTGCCCGGCAGCGTGAGCGCGTTCACCTGCGCCTGCAGGCGGTCGGCGCGCAGGCCCAGCACGGCGCGCAGCTCGGGGGTGAATTCCACCGAGGTCTGCGCGAACAGGCCCAGCTGCGTCTGGCGCACGGCGTCTTCACGCACGGTGCTCGTGACGCGGCGCGCCACGCTGTCGTAAAGGCCCACGCGGATGCGGTCGTGGCGAAGCTGCACGCCGGCCACGCTGCGGGCGGGAAAGTCCCCCACGTCGTGGCTGAGGGTGTGTTCGGCATCCACGCCCATCACGGTGCGGTGGTCGGTCTGCTTGAACTGGTCGCCATCGGCGGGGCGTTCCAGCGCGTAGGTGAAGTTCGAGTTCAGGTCGAGGTCGTAGCGAACGGCATAGGCCGACACCTGGCTGCGCCCGGCTGCGCCGTCGATGTGCCAGTCGCCCGAGAGGCTGGCGCGCTCGCTCTCGCCGCCCGTGGTGGGGTCGAGGCTGTCGAAGCGGCCGAAAGGCCGGCCGTTGAAGCTGCCGGCGTCGATGAGGCGCTGCGGGACCTGGTCGGTGGCTGTCCAGCGCGAACGGTAGGCCTGGGCCGAGACATGCCAGCCCTGCGCCCGCGTGCCGCCGCTGAGCGTGAACACGCCATTGAGCTTGCGCACACGTTCGGGCACGGCCCATGGCCCGTCGGTGTTCATCACCTCCAGGGCGCCCAGGGCCGTGATGCCCGGTGCCAGCAGGCCCGAGCCGCCGGTCACGCCGCGGCGGTAGCCGTTTTCACCCAGCGTCACTTGCGCGAAGGGGGCGGCCACGCTGTTGACGTACTGGATGTCGGCCGAGCCGGCGGCTGCGAAATCGCCCACGGCAGCGAAGTAAGGGCCCTTGCGGTATTCCACGCGGTCCACCAGCTCGGGCAGCAGGAAGTTCATGTCGCTGTAGCCCTGGCCGTGACCGTGCGTGGGCAGGTTCACCGGCATGCCGTTGATGCGGGTGGCGAAGTCGGTGCCGTGGTCGAGGTTGAACCCGCGCAGGAAGTACTGGTTGGCTTTGCCGTCGCCCGAGTGCTGGGTGACGATGACGCCGGGCACAAACTCCAGCACCTCGCCGGGGCGCTGCGCCGGGCGGCTTTGCAGCAGTTCACGGCGGATGGTGCCGGCCGAGGCGGCGTCCTGCGTACCCACGGCGTTGTCGTAGTGGCCACCGCGGACGATGATGGTCTGCGGCGCCCCGGTGACGGAGCCGCCGTGGTTGGCCAGCGCAGGCAGGGCCAGGGTGGCGCCGGCGGCCAGCAGGGCCCGGCCCGCGCGGACGAGCGGCTGGACGCAGAACGGGCGCATCGGGCCGGAAGGGTCAAGACGGTGCGAGCCGGGCATGGGCGGAACGAGGGAGACGATCAAGTGAAGAAGTTTCGACCGGCCGCCCGCTGCCGCACCGTGCGTCTTGGCCTTGTCGGCCACGGCTGGGCTCTGGATGGGCTGGGACCGGCTGTGCTCAAGCCTGGCGCGGTCGTAGCCACTGCAATGCAGCTTCTCGACGTCGGGGCTTTGGAGGTCGCCGGCCTCGATAGCTGCTCGAACCCTTGCCAACGCCGGCTTGACACGCCTGAGATCAAGGTCCTCGTACTGGAGCAGGGGCATGGGCAGGGTTGATGATCGGGTGAGATGACAGCGGACCATTGTGCCGGGCGATGGCGTGCTCCCGCGGCGTCCCGCGGAGTGGTGTGACCCAGTGAGCCCGGGAAGGGCCGAAGTACACGGGTGTCGAACTCAGCGCTGAATGGCTGAGAGCCGAGGCGGGTCGGTGTCGCCACACGCCAGCCTGCACATCCAGCCCGTGGGCGACTCGAAGTCGCAGTGGGAAGCGCCCGCGATCAGCTCATCGCGCCACAGCGCCGGGATCACGGTGCTCCAGGGCGCGGCCACGGCTTCGGCGTTGCAGCGCGAAGACGGCGCACGCAGCAGCAGTGCCTCGGTACGGAGACGGCCAGCCGCCGCCAAGCCCAAGCGCTCAGCTTCGCCAGACATCGTGCGGTCGAACGGGTCCAGGCCGACAAAGCCGACCACGCCTGGCGTGTCCGCCGCCAGCAGGGTGGACAACCCGCCAGCAGAGAAGCCCACAAGCATGACCCGCTCCACAGGTGCCCCGAAGGTTCCGCCGGCGCGCAGTGAGCCCACCGGCGCCGCGAGGGCACGGGCGTTGCAATGGACGTCGAAGGTGCAGGGCAGATCCGGCGTCGGCGCCAGCACGCCGGCATCGGCCAGCGCCTGCGCGTGACTCGCCAGCGTGCGCCAGCTGCGCGTGAAGCCGTGCGAGAGGATTGCAGCCCCGCGCAGCTGGACCCGGGCGCGTGGGGCGCCTGGCCCAGGGCCGAACACTCAAGACCGCACCAGTGCCCACGGCAAATGCCAAGCGTACGGCACGAGGGCTCGCCCCCCGCAGAAGGCCGCTGCCACGTCCGAACCGGCTGTGGAAGCGCCAGCTGTCGCCTACCCGCCCTTGCGAACCCCACCTTTGGCAAGTCCGCGCGCGTGGTCGGCGTCTATGCACCGGTCCGCAAGCGCTCGTTCATCCGCTCCGGAAAGCGGCGGTTCTTGAAGAGATCGATGACGTCCTGAAGGCCCAGATACCTGCCGCCCGGCCCGTCCTTGCCCATCACCTTCAGCAGAACGGGCCACTCGCCCAGCATCAACGTCCGATCAATCAACCGCCTGCGTCCCGCAGCGCGCGCGAAGTTGGCGTCCATGTAAGCGCGCAGTTCGGCCAGTCCCAGGCCGAGCTCCGATGAACCATCGGCGTTCGACTTCTCGTTGGCGAAGCCCTGAAGTCTGGACACCTCTTTCGCATCGACCAGCCCTCGGGCGTTCAGGAGCCCGGATCCCACGCCCTTCTTGTCGAGAGGCCCTCCGCGCAGCGCATTCAACTGCAAGCCGTTCCACTGGGTGTCGATCAGCGACAGGGGGCTGCAGCCGTTCGCCACCGAGGCGATGGCGAACACCGCCTTGCGCGGCAGCACAGGACGGCCATCGCCGGCGCGGGCCGTGGTCGCCACGACGGCCGCGACTTTCGCAAGCGGTTCCCGGTCATCGGCCATCTTTCCCGTCGCCACGAGTGCCCGCAGGAAAGGACAGGGATTGTTTGCCGACACAGGGTGTGGACTGCCCGACTTCTTGATCACGGCTTCTCCAGGAAGTGCACTGCATGGCCCCGCGAATGTGCCCTGCCCTTGCCGGTCATGGCGGCTGGATGCCAGCGTGGTCGCTGCAGTTCAGCTTGCATCGTGACCCTGGCAGTACGCACCGTCGGTGCGGTGCAGAACACAGACCCCAGTGAACGACGACGTGCTCGCCATCTGCCATGGGAGCGTCAATGTCAACGGCATGCATCCACGCCCATGTTGTCCGTTGGGCATCGAGCATGGTGCTGACCCGAAACAGACAGGTCTTGCGGCAGCACCCTCGGCACCGGTCTGTCTGACACCGCACGGACCTGCACCAAGCGCTCGATGACACTGCACGTCGATGACTGCGGGCGTTGCACCTGTCACCTCGGGTGTGAGGGCGCTTGCGGTGGCGCGCCGGGAGAGCGACTTTGAACGACCCTTCAAAGCACAGCAACAGGCTGTACCCCGCACCGCCAGGACCTCGCCTGCCCGACGACGGCAGCGGTTCGCGGAGCACCCACCGGGCCATGCGCTGCGACTTCCCCGTGGTCTGCGTGGGCGGCTCGGCCGGCGGACTTGACGCCTACATCCGGCTGCTCAAATGCCTGCCCGCCGATCTGGGCGTGGCGGTCGTCATCGTCAACCACATCACCCGCTTTCCCACGCAGCTGCACACCATCCTGCCGCAGTACACGGGAATGCCCGTCGAGCTGATCAGCGACCGGCTGCGGATCGAGCCCAACCGGGTGTTCATCATTCCGGAGAACCGCGACCTGCACGCCGAGGGCGGCGAGTTCCAGCTCAGGCCGATATCCAAGCCCCGGGGCTGGCCCGATGTCATCACGGTCTTCTTGCGCTCGCTTATCGCGCATTGGGACGGCAAGCTGATTGCCGTCATCGTGTCGGGTTACGACGGCGACGGTGCGGCGGCGCTGTGTGACATCCGACAGGTGGGCGGCATCACCATCGCGCAGAAACTGCACACGGCCAAGCAACCCGACATGCCCGAAAGCGCAATCGCTACCGGATGCGTCGACTTCGTGCTGTCGCCCGAAGACATCGCTCTGACCATCCAGCGCCTGGCCCGACACGAGGCGCAGCCAGTCGTATGAATTGAGCCGCGGATGCGCCGCCTTTGATCAGGACCCGATCGCCGTCCCTCGTGCACGCGTCCAGAGCACCCTCACGCTGGGGCACGCGCGATCAGGCCAGCACGGACAAGTCACCGTCGACTCGGCGCATCGCCGGTGGCCGGTGCCCCATGCCGGTGCCGGTTTTGCGGCAATCGGCTTGGCGCAACTCCACCGGCGCCCTTGGTGACGTGCAGTGCCCGCAGTCTGGGCAGCGTTGAGAAAACGGCCCGCGCCGGGCGGCGGAACCGCGGGGCTTCCTGGGCGGAAACACTGCGCAGTTCTGAGCGGGCTTTCCAGCACTTTTCTGGCACCAGAAACGAAAACAGCGCCCGAAAGCGCTGTAAGTCGTTGATTTTTATGGTGGGCGGTGCAGGGTTCGAACCTGCGACCCCTGCCGTGTGAAGGCAGTGCTCTACCGCTGAGCTAACCGCCCGAGCCGCCGCGGCAACTGCCTCGGCGTTCGGTAAGCCCGCGATTATGCCATCACTGTTCAGCCCGCCTGCTCAGGCCGCGCTGTCGGCCGGCGTGCGCCACAGCGTCTTGCCGCCGCTGGCCTTGTCGATGTCGGCCAGCATCTCCTCGTGCGCCGCGATCTCCTCCGCGCTGGCACGCAGCACGGGCAGCAGCAGTGCGCGCAAGTCGGTGGCGTCCTGGCGTGAGGGGCCGCTGGACTCGCTGCTCTCGTCAATGACCAGCGTTCCCTGCCCGCGTGTCATGCGCAGGTAGACCTCGGCCAGCAACCCGGCGTCGAGCAGCGCACCGTGCAGCTCGCGGTGGCTGTTGTCCACCTCCAGCCGCTTGCACAGGGCGTCCAGCTTGTTCACCTTGCCGGGGTATTGCTCGCGCGCCATCGCCAGCGTGTCGATCACCCCCGCGACGGTCTGCCGGACAGGCGGGCGGCCCAGGCGGGACAGTTCGGCGTCGAGGAAGGCGATGTCGAACTCGGCGTTGTGGATGATGACCTCCGCGCCCCTCAAGAAGGCCAGCAGCTCTTCGGCAACCGCCGCGAAAGGCGGCTTATCGGCGAGGAACTCGTCGGTGATGCCGTGCACGCGTACCGCGTCGGGGTGGCTGCTGCGCTGCGGGTTGACGTAGTGGTGCAACTGGCGCCCGGTGTAGCGGCGGTCTTCGAGTTCGATGCAGCCGATCTCGATGATGCGGTCGCCTTCCATTGCCGACAGCCCCGTGGTCTCGGTATCCAGGATCACCTGCCTCATGCCTTCGCTCCCTGCCCTGCAGCGGCCCGGCCGCACCACACCCACAGCGCCGCGCCGCCGACGATCATCGGCACGCACAGCCACTGCCCCATGCTCATGCCGAAAGCCAGCAGGCCGAGGAAACTGTCGGGCTCGCGGAAGTACTCGCCGATGAAACGCAGCACGCCATAGCCGAAGACGAAGGCCGCCGCCACCTGCCCGGTGGCGCGCGGGCGGCTGGCGTAGAGCCACAGCAGCACAAAGAGCAGCAGCCCCTCCATCGCCGCCTGGTAGAGCTGCGAGGGGTGGCGCGCGAAGCTTTCGCCGCTCTGCGGGAAGACCATCGCCCAGGGCAGGCTGGGGTCGGCCGCGCGGCCCCAGAGCTCACCGTTGATGAAGTTGCCCAGACGCACCGCCGCGATGCCGGTGGGCACGCAGGGCGCCACCACGTCCATCACCTCGAGGAAGCGCCGCTGCCGCATGCGCGCGAAGACCGCCATCGCCGTGATCACGCCCAGGAAGCCGCCGTGGAAGGACATGCCGCCCTTCCACACCATCAGGACCTCCAGCGGGTTCCCGGCGTAGTAGCCCGGCTTGTAGAAGAGCGCGTAACCCAGGCGGCCGCCGACGATGACGCCCAGCACGCCGTAGAAGAGCATGTCCTCGACGTCGCGGCGCTGCCAACCCAATGCGGCGTACTGTGGCCGCGCCACGCGCCGCGCGGCCAGGAAGAGGAACAGGCCGAAGGCGACGAGGTAGGTCAGGCCGTACCAGTGGATGCTGACCGGCCCGAGCGAGATGGCCACGGGGTCGAACTGCGGATGCACGAGCATCGATGGGGTCCTCGTCAAAGCCCGCCATTGTCCACGTCCGGCGCCCGATAATCGGTGCCGACGACAACGGAGCCCCGCATGAGCATCAACCGCCGCAGCAAGAACATCACCGAAGGCGTCGCGCGCGCCCCCAACCGCAGCATGTACTACGGCATGGGTTACACCGAAGGCGACTTCGGCAAACCCATGATCGGCGTGGCCAATGGCCACAGCACCATCACGCCCTGCAACTCTGGCCTGCAGCGCCTGGCCGACGCGGCCGTGCTCGGCCTGAAGGAAGCCGGCGCCAACCCGCAGATCTTCGGCACGCCGACCATCAGCGACGGCATGGCCATGGGCACCGAGGGCATGAAGTACAGCCTGGTCTCGCGCGAGGTCATCGCCGACTGCGTCGAAACCTGCGTCGGCGGCCAGTGGATGGACGGCGTGATGGTCATCGGCGGCTGCGACAAGAACATGCCCGGCGGCATGATGGGCATGCTGCGTTCCAACGTGCCGGCCATCTACATCTACGGCGGCACCATCCTGCCCGGCCGCCACAAGGGGCAGGACCTGAACATCGTCAGCGTCTTCGAGGCCGTGGGCCAGTTCAGCGCCGGCAAGATGAGTGAAGAGGACTTCTGCGCCATCGAGCGCAAAGCGATCCCTGGCAGCGGCAGCTGCGGCGGCATGTACACCGCCAACACCATGAGCTCGGCCTTCGAGGCGCTGGGCCTCAGCCTGCCGTTTGCGTCGACGATGGCCAACGTCGAGGGCGAGATCGTCGGCATGGTCGAACACGCCGCGAAGGTGCTCGTCGAAGCCGTGAAGGCCGACCTGAAGCCGCGCGACATCGTCACCAAGGAAGCGATCGAGAACGCCGTCGCCGTGATCATGGCCACCGGCGGCAGCACGAACGCGGTGCTGCACTTCCTGGCCATCGCGCATGCCGCGGAAGTCGAGTGGACGATCGACGACTTCGAGCGTGTACGCCGCCGCACGCCGGTGCTGTGCGACCTGAAGCCCAGCGGCAAGTACCTGGCCATCGACCTGCACCGTGCCGGCGGCATCCCCGCGGTGATGAAGGTGCTGCTCGACGCCGGGCTGCTGCACGGCGACTGCATGACGATCACCGGCAAGACGGTGGCGCAGAACTTGGCCGAGATTCCCCCCTTGCGCGCCGACCAGGACGTCATCCGGCCGGTGGCCAACCCGATGTATGCCGAGGGTCACCTGGCCATCCTGAAGGGCAACCTCAGCCCCGAGGGCTGCGTGGCCAAGATCACCGGGCTGAAGAACCCGGTGATGACGGGCCCGGCACGGGTCTTCGACGACGAGCAGAGCGCGCTGGCTGCCATCATGGCCGGCAAGATCGTCGCCGGCGACGTGATGGTGCTGCGCTATCTGGGCCCCAAGGGCGGGCCGGGCATGCCCGAGATGCTGGCGCCCACCGGCGCACTCATCGGCCAGGGCCTGGGCGAGAGCGTGGGCCTGATCACCGACGGCCGCTTCAGCGGCGGCACCTGGGGCATGGTGGTGGGCCATGTCGCGCCCGAGGCCTATGCCGGTGGCCTGATCGCGCTGGTGCACGAAGGCGACAGCGTCACCATCGACTCGCACCGGCTGCTGCTGCAGCTGAACGTCGACGACACCGAGATCGCGCGCCGGCGCGCCGGCTGGGTGCGGCCGGCCCCGCGCTACACACGGGGTGTGCTGGCCAAGTTCGCGAAGAACGCGTCGAGCGCCAGCACCGGCGCGGTGCTGGACGGTGAGTGAACCCGGTCGAACCTAGGGTTTGCCGGCGGCCCACTGCTGGTTGAGCGACAGCACCGCGAAGTCGACAAAGGCGCGCACGCGGGCCGCCAACTGGTGGCGCTGCGGGTAGACCGCATAGATGTCCGCATCCGGCGTGTGGAACTGCGGCAGCACCTGCACCAGCCGGCCGGTCTTCAGGTGCCTCTCGATGTCCCATTCGGCACGCATCAGGATGCCGTGGCCGTCGAGGGCCCAGCTGACGGCAATCTCGCCGTCGTTCGTGGTCAGGTTGCCGCGGGTTTTCACGGCTTCGGTGGTCGCGCTCCGGCCGCGACCGTTCGCCAGGCGCCACACGCCATAGGCCTCGTCGCCTTGCCGCACCCCGATGCAGTTGTGCCGGGCCAGGTCGGACGGCAGCCTGGGCGTGCCGTGCCGGGCCAGGTAAGCCGGAGCCGCGCACAACAGGCGGCGGTTCGGCGCGATCTGCTTGGCGATGACCCGCGTGTCCGGCGGCGCGCCGAAACGGATGCAGACATCGAAGGCGTCGTCCGTCAGCGGCGGCGGGTTGACCGACAACTGCAGTTGCACTTCCACCATCGGGTACTTGCGCACGAAGCGCGAGACGAGCGGTGCCACACGGCTGCGACCGAAACCGAGGGTCGCGTTCACGCGCAGCAAACCCTTGGGCGTGGCCTTGGACACACCCAGCGACTGCTCCATGTCGTCGATCTCGCCCAGGATGCGCCGCGCGTGCTGCAGGTACAGCTCGCCCTCGGGGGTGAGGCTCATGCGTCGCGTCGTGCGGTTCACCAGCGACAGGCCGACGCGCGCCTCCATCAAGGCCAGGTGCTTGCTGACCGCAGGCGTGGTGATGCCGAGCTCGCGTGCCGCGGCGCTGAGGTTGCCGGCGCTGGCCAGCACCGAAAAGAAGCCCAGATCGGCGGGCTGGATGCCTCGGGTCATGCAGCCTCCTTCGAGCTTCGATTGTTAAACCACGGTTAACGATGAATTCACTTTAGGCGTGACCGCATCGGCTGTCCAGTTCCTACAGTCCACCGCAGCCTTACCCACGAGCCCCTTCGGAGACCCGGCATGAAGACCTATCGCATTGCCACCATTCCCGGTGACGGCATCGGCAAGGAAGTGGTGCCCGCCGGCCGGCAGGTGCTGGAGGCGCTGGCCCGTACCGGCGCCTCGCTGCGCTTCGAGTTCGAAGACTTCGGCTGGGGCGGCGACTACTACCGCCAGCATGGGGTGATGATGCCCGCCGACGGCCTGGACGCGCTGCGCGACAAGGACGCCATCCTCTTCGGCAGTGCCGGCGACCCGCACATTCCCGACCACGTCACGCTGTGGGGTCTGCGCCTGAAGATCTGCCAGGGCTTCGACCAGTACGCCAACGTGCGCCCCACGCGCATCCTGCCCGGCATCGACGGGCCGCTGAAGCGCTGCGCGCCGCAGGACCTGGACTGGGTCATCGTGCGCGAGAACTCCGAAGGCGAGTACGCCGGCGTCGGCGGTCGCGTGCACCAGGGCCACCCGATCGAAGCCGCCACGGACGTGTCGATGATGACCCGCGCCGGGGTCGAACGCATCATGCGCTATGCCTTCAGGCTGGCGCAGTCGCGACCGCGCAAACGGCTGACCGTCGTCACCAAGAGCAATGCACAGCGCCATGCCATGGTGATGTGGGACGAGATCGCCGTGCAGGTCTCCCGCGAGTTCCCCGACGTCGGCTGGGACAAGGAACTGGTCGACGCCTGCACGGCCCGCATGGTGAACCGCCCGGCCACGCTGGACACCCTCGTGGCCACCAACCTGCACGCCGACATCCTGAGCGACCTGGCCGCGGCACTGGCCGGCAGCCTGGGCATCGCCCCCACCGGCAACATCGACCCCGAGCACCGTTACCCGTCGATGTTCGAGCCCATCCACGGCTCGGCCTTCGACATCATGGGCAAGGGGCTGGCGAACCCGATCGGCACCTTCTGGAGTTGCGTGATGCTGCTCGAGCACCTGGGCGAGCCCGAGGCCGCCCGGCGCCTGATGGGCGCGATCGAAAAGGTCACGGCCGACCCCGTGCTGCACACTCGCGACCTGGGCGGCCAGGCCACCACCGCCCAGGTGACCCAGGCCGTCTGCAACTTCCTGGCCACCAACGAGGCTCGCAGGGTGGCGTGAAACCGGCCCTGGCCGGCGGCTCGCTGCCCCATGCCCTCCCGCACCTGCGGGCTCATTCCCAAGACCACCAACGGAGATAGACATGCAAATCACGAAGGTACGGACCCTGCTCGCATCCGCCGCCGCCGGCAGCCTTCTGGCAGTCGGCCTGGCCACCTCGGGCGCCGCGCTGGCCCAGAGCTTCCCCAGCAAGTCGATCAACTACATCCTGCCTTTCAACGCGGGTGGCGAGTCGGACATCTCGGCCCGCTTCCAGCAATCGGTCTTCAAGCAGATCGCCGGCGTGGACGTGGTCATCCAGTACATGGCCGGTGCCGGCGGGGCGCAGGCCTGGTCACAGCTCAATTCGATGCCGGCCGACGGCCACACCTGGATGGGCATCAACCTGCCGCACACGGTGCTGCAGCCGATGCAGAAGGACGTGGGCTACAAGACCGACGATCTGACGCCCGTCAACTACTTCCACTACACGCCCGACGCGATCTTCGTCACCCAGGACAGCCCGTTCAAGACGCTGAAGGACCTGATCGACCACGCCAAGAAGAACCCGGGCATGGTCACGATGAGCGGCTCGGGCTCGAACTCGTCGAACAACCTGGCCCAGGTGCGCCTGGACGAGTTGGCGGGCATGAAGACGACCTACATCCCCTTCAGCGGTACTGGCCCGGCGGTGACGGCCATCCTGGGCAAGCAGACGGTGGCGGGCTTCAACTACGCGCCGTCGGGCATCGCCCACGGCGAGAAGATGCGCATCCTGGCCATCGCCTCCGAGAAACGCATGCCGGCCTTCCCGAACGTGCCGACTTTCCGTGAACTCGGATTCGACCTGGTGGGCGGCGCCTACCGCGGCTTGTCGGTGCCCAAGTCCACGCCGGAGGCCATCCGCCAGAAGGCCTCGGACATCATCAGCGCCATCAATGCCGAGCCCGGCTTCAAGAAGAAGATGGAAGAAGCCGGTTTCGTGCTGACCGACGTGGGCTACAAGGAGATGCCGCAGTTCATGGCGGCCAAGAAGAAGGAGTACGCGGCCTTGGCCGAAAAGCTCGGCATCAAGAAGCAGTAGCCCGGCTTTCCTCGAGGGCACCGCCATGGCCACCCTGCAATACCTGCTCGATGCCCTGACGCCTTTCAACCTGGTGCTGGCACTGGCCGGGGTGGTGTTGGGCACGGTCATCGGAGCCCTGCCGGGCCTCTCTGCGACGATGGCGGTGGCCATCCTGGTGCCCTTCACGTTTGCCATGGCCCCGGCCTCTGGCCTGATCGCGCTGGGGGCCATCTACACCGGGGCCATCTACGGCGGCGCGTTCTCCGCCATTCTGGTCAACACGCCAGGAACACCGTCGTCCATCGCCACCACCTTCGACGGCTATCCCATGGCCAAGCGGGGCGACGGCGGCCTGGCCGTCACGCTGGCCACACTGGCCTCGGTCTTCGGCGGCCTGGTGGGCGCCTTCACGCTGCTGCTGCTGGCGCCGCCGCTGGCCAACGTGGCGCTGTCTTTCGGGCCCACGGAGTATTTCTGGATGGCGATCTTCGGGCTCACGCTGATCTCCGCACTGTCGGTCGGCAACAGCATCAAGGGCCTGATCGGTGGCTGCCTGGGCCTGCTGCTGTCCACCATCGGCGTGGCCGTGGTCGGCGGCGACGTGCGCTTCACGATGGACACGCAGATGCTGCTGGGTGGCATCGACATCACCTCCGCGCTCATCGGCCTGTTCTGCATCCCGGTGATCATCGATCTGGTGGCCACCAAGACGCCGCACCTGACGGTGCTGCAGGATGAACGCGGCTACCGGCTGGGCGAGGCCTTCCGCATCGCGCTGGCGAGCAAGTTCAACTTCCTTCGAAGCTCGGTGATCGGCACGGCCGTGGGCATCCTGCCCGGCGCCGGCGGCTCCATCGCCGGCCTGATCGCCTATTCGGAGGCGCGTCGCACCTCCAAGCACCCCGAGCGCTTCGGCACCGGCGAACCCAACGGCGTCATCGCCACCGAAGCGTCGAACAACGCCACGGTGGGCGGCGGCTTCATTCCCACGCTGGTGCTGGGCATCCCGGGCACGCCGCCCGACGCCATCATCCTGGGCGGGCTGCTGGTGCAGGGCATCAAGATCGGACCGTCGCTCTTCAACGAGCAGAGCGACATCGTCTACACCTTCATGTTCGGCCTGCTGATCGCCACGGTGCTGATGCTGCCGGTGGGCCTGGTCATGGGGCGTTACGCCTACAAGTCGATCGTGCGGGTGCCGAAGTCGATGCTGGTGCCGGCGGTGGCCTTCCTGACGGTGCTCGGTAGTTTTGCCATCCACAGCAATGTGCACGAAACGCAGATGATGGTCGGCCTCGGCGTGCTGGCCTGGGTGCTTCAACGCTACGGCTTCGCGCCGTCACCCATCGTGCTGGGGCTGGTGCTCGGCCAGATTGCCGAGCAGGGCTTCGTGCAGAGCTACATGATCGGCAGCGCCACCGGCGGCGTGGCGGCCATGTTCTTCGGGCGGCCCATCAGCATGGCCATCATCGCCTTCGCTCTGTTGACGCTGCTCTACCCCCTGCTCGTGACGCTGCTCAGACGGCAGGGCCTGGCGAAGACGAAACCTGCCGACGATCCTGCCGCCGCCGATCTGGCACCCACCCCGCGCCCACCCCGCGACCTGCCGGCCATCGGCTTTGCCGTGCTGTTCATCGTCATGGGCGTGCTGGCCTACTTGCAAACCAGCGACATGTCGGCCATGGGCTCGGTCTTCCCCACCGCAGTGGCGGCGGCGATGATCGTGCTTTCGGCCTTGCTGATAGCGGTGCAGATCGGGCGCCCGCGGGCGCCGGCCGCGCCCGAGGTCGACCCCAGACCGTCCACCGCGCGGCGCGTGTCGATCGTCGTCGCCCTGGTCGCCTGGTCCCTGCTGATGCCGGTCGTCGGCTTCTTCGTGACCAGCCTGGTGTCTTTCGTCGTGCTGATCGCCATCGCCAGCTTCGACCGTCTCACGCCGAAGACCTGGGCCTCGTACGTCATCGCGGCCGTGGTGATCGTGGGCAGCTTCCAGCTGCTGATGAGCCGCGTGCTGCAACTGATGATGCCCGGGGGGCTGCTGTTCTGAGCACGCCCCTGGGGCCTGGCGCACCGGGGCTTTACGGGCACCCGGGCTAGAGCCGCGGGTCGCGACGTGTCGGGTCGGCCGTAGGCGCAGGGGGCGCATCCGGCGGCGAGTTGCGCCGCGCTGCGTCTTCCTTCGCGCGCGTGGTGCCCCGCTCACGCCGGGTGTTCAGGCCCAGCGCGTCCATCGCCTTCTCGCGCCGCTCGGCCTTCTTGCGTTCCATCTTGTCCATCACGCGGCGCTGCGTCCAGCCGCTGTTATCGGCGAAGTTCCACCACAGCACGGCACCGGCAAAAGGTGCGGCGATGGCCCACCAGGGCCAGCTGCCGAAAGGCCCGAGATCGGCCAGGTGCGCGATCAGCAGCAGTGTTCCGACGATGACCAGGGGCATGGCGGTTTCTCCTGCGGGCACTGTAGCGCACGCAGTGCGCCGGCGGGTTCGGAAATGCAAGCGGCGGGCACACGCCCGCCGCCGTCCAGTGCCTGACGAGACTCAGTTGGCTTGCGTCAACTGGTCCAGGATCGCGGGGTTCTCGAGGGTCGAGGTGTCCTGCGTGATGGCCTCGCCCTTGGCGATGGAACGCAGCAGCCTGCGCATGATTTTGCCGCTGCGTGTCTTGGGCAGGTTGTCACCGAAGCGGATGTCCTTGGGCTTGGCGATGGGGCCGATCTCCTTGCCCACCCATGCGCGCAGCTCGTTGGCGATCTTCTTGGCCTCGTCGCCGGTGGGACGCGAGCGCTTCAGCACGACAAAGGCGCAGATTGCCTCGCCCGTGGTGTCGTCGGGGCGGCCCACCACGGCGGCTTCGGCCACCAGCTCGGTGCAGCTGACCAGCGCGCTCTCGATCTCCATCGTGCCCATGCGGTGGCCGCTGACGTTCAGCACGTCGTCGATGCGGCCGGTGATGGTGAAGTAACCCGTGTCCTTGTCGCGGATGGCACCGTCGCCGGCCAGGTAGTAGCCCTTGAGTTCCGGCGGGTAGTAGCTCTTGACGAAACGGTCGGGGTCGCCCCAGATGGTGCGGATCATGCTCGGCCAGGGCTTCTTGATGACCAGGATGCCGCCGCTGCCGTTGGGCACGTCGGCGCCGGTCTCGTCGACGATCGCGGCCGTGATGCCCGGGAAGGGCAGCGTGCACGAACCCGGCACCATGGGCGTGGCGCCCGGCAGCGGCGTGATGACGTGGCCGCCGGTCTCGGTCTGCCAGAAGGTATCGACGATGGGGCAGCGCTCGCCGCCCACGTGCTTGAAGTACCACTCCCAGGCGGCCGGGTTGATGGGCTCGCCCACCGTGCCCAGGATGCGCAGGCTGCTCAGGTCGCTGCGCGCCGGGTGCACCGCGGCATTGCCCTCGGCGGCCTTGATCAGGCTGCGGATGGCCGTCGGCGCGGTGTAGAAGATGGTGACCTTGTGCTTCTCGATGGTCTTCCAGAAGCGCGCCGCGTCGGGATAGGTGGGCACGCCCTCGAACACGATCTCGGTGCCACCCAGGGCCAGCGGGCCGTAGGTGATGTAGCTGTGGCCCGTCACCCAGCCGATGTCGGCCGTGCACCAGAAGACGTCGTCGTCCTTCAGGTCGAAGGTCCAGGCCGTGGTCAGCGCCGCGTGCAGCAGGTAGCCGCCGGTGCTGTGCTGCACACCCTTGGGCTTGCCGGTGGAGCCGCTGGTGTAGAGCAGGAAGAGCGGGTGCTCGGCGCTCACCCACTCGGGCTCGCAGGTGGTGGACTGGGCCGCCAGTTCCTCGTGCAGCCAGCGGTCGCGCGCGGGGTTCCAGGCGATGTTGCCACCCGTACGCTTGAAGACGATGACGTTCTGGATGGTCTCGCAGCCGCCCAGCGCGATGGCCTCGTCGACGATGGCCTTCAGCGGCAGCTGCTTGCCGCCACGCAGCTGTTCGTCGGCGGTGATGATCATCACGGCGCCGGCGTCCTGCACGCGGTCACGCACGCTCTGGGCGCTGAAGCCGCCGAAGACCACCGAGTGGATGGCGCCGATGCGGGCACAGGCCTGCATCGCGGCCACGCCCTCGACGCTCATGCTCATGTAGATGACGACGCGGTCGCCCTTCTTCACGCCGCGGGCGCGAAGCGCGTTGGCGAACTGGCTCACCTTGTCGAGCAGCGCCTGGTAGCTGACCTTGGTGACGGCGCCGTCGTCGGCCTCGAAGATGATGGCCGTCTTGTCGCCCAGGCCGCGCTCGATGTTGCGGTCCAGGCAGTTGTAGCTGACGTTCAGCGTGCCGTCCTCGAACCACTTGAAGAAGGGCGCCTTGCTGTTGTCCAGCACCTTCGTGAACGGCGTCTTCCAGCTCACGAATTCGCGCGCCAGGCGGGCCCAGTAGCCCTCGAAGTCGCGTTCCGACTCGTCGACCAGGGCCTGGTAGGCGGCCATGCCCGACACCCGTGCCGTGGCGACGAGCGAGGCCGGCGGCTGGTGGGTCTTCAATTCGGTGGGACGGTCGTCGGACATGCGGGTCTCCTGCTGATGATGAGCTGCTTTTGGATGCCCAAAGCTATCGGGTCGCTCTGACGGACCCCTTACGTGAGGCCAAGCCCGGCCTCCCCGGCCCGTCATGGTGGCCCCTCTACAATTTCCGACCACGGGATTACCCCGAACATCCAGCCCGCCCACCGCATGACGACACCCACCCGCCCCGGCGATCCGCAGCTGCCCTTGCTGCCCCGCTTCATCTTCGCCACGCGCTGGCTGCAACTGCCGCTCTACATCGGGCTGATCGTGGCGCAGTGCGTCTACGTCTTCCACTTCTGGGTCGAGCTCACGCACCTCATCGAAGCCGTCTTCGGCAACAAGGACGCGTTGAACCAGCTCGTCAGCAGCATCGGCTACAAGGCCGACCCCGGCTGGGTGCCCAAGCTGAACGAGACGGTGATCATGCTCGTCGTGCTGGGGCTCATCGACGTGGTGATGATCAGCAACCTGCTCATCATGGTGATCGTCGGTGGCTACGAGACCTTCGTCTCGCGCATGAACCTCGAAAGCCACCCCGACCAGCCCGAGTGGCTGAGCCACGTCAACGCCAGCGTGCTGAAGGTCAAGCTGGCCACGGCCATCATCGGCATCAGCAGCATCCACCTGCTGAAGACCTTCATCAACGCCGAGAACT
>LNFM01007180.1_pt1 | contig 17647 bp, 14 predicted proteins | sample 596031 | NCBI WGS metagenome assembly LNFM01 (sample SAMN04254537, study PRJNA301005) | activated carbon metagenome | isolation source: dual media filters at the Ann Arbor, Michigan drinking water treatment plant | place: USA: Ann Arbor | reverse complement strand
CGAAACTCAAACACACCGAAGGATTGCAAAAGAAAGTGTATGATGAGATCATAGGCCGTATAAAACAAACCGATGAATCGGTGCCTTACAAAGATAATGGCTACTGGTATTACACCCGTTACGAACAAGGTCAGGAGTACCCGATCTATTGCCGGAAAAAAGGAACGCTGGAAGGTGACGAAGAAATTTTGTTGAATGTAAACGACATGGCCAAAGGTCACGATTATTATTCGATCACCGGACTCAGCGTAAGTGAAGACAATAACCTGCTAGCCTACGCGGAAGATTCTGTAAGCAGAAGACGATACACTGTCTATGTAAAAGATTTAAGAACCGGAAAATTAGTGGAAGAACCCGTGCCGAATACAGAAGGTCAAGTGACCTGGGCTAACGATAACAAGACTTATTTCTATACGAAGAAAGATTCAGCCACCCTGCGTTCGCGCTGGGTTATCAAACACAAAGTGGGTTCGTCCTTTAAGAACGACCCGATTGTATCTGAAGAAAAAGATGAAACTTTTTATACGGGCATCTACAAAACCAAATCCAAGAAGTTTTTGGTAATCTGGGCTGGCAGTACCCTAACCAACCATTATCAAATACTCAGTGCCAACACACCTGATGGTAAATTCACCGAATTCAGTCCACGTGAAAGAGGTTTAGAATATTCAATCGACCATTATATCGATAAATTTTATGTAGTCACTAATCTTGACGCCCAAAACTTTCGGTTGATGGAAACACCTGACTCTAAAACAGCGAAAGCAAATTGGAAAGAAAAAATTGCGCATCGCAAAGACACCTTGTTACAAGGAATTGAGCTTTTCAAAGATTATTTAGTGTTGAGCGAACGGGCACAGGCCAATACCCTTATGCGTATCATTGACCAGAAGACCGGCAAAAAACATTATCTCAATTTTGGCGAGCCCGCTTATACCCTCTACCCATCTACTAACCTCGACTTCGAAACCGATTTGCTGCGATATAGGTATACCTCTTTAACTACACCCAACTCTACCTACGATTACAATATGAAAACGCGCGAGCGGAAATTATTAAAGCAAACAGAAGTTGTCGGTGGATATAATCCCGAAGATTTTCAAACAGAACGCTTGTGGGCAACAGCCGCTGACGGCACTCAAATCCCCATGTCCATCGTTTATAAAAAGGGTATAAAAAAAGATGGCAGCAACCCGACCTTGATCTATGGGTATGGATCGTATGGCGCCAGCATGGATCCTACGTTTTCGATTTCCCGACTTAGCTTATTGAATCGCGGCTTTGTCTATGCCATCGCCCACATCCGAGGTGGCCAAGAGATGGGAAGACAGTGGTATGAAGACGGCAAGATGTTTAAGAAGAAAAATACGTTTACTGATTTCATTGATTGTTCTGAATTTCTTATTGAAGAAAAGTTTACCTCCCCCGAAAAACTATTTGCTTCGGGTGGCAGTGCCGGAGGTTTGTTGATGGGTGCGGTTGTCAATATGCGGCCCGATCTGTATAAAGGTGTCGTGGCGGCAGTGCCCTTTGTAGATGTAATCACTACCATGGAAGACGAATCTATTCCATTAACAACCGGTGAATTTGATGAATGGGGAAATCCGGAAAACCCAGAATCATACATGTATATGCTGGAATATTCTCCCTACGATCAGGTAAAGCCTCAGAATTATCCCAACATGTTGGTGACTACCGGTTTTCATGATTCGCAAGTACAATATTGGGAACCTGCGAAGTGGGTAGCCAAACTACGCGAGCTAAAAACCGATAACAATACATTATTATTAAGAACAAACATGGAAACGGGCCATGGCGGAACTACCGGCCGGTTTAAAGTGTATGAAGAAACTGCGCAGGAGTATGCGTTTATGTTGGATCTGGCAGGAATTAAGGAATAGAAAATTCTAGTTTGAATTGGGGTGGTCTGCATTTATGTGCGGACCACTTTTTTATGTGAGGATTTTGGTAAGGAGAACAATGATTACCGTTAACGAAGTAAAACACTGTTAATCCTCTTCACCAACCCCGGTCCTTCATAAATAAAACCTGTGTAGATCTGAACGAGGTCAGCACCGGCATTTAATTTTTCAATCGCATCTTGCGGAGTCATAATGCCACCCACACCGATGATGGGATAATTCTTACCCAACTTTTTTCGCAAAAAAGAAATTACTTCTGTCGATCGGTTTGTCAAAGGCTTTCCGCTAAGTCCGCCATTACCGATAGATGCAACCGTTTCTTTATCTGTCGTTAACCCTTCACGTGATATGGTAGTATTTGTGGCAATCACACCATCCGTTTTTGTTTCCAGTAAAATCTCCACGACATCATTCAATTGGTCTTGATTCAGGTCAGGGGCAATCTTCAATAAGACAGGTTTAACTTTTTCTTTTGTTTCGTTGAGCCCTTTCACTTCGTTAAGCAACTTTTTTAGCGGCTCTTTCTCCTGTAATTCGCGAAGGCCCGGTGTGTTGGGTGAGCTCACATTCACTACAAAATAATCGACATACGGATAGAGTGCTTCAAAACAATATTTATAATCCTCACTGGCTTTCTCGTTGGGTGTGACTTTGTTCTTGCCAATGTTCCCACCTACAATCACGTTCGATTTTCGTTTACTGAGTCGCGATACCGCTGCCTCAACCCCACGATTATTAAAACCCATGCGGTTTATCAAGGCTTGATCTTTCGGTAGACGAAACAAACGAGGTTTATCATTACCGGGCTGAGGTTTTGGCGTGAGCGTTCCAATCTCGATAAATCCAAAACCAAACGCTGCTAACTCATCTATGAGTAACGCATCTTTATCAAACCCTGCAGCTAATCCTACCGGATTTGGAAATGTAATTCCAAATAGGGTACGCTCAAGTTTAGGATCGCGCACAGAAAACAGATTTTGGAATAAGAAAGACAAGCCTGGTATATAACCAGCTACTTTTAAAATCTTAAACGTAACATGATGAATAAACTCCGGAGGAAAAAGAAAAAGGAGTGGCCGGATTAAGAACTGATACATGGAACTATTTCTTTTTCTTCTTAGCCGGTTTGGGATATTTCTTAAAACCCTTTTGTACTACACCTTCAATCACCGTTTGGGCGTTGTTGCTTAGCATTTCTATGGTGGCACTAACACGCCACACCTTCAAACCCCTTCTATCATTCAAATCAATCACCAGATTACCCACCTGATACTCACGTGAAAAATTTCTTTCCATCGATCCGGGAGTCATGCCCATGGGGCCCACGTTGCTGGCATCACTTTTTGAGATGGATCCTGCCAGGTAAGACACCTCCAGGTCAGCAACGGAATCCACTCGCTTTAATCCTTTCATTTCTAACTCTTTGGTAACCGCATTCTTTACCCACTTATCAACTTCCTCAGCTGTAACCTGTCGTTTGTCCTTTGGCGTTGTCAATTCGCCCTCCCCAAATCTAAATGTTTTGTATTGGGAATAGTCGCGGTTCTTATCGTACTCAACTTTAAACTCCTGGCCCAAAGCCATGCTTCCGCTGAATACTATGGCAGATAAAACAAATAGCTTAATCATACTGTAAAGGTAATCAAACTCAGTACGGTTTTAATAAAAGTTTGGGTAATTCACCCTGTCTAACTTCGAGGATGAAACTCCTGAATTACCTGCCGCAGGTAATCCCGATCGAGGTGGGTATAAATTTCTGTAGTAGTAATCGATTCATGGCCCAACATCTCCTGCACGGCCCTCAGATCGGCACCGCCTTCAATTAGATGGGTGGCAAACGAATGTCTAAAAGTATGGGGGCTGATTATTTTTTTTAGTCCAATGCGATGTGCCAAGTCTTTAATAATCATAAAAACCATCACCCGCGATAACTTTTTTCCCCTCCTATTTAAAAAAACGTGACTCTCCGAACCTTTTTGAACTGGTACGTGCACCCGGATTTCTTCCAGATAAATCTTGATGAATTTAAGTGCGTCCTTACCTACTGGCACCAGCCGTTCCTTATTTCCTTTTCCGATCACACGCAGAAATCCAACATCAAAATAAACGTTACCGATTTTCAGGTCCACCAGTTCAGACACGCGCAGGCCGGAGCAATAAAGAACTTCAAGCATAGCTCGATTTCTTCCACCTTCGGGTTTTGAGAGGTCAACTGCCTCCAGCATTTTCACAATCTCATCATAATCGAGAGTGTCAGGTAACTTTCTACCCAACTTCGGACCTTCAATAAGCGCTGTGGGATCTTTCTCCAGCATTTCCTCAAACAGCAGATATTTGTAAAATGCCTTAATGCCCGAAAGAATACGGGCCTGACTGAAAGCACTCATCCCTAACTCATTAATGTATTGCAAAAAGGCTTGCAAGTGTTTGGCGGAGATGGCCAGCGGACTAATGCCTGCATATTTCATCTCAATGAATTGGGCTAATTTTTCAACATCACGTATATAGGCTTGAATAGAATTACCCGAAAGTGATCTTTCAAGCTTGAGATAGCTTCCAAATTGTTTGATATGACTTTCCCAATTCTTCACTGCACAAATGTGCAAATTATTTAACTTGTGGCATGAAGATACAAATCATCAACGGACCGAACCTCAATTTGCTTGGCAAACGTGAACCAGAGACCTACGGGCACCAATCTTTTGAAGACTATTTTGTTCAATTAAAATCACGCTTTCCGTTTGTTGAACTTCACTATTATCAATCTAATGTAGAAGGTGAGTTGATCAACAAGCTACATGAAGTGGGTTTTTCTTTTAATGGTATCATTCTCAATGCCGGGGCATACACGCATACTTCCATAGCCATTCATGATGCCATTGCCGCTATTAAAACTCCGGTTATTGAGGTTCATATTTCCAATGTCTATGCCCGCGAAGAATTCCGCCACAAAAGTTTGATTACTTCAAAGTGTGTCGGGCTGATTACCGGGTTTGGCATGGAGGGTTATGCCATGGGAATTCAATTCATTGAGAATTCCAAAATCTAAATTTTCAATATTGGTTACTACTTCGCTGCATCCATGATCTCCTTCTACCCTGGTCCTTCGCGTGTTTATGATGAAATTCCAACTTATGTAAAGGATGCCCACAAGAAAGGCATCCTGAGTATGAACCACCGCAGCGAAGAGTTTGTGGCCATCAGCAAAAAGACGGTAAGCTTACTCAAGGAAAAACTAAATATTCCTGAAAGTTATAGTGTCTTTTTCACTACGTCAGCAACCGAATGTTGGGAAATAATAGCACAATCGCTAATCTCGGAAAATAGTTTTCATGTTTTTAACGGTGCCTTTGGTGAAAAATGGTTTGACTATACCCACCGCCTTGTGCCCGGTGCCCAGGCGTTTCCGTTTGATCCAGAATCAAAACTGGATATCAGGAAGCTGCCCTTAAAAAATCAAGAAGTTATTTGTATTACGCAAAACGAAACCAGCAATGGCACGGAAGTGAACAACAAGCTGATTGCCGCAATCAAGCGAAAAAATTCACGGGCTTTAGTAGTGGTGGATGCAACTTCATCGATGGCAGGCATTGAACTAAATTTTAAATCAGCCGATGTATGGTTCGCCTCTGTTCAAAAATGTTTTGGGTTACCTGCTGGCCTTGCCGTGATGGTTTGTTCGCCACAGTCCATTCAATACATGAAGTCCATCAACGAAAAGAAACACTATAACAGTCTTGCATTTATACATGAGATGATGAATAAATGGCAAACTAATTGTACGCCAAATGTTCTCGGCATTTATATGTTAATGCGGGTTTTAAAAAAGAGAAAGTTGATGGCCCACATTCATCAGAAAACGATCGCCCGTGCAATTGCCTGGCAAAATTTTTTCAGGGGCGCAAAAAATTTAAAACTTTTTATTAAAAATCAGGGCGTGCGTTCACTAACGGTACTTACGCTTACGGGCAATCCCGAACGGATTAGTGAAGTCAAGAAATTAGCAAAAGAGTCTGGCTTCTTATTGGGCGAAGGCTATGGTGAATTAAAACCAACTACCTTCCGTATCGCCAATTTTCCAGCCATACGAAATTCCGAGATCAAAAAGCTGATGCAGTTTCTCGAAAAATATAAGTGATCCTGGTCTTCAGCATTCACTAGCTTGATCGATACGCCATCTCATAGACAGACTTTACATGGGGCCCGAGAAATACCCGCGCATAAATCCGCATAATGGCTAACCCATCAATAATAAAACTGAGAGAAGTAAACAAAGCAAGCAATACCTGATCTTCATGAATATGAGTGAAGATTAAATCCTCCCCTACAAACGTAGGCGTAATCGGAAATCCTGAAACTCCGAGGCAGGCCAACAAAAATGCAAATCCCAATTTAGGGTGTCTGTAAGAGTACCCCCGAAACTGATCCAGATCTATATTACCTTCGCGGGATTTCAAAACGCGTAAAATAAAATATCCAAACATTCCAAAAACAGCAATACCACTTAGATAAAGAAGTGTATGCTTGAACTCAAAATGTTCATTGAAGGAAATGGATAGTGCTACCCAAAAGTGATTCAGGATAACCAGTATCCAGCTCATGCGCGCATGAATTCGTTCGGTAAATGATTTCAGCACCATCAATAATCCAATAATTGAAAATAGTAGTGGTAGATATCCATGTAGCTGTGCTGGCACATACTCCTCATAATAAAAAAGTAGCGCGCCTGCTATGTAAGCAGGAATAAAAAATCGAAGTACTTTGGGGGTAGTTAAATAGCCCAATTTCTTTCCTGCCCACTTAATCGGATTCCAGAGATACCGATACATAAATGAATCAAGGTTCCATTCTTTCAAACACAACATGTAAAGCGAGTACTCAAGCTTTTTAGGTAGTGAATCGCTGGCCGCTTGTTGATGGGGAATAAAATTATAGAACTGTTCCCGAATCTGGTAACTGACAACTGACGGTGAAACCAGCAGTTGGTAGGTTCTTAGAAATGCATTTCCTGCAAAATGAAACAAGGCGAGGTATTCAAATCCGGCAGCAACCTCAATAAAGATTATTCCTATCTGCGCAATTGAAGCATAAGCAATCTGGCTTTTCACAGAGGATTGTACACGAGCGATTCCTGTAGTAACCAAACTGGTTGTTAATCCAAGAAGCCCGATAAGAATTCTAACAGAGAGCTGATGTTCCCAAAAAGGAAATGTTCTGAGTAAAATAAACACACCAATATGAACGGAAAGCGAACCGTAAAATATTGCACTGGAAGGTGTCGGTCCTTCCATGGCTCGCGGAAGCCAGGTAGAAAACGGCAATTGTGCTGACTTGGCAGCAGCCGAAATCAAAATCATCAACGATATAAAAATACCAATCCAACTATGGCCCTGCAAATGCTCATGCACAAGCTCAACGTTGTTGAGTTTAAGAAAGGTGATATTCTCATGAAACAAGTGATGACTCATCCACATGGCCAATATGAGCCCCACATCTCCAACCCGGTAAATTGAAAAAACTTTCACAGCATTCTTTACCGGCAAGTAACGATCGCGATAGAAGGCAATTAACAAAAACGATGAGATTCCCAAAACTTCCCAACCAATGAAAAGAGTTTCCAGGTTACCCGAAAAAATAGTGATGTTATAGCCGAGATAGAAAAATAAAATTGTGTTGAAGAAACGCTTATAACCGGTTTCGCGATGCAAATAATAACGACTATAAATCGTAACCAGGAAGGTAAGCAACGACCCGACAAAAAGATAGGTGGCCGTAATTTTGTCGAAATAGAAATCCACAAAAAATTCGTAGCCCGTGGTTTTGAACAGGGTAATTTCTTTCAGATTCAGCGTAGGGTGTCCATTCCACAACCAGTACAAGAGAAAGATCTGAAAGCTGATCATGTGCAGACCCACAGTACCAAAGGCTGTTTTTGATATGAAGTTTTCTTTATGGCCGGGAATAAAAAGACTGACCAGAAAGCCAAGCAGTGGTAGTAAAATAAAAAATTGAAGAATTGAATTCATACGGTCTTGGCAATCAAATAAACAGGAATATTTTCAGTGTGCGATTCAAGTAAGTGTGTTAGGTCATCCACCGCTTCGATGTGATCCTTCAGAATAGTATAATTTGTAAAAGCACCTTCCTTAAAATGGAAGAACTCATCCGTTACCGGATGCATCACCACCAAATGAACCCACTCGTTGATAAACCACTCATACGTTTCTGATGATTTCTGAATTGCCTTTAGCACTACCTCCGGAAAATGTTCCACGATCATAAGCAAACGCACCGGGTCATGCACCTCAATCATCTGACTGGGAAGGCCGGGGCGAAGGTCACCATCAATACCGTTGGCCACTCCAAAAAGCCCCATTACATTGTGTGGTAATTTTGTACCCGCACCCAGTTTTTGATTATCCACACGCGAGAAATAATATTCAAGATTAATCCCCCCACAGACGGGAGCTGCAGCTTTCAAAATAGTAAATAAATAATCTCCTTCCGGGTCAACCCGATAATCAAAGGAATTAAGAAAGGATCTCCGGTCCAGAAATAAATTTTTTGTTAACGATCGTCTACCAATTACACAAAGAGAATTGGTGGCATGGTTTAGTTCGGGTCGGGGCTCAAAAAGTGAGACAGATCGCACCCTGATTTTTTCATGAATTTCTTCAGGACTTAAATCCGTATCAATAGATTCAAAACGTCTTGATCGCTCCTTCGCATTAAGATCCAGGGCTCGTAAAAATACTTCCTCATGTACCCGGTGATTTATCTTATTCGCAGGTGAAAGAGAATCTTCATCAAAAAACATTATCTCATCGCGCGTGGTATCGTGCAGCCCGCCTACGAATTGCGTAGTCTCTGCAATATCAATGCCTCTGGCACGAAGCGCTGTCCGCACCGATGGATGATTGGCCATATGGCAAATCACGCGTGAGTTTACCGATCCCGCACGACCGGAACAGGCACCACAATCATACGCTGCATAGTGTGGGTTATTGACACTGCTGGACCCATGGCCAATTACATAAACGAGGGGCGCAAAATCTTTTACCAAACCAATGCTTCGCAGCAATCCTTCAACCCGGGTTATCATTTCAGGAATCGTGAACCCAATCTGTAAATCATTTTCACGATGTAGCAAGCTTTTATTTTCGATGGTCAGCTGCGATTCCTTCTCCATATGCCGGAAAGAAGATGCCATAGCCGGGCTTACAGAGGGTTTGAATATGTTGAGAAACAATTGAAAGGCCGACCAAAAACCTAAGGTCTGTGCAATCAACCAACCGCGGAAAAGCGAATGTGTATTTTTTGTAAAGTGAACATCCTTTTTACGTTTCCTGCGGACCCCCACTTCTTTGATCAAATATTTTGGTGTTACCGGTGCCGGACACAACTTGGTATAAAACTTTCCATGGTCAGGCTGAAAGAAAAACTCAACTCCAAAAAAACCCGGGGTACCAAATGTTTCACAATCCGGATCGATATTCTCCAAATAGCGTCTGAATGAACACGAGCGGTCGTCTATACAAAACATAGATTGAAACGAAGTATTGGCTGGCTGATTGATTTCCTTATTACTACTTTGAAGTCCCTTCAACACTTCATCGTAATAGGTCCACTCAAAGGCTGCTTGCCACAGCGTGGTAACTTCATCTAACTCTGTGACGGGCACATCTGCAAAAAGATCAACCGGTCTTATCTGCATTACTTTACTTAAGGGTAACCAGTTTTCACCGAACTGACTATCAAGGGCATCAATCTCCATCAACAGTTCGAACGTGATGAGATCGTGCAACGAAATTTTCTTATGATCGAGCAATGTTTGTGGTTGGTCTTCCACCGCAGATACCATTCCCGACCAGCCCTGATGCGCAAATTGCTGATCAAAAAGATATTGTTTGTAAAGCGATTCATCTCCAACCAACAGGTTCAACAAAAACTTCATATCAGCTTGGCCGCCCAACAAAAATTTGCGAGCTCTCGGTCTTCTAAAAAAACTGGTGAAACTACCTCGTTCCATTTCGCGAAGAGAAGCAATGAGACCTTTGTTCCATATTGGAAAATTCCACATGGATATTCCCTGATCCAGGTACGAACAAAGTATACGGAACAAGAGTGGATGCACCAGTGAGTCAAGGTCAATCTTGTATTCCCGCTTCCAGCTGTTGCGTAAGGCACCAATGCGCGGATGCTGTCTGTGATACTGTCCGGTCAGTAATTTAGTTTTCCATTCACCAACCTGATCAACCCCGTGGTGTTGAATAATTATCCGCTCTAATACTTTATCGTTAATGCGACCGGATGCATAAAAAGCTCTGTATTCCTGTAGTGACAGCGAAACACGATAGCCCAGTTTAGCAGAAGCGCTATAGATCGCGTTATCGAACTTAAGATTTTGAAAAGCATGTAGTGTATTGTGATGAACAAAATCCATCAAAGGGGCCTGCGCAGGTAAATAGTGCTTCAGCTCATGAAGAAACTCATGTTCATTAAAGATTGTTTCGTTGACTTTCATAGTTCTGTGGTAAGATTACCACCGTTTTATTCTTGTTCGGAATCGAAAAGATCCTGCCGGATCTAAAAGGAAATGAAAGTCCGAATCAGATCAGGAGGGTGTGCTTAGCGAGATAGAGTGGAGTGCCTTGAAAGTTACCAGAACCCCGATCAAAGGAATAATTCTTGGCATTATCAGGAGTCACTAAAAAGAATTTCGCAATTACATAGATAAGAGGAAGTTGGGCTGTCATTTGATTTGCACCCTTATCTTCCTTTTCCTTCTCTTCAAATAAAAGTTGTGAATCAGCCTTCGTTGGAGATCCTGAGGTTTTAAATAAGCCAATTCTTTTCAAACTTCCCTCGGTATAGGCCTGTACCGAACGGATTATCACAGGGGCAAACAATAACAAAACCAGCATAATGCTGGTAAGGGTTCGAATGCCTTTCCTATTGTCCATAAAACAAAGGTATAATTTTCTGTCTTATCAAAGGAATGACCGATATAGAAGTGTAGCCAAAAGCTTTTTAAAGAATACAGCTGATCAAAAAACTAATAAAACAATCGGTTGTTTCCGGAAAAAATCACACACAGTAGGAAGATTCAGATTTTATATCACACCTTTGTTAAAATTCCTTTTGTAATGCCTTTTCGGTATAACAAGATTTTAAGACTCCTTGCCATCCTGCTTTTCAGTTTCGAAATGCTGGCACCTGCTGTTTTGATGGCTACTCCAGAAAACTACCCTGAAAGTCAATATGCCAAGAGCCTGAACGAATCCGAGCGGCCCATCGATTTCTTAGCGCATCTTATTTTTGAAGAAGTAAACAACGCAGAACGAGAAGGAAAAAATGATGACCTGATCGGTTTAAATTACATTGAGCTTTTCAGTGAACTTCTAAAATTTGAACCCATTCAAGTAGCAGGGTATCTTCCCAAAGAGCACTTTGATACACATCCGCCACTTTTTACCCTGCATCGGGTACTTCTGATCTGATTTCTGATTTTAAAATTCACAGCCCTGCTGTGAATAGTTTTACTCCTGTGCAACAGAGCAAGGCTATTACTCTTTTAAAATAAACTATTAACCGTGCTGATATTCAAGGGCACATGACAGAATCAAATATGAAGACATTAGAAATTCCCAAAGACGGACTGGAGGGCTTTAAACAAAACTGGACTACGGATGCAGTTTCCGGTTTCATGGTTTTCTTGTTGGCATTGCCTCTTAGTTTGGGTATCGCAAAAGCAAGTGAATTTCCACCAGCCATGGGGGTGCTCACCGCAATGGTCGGTGGTTTGTTCGTTAGTTTTTTTGCTGGATCCAGATTAACAATAAAAGGTCCTGCAGCAGGCCTTATTACCATTTGTGCCGGAGCTGTTACTGAATTGGGCGGAGGCGCGGAAGGCTGGAAGTTAGCTCTGGGTGTAATTGTAGTAGCGTCCATTATTCAAATTGGATTTGGCTATTTGAAATTCGGATCACTCAGTGATTTCTTTCCACACTCGGCAGTACATGGTATGCTTGCCGCGATTGGCTTAATTATTTTCTCAAAACAAATTCACATTCTGCTGGGGATTGATCCTGCACTACTGAAAGGAAAAGAACCACTGGAACTTTTTCAAATGATTCCGGACTCCATCATTCATGAAGATCCGCGTGTAACTTTTATAGGCATACTTAGTCTGGTCATAATTTTTGGCATGCCCTTACTAAAAGGAAAGTTCACAAAAAAAATTCCTGCACCGCTGGTGGTATTACTGGTAACAATCCCGCTGGCACTGGTCATGGACTTCAAACATACGGAGCCTGCTTTTGACATGGTAAGTATTGGTGATTTTTGGGGAACTCTTGGATTGAATGCTGATTTTTCTGCCATTGGAAGTTTGGTTTTTTGGAAATACGTAATCATGTTCCTTTTCGTCAACAGCCTCGAATCCCTATTAACCGTGAAAGCCATTGATGGATTGGATCCGTGGAAACGAATCTCAAATCCTAATAAAGACCTGATGGCAGTTGGTGCAGGAAATGCACTATCGGGTTTATTGGGAGGATTGCCTATGATATCGGAAGTAGCGCGCAGTTCGGCAAATATCTCGTTCGGTGCCCGCACCAAATGGAGTAATTTTTTTCATGGATTCTTTTTATTGATAGCGATGCTGCTATTTATTCCCGTCATTGAGATGATACCCAACACGGCATTGGCAGCGCTGCTAATTGCTGTAGCCTTCCGGCTTGCCTCCCCCAATGAATTTTTTAAAACCTATAAAATTGGATCCGAACAACTCTTCATCTTCACTGTAACAATTATTGTTACTGTCTCTACGGATTTGTTGATAGGCGTAGCCGCTGGCATCCTGATGAAATTCTTTTTTCATGTACTCAATGGAGTGCCCCTGAGAAGTCTGTTCAAGGCTCATTACGAATTGAGTGTGCAAGCCGATGAATATTTTATTAAGATTAAAGAATCGGCCATTTTCTCAAATCTTCTTGGGTTCCGAAAAGCTTTTGAACCCCTCGACCGAAGAAAAAAAATCGTAGTTGATTTTTCGGAAGCTCATTTTATGGATCATAGTTTTATGGAATACCTCCATCACCTGGAAGAAGAATGTGCCTATGCCGGTGGTTCGCTGGTGTCCGTTGGGTTCGATCGGTTCAAACCATTTTCAAATCACCCGCTAGCCTCGCGTAAATTTTCGCTTGAGCACCAAAATAAGATTGAAATCAAACTCAGTCCTCGACAATTGGAATTAAGAAAGTTTGCTGAAAACAACGAGTGGACCTATTACCCACAAAAAGCCAGAATTGCTTTGAAGTACAAAGACTTTCCGTTGCACAATGGCCATAAAATTCCATTCGAAGAGAATATCCTTTTCAAATACGTTGAGCATGCCCGGCTTGAAGCATCCGACATCACTCTGATAGAAGGAGCGCGTCAGTCCCAGCAGGAATTTCAGATAACCATCATCCAGGCATCTGAAACCAATATACTGATTCCCGATTTCGCTCTCGAGCCCGAAGGCCTTTGGTCTAAATTGTTTGAGAGTGTTTCCGGAAAAGATATCGACTTTGACAACCATCCGAAATTCTCAGAGAAATATTACTTGAGAGGAAACAACGAAAGTGCTGTCCGCCATTTCTTTACAGAGCCGATTTTGCAATTTCTTGAAAACCGGGAGGATATGCATATCGAATGCCATCGCAATAGACTTATCTTTTATAAGAAACGTACGCTGTTGGAACCTTCAGAAATTCTGTACACCGCTAAGTTTGCTGAAGATTTTATTTCCCTGATCTACCAAAAGGAAGCTCAAGCTGTATAAAAGAAAAATGTGAATTAAAGATTCACTGCTTATTTTTATCTAAAAGTTATAAGCTATGAACAAAATTCTTGCTTCCATGATCTTTCTATGCCTTTGCAGTTTTGCGCAGGCCCAGGAGAAATCAAAAGAAATCAATGAACTGAAGCTCAATCTCAATGATGATGGAAGTCATTACTTCAAAGTCACCTTTCTTAATCAAATCTGGTTTAGATATAACCAAAGTAATCCAGGAACACGGGTGATGAGTGAGCCGGCCAACGAAACATTTGATATTGGCCTGCGAAGAACTCGCATTCAAATGTATGGTCAGGTTTCAGATCGGGTGTTCGTCTATTTTCAATTCGGGCAGAATAATTTCAACTACCTGTCTCAAAATGCAGGCAACCGGAAGTTGCAGGCATTTTTTCATGATGCCCTCGGAGAATACAGAGTAACTAAGGGAAGTGAAAAACTTATACTCGGTGGTGGCCTTACGGGAACCAATGGTCTTTCGAGATTCACTCAGCCCGGTATAACCTCCATCATGACCATGGATGTGCCCATATTCGCACAAGCAACCGTTGACCAAACAGATGAGTTTACGCGTAAGCTTAGTATGTATGCCCGCGGCCAGTTAGGTAAACTGGACTACCGTTTAATATTAAGTGATCCTTTTCCGATTACTACCAATGGTGCTCCGCTACCTCCCTTGTCATCGAATGCTACTTTTTCACAACATGGCCATCAAAAACAGTATCAGGGACTATTTATCTATAACTTTTTTGATAGCGAACCACACACAACACCCTATATGGCGGGCACCTATTTAGGAAAAAAGAAAGTACTCAATCTCGAAGCTGGATTTATCACACAAAGTAAAGCCACATGGACACAAGAAACTATAGACACAACCTATCATTCCATGAACCTGTGGTCAGCAGCAGTATTCTATGATGCACCCGTTAATTCAGAAAAAGGAACAGCCCTTAATGCCTATGTCGGATACTATCAGTATGATTTCGGTCCGGGATACCTGCGTTATAATGGAATCATGAATCCTGCTTCGTCTGTAACCGGACCGTATCCGGGAGGTAGCCAGGGAAATGCGTTTCCTATGTTTGGCACCGGAAAAGTCTGGTACACACAAGTAGGTTATCTGATGAAGAAAGATTTGTTTGGTGAAGGCCATGGAACACTCATGCCCTACGCATCCCTGCAAAGCGGTAGTTATGATCGACTTGATAAACAAATGAATGTATATGATGTTGGAGTTAACTGGCTGATAAATGGTCATACCAGCAAAATCACACTCGACTACCAAAGCAGACCGTACTATGAGCAACAAAGCGCGGAGTTAATCCGAAGCGGCAGAAGAAATCAGGTGGTAGTACAATACCAGATTTTCTTTTAGTCAACCTAAGTGCCCTGCTTTAGAAAATAGGACACCTGTTTTATTTCTGCTACTTTTGAAGTTCAATTACTCCAATGAACTTCAAAGAAATTTTCTCGGTATCGCTGATCCTATTTTCCGTAATCGATATTATCGGAGCTATTCCTTTTATTATTACCATTAAAAAACGTGAGGGAAGAATCCATGCTGAAAAGGCCACCATTATTTCAGCAGTACTTATGGTCGGTTTTCTTTTCCTAGGTCAGTCCATCTTAAAACTATTCGGACTCGATGTAGAATCTTTTGCCGTAGCCGGTGCTATTGTAATCTTTATTGTGGCAATGGAAATGATTCTTGGGATGACCTTGATCCGGGACGATCCGGATTCGCATGGGTCTGGTTCCATAGTACCGTTGGCTTTTCCACTCATTGCCGGAGCGGGAACGCTCACAACCATTCTTTCGCTACGTGCCGTATACGATCAAACTAATATCCTTATTGGTATTCTGCTTAATCTACTTTTTGTCTACTTAGTGTTACGTTCCTCATCGTGGTTGGAGCGCAAACTCGGCAAGTCAGTCTTTGCGGTTTTGCGCAGAGTGTTTGGTGTAATCCTGTTGGCGATTGCCGTAAAGATTTTTAAAGATAATGTTAGTTTCGGATGATTCGCATTTACACAGATGGAGCAGCACAAGGCAATCCAGGCCCGGGAGGGTATGGCACCATTTTGAAATTCAACAACCATGTAAACGAACTTTCAGATGGATTTCGCCTGACCACCAACAATCGGATGGAATTGATGGCGGTAATTATTGGCCTTGAGTCTATTAAGAAATTAGGGATATCCGTAACCATTTACTCAGATTCGAAATATGTAGTGGATGCTGTTGAGAAAGGTTGGCTGTGGGGTTGGCAGAAAAGAAACTTTGCAAAAAAAGCAAATGCCGATTTATGGGAACGGTATATTCCCCTCCATCATAAATTCAAACCCAAATTTGTTTGGGTGAAAGGTCATGCAGGCCATCTGGAAAATGAGCGTTGTGATCAATTGGCAGTGTCAGCCGCCTTGAGTGATGATTTACGGATTGATGCTTGGTATGAAGAAAATCAAAACAAGCAGGATTAGTTATTTGTCGAATCCTGTATATTTAGCGACCTAAACCCTTTGCTTTGGATACAGAACCTATCTCTATTCATTTCTCTTCTGGCAGTCTTACTATACTAAACATTTGCCTTGCCATCATTATGTTTGGTGTGGCGCTTGATATTCAGTGGCCGCACTTTACCCAGTTGATGAATCAAAAAAAAACGGTAGCCACCGGTTTGTTATCCCAGTTTGTTTTGCTTCCCTTACTTACTGTGATTCTTATCTCAGTTCTTCCTATAAGCCCAGGCATTGCCTTGGGCATGTTATTAGTAGCTTGCTGCCCGGGAGGGAACGTATCTAATTTCTTTTCCCAATTAGCACGAGGTCATGTCGCATTGTCAGTAACATTAACAGCCTTCTCTTCCCTGGTCGCCTTCATCATTACTCCCGCAAGTTTTTTTGTATGGGCCTCCGTGGTTCCATCATTATCAACGGAAATAAAGAATTTTGAAATTGACTTTGTTTCACTTTTCATTAATATGGTTTCTATCTTACTCATTCCATTGATAGTGGGCATGTTGGTTAACTCATACTTCTCGTCATTTAGTAAAAAAATTTCCGGCCCTATTCGGTTGCTCTCAATGCTTATGCTCACAGGCTTTATCGTTGTAGCTGTATTGAATAATCAGGATGGTTTTGCCGCATACCTGGGAGATGTATTCTGGATTGTACTATTGCACAATGGTCTTGCATTGTTAGCTGCCTATTATTTTAGTGCTGTGCTAAAAAACGAAGAGTCGGTAAATCGTACTGTTGCCATCGAGACCGGAATTCAAAATTCCGGACTGGCGTTAATTCTTATTTTCAATTTCTTCGATGGCAATACAGCGATGGCTGTTGTTGCAGCCTGGTGGGGAGTATGGCATCTTATTTCCGGTTTTGCCTTTTCAGCCATCATGCGAAGACGAACATTTCCACAAGTCATTCAATCCTAAGAAAGCCATTGATTCAGAAAATAATTTACTATACCTTAAAAAATTACTGTCGCATAGCCGTTTGGTTTTATTTTAGTCGGTGGCAAATTCATAAACTCTCGCCCATTCCGGATGGACCGGTAATTTTTGTAGCGAATCATCAAAATGCTTTTCTGGATGCCATCCTGATGATCTGCAGTATGCAGCGTGCACCGTGGTCGTTAACCCGCGCCAACGTTTTTGATAAACCATTGGCTAAGAAATTTTTAACAACCATTCAAATGTTACCCGTCTATCGTTTTCGAGATGGCTTTAGCACACTGCGAAAAAATGATAAGATGATTGATAGTTGTGTAAACATTCTGAGCCACGGAAAATCCATCTTGATTTTTGGAGAAGGCAATCATAACTATCATTATTATCTGAGAGACTTACAAAAAGGGTTTGCCCGCATTGCGCTCGCTGCCG
>LNFM01007179.1_pt1 | contig 17650 bp, 14 predicted proteins | sample 596031 | NCBI WGS metagenome assembly LNFM01 (sample SAMN04254537, study PRJNA301005) | activated carbon metagenome | isolation source: dual media filters at the Ann Arbor, Michigan drinking water treatment plant | place: USA: Ann Arbor | reverse complement strand
CGGCCGCAGTAGGCGGATGGTTCCCACACGCTCTCAGTCCGGCCAGTGCAGGCGCCGGATCGCAGCCGGCGCCGCCAGCACCGCGGTGTAGCCCGGCGCAGGCTGCAGGCGTCGGAAGGTCCAGGCCGCCGGATCGCCGGCCTCCTCCGGTGCCTCCAGCAGGCGCGGATCGGCCTCGTCCGTCCCGACCTCGAACACCCAGGCATGCAGGCGCTCGCGCAGGCCGCTGCCGGTCGCCTTGCAGGCGGCCTCCTTGGCCGTCCAGGCGTGCAGGAAGGCGAGCTCGCGCTGTGCCTCGGGCAGCGCCGCGAGCGCAGCGCTCTCGATGTCGGCGAAGTAGCGCCGCGCCAGCGACATAGCCGGCATACGGCGATCACTGCGTTCCAGATCCAGGCCGACCCGCAGCCCCCGAGCGATGGCCAGCAGGCAGCCGCCGACGGTGTCGCTCAGGTTGAACTGCAGATCGGGCGGGCGCGGGTCCAGCAGGAAGGGCCGGCCGCGCGGCTCGCGGTCGAAGCGCAGGGCCGCCGGCGGCAGACCGGCATAGGGCGCGAGCCGGGCGCGAAGATGCGCGTCCAGCCAGGCCCGACGGCCGCCGGGGCGGGGCTCCGGTGCGGAGCACCACAACAGGTGCACATCGCCGGGCGCGAGTTCGGGGCAGTCGCTCATGGTCGGCAAGCATGCCATGGCCGTCCGCACCCCAACTTGCCGCGGCTGTCAAGCGTGGGCATAATGCGCGGCTCGCTGTGTCCCGCCGATCCGTCGGCCGGTGTTTCCGGGCTTGCGCAGTCGCCCCGAAAGCTCCGTTGGCCAGCGTCGTTGTCTCCCGACTGCGCGCGCCCGGCACATCCGTGTCGACGCGCGGGGCCGCTGCCGCCCTGGCCAAGGGCGGCCCCACAGCTACGATCGAGGTGCGCCATGGCACGTGTCTGCCAAGTGTCCGGAAAGGCCGTTCAGAGCGGCAACAATGTTTCCCACGCCAACAACCGAACCCGCCGCCGCTGGCTGCCGAACCTGCACGAGCGCCGGTTCTGGGTCCCCAGCGAGAAGCGCTGGGTCAAGCTGCGCGTTTCCACCCACGCCCTGCGCACCATCGACAAGAACGGCATCGAAGCCGTGATCGCCGAGCTGCGCGCCCGCGGCGAAAAGATCTAAGGAGCGACAAGTCATGGCATCCAAGCGCGACAAGATCCGCCTGATCTCTTCGGCCGGCACCGGTCACTTCTACACGACCGACAAGAACAAGAAGAACATGCCGACCAAGATGGAGATCAAGAAGTACGATCCCGTGGTCCGCAAGCACGTGATGTACAAGGAAGGCAAGATCAAGTAAGCCCGTCGAGCCCCGGCTCGGCCGCTGCTGATCGACGACAAGGCCCGCCCAGTGCGGGCCTTGTCATTTGATGCCGTCTGGCCCGCTTTCGCGGGCCTTGTCCTTTTCAGCCCACGCTCTTCCCAGTGGGGCTTTGTGCGCTTCAGGGACTGCTGGACCTGGGCGAGGGCGCCGGACTCGGCTCAGCCGCTACACTTGTGCCACCGCCTGCATGCGCCGCGATCCGCGCGCCAAGGCACGCAGGCCCCAGCCCCGGAGATCCGCGTGAGCGAAGTGCAGACCCGCCCCGACCTCGAATCCGCCGGCGCGACGCCTGTGCGCAGGCGCGGGCGCGGCGTTTGGATGTTCGTCCTGCTCGTGCTGGCGGCGGCTGCGGCTGGCGGCTATCTCTACTTCGAGCTGCAGCGCGCGCGTGGTTTGGCGGCGGAGGGCGAAGGCTGGCGCAGCGAGGCGGAAGCCCTGAACGCCCGGCTGGTCGCGCTCGATCGCCAGCTCGCCGCGCTCGATGGCGGCCGGCGTGGTCTGGACGAGCGCATCGCCGAAGTCGCCAGCAACCAGCGCGTGATCCGCCAGGAACTGCTCGGCATGGGTGAGCGCGCGGCGACCATCGAGGACGCCGTGGCGCGCCTGTCGGACCAGCGCCTGCGCGGCGAGACCGCGCTGAAGCTGAACGAAATCGAGGGTCTGCTGGTGCTGGCCGAGCAGCGTCTGCAGCTGGCCCGCGACCCCGAGGGCGCGCGCACCGCCCTGCGCCTGGCCGCGTCGGCCCTGGACACGCTCGAAGACCCGCTCTACGCCGGCCTGGCCCTGCCGTTGCGCGCCGAGCTGCAGCTGCTTCAGCAGCTGCCGGCGGACACGCTGCCCGAGCTGCGCACCCGCCTCGGTGCGGCGCTCTCGGCAGCGCCCGCGCTGCCGCGCCGGCCGCTGGTGCAGGATGCCGATGCGAGCGCATCCGCGGTTGGCGGACGTCTGCAGCAGGCCCTGTCCGAACTGATCACCGTGCGTCGCCGCGGCGCTGCCGAACAGACCCTGTCCGGCAGCGCGCGCGAGGCCGCACTCGAAGCCCTCCAGCTCGACCTGCGCTCGGCCCTGCTCGCCGCCGAAGCCCGCGATGCGCAAGGCGTGGCTTCGGCGCTGGCGCGCGTGCAGCCGCTGTTCCAGCGCCTGTTCGATCCGAACGATGCGCGGGTCGCGGCGATCGCCCAGGGCCTGGCGGGCATCGATGCCGCAGCGCTGTCGCCCGAGCTTCCCACGCTGGGCGCCAGCCTCGCCGAACTGCGCGCGTTGCGCGGCAGTCGCCAGCGCTTGCCGACGCCGCGCTTGGATGCCGAAGAGCCTGCACCGGACTCTGCCGCGCAGGAGCCGGCCGTGCTGCCGGAGGCCACACCGGCCGCAGCGCCCGAGGTCGAGGTCGAGGTCGAGCCCGAAATCGAACTGCCCGAGCTGGAACGCGCCCGCGATGAAGGGTCGCGCGCATGAGGGGCTATCGCCTCCTGCTGTGGAGCCTGGCGCTCGCGGCGCTGGGCGCGCTGCTCTACGGCGTGCTCGCTGAGGATCCCGGCTACCTGCTGCTGGAGTGGCGCAGCTACAGCATCGAATCGACCGCGGTCGCCGCGCTTGCCCTGGTGCTCGCCGGCTGGCTGCTGCTGCGCGTGCTGATGGCGGTGCTGCTGTGGCCGCTACGTGCCTGGCGCCGCCACGGCGAGCGCTCGGCGCGGCGGCGGCTGGCCGACGGCCTGCGCGCGGCGCAGCGCGGTGAGCATGCGACCGCCCTGAAGCTGCTGAACCGCGCTGCCCGCCGCGCGCGCTTCCGCGTGCCGGCGCTGGTGACCGCGGTCGCCAGCGCCCGTGCCCTGGGCGACGAGACCGCCGAGCAGCGCGCCCTGGCCAGCCTCGAAGCCGAGGATGCCGAGGCCGCGCGTCAGGCGCGTGCCGCCGCCCTGCTGGAGCAGGGCAACAGCGGCGCTGCCCTGGCCCTGCTGCAGGCCGCTGCCGAACCGCCCGCGCCGGCCCTGCGCCTGCTGCGCATCCGCGCCGCACTGGCCGAAGCCGAGGCCAGCGCCGCCTTGGCCGACCTGCGCGCACTCAAGGCCGCGGGCGTCAGCCTGCCGGACGCGCTCGAAGTCGAGGTGCACTGCGCGCTGCTGCGCCATGCGCCGGATCTGCAGGCCCTGCAGCTGCGCCTGGCCGAGCTGCCGCGCGCGCAGCGCAGCCAGGTTCCGATCGCGGCCGCTTTCAGCGCGCGCGCGCGCAGCTTCGACGCCGCAGCGATCGCCGACGATGCCGTCGAGCAGGCCCTGCGCAGGCACTGGGATGAGGCTCTGCTCGCCGACTACGGACGTGCGGCGCAGGGCAACCAGCGTGAGCGCATCCGCAGCGCCGAGGACTGGCTGCAGGCGCATCCCGACAGCGCCGCCCTGCAGCTGGCGCTGGGCCGGCTGTGCCGCATCGACGGCCTGTGGGGCAAGGCCGAGGCGCACCTGCTGCGCGCCAGCCAAGGCCGCTTCGCGGCCGAGGCCTGGGAAGAGCTGGCCCTGACCCTGGTCGCGCAGGGCGAGGAGGCGCGCGCGCGCCAGGCCCTGCAGAACGCGCTGGCTGCGCAGCGTGGCCAGGCCGTCTCGGCGCTGGCGCCGCGGCCGCGCAGCCTGGCCTCCACCGCCAGCGAAGCCATCGAGCGCCGCAGCACCATGGGCGTGCCCCTGCTGGCGGACGGCAGCGCGCCGGAAGCGGACTAGGCGCCGTAGCAGCGCGGCCATCGAACAGCAGCGGTAACAGCAGGCTCCGCAGCGGCGACCACAGCAACCGCCCTGCCGTCACTTGCCCACCACGGCCGGCTGGGAGATTCTCCGCCGCTTGCCCGGGGGGAGCCGGGCGTCCAATCGGGAACCCGCATGATCCGTTCGCTGTTCGCGCGCCAGGCCAGCCTGGCGTTGGTCCTGCTGCTGCTGTTCGCAGCCTTGCCTGCCGTCGCCCAGACCGGCGCCGAGTCCGCCGACGGGCTGTGGCGCTGGAACGAGGAGGCCGCCATCCAGCGCAGCAGCCAGCCCCGCCGCATCGTGCCGCAGCGCTACCGCACCGCCGCGCTCGACCTGCAGTCGCTGTCGACACTGCTGGCCGATGCCCCGCACGAGGACCAGGTCCAGGTGGAGAGCAGCGCGCGCGAGCTCAGCCTGCCGCGTCCGGACGGCAGCTTCGAGCGCTTCCGCATCGTCGAGTCGCCGATCATGGAGGCCGCGCTGGCGGCGAAGTATCCGGAGATCCGCACCTACCTCGGCCAGGGCATTGACGATCCCAGCGCCAGCCTGCGCTTCGACCTGAGCAAGCAGGGCTTCCGCGCCCAGGTCATCGGCTGGCGCGGCAGCTACTACATCGACCCCTACCAGCCGCGCGACGCCGGCAACTACGTGGTCTATGCCAAGGCGGATGCGCCCGACGACGGCGAAGTCCTGCGCTGCGGCGTGACCGGCGAGGCCCTGCCCAAGGACCTGCCGAACTTCCAGCGGAAGGGCAGCCAGCCCAAGCTGAGCTCGGGCACGGTGCGCCGCACCTACCGGCTGGCGATGGCGGCCACCGGCGAGTACACCGCCTTCAACGGCGGCACCGTTGCCGATGGGCTCGCCGCGATCGTCACCACGATGAACCGGGTCAACGGCATCTACGAGCGCGAGCTGTCGGTGCGCATGGTGCTGGTGGCGAACAACGATCTGATCGTCTACACCGATGGTGCGACCGACCCGTACACCAACAACAGCGGCTCGACCATGCTCGGCCAGAACGTCACCACGCTGAACAACGTGATCGGCGCGGCCAACTTCGATATCGGCCATGTGGTCAGCACCGGCGGCGGCGGCGTCGCCGGGCTTGGCGTGGTCTGCGGAAGCGGCAAGGCGCGCGGCGTCACGGGATCCGGCTCGCCGGTGGGCGACCCCTTCGACGTCGACTACGTCGCCCATGAGATCGGCCACCAATTCCGCGGCAACCACACCTTCAACGGTTCCGGCGGCAGTTGTTCCGGCGGCAACCGCAATGGCACCACCGCCTACGAACCCGGCAGCGGCATCACCATCCAGGCCTATGCCGGTATCTGCGGGGCCGACAACCTGCAGCCGAACAGCGATGACTATTTCCACCGGGTCAGCTTGAACGAGATGCTGGCCTTCACCACCAATACCAGTACCGGCGCAAGCTGCGGCACCACCAACGCGACCGGCAACACCCCGCCGGTCGTGAATGCGCCGGCCGCTTTCACGATTCCCGCGCGCACGCCCTTCGAGCTGACCGCCAGCGGCAGCGATGCAAACGGTGACAGCCTGACCTGGCTGTGGGAGCAGTTCGACCTCGGCACGGCCAATACGGCGGGCTCGATCACCGACACCGGCTCCGGCCCGCTGTTCCGCTCATTCGCGCCGACGCCCTCTCCCAGCCGCGTCTTCCCGAGCTGGCGCTACATCCTCAACAACGCCAATGTCGCGCCCGCTACCGCGCCACTGCCGGGCACCAGTTCGCCGAGCTACCTCACCGCCGAGGTGCTGCCCAGCACCAACCGCACGCTGAACTTCCGCGTCACCGCGCGTGACAACCGCGCCGGCGGCGGCGGTACCAACGAGGCCAGCACCGCGGTGACCGTAGCGGCGGCGGCGGGCCCGTTCCGGGTCACCGCACCCAACACCGCGGTGAGCTGGGCGGCAGGCAGCACGCAGACGGTCACCTGGGATGTCGCCGGCACCACCGCCAACGGCATCAACGCCGCCAATGTGCGCATCACTCTCTCGCTGGACGGCGGCGCCAGCTGGCCGATCGAGCTGGCCGCTTCGACGCCCAATGACGGCAGCGAGAGCGTCAGCATTCCCGCCAACACGCCGGCCAGCACGCAGGCACGCCTGCGCGTGCAGGCGGTTGGCAACATCTTCTTCGACGTCAGCGACGCCAACTTCAGCATCACCGGCGCCAACACCCCGCCGGGCGTCAACGTCACCGCGGCGCTGAACACGCGGCAGGGCAGTCCGACGGCGACCGCGAACGTCGCCACGGTCAGCGACACCCAGGATGCCGCCGGCAGCCTCGCCCTCGCCGTCAGCGGCGCACCGCCGGGGCTCGCGGCCAGCGTGCAGAACAACGCCGGCACGGTCGTCTTGTCCGCCACCGCCAGCTGCGAGCTGGTGGCGCCCGGCGGCAATCGCGCCTATCCGCTGCAGCTCAGCGTGACCGACAGCGCCGGCGCCAGCACCGTGGCCCAGGTGGTGGTCAACGTTTCGCGCAACCTCACCCCGACGCTGGGCACCTATGCCGCCCAGACCCTGGCGCGCAATGCTTCGACCACGGTCCTGCCCTCGGCCGCGCCGGCCGACGGCAACGGCAATCTGCTGGGCGTGAGCGTCAACCCGACGACGCTGGCGGGCGGCGGCAACCTCAGCGTCGCCGCAAACGGCCAGGTGACGATCAACGTCGGCGCCAGCACGCCCTTCGCCACCTATCCGATCGAGGTCGAGGTGGCCGACAGCTGCGGCGCCGTCGAGCGTCGAAGCTTCAACCTGGTGGTCGATGGCGTGCCGCCGGAAGTGCTGCTGGTGCAGAGCGGCGGCAGCACCACGGTGACGGAAGCGGGCGGCAACGACAGCTACACCGTGTCCCTGAGCCAGGCGCCGACCGCCAACGTCAGCTTCACCGCCACGCCGGATGGCCAGCTGCAGCTGAGCCCGTCGACGCTGCAGTTCACCACTGCGAACTGGGCCACGCCGCAGACCATCACCGTCAGCGCGGTCAACGACAGCGTGGTCGAAGGCCCGCACAGCGGCGTGATCACGCACGCGGTCAGCGGCGGCGGCTACAGCGGCGTCAGCGTGCCGTCGATCACGGTGAGCATCACCGACAACGACAGCGCCACCCTCAGCACCGCGTCGGCGCTGGTGGCCGAAGGCGACAGCGGCACTCGCCCGCTCACCTTCTCCCTGCAGCTGAGCGGGCAGGTCACGGGTGGATTCAGCGTCGCCTACAGCACCCGTGCAGACACCGCGACGGCGGGCGAGGACTTCGTCGCCGCCAGCGGCAGCGTGAGCTTCGACGCCAGCGTGAATCCCAGCCGCACGGTGACCGTCCAGGTGATCGGCGACACCGTCGCCGAAGCCGATGAGCGCTTCTTCCTCGATCTGTCCAGCAGCCAGGGCGGCCTGGTGCTCAGCCCGGTCTCTGCGATCGGTGAGATTGTCAACGACGACTTCATCGCCGATCTCGCGCTGCGCCTGTCGCGCCTGCCCGGCGTGGTCGCAGCCGGCCAGCCGATCAGCTATGTGGTCGACGTCGAGAACCGCAGCAGCGTGCTCGCCGTGCCGCAGGCCAACCTCGCCTTCACCCCGGCGGCGCAGCTGCAGGGACTGGCCTGGACCTGCACGGCCTCGCCCGGGTCGAGCTGCTCCAGCGCCAGCGGCAGCGGCGCGCTGCCGACGCTGGCCCTGGCGGTCGGCGGCAGCGCCCGCGTGCAGGTCAATGCCACGGTACTCGCCGCCACTGCGCTCGGCACGCGCTTCGTCAGCAGCGCTGCGGTCAGCCCGGCGGCGCCGTACACGGACCCCGAGGCCGGCAACAATACCGACAGCCTGCAGAGCGAGGTCGGCATCGACGACGTGTTCGCCGACGGTTTCGAGTAAGCCTGGGCGCATGCCACAAACAGGAGGGGCAGGCCGCAGGGCCTGCCCTTCTTCATTGCGACGTGCCGAATCGCGACGTGCCGATCACCAGCTGCCGACGTTCGGCATCGACACCCACGGCTCGACCGGCGCCAGCGCCTCACCCTTCTGCAGCAGCTCGACCGAGATCAGGTCCGGGCTGCGCACAAAGGCCATGCGCCCATCGCGCGGCGGGCGATTGATGGTGATGCCCTGCGCCTGCAGGTGCGCGCAAGTGGCGTGGATGTCGTCGACGGCGAAGGCGAGATGGCCGAAGTTGCGCGCCGACCCGTAGTCCTCGTCATCGTAGTTGTAGGTCAGCTCGATCTCGGCCTCGGGGTTCTCGGGCGCGGCCAGATAGACCAGGGTGAAGCGACCCTGCGGATAGTCGCGGCGACGCGTCTCGACGAGACCAAGGCCGTCGCACCAGAACTTCAGCGAAGCGTCCAGATCGCGGACGCGGACCATGGCGTGCAGATACTTCATGGGATTGGGGATTGGGGATTGGGGATTCGAGAGTAACGCCAAGCCTCGACCTTGAGGTTATCGCAGCCCCTGAGCGAGGAGCCGGACAACAGACCGCGGCACGCCCAAACGCTTCGGCTCTCACGAATCCCGAATCCCGAATCCCCAATCCCAGCTCAAAGAAACAAATCCGCCATCAGCGGGTGCCCCGGCTTCACCGCGTAGCCCTCGAAGTCGACGACGCCGTGGATGCGCAGCACGTCCTCGTCGATCAGGAACTGGCCGTTGAGCCGCGAGGCCGGCGTGCTCAGCACCGCGTGGGCGGCGTCGGCGACGATCTCGGGCCGGCGGCAGCCGTCGTGGTCGACGCCGGGGATCATGTTCAGCGCATCGGTGAGGATCACCGTCTTCGGCCACAGCGCATTCACCGCCACGCCCTGCGGTCCGAACTCGGCGGCCAGGCCCAGCGTGGCCAGGCTCATTCCGTACTTGGCCATGGTGTAGGCGGTGTGCGGCGCGAACCACTTGGGGTCGAGGTTGGGCGGCGGCGCCAGGGTCAGGATGTGCGGATTCGCTGACTTCAGCAGGTGCGGCAGGCAGGCCTGGCTGCACAGGAAGGTGCCGCGCGCGTTGACGCCGTGCATCAGGTCATAGCGCTTCATCGGCGTATCCAGCGCACCGCGCAGCCAGATCGCGCTGGCGTTGTTCACCAGGATATCGATGCCGCCGAAGCGCTCGACCGTCGCCGCCACCGCCGCCTGCACGTCGTTCTCCTCGCGGATGTCGCACTTGACCGCCAGCGCCTGCCCACCCGCCGCGACCACCGCCTCGGCCGCGCTGTGGATGGTGCCCGGCAGCTTCGGATTCGGCACCGAGGACTTCGCCGCGATCACCACATTGGCGCCGTCGCGCGCGGCGCGCAGGGCGATCGCAAGCCCGATGCCGCGGGAGGCGCCGGTGATGAACAGGGTTTGGCCTTTGAGGGACATGGCTTGTGGGCTCCGTCGAACTTATGAGGGGCTTGGAGTGTAGGGCGTGCGCTGTCGGGTCGGTGTCGCCTTCGGGATTGGTGATTCGGGATTCGGGATTGGTCAGAGCGCGGCTCCAAAGCCTCCGGGACGCTCAAGGCAGGTTGGGCCATGCGCAGCGCGGCCCAAGGTCGCGGCGCAGGCACTCGCCCGTCTGCACTGCGTCCTCGCCTGCTCTCCGCCACACTTGCGCCCATGCACCTCACCGTCCGCCAGCTGCAGCGCCGTTTCGGCGATACCCCGGTCCTTGAAGGCCTCGACTTCGATCTCGCTCCCGGCGAGTGCGTGGCTCTGGTCGGGCGCAGCGGGGCGGGCAAGTCGACGCTTCTGCATCTGGTGGCGGGCCTCGATCGCGCCGATGGCGGCGAGATCCGCTTCGATGACACGCGGCTGGATACGCTGGATGAGGCCGCGCGCACGCGCTTCCGGCGGCGGCATCTGGGCCTCGTATTCCAGAGCTGGAACCTGGTGCCCAGCCTGTGCGCACTCGACAACCTCTGCCTGCCGCTGGAGCTGATCGGCATCGGCGGCAGCGAGGCCAAGCGGCGCGCGCAGACGCTGCTCGATCAACTGGGCCTAGGCGAGCTCGCGAAACGCTTTCCCGATGAGCTCTCGGGCGGCCAGCAGCAGCGCGTGGCGGTGGCGCGGGCGCTGGTGCATGGGCCCTCGGTGCTGCTGGCCGACGAGCCCACCGGCAGCCTCGATGCCGAGAGCGCGGCGGCGGTGATGCGGCTGTTGATCGGTGCGTGTCGCGAGGCCGGCGCCAGCCTGCTGCTGGTGACCCATGCGGCCGAGGTGATGGGTCAGGCCGATCGCCTGCTGCGCATGCAGGACGGCCGGCTGGTGCCGGCCTGAGCCATGTCGTCGCGTCTCGTCAGCACGCTGTGGAACGCGCACCGGCGCGCGCCGGGCCAGGCCCTGCTGATGCTGCTGGGCTTGGCGCTCAGCGTGGCGGTCGTGGTGGCCATCGACCTCGCCGTCGACTCCGCGCGCGGGGCCTTTCTCGAATCGCGGCGCGCGCTGTCGGGCTCGGCCACGCACCAGATCACCGCGGATGGCGGAGCGGTGCCGATGCGGCTTCTGGCCGAGCTGCGCGCGCAGGGGCTGTGGCGCAGCGCGCCGCTGATCGAGCGCGAGGTGCTGCATGCGGGCAGCGGCGCGCGCCTGCGCCTGCTCGGCATCGAGCCCTTGAGCGAGGCCGCGCTGCGGCCGTGGCTGGCGGGCGGTGTGGGTGGCCGTGGTGATGCGACGAGCGAGTCGCTCGACCCAGCCCCCATCGACCCGGGCGCGCTGATCGGTCGCAGCGATATGGTGCTGCTGTCGCAGCGGCTGGCGACACGCCTGAGGCTCGCACCCGGCGACACGCTCCCGCTCAGCGTCGATGGTCGCAGCGAGGCGCTGCGCGTGCTCGCCCTGCTGCCCGATGACAGCCTGCCGGCCGGCAGCGGCGACTGGCTGCTCGCCGACATCGCCGCAGCCCAGGCCATCACCGGCCTCGAAGGCTTCACCCGCATCGACCTGATCGCCGATGAAGTCCGCGCCGCCGAGCTTGCGCAGTCGCTGCCGCTGGGCCTGCGTCTCGTCGCCACCACCGAACAGGACACCCAGCTCGCCGCGATGAGCGGCGCCTTCGAGATCAATCTGAAAGCGCTCAGCCTGCTGGCGCTCCTGGTCGGCGTGTTCGTGGTGTTCCAGACCCTGAGCTTTCTGGCCCTGCAGCGGCGTCGCCTGATCGGCCTGCTGCGCGCACTTGGCGTGTCCAACCGCGAGCTGGGCGCGCTGATGCTCGGCGAGGCGGCCCTCGTTGGCGTGCTCGCCGCCGCCCTCGGAATCGCACTCGGTATCGCCCTGGGCAGCGTGCTGCTGCAGGGGCTGGCGCGCAGCTATGGCGAGCTGTTCTACCGGGTTGAAGTCAGCGCGCTCAGCTTGTCGCCGCTGCTGTTGGCGAAGGCCGCCGCGCTGGCGATCGCGGGCGCCATCGTTGCCGTGCTGCTGCCGCTGCGTGATGCGCTCGGCGTGCCGGTGCTGGACGCACTCGGCCGCGACAGCGCCGGCCTGCGCGCGCCCGAGCAGCGCCTGCGCGCGCTGCTGCTGCCGGCCGCCGTGCTGTTCGCGGCAGGCCTCGCGCTGATCCTTTACGGCCCGCAGGGATTGTTCTGGGGCTTTGCAGGTTTGTTCGCCTGCCTGATCGCCGCACTCGGCTTGATTCCCTGGGCCGCCGGCCATGCGCTGGGCGCGCTCGAAGCCCTTCTTCGCGGCGCCCCTGTGCGCTGGCGCTGGCTGATCGCCGGCACGCGCCGCACGCTGGGCCGCACCGGCATCGCGCTGGCCGCGCTGTCGCTGGCCATCGCCACCGTGATCGGCATGAGCAGCATGATCCACAGCTTCCGCGAAGCGCTCAGCGTCTGGATTGATCGCAGTCTGCAGGCGCAGGTGTATCTGTCGTCAGGCGGCCGCAGCGCGCTGCCGGAGGGCCTGATCGAAGCGGCGGAAGCACTGCGTGGTGTCGAGGGCATCGGACTCAATCGCCGCCGCCAGCGATTGCCCGAGTCCGGCCCCGTGGAAGTCGTGGGCCTGCAGCTGCCCGCGCAGGGCCGCAGCGGCTTCGAGCTGATCGCCGGCGCTGACGATCCGGATCTCTGGTCGCGCTTCGCTGCCGGCGAGGCCCTGATCAGCGAGCCGCTGTCGCAGCGGTTGAAGCTTGCCGTGGGCGACGCGTTCCGCATGCCCACGCCGCAGGGCCAGGTCGACCTGCGTGTCGCCGCCATCTACCGCGACTACAGCAGTCCGCAGGGCGTGCTGACCCTGGACCTCGCGCGCTACCAGCAGCTGTTCGGCGACCGCGCAGTCGGGGCCTTGGCCCTGTATGCGCCAGATTCCGAAGCCGCGCGCCTCAAGACCGAACTCGAAGCGCTGATCGCCACGCGATTCGCCGAGCATGCCGGCCTGCAGGTCGTCACCGCGGGCGAGATCCGTGCGATCAGCCTGGAGGTGTTCGCACGCACCTTCGCCATCACTGACGTGCTGCGCCTGCTGGCGGGCTTGATCGCCGTGGTCGCGGTGCTCGGTGCGCTGTCGGCGCTGGCCATCGAGCGCAGCCGCGAGTTCGCCCTGCTGCGCGCGATCGGTCTGACCCCGGTCGAGCTGTCGCGATTGCAGCGCGTGCAGGGCGGCGTGCTGGGTCTGATCGCTGGGCTCGCCGCATTGCCGCTGGGTCTCGGTCTCGCCGTGCTGCTGATCGAAGTGATCAACCGCCGCAGCTTCGGCTGGAGCATGCAGCTCGATCTGCCCTGGGCGCAGATCGCCAGCGCCATCGCAATCTCGACCCTGGCCGCGGTGTTCGCAGCCTGGTGGCCCGCGCGGCGCAGCGCGGGCGCGGATCTGAGCCGCCAACTGAGAGGAGCGGGCGCATGACTGCGATCGCGAAGGTCCGAGGTCTGCGACTGCTGCGCCAAGTCGCACTCGCGCTGTCGACGCTGCTGGTGCTTGTCGCCTGCATGCGCGAGCCAGGCGGCGCAGGCGCTGCGCCTGCGGGGGGCGCAAGCGGCGAAGTCGAATCGAATGCCCCGGCACCCTTGGCCCGCACCCTGCAGCTCGGCGAGGACACCGGAGGCTTCGACACGGTCAGCCCGCGCGCGCTCGACTTCCCCGCCGACCACGGCGCGCATCCGCGCCACCGCATCGAGTGGTGGTATCTCACCGCGCGGCTTCAGGACGCGCAGGGCCGGCGCTTCGGCGTGCAGTGGGCGCTGTTCCGCTTCGCGCTCAGGCCGGAAGACACGCCCGCGCGCGCCGACTTCGCGGGCGGGCAGGTCTACATGCTGCACGCGGCGGTGAGTGATCTCGACCGCGGCGGTTTCCGCCACGTCGAGCGCTTCGCCCGCGGCGCGGCCGGGCTGGCGGGTGTGCAGACCTCGCCCTGGCGCGGTTGGCTGGGCGACTGCGTGGGCGAGTCTTCCGATCCGCAGCTGCTGTTCCCGCTCGTGCTCGACTGCGGCGGCGAGGACTTCCGTTACCGGCTGGAACTGTCGGAAGCCGGCCCGCGCGTGCTGCACGGCGAGGGTGGCTACAGCGCCAAGTCGGACCTGCCGGGCGCCGCCTCGTACTACTACGCCTATCCGTTTCTTGACGCGCGCGGCGAGATCACGCTCGACGGCGAGACGCATGCGGTGCAGGGCGGCGCCTGGTACGACCACGAGTGGACCTCCAGCCTGCTCGGCGACGACCAGGTCGGCTGGGACTGGTTCTCGCTGCGCTTTGATTCAGGCGATGCCTTGATGCTGTTCCACATCCGCGATCGTTCTGGCGAGGTCGTTTCCAGCCGCGGCAGCGTCATCCACGCCGACGGTCGGGTGGAGCCGTTTGCCGATGGCGCGGTGGAAGCGATCGCGCAACGCCAGTGGCTCAGCCCCAAGACCGGCGTGCGCTATCCGCTGGGCTGGCGTCTGCGGTCAACGCGCTTCGACTTCGACCTTGAGGTCGACAGCGTGCAGGACGCGCAGGAGCTCGACACCACGGTGCGCTACTGGGAGGGCGCGATCGATGCGCGCGGCACCTTGGGCGGGCGCGAGGTGCGGGCCGAGGGGTATCTGGAGCTGACGGGCTACGGGGAGTGAGCGGGTCTGCCAAGGGCCGCCCGCGTAACATCTCGTCGCGCGCCTGCTCCTACAAGCGCGACTGGCAGCGTGCTTGCCTCGTCTTTTGGGAACTTGGCACGAGCAAGTGAGTCTTCAGTGGTCCGCTGAGCACTGATAAAGGGGGCTTGTCTCATGCCGCGCCTACTGACGTTTTCGCCTCTGGTGTTGGGAGTTTGCTTAGCTGCTGCCGGCCCTGCTTCCGCGCAGCCGGACTCTCACGCAGTCAACGATGAGCGCATGACGCGAGGTCTACTGTCTCAGGCCCGTCTTGCCGCACGCGGCGGCGCGGGGAGTGAAGACTGCGTACTGCACCCGTTTTCTCTTCCTCTTCAAGAGAGTCGCGACTTGCTTGAAATGAGTGCCGCGGGGCTAGTGGTCTACCACAGCAGACTCGCGTTCACGGATGGCGCACTGCATTCGATCGTAGTCGACGTGGGGGAACATGATCTGCTTGCAGTTTCGGTCACCGAACGCGCTGGACGGTGCTTCAGGTACAGAGTGACCACAATGGCTAGGGAGTAAGCACTCGTGGGTCGCCCAGAAGCTGGCCGGCGCCATGTCGCTTGAGCAAGCTGCATTGGAAGGCAGTTTGCCGGCGATGGGTGGAGTCCCGATCGCAGCGCCTAGCCCGCCGCCGGCAGCGCGCAGCTCTGCAGGGGTTCGGCGCTTGCCTGCGCCCACCGCTCCGCCGCCACCGGCTGCGGGGTCTGCGGAAACGCGATGTGCGCCACAACGTTCTCGCGCGCGCTCTCGCGGATGTTGGTCATGCCTTCAAAGCGCAGCAGCCACTGATCGGAGTCGCGGTAGATCACATCGATGGCCGGCGCGAACAGCCCGAACACGCCGCTCAGCGACAGCCGCATGCGGCTGGCGGCCTCGCCTTCGATCTGCAGTGCCTCGACCTTGCTCAGCCGGAATCCATAGCTGCGCGCCCGCGAGGGCACCAGGAAATCGATAGGCACGCTCTCGCCGGCCTGCAGCTGCGCCCAGTGCTGACGCACGAAGGGCTCGAAGCCGGCGTCGGCGACGATCGACTCGACTTCGTCCAGTGGTGTCTGCTGGGCGCGCTCGCCGGCACCGCCGAACACGATCCAGGCCTCGCCCTCGCGGCGCAGGCCCTCGCGGTAGCCGAGCCGCGCATCGACCAGTTCGAAGGCCGGCGCGAAGGGCTGGGTGCCGTACTCGACCTGCTTGCGCGCGAACAGCGTGCCGTCAGCACAGCGGTAGAGCACCAGGCGCTCGATCGGCTGTCCCGCCTGCTCGCGCAGCAGGTGCTCTTCGACGTAGATCAGTGAGCCACTGTCGGGCGAGCGCGCGTCACCGGCGTAGCCGAGCAGACGCGTGCCTTCGCTGGGCTCGGGCACAGCGGCGTGGGCGACAGCAAGCGATGCGCCCAGGCCAAGCGCAAGCAGGGCCAGGGGCAACAGACGGAGCGGACGGAGGCTGGGGCTTGGCATGCATGCATGCTCGGGGAGGCTGGCGTAAACCGGCGTGCAGGCCGCGTGCGCACCGCGTCAAGGCGCGCACGCCGCCTGTCTGCATCACGCCGCCCTGAGCGTCGCCATGTCGATCACGAAGCGGTAGCGGACATCGTTCTTCAGAAGACGCTCCCAGGCCTGGTTGATGTCGGCCATGGCGACCGTCTCGATATCGGCCAGCACGCCGTGCTGCGCGCAGAAGTCGAGCATCTCCTGGGTCTCGGCGATGCCGCCGATCAGCGAGCCGGCCAGACGGCGACGACGGCCGATGATGGCAAAGGGCTGCACCGGCAGGGCGTCTTCAGGTACGCCGACCAGCACCAGGGTGCCGTCGGTGCGCAGCAGGTTGAGGCCGGCGTTCAGGTCATGCACCGCCGACACCGTGTCCAGGATCAGATCGAAGCGCCCGGCCGCGGCCTTCATCGCCTTGGCGTCGGTGCTGACCAGGAAGTCGTGCGCGCCGAGTTCGGCGGCGTCCGCGCGCTTGCGCTCGGAGGTCGAGATCACCGTGACCTCGGCGCCCATCGCCCGTGCCACCCTAACGCCGACGTGGCCCAACCCGCCCAGGCCCATCACCGCGACCTTCTTGCCCGGCCCGCAGCCGAAGCGCTTCAGCGGCGAATAGGTGGTGATACCGGCGCACAGCAGGGGGGCTGCGCGGTCCAGCGGCAGGGCCTCGGGCACACGCACCACGAAGGCCTGATCGACGGTGATGCGCTGGCTGTAGCCGCCGAAGGTCATGGTTTTGCGGTCCTGCTCGAAGCCGTTGTAGGTCATCGACGCGCCCGCGTCGCAGAACTGCTCCTCACCGGCCGTGCACTGCTCGCAGGTCCGGCAGGAGTCAACCATGCAGCCGACGCCGACGCGGTCGCCCACGCTGTACTTGGTCACCTGCGCGCCGACCGCAGTCACATGGCCGACGATCTCGTGCCCCGGCACCATCGGAAACAGCGCCGGACCCCAATCCTCGCGCGCCTGATGCAGGTCGGAATGACAGACCCCGCAGTAGGCGATCTCGATCAGCACATCGGTCGGCCCGACTTCGCGGCGGTCGAGCTTGAAGGGCGCGAGTGCGGCTTTGGCGGAGGGCGCGGCGTAGGACAGGGTGGGGTGGGGCATGGTCGATTCCTTGGGGAGATCCAGCGAAGAGAGTAGGGCATGGACGGTTAGGGCGGCGTGGTTCCAGAGCCCGGAACACGCTGGCAGACCGAGCGGCGCTCGGTGATGATCGCGGCACCTTCAGTGTTCGCAGGAAGCCGTTGATGAAGCGCTTGCTGGTACTTCTAATGTTCACCCTGATTCCCACGGCCTACTCTCAGGAGTTCAGCCTCGACAAGATCGTGGTCACCGGTTCAAGGCTCGACACCTACGGCCTGCCCGCCGTGAGCATCGAGCGGCCCGCCGACTTCATTGCCCAGCGCGTGCGCGTGGTGAACGACAGCCGCTCGCCGGAGCTTCGCCGCAAGGAAATTCTGGCGACGCTGCAGCAGTTGCAGCGTACTGCGCGTGAGCTGGGCGGCGTCGAACTGTCGGTGGGCGAGGAGTACCTGAACACGCTGCGCCTCGATCCCGACACGCTTGAGCTGCAGTCCGATGAAAAGCGTGCGGACACAAGCTTTCTGGACCTCTACATCGAGCGCCGCTTCGATCCCGAACGCCCCGCCGCCGACCAGATCCGCGAGCTTCGCGACTTCATCCGAGAAGCCCGATTGGACGGCCGCAGCATCCTGGAGACCAAGGGTGAGATCGCGCTGAGCCTGGTCAAGCCGGAACGCTATCGCGCCGAGATTCTCGCCGCGATTGCTGCGGAACTGCAGCGCATTCGCGGCCAGTTTCCGCAGAGCTGCAAGCTCGACGTGCACGGCTTGGCCGGCCGCGTCGAATGGGTACGTGTCGGTACTGCTCGGCTGGCGCTGTACATCGAGCACGAGATCGGGATTGCGGGGTGTGAGGGCTAGGGTTGGGGGAGCTGCTTGCCCTCAGGTAGGTTGGACACAATTCCAATCGCCCGTCGCGTTTGGTTTTCGCGGGCTTCTGGCCTTTGCGG
>LNFM01009953.1_pt1 | contig 17651 bp, 17 predicted proteins | sample 596031 | NCBI WGS metagenome assembly LNFM01 (sample SAMN04254537, study PRJNA301005) | activated carbon metagenome | isolation source: dual media filters at the Ann Arbor, Michigan drinking water treatment plant | place: USA: Ann Arbor | reverse complement strand
TTGGCCGCTGGAGAGCAAGTCTTCCTGATCAACACCGCGGGCACGTGGCGCGTGGTCAAGAAGCTCAACATGCCGGTCGCCTACAACAGGTGAATCGGCAACAAAAAGGCCACCTCGGGGATTTCCCCTGAGGTGGCCTTTTTCATTGGACAGCGACCGCGCGGCGACCCGCGCAACACTTCAGACCTCGGCAGCGAGAATCTTTGTGACTTCCTCGGCCTGGATTGGTTTGCGGAAAAACCCGCTGATGAGTGGAGAGACGTGAACTATCTCGTGCTTGGATGGTTCCTCAGAGCTGATGGCCAAGAGGATGTGAAGCGGCGCCCTGGGTGTCACGGCCTTGGCAACCTCCGCCACGAGGTCGGGGCCGCTCAGTATGGGCATGTGCAGATCGAGCAGCACGCATGTAGGCACGCTGATCTGGTCCTTGACCAGGAACTGCAGCGCATCGGGCGCCCAGTCGAAGGTCATGACCTTTCCTTTGAAGCCCGCTCGGGTCAAAGCGCGGTGGTTGATCCAGTTGTCATCCGGGCTGTCGTCAATGAGTACAAAGCGTTCGATTGCCATAAGCAGTTCCGAATTGTCAGGTAGAGGCAGTGGAACAGGACGGGTTCACTTTAGACCAATCCTTCTATTTGGCGTGGTTGCTCCGAGCCAGGTGCATAGAGCTCCAAGGAAACTTTGCGCTTTTGCTTGCGCGCGTGAGCAATCACGGTGTCGTGACGCTTCGCGCCTCGCTCCTCGAACACCACCACCTGATCCGACTTGTCGACAAGGTCGTGTTGTAGCGTTCGACTGAACCGGTCGGTGGGCAAGCCCACGTATTGGACAGGGACAAAGTGGGAGAGACACCAGTCGTGCAACCGCCAAGCGGCTCGACCATTGCAGGGGCTGACCAGGGTCCAAGTGGGGAGTGTGGAAACCAACTTCGCAGCGGCCTTTCCTACAACCGGTTCGGGCGCGAGGTCTGCGCCTACGAAGCCGACTCGGGGACCATTTCGCCAGGTGTCGAATCGCTCCACGCAAGCCTCAAGGAACCTGTCAGGCAAACCCATCGGTGCGAGCCCAGCCTTGATGCTGGCCAAGTCGGCTTTGTCCAGACCGAGTTCGGGGCGCTGCAGGGCAAGAAAGCCGAGCCCGGCGATCAGGATGGACGGACGCACCAGGTTCCAGTCGGATCGCCAGTCCTCTTTGCGCAGTCGCGCGTACTTGCGGGCTTCCTTGAGTGAGGGGGAAAACAGGATCGCGTCCCTGAGATCGGGGCGGTGCGGCATGAACTTGGCCGCCTCGTACCAGTGCAGAACTGAGGAGTACACATGCTGCACCCGCGCAGCTCCCGGTGCGGATCGAACCCAAGGGCCGATGAAGGCGGTCTGTAGAAGATCGTCGGGAGTGTGCATTCTTCAAATTTACGTGCGAAACGCACAGTCCTCCCTCGGCCAACGCATGGGAAACCATTGGTTACCTGCCCCTCAAGGGCCTGAGTGGTCCGCATCCTTTGACGCAGCGCACCACCTCTCCTATCATCACCTTCGTTCGGCAATTCTTTGCCATCGCTGGTCCCGTGCCAGCCAATAACTCTTGACCTGTTCGTAACCCCGGACACCGCTGCGTCATGCAGTGGCCATAAGGTCAATCCCATGCCCATTTCACGTCGATGGCGCTCGCGCGTCATCTCGGCAGAAGTGCGTCATGCCCGTGGCCGTCAGGTCACTTGGAGCATTCCTTGAACTACAAAAAACTATTCAGAAACGCCGTTGCTGCGCAAACGGCAGGAGAGTCGCTCGTCCTCTTGGGGACGAAGCACACCGTCGCAGTGCAGCCGTGGACCGGTGGGCAACTGCATGTCATCCCGCTCGACGACGGCGAGGAAGCCAAAGTCATCTGCGAAGAAGACTTTCAACAATTCGCTGCGGAAGGCTGGACGATCCATCCAAACTTCGTAGCGCTCATGAACCAACTTGGGGGAAATCATGTCGCGTAACAACTTCGCACTCGAACGCCCCAGAAAGATCAGCATCGCCATCCCCGGCTACGACGGCTCAGCGCTCCTCAAGGCGCAGAACCAACGCAGAACCGAGAAGAAGGTGCGGGTTGAGAGGGCAGCAACCGCCGCGCGCGAACAGCGCGTGGCCACAGCCATCACGAAGGCCATCGTCGACGACGCAACTGCGGTTGCCGAACTCGAGCAGCACAACAAGCAAGCGCAAGCCAGTGTGGGCACGGATGTCCTCCGCGACCTCATGCTCGCTTTTGAACTGCCCATCACCGCTCCCGAGCAGAAGCAAGGGGGACTGTGATGCGAATCGACCAGTACAACCACTTCCACCACGTGCCCGCTGTGGCCCCAGACTTCGCAGCACGCGTTGCGCAGGGTGATGTCATTGATGTCAGCCCGTTTGCCGCTCGAATCTTCGGCAGCAAATGTGTCGGCATTGATGCCACGACCTATGAGCGGTTCGTGGAGTGGAGCAATGCCGCCATGCGGCGATTCGGGGTTCACCTGGATCAACGTCATCGGCTGGAGACGCTTCTGGACGCTGGCTGCTATGCGGCGCTGGAGTCCGGTGGCAGCAGCTTTGTTTGTCGAGCTGTCGATGCAATGGGTTTTGACGGGCGCGAACAGCGTCACGTCCTGAGCCTCAGACGCGTGGGCAGTACGGCTTCATCCGCCTGGCTGATCACCTGCTGATCGTCCTGGAACACATCAACCATTCGGAGGCCCCTCGCAAGAGGGGTCTCGTTCGAGCCCTTTGCACTCAGTAGAGGCCTTGAACGAGATGGCGCAGCCCGCAAGGAGCTGCCGCTTTCGACCCCACATCAGGGCGCCTTAGCGCACCCGGATGCTCCTCTGGAGTTCAAAGCCCAGGGGGGCCACTACCAACCTTCACAACCTTCGCGGGATTGCACACCAATCCCGCAAGGGAAGGGTGTGTTTCCCGCATTCCACCAACTGGAATGGAGAAACCCATGGCATTCAATGCTCAACAGAAATCCCAGGCCGCCGAACAGGCGATCTGGGTAGGTGGCCTGTCGCTGTCGGACTTCGAGATCCCATCTCAGAAGACTGAAATTGCGATGGTCACCTCCGTCATCACGAGGGTGGCGTTGGACATGGCTGACGCCGTGACCAGCGTGCCTGAGGGTGGCGAGAACGTCGAAGTGCTCAGCAGTGCTCAGACCCACGAAGATGACGCCCTTGGCAGCATCGTCGATCAGGTCTTGGCAGGCTGGGGACAAGGCGACAACGACCTCGACATCGCAGTGCGCAAGACACTGTGGCCCGCGGTCAACCCGGACAGCTTTCGCCCATCGGCCTCGGCCGAGCAGCGCATCCTGGACAACATTGCCGCGATCAAGCTGGTGCAGACACTGTCGCAAGACAAGAAGACGCCCAGCGAGGACGAGATGGTTCAGCTGCTGAAGTACAGCGGCTGGGGTGGAACGGCCCGGGTTTTCTCCCCGGACGGCTCCGCGCCTCACTCGTTCTCGGCCATGCGCGACGAACTCAAATCCATCACCACCGAGCGTGAGTTTGCAGCGATGCAATCTTCGGTCAACACGGCGTTCTACACGGACCCGTGCGTGGTGCAAGCGCTTTGGCGCATCGTGGCCCGTCTGGGCTTCGAGGGAGGTCGAGTTCTGGAGCCAGCGGCCGGCGTTGGACACATCATTGCGGGCATGCCGCTTGCGATGGTGGCCAAAAGCGACTTGACAGCGGTCGAAATCGATCCGGTCAGCGCCAGCCTCCTGGAGGCCAACTTCGCACCCTACGGTCTGCAGGTTCACGCCTGTGGGGTGGAGGAGGCGAAACTGCCCACCGGGTTCTACGACCTGGTGGTGACCAACGCGCCGTTCGGAAAGTACAAGTCCAAGGACGTGAGCAAGGCTCCGTACGCAGACTGGAGCATCCACAACTACTTCCTGGGGAAGGGCGTGGAGCTGGTACGACCCGGGGGCCTGATGGTGGTGATCACGACTCGTCAGAGTCTGGACAGCACCACGGACAAGCACCGTCAGTGGCTCTCGGCTCACGCCGAACTGCTCGGGGCTTTCCGCCTGCCAACAATGGCGTTCGAATCGTTTGCAAACACGCAAGCGGTGACGGACATCCTGGTGTTCAAACGCCGGGAGCTGCCCGACTACGCATCCAGCTCCAACTGGGTGCAGACGGGCGTGGCCAAGGTCGACATGTTTCATGCCGGAGAGCCGGCGAGCAAGATGACCTACAACCGCGGCTCCGGACACTCGTACGAGAAGAAGGCAGCGGTCAACGCCTACTACCTGCGACACCCGGATCACATCCTGGGCAAGCTGAAGTGGCAATCCAACCAGTACGGCGAAGACGCCCTGCCGGTGTTCGATGGCAACGTCGAGCAGCTCGGTGAGGCACTGAACCGGTTGATCGACTCTGCTATGCCCACGGGTGTGTACGAGCCGCGACTGGCGTCGGAAGACTGCGGTATGGCCAGCGCCATGACGCGCTACACAAACAGCAATCAGGCAATGCCCGGTTCGTTTGTGATGCATGACAGCAAAATCTGCATCGCGGAAGGGGATGAAATCCTGGACGTGGATGCCCTCTACACCGGTACGGCGCGCAAGCGTTTGGTCGGGATGATGGAGGTTCGGGATGCCGTGGTGGCCACCATCGAGTTTCAAGCAAAGTCGAAAGACGACGCCGAGCTCGGTAGGCTGCAGCAGCACCTGAACAAGACCTACGACGCGTTTGTGGCGCAGATGGGGTATCTCAGCACAACGGCGAACAGCCGCGTGATGCGAGGTGACCCGAACTGGCCGCTGATGCTGGCTCTGGAGATCTGGGACGATGAAGAAGGCAAGGCGAAGAAAGCCGACATCTTCTTCAAGCGCACGGTGGGAGAGGTGGAACTGCCTTCACGGGTGGAAACCGCCAAGGACGCCATGCTGCTGAGCCTGTCGATCTACGGACAGATCGTCCTGAAGGACATGGCGCTTCGAACTGGGAAACCGGTGATGGAAGTGGTCAATGAACTGAAGGCACACGGGACTGCATACCGTGACCCGATGCTCGCGCGCTGGGTGCCGGCAGACGAATACTTGTCTGGCCACATCCGCGAGAAGATCGAACAGGCCAAGGCCGCTGGGCCCGCCTACGAAAGCAACGTCGCCGCTCTGGAGGCTGTGCTCCCCGCCGACCTCGGTCCGGCGGAAGTCGAGGCAAGGCTTGGTGCACCGTGGATCCCCACGGATGTGATCGAGGTCTTCGCCAAGGAGTTGGTCAACGACACGCGTGACTGCGTGTCGATTGGGTACGACGCAAACACGGCAACGTGGAGCGTCAAAACCAGCGGCATGATGCAGTATGTGGGCGACCACACGCTGCAGCGGACGAAGTGGGGAACGGACAAGCGATGCGCACTTCAACTGGTGGAGGCGGCGCTGAATCAGCAACCCCCAACCGTGACGATGATCATTGACGGCAAGTCGATGGTCGACCCACAGGCAACGTTGAGCGCGCGTGAAAAGTGGCAGGCGATTCGTGACCAGTTCCGGTCATGGGTCTACAGCGACGATGCGCGCCGAGACAGGCTCCTGCGCCTGTACAACGACACGTTCAATCAAGTTGTCACACGACGATTCGATGGATCACACCTTCAGCTGCCGGGCATGAGTGCGGTGGTGGTGCCTTACCCGCACCAGAAGGACGCCATTTGGCGAATCGTGGTGGGTGGAAATACCTTGCTGGCGCATTGCGTCGGTGCGGGAAAAACGATCACGATGATTGCAGCAGGCATGGAGTTGCGCCGTCTCGGCAAAGCTCGCAAGCCGTTGCATGTGGTTCAGGGGTCAACCCTTGAGCAGTACTGTGCCGAAGCATTGCGCCTGTATCCGCAGAGCAAGGTGCTGATGGCAACGAAAGAAGACCTCAGTGGCGACAAGCGCCGGACGTTCGTGGCTCGCGTGGCCACGGGTGACTGGGACGCGGTTGTGATGACGCAGTCGACGTTTGAGCGTCTGATGCTGAGTCCCGAGGTGCAACGCGACTTCATTGACAACATGCTTGATGAGGCTCGCATGTCGATGACGTTGACATCCGATTCCGGCGCAAAGAGATCCATCAAGGAAATCGAGCGTCGCATGAAGGATTACGAAGCCAAGCTCGAAAGACTGGTGGAAAACGGCAAGTCGGATGAGACAGCAGTTTGGTTCGACGACCTCGGTGTTGACTTCCTCATGATCGACGAAGCACATTCGTACAAAAACATGGCGAAGATCACCAAGATGCCACGCATCGCGGGGATTCCGAACACCGCCTCACAGCGCGCGTTCGATGTGTTCATGAAGACGCGAGTCATCATGGACAAGCGCGGTGGGCGTGAAGAAGGGTTGGTGATGGCGACGGCAACGCCGCTGTCCAACAGCCTCTGCGAGATGCACACCTTCCAGGTGTACCTGCAGCCGAAGACGCTCAAGCGCTACGGTATCTATGAGTTCGACGCCTGGGCCGCAAGCTTTGGTGAGAGCGTCACGGGTATCGAGTTGGCACCGGACGGAAGTGGGTTCCGCACAGCAACTCGTTTCAGCAAATTCTCCAACCTCGCGGAACTGATGGCCATCTTCAAAGGGGTGGCTGATGTGAAGACGAAGCGCATGCTGAACCTGCCGACACCGGCGATCGAGGGCGGAAAGCCTCAGGTCATGGTGGCGCAGCCCAGCGAGGTGCTGAAGGAGATCATCAAGGGGCTGGTGACGCGCGCGGACAAGATTCGTAACCGTCAGGTGAAGCCGGATGAAGACAACATGCTCTCGGTGACCAACGATGGTCGCCGCGCTGCAATCGATGTGAGGATGGTTCACCCGTCCTTGCCATTCGATCCGAGCGGGAAGTTGGCGCTGGTAGCTGGCAACGTGCATCGCATCTGGAGAGAAGGTGCGGAGCGGCGAGTCACGCAGCTGGTGTTCAGTGACCTGGGCACGCCTGGAGCAAAGGGTCTGTCTGTCTACGAGGAGGTCAAGCGCCTGCTGGTGGAGAAGGGGATACCGACGGCCGAGATCGAGTTCATTCAGGACCATTCGAGCGACAGCGCGAAAGCGAAGTTGTTCAAGCGGGTTCGGGAGGGGGTCGTGAGGGTGCTGTTCGGGTCCACGTCAATGCTTGGAACCGGCACCAACGTGCAGGTCAGGTTGAAGGCGATTCACCAGATCGACAGCCCATGGAGGCCATCTGATGTTGAGCAACGCGACGGGCGCGCAGACCGTCAGGGCAACGAATGCGAAAGCATCGAACTCTGGCGCTACGTGACCGAAGGATCGTTCGACAGCTACAGCTGGAACCTGCTGGATGTGAAGGCCCGATTCATCGACCAGGTGATGACGGCAGAACAGGGGCTGCGCACTGTGGAGGACATCTCCATGACCGCGCTGTCCTATGCAGAAATCAAGGCACTGGCCTCGGGCAATCCACTGGTTTTGGAAAAAGCAACGGTGGACGCCTCGGTGCAGAAGCTGAGTCTGAAGTTCGACCACTATGAGCAGGACCGCTGGAAGATGGGACGCCGCAAGGCGGACCTGCAGCACCGGCTGAAGTGGCTCGATGACAACATGCAGAAGGCTGAGAGCATTGCTCTTGAGGCCGCTGCAGTGACGACCGACATGGCATTCAAACCACTGCTGGCAACAGCGGCGGCGGCGATGGCGCCGGAGACCAACAACTGCATGGCAGTTGGTCAGGCACTCAAGGCTGTGAGCAAGGTCTTGGGGGGTGATTCGGTAGTAGCTCAGCTGGGCAGCTTCGTCCTGGAAACGGCCCGGTGGGGCGGTACCACGGACCTGCTGCTGGTTGAACAAAGCATGGGTGTGCGGGTGCGGGTTGAACGACCTGCGATGCATGACGTGCACGGTGTGGGACACGCTGCTTATGAAGCCTTCAAACGCTTTGTGAGCTTGCCAGGGGATCTGCGCGAGGAGTACGGTCAGAAGACCAACGAACTCGCCGGTATCCAGTCCATGCTGAACCAGGACTTTGAGTTCCGCGAGGAGCTTGAAGCGGCGCGCAAGCGTCAACGCGAGATCGAGTCCGAACTGGATCTCGACAAGGCAACCGCTGGCACTTCCGCAATGGAGGCCGAAGGAGCCTGATGTACCGAAAAGCCCTCTGACCTCGCGGTCAGGGGGCTTTTTTTTGGCCGTGCGCGGGCTCAAGAAGTTACTTCTTGGAGGTCATCTGAGGGCAGTGCTTAAAACTTGAGCAATCTAGGGTGAGCCCTTTTCCGTCAACGACTTGGCGGTCGTCTTTGGGCAGAACCAACAGGGTTATCCACAGAATCTGTTTATCTGCCGCGCGCACTTTCTGGATAGGATCGTCGAGTCATCAACACAGCAGGGGGGAAAAGCGTGTACAGGATCATCACCGACATAGCGGAAGTCGAGAGACTGGCTGGAGAGTTTGAAAAGCGACTGGAAGCGTCATTCACTCACCGTGAACAACGCAAAGTGAACTGGCCTCGCGGGAGAGCACGCGAGAACCAACCCGCGCTGGCAAACCCGGAAGTGCGCTTCCAGCGTTCAGGCACTTCGCCTGCCAGGGCCTGGTCTCCCAACCGGGAAGAGTTCAAGTTTCGCAACTTCCTGATGTTCGGTGAGCCCGGCAGTGCTGACTCCATGAACATCGCCGTTCAAGTGAACTTCCCGCTAGGAGAGTTCCACATGAGCAACGGAGGCGTTTTCCTTGAAGACGAGAAGGGCGAGATCTGGATTGGCCATACCGGCAAGATGACGCGTGTCACCCAACTCAGGCGGGAGCCCATCTTGCAGCGCTTCGCAGACATGACGGTCCAGGCCGAAGTGGAGGGAAAGAAGCCGCGAGAGATCATCCGCATCACCAAGCTTCGGGGCCGATCCACCATCAGTGAGTTGTGGGCGTTCGCATCGCGGGCGCGCGAAGTCGCGGATGAGGCGCACCGTGAGCGCGAAGCGCTGGTGGGATCCGGCGCTGCAGGTACACGCAGGGGCGGGCGGAGCAGCGGGGCGGCCAAGGCGCCCACGAAGCGTGAGGTTGCTATTCTGGGCAAGCTGAGGAAGTACCTCAAGGAACACAGCGGGCGTGGGTCGCGCAAAGCAGTAGCCGCCGGCGAGGTTGACGTTCAACACGGTGCGATCGTCGATGCGCTCGCCCTGGAACTGGGTCGGGGGGGTTTGGAGGTCAAGAACTCCCGGGCGGTTGACCTCGCCCTGGTCGTGGGACGAGGTGTCGAACTTTTCGAGGTCAAGACCTCCGTGGACACCCAGTCGCTATACACCTCTATCGGGCAACTCATCATCCACAGCGCGGCCCTCGGCCGCGATGAAAAATTTGAGGTCCGTCGAAATCTTGTGTTGCCGAAAATGCCTCCAAGTCCCTTCGACGACATCATTCGCGAAGAGGTGGTTGCCCGTCTGATCACCTACCGCAAGGTCAAAGGCGAATACGTTTTTGAAGGCTTGTCGGTCGGGTGAGTCCCAAGAGCCACAACCACCACGCACTCCCCCCGCAACAACTCCAATGCTGAAATCACTCTTCAAACGAAAACCTCTCACCCCCTTTTCTGCCCCGTGGATGACGGAACATGCCGTTGTCTCGTCGCGAGCAGACTTTGAAAATGCCGCGATGAGCGAGAACGCGAGGGCCATCTATCACGTGACCTCCGTCGAACGTGCTCAGTCTGTGTTCGAGCAACGTCAAATCTTTGGAGTAGATGTTGTCAGTTCCGCCCATTTCCACTCGGCCGTCAGCGGAGCGGCCAACCAGGCTTTCGCCGAAGGTGCAGTGCTGGGATTCGTATGGCGAGGTCCGGTGCACAAACTCAATCTGGACCGCGATTCGTCAACGCACACGGACCGTCGCCCAAACATCCTGTTCGACGTGCCCATCGCCGCACACGACCAGCGGACCTGGGAAATGCGGCTCTACCCGGGTACGACGGGCTTGGAACTCACCTTCATCGAGATTGCCGGTGAGGCCCACCTCCTGCGAGAGCCGGTTCTTCTTCGCGTTGTCCAGGGCGGCTGATACGTGCGTGCGGCTGGGCGTGGCAGCACACCGCCCTTGACAAATGCCGGCCTAAAACTGGTCCTGATGTGGCGACAAATCCCCGTAGCCGCACTACAGTCGGACCACCTTTCGCAACTGCGATTGCTTCAAGCTCGACTTGAACTCCACCTGCACGGGTGAGCCCATCGGGCGACCCGTGCTTCATCAAACCCACGCTGGGCCCCTGTGCCCAGTGCCGGGGGTCTTGCGTTTAGTCCATCCTCCAATGACAAACGAAGACTTGATTCCTTCCTACGCGGCCTTGCTCGAGAACGGTAGGGGCTCCATTGCCAAAGCGTTGAGCGACCTCAACAGGGCCTTGCTGCGAGGCAGCTGGTCTGATGTGGCCGACGAACACGACGCTTGTGAGCTTGCCAAGGCGACCTTCTGGAGTCGCATGCACTCGCAAACACTGACTGCAGCCCATGGCCAAACGTCATGGCCAGGCTCCTACGGGCAGTCGCCCTACGCCGAGGTGTTCGGTGTGGTGCGGCACGTGCTTGCGGGTCACATGCTTCCGTGCTCGGCGTCCAAGACGGAACGCTCGCTTCACCGCGCGCTGTTCGAGCAACTGGCGCCACCAGCGGCCATCAGCCGATTCAAGCTCGATGAGGCCGGACGCACCAAGCGCTACAAGCGCCTGCTGTTCGGCATGCGCGAGGCGGCGATCCTGACCCGCACCGAAGCCGACGCTGTCCTGCGCCAGCTCCTCGGCGCACATCCCCGAGATCGCGCCTCGTTGATTCCCTGCAGCGAAGCGGTTGCGAATTTTGGCGGCACCATGCGCGTGCTCACGAAGTCGCTGAACCGGCGCGCGTACTACCGAGACTTTCGCGTGTTGTCCGCATAGGTCATCTGACCGCAACATGAACGCCCTGACCGAAAGGTCGGGGCGTTTTCTTTTGGGGCTGCGCAACTCGGTCGCTGCTGGAGGCTCAGTTCGGCTTCCCCTGGACGGCGGGCAAGGTGGAGGGGGACAGCCTGTAGCTATCGTGGCCGCGCCCGATCTGTTGCCAGGGGACATCGACTTCGCATCGCGCGGGTAGGCTGCCGACAATCCCACGATGATGGGTAGCTGTGCCCCAGCTCCAAAGCTAGACTTCAGGAAGTGGCCAGGATCAGGTACCCATTTCGACGGCAAAGTTGATACGGTGTCGCTCGGGCAGTTCGTCGTCCTGGTCATCGGCGTGTTGCCATCTAAACCAAAAGACTCTCCGGAACTATGCGCCATCTATTGCTTGTCATTTGCCTGGTGGTCTCGAACCCTTCTGTCGCGGCTCCGCGTGACTGGAGTGTGATCGTCCGTGCGTTTGATACGGTCTTCACACCGCACCCCGGGTGTGTGGGGTCTAAACCGAGTCTCTCAGACATGGACTGCTCGAATTTCCGGGGAAGGGCACTGAAACGCTTTCAGCACGAGTGGGAGGCGGACTCTTTCTGGAGCGAGGGGCGCTTCGTGGAGAACGAGCGGGCGCGTCGCCGGGTCAACTCGGAGCTGCCGAAGTGAGAAATCCAAAGTCGCCCGTTTGATCCGTGCTTGGCGGGTGAGCGGCGGCGGGACACTCTGTTGGTGCGCCTGGCACCGCGCGGGGATACTTCCTCGCTACCATCTGATTTGTGCACATGGCACTCACAATCGGCGCGGGGAACAGAGATGGCAGCAACATTCACAGTGGATTCGCGCGAGACCAACAGCGGCGTGATGGACCTCCTGCGCAACCTGGGCGTGGTGTTCGACGTGCAGGAGATGCCTGCAGGTGACTACGCGGTGGGGGACTTCCTCATCGAGCGCAAGAGTGTCGTGGATCTGGCCGCATCCATTCTGGACGGCAGGCTCTTTGCTCAAGCCGAAGCGATGGCGCTGGCCAGTGAGCGCCCGGCACTGGTCGTGGAGGGCAACCTTCTTGAGGTGCCCAACCAGTTGCATGAAGATGCGCTGCCTGGGGCGCTTTCGGCACTGAGCGTGTTCTGGAACCTGTCGGTTTTTTCGACCCCCAACAAGATGGGGACAGCGCGCTTGCTGGCGCGCCTGCACAAGCACCAGGTCGAAGGGCTGGGCTACGAGGTGGCCACGCGCGTGCTCAAGCCCAAGGATCGCCCTGACGGCGCTCTCTCTCAGTATCTGATTTCCGGACTTCCAGGCGTGGGCCCGGAGATGGCGCGCAAGCTGCTGATGCACTTTGGATCGGCGCGCGCGGTGTTTGCGGCCAGCGTCCAGCAGCTGCAGCAGTGCAAAGGGGTTGGCCCAAAAACCGCACAAGCCATCGCCGCCTCGCTGGATCAAAGTCCCACGCGCTTTCGCTCCACCAAGAGCGCGACATTTCCTGCGGGCATCATTCCCGCTCCCTGAGGCAGACCACCGCCCAGGCTCGGGTCCAGCTACCGATCAGACGGATGCGAGGAGCACCGCGCCGCCGGCGGCACACGCGCCGAGCACGGCACACAGCGAGATGAACGTGCCCACGTCGGCCGGTGCTTGCTCGCGTGAGAGTCGACGCTCATGCGCAACTTGCCAAAGGGCTTGTGCCCTCAGCGGGTCGGTTCGCTGCGCTTGGCGGATGACGAACCACTCCTGTGTCGAGGGTGCACAGAGCAAGGCTCCGGTCACCACAAATACGCCCAGTTGCACCCAATGCCCAGGCTGCAGGTTCAGATCCAGCAACGCCACGCTGATGCACAAAGCCGCCAGCGCTGCGTTGAAGCCACGCCGAAGCGCGGCCGAGCCCTGATGTGCGGCCCAGCCCATCACCCACGCAGCTGAGCCGCTGGCCAGGAAGCAAAGGAAAGAGGACCAGGTCGCCACCGGCGCGCCCGAAGAAAACGGGCCACCCGGCACGGCCTGCAGAAATCCGGCAAGAAAAGCCGCGCCCAGCAGGATCTGCACGCCCAGGACGGTCCCGGGTGGCGTTGGAGGGGGGCTCACGCGAACGCGCGCCTGACTTCGCGTGCGCGCGGGCGGTCAGCCGATGGAGCGAGGGTCGATGGGCGGGTTTCAAGCGGCTCGCCGAGCACCGAGCCGCGCAGGCGCTTGAGTTCGCTGCGTTTCGCGGCCAGTGCTGCGCGCTCGGTGGGATAAACGCGCCCTCGCCACATCACGACGCGCCGGCGGAAGATGAGGAGGTAGCGCTTGGTGGTGAACTCAACTGCGGAGGCGCCAACCGCATCGATGAGGCGTTGGCGGCGACCCTCGAAGTCGATCTGGTGCTCGGTGAGCACGGCACGCGGATCGGCCACCAGCTTGGTGGCCGCCTTCCACCCCCGCTCATGGAAGGTGGTGGCGCCCATCTCGTAGATGCTTCGCGCAACGTCGGGCATAAGGAGCGGGTTCTTGGGATCGAGGTGGGCCAACTCGTTCATGGCCGCGTGCATGAGCGCCACGTCGCCGGCGTGGTGAGCTCGCGCCTCGTGATGCTGCTGGTGTAGCTGCTTTCGCGGTCAGGGCGAGGCGCGCGCAGCGGCTGGATCAGCGAGAGGAGGTTCAGTCCCATGGGTGTTCTGCAAGGTGAAGAGTTGAAAACGCGGTCCAGGTCGACCAGGTTTCACGATATTGCAGAGAGCACCGGGCCAAGGGTCACTCAACGCGGCCTGGAGGCCCTGAAGACACCCCGCCTGACGGCCGGGAGAGTCCATTGGTGACGAAAGCGCTGGTCTCAGGCCTCGAGAAGTTCGTCCGGATTGCCACCCAAGTTCTTGATGAGGCGGTGTCGTGCATCGGCTGCGGCTGCTGAGACCACGGGAATGTCCGGGCGCGCAACTCCTTTCCAGTCGATGTGCTGCCCCAGCTCGAGGCGCCCGTCGACGTCATTCTGATTGGCGATCGCAGCGCGTTGCAGCAGCTCGGCCAAGTCGACCTTGCCTTCGGCCACGGCGCACATGATCCGTTCGTAGTCGGTGATGTCAACCATGAATATCTGGTTGAGGGGCATGCGCTCAGCGCCGGGTGTGTTGCTTTTCAAGAGGGGGATCTGAGGCATGAGCCTTTGTGTGGCCTCTCCACTGACGAGCAACAGGTCTCGGCTCGTGATCACCATGAGGAAATCTTTCTCTGCACCCACGAACTTCGCGTGAAGAGGGCTCTGTGGCTGGCGCACGCTGTGCGCAACCTGCAGGCCCTGATCGATGGCTTTGCGCACACGCTTGATTTTGTCGCGCAACAGGTGAGGGTCGTCTTCGAGAATGACGTCGTCGTGGAAATGGCTGAGCTTTGCTTCGATGAACACGTTGCAGCTTCCCAAGGGGATGGCCACCTCGACCACATTGCCCAGCTGGCCGCACTGCGCTCGGTAGGCGGCTTCCGTGATGCCCTGAGGACAGGCGTTCATGGCCAACTCGGTGACATAGGTCTCGAACACCTTGCTGTATGTGTCGGTGTACGCCTGGCCCAATGCGTTCAGGCGCAGATGCACCGCGTTTTCCAAACCGCGCGTGAACACCACCGGATGCCACAGTTGAAAGCGTCCGTCCTCCAGTCGCAGAAGTGGGAAGCGTTGCAGGTAAGGAAATTCATTGAGTTCGGCCATGCCGCGTGTGCGCTTTGCTGCTTCGGCCTGCAGCTCATCGCGCAACTCGCCCAGGTTGCGGGCGAAGAGCAGGAGAAAAGTGTCCAGGTCGGAGCCGTATTGGGGACCTAGTGGCGCGAGCACGTTCTTTTCCAGAAACCGCTCCTGGTCCTGTAGAAACGAGAAAACGGCCACGGCCAGGTCCGCATACCGCTCTGGCTGCATCCCCATCGCCTGCACGAACAGATCGCGCGCGCGGTGGTTCTTGGGTAGTCGAGCGATCAGCGCTGGCCAGCGCAAGAAACTCCAGCTGGGGCGGCGCTGGAAGTCGAACTGGACATGCATGATGCGACGCATCATTCGCCGCAGGCCGCCGGCGGCCTCATAGGTTTCGCGGTCGTGCTGGCTGATGTTCCATAGCTTCTGCACCAGGGTGAGGTGGTGCCGGGTGGTGTAGGACTGGAACTGGGGCGCGAATGCCAAAGGCACGCGCTTGTCCTGCAACGCCCACTTGACCACGAGCAGGTGCAGCCACGGCACGCTCTTGACCATCTCCAGGTGGTTGTCGTGCTTCTTCCAGAGCTCGGACAGCGCGACCTTCACCACCGCGTGTGCTCCGTGCCGGCGAACCACGTTGATGACCTCGCCGTAGACCTTCTCGATGCCAGGGCGGCGCACCGGTGCCACTGACTGCGCCATGCGCGCGTACAGGGGCGGGGCGTAGAAGGGGAGGGTGGATTTGGATGGAGGTGTGACCACGGGCAGTTTCGCGGGATGCTGCACGCAGCGGCCGGGGGCCAGGCGCAGAGGAGTGCTTACCTGCTCATCTGCGCTTTGGGGCAGGCGGTTGTTTTGCGACCGGCGTGTCGAGTTCGGCGAGCCGGTCCATGAGCATCCATTGTTTGGTCGTTGAGTTCCTGCAACGAGCCTCCTCAAACCGCCACTGATCTTCACGCGGCAAGAACATCACCTCGCACTCGCCGAACGGGCTTTCGGGCAGCACTTGTGGTCGCTGTGCTGCTTGCGCCTCCTCTGCAGTTCCGAAGAGAGGGCCATGCTGGATGCTGTAGCTGATGAGTGCCTTGCCAAGGTACGGCCGCAAGAGCGATTGGGAGGCCACAACGTCAATATCCCGGACGTTTGCCTGGAACGTGACCTGCCTGTACTGGCTTTCCTGCGCGTACACCTTGGCCCAGGCCGCAACACGTGGACCATTGGCCTTCACCTGAGCGACGAACGACTGTGGTGTGAGCTGCGTTTGCGCGTTGGCGAAGGTGATCGTGCCCAGTGTGAGGAGGGTGATGGCAGCAAGACGGCGCATGAGATTCCCTGGAGTTTTTGCATCTGCGCTCTTTTTCGCGAGCGCTGGGAATGCTACCAGTGCCATCTGCGAACGGCCGAGCCCGCACTGTTCCCCAGGCTGACCCCTCGCAGCAGACACGTCCATCACCGGGGGTGGGCGCTGGACTACCCACGGCGGCGCCGCGCACCCCCGCCACTCTACAACTTCCAAGATCATTAAAAGATATATAACTAGCGGTTCCCCTCCCCCTGCAGACACGCCTTCCTGAAAAACCCGGGCGGTCGGGGCACCCTTTGGTCGACCTCTTATCCCCCTACATCCCACCTTATATCCATGGCGCCGCGCCGCCGCGAGCCCCACGCACCTCGTCGGTTCGAGAGAAGAGGTTTATCAGGAAAGACGGGTAGTTGGGGCTTGATTTAGCCCGCTATTCATATATCTTTAATTCCACAGCCACACCTCCCCTGCAACCCACCGCTTCATCACCGCCATGAACCAACCCCATCCCCAACCTTTCGTCCTGGGCAGCGGCCTGCACGACGTGCCCGCCGACGTGGGCGGCATCTGCCTGGTCTTCGACCGCGAGGAGGTGGCCAACCCCCGCATCGGGCGCTGCGTCGACGACTTGATGTACCTGTCGAACTCGACCGAGCACTGCCAGCGCTTTGCCAACAGCGTCGTGTTCGTCTTCGATGGCTACAACGACGATCCGCGCGAGGTGCACGAGATGGCCACGCTCAACGCCCACTGGCCGTACTGGATGCACTTCCTCGCGCCCATCCCCGATCTGTGGGCCACCTTCCTGCTGTGCCTGACGCCGCCTGCGCCACCGGTGGACATCGGAGAGGGGAAGTTCGCGCGCCGGTACGACCCCGGCGCCTTCAAGGGGCTGCTGCTGGCGCAGTTGCACGCCATGAACAACCTGCACCAGCTCCACGCGCTCGATGTGCCCACGCGCCAGCGCATCTTCCAGACCGCCATGTCAGCGGTCGACGCCACCACCATGGACCACCCCGAAGGGCCGCAGCCATGAAAACCCGCCAGACACCCCGCTCGCCATCACCAGCTGCCGTGGACGGTGCCGCACCGCGCAAACGCGGCAGGCCGCGCATTCACCCCCTGACAACCCCGCTGCCGCCCGAGCTGCCCCCTCCGGTGCCGCCCGCGCGCGGCCGTGCCCACCCCAATGCTCCCAGCCACGAGGAGGTGATCCACAGCTATTCGCAGGTTTGCCTGACCCGGGAGATACCGAAACCGCTGACGCAGAGCAGCGTGCGCGCCAATGCCGTCCTGTGGGGCGCCTGGTGCCGCTGGCTCGCTGGCCAGGCCCTGCACTGGAGCGACGCCACTGCGCCGACTGTTGAGGCATTTCTGGACGGCCCGGCGCCAAGCCTGCGCCGCCAACACCGTCCCGCGCGCAACCCCTCCAAGATGTCCAGCCTCACCCGGGTGCGCTACTTCAGCGTGCTCAAAGGCATCTACGAACACGCCGGGCGGCTGAACTGGATCGATGAGGTGCCCACCATCGACGAGCTGCAGCCCGAATACGTGGCCAAGGACGCGCAGGGCGGGGTGCTGCCTCCCGGGGTGCTCGCCCGCCTGCAGAACACGCGCCAGCTGCAGGAAATTTTCTCGCCCACCAGCGACACCAAAAGCCACTGGCAACTGCTGCGCGACCGCGCCGCCGTGGCGCTGGTGGCCGAGTGCGGCATCACCACAGCCGAGCTGATCGACCTCCAGCTGCGCGACCTCGGCGCCGGACCCGACAACATCGTCCTGGCCATGGCCAAGGCCGCGC
>LNFM01007177.1_pt1 | contig 17652 bp, 19 predicted proteins | sample 596031 | NCBI WGS metagenome assembly LNFM01 (sample SAMN04254537, study PRJNA301005) | activated carbon metagenome | isolation source: dual media filters at the Ann Arbor, Michigan drinking water treatment plant | place: USA: Ann Arbor | reverse complement strand
AAGATGAAGGAAATCCATCGCCGGCACTGGCTTGCGCTCGGCAAGCGGTTCGGCGTGCTGGATGACGAAGGACGGGAAATGGAAGCGATCCTCGGCGACCTCATCGCGCGAACGCCCCGGGTGGTGGCTGACCTCGAAGCCGGACTGCCGGCGAACTTTCCCGAGCACGTTGCCAACTCGGTACTTCGGGGATTGCAGCAAGCGGCGAACCAGCTGGGCCAAGGCTGATACCGCTCCGGCGGGCGCCGGAGTTGGCCTTTACTCTGGCCGCTGTGCCGGAGAGCGCCGGCAGACCTGGGCGGTACCGACGCAAATCGATGTTGTCGCCCGCGGTCGGGTGCCAACCTCGAGGCCGCCCGCAGCGCATCTGGTCGACCGATCCCAACTGCAATCTATTGCCACGACAGAGGTTTTCCGGACTCCGAAGGCAGGGGTCACAGGTTCGAATCCTGTCGGGCGCGCCAATCCCCCTGTGACAAATCTGTGCCCTTGCTGTGCCAAGTCCCGGGGCACGTGCCCATCGGCATTGAGTAAAACCCTACGCGCCCCGCGGGGAGCTGGCTGTCAGCATTCGGCCGGCCCGGCCGCTCAGGCGTCATGAGTAAAGGCACGGATTGGCCCTCCCAAGGCTACCCCAGCCTCACACTCACCCCTCGGCCAGCCTGCGCCGCGACGCAGTCGGCTGCAAGTCTAGGCTGGCGATCCGGAGCAGGCCCGAAGATCCAGCCGAGGTCCATGCCGAACCTGAAGTTGGGCGTGTGCGTCGCAGTGGGTTTCCGCGTGAATCTCCCGCTGGCTTACGAGACCTTGGCTGGCGATCGCTAGCTAAGCGACTCTCTGCAGGCTCAATCTGCACAACGGACCAGCGAATATGCCCGCTACAACTACTGTGCGATCAGCATTTAAGGGCTCACGGGATCCGGGCCCCTCCTACTTCAACGCTTCGGAGCCTACTGCCCACTTATAGGCGGCAAGCCCGAACTACTTGAGTCTTGCCAACGAAATCAGTTCTTGAACTACAACACGGAGGTGCGGAGCGAGCTTCTCAATGTCCTTACGGTGCGCCGTGAAGTACCTGCTATGCGCGGACTTATCACCAACTTCCTTTAGCTCCGGCAGGGCTTTCTTGACCGGCCTACTAAGATTGAATGACGGTTCGGCGGAAAGTCTTGTAATCAGCTCGCCCAATAGAAAGAAGTCGCCGTTCGCATCTTTGATCTTCATTGCCAAATTGTTGCGTTCAAAGGTTTCGATTATGAGAGTTTCAACCAAGCGCCGAACCATAACCGCCGAAGCATCGTACCAACCGTGCTCGTAGCTACCGTTAATCTGATGGACGATGCGTTCGAGATAAGGCCGCGTGCCGCGCACGAGCGCGAAGTAGACGATGTGATCTTCCGAACTGGGGGCACCCTCCTCTGGAGGTGGGTTCCTGGCACGAACCCCATCTCGCAGCTCTCGGATGCCAAGCAGCATCGCTTCAATATCCATCCGACTGATCAGCCCTTAATTGGTAGGTGCTTCGCCATACTCTCGAAGATTCTGTCAATCTGCTCGGGCGTGCTGTCCGGCGAGATGTGGATCTGAATGTCCACATGGAGGTTCGGGCTGAAGGCTCGCCTTTGACCACCGCCCCCGCCAGCGTGACCATGACGCTCTTCTGCTTCAGACATGACATCAGCAGCCTTCGCAGGCTTTGGTTCAGTTGCCGGCTTTTTGGCCTTGACGACCCGTGGAGCGGTTGCCTTTTGCTTAGGTGGCCCGTTCTCCTTGCCCTTCGAAGGATCGCCTTCCAGAAGCAATAGGTAGAGCGCAGTGTAAGCGCTGACCGCCGACTCTCCCTGTCGCGTGTCGCGCGCGAACCAGTTGGAAACGTCTTTGAACTTGGCGTCAGGCGTATGAAACAGATCCCTAATTTCCTGCGGGTAGGTCGCCACCAAGATCTTCTCGCATGCGGCGGCGTAGGTCTCGTCGTCCCGCCACTCAAATGCTAGGTCGCTCGGCTTTCCCGCCTCGTCAATCAAGCCGAGCTGCTTAAGCGGCGGAACGAGGTTTGCAGCGGAGGCCGTGCCGATGTTCAGGGCGCCTGCTATGTAAGTAGCGGTAACCTCCGCCGGTGGTTTCTGCCTAAACTTTTCGCGCAAGGAGAACCAGTTTGCACGCGGTAATTTCGGATAACTCTTCTTCTTACTCTCAGCCATCTTCATTCCCCACTGCCGTAGCCGTCACTGAAGGCCTTTCTCCTGTAAGTCAGGGGTATCGGCCCGCCATTTTCTAACACCCCGAGGCGCCGGGGCCTAGTCCTAAGGAACTCCAAGCGTTCAGATCACCGCCGCTCAGCGACTATCGTCATTATGCATTGAGCGGATCAGTATCATGCCGCCCCTCATACTCGTTACTTCTGGAAGTAGTACTCATCGAGATTGAAGAAAGAATCAACAACCAGCGGAACTTCTTGGTTCAGACCCGAAGAAAAAGCTCCAACCACTACCTCACACCCCGAATGCATGAGCTCCTGATACAGCGGTATAAAGTCACCGTCACCGCTAAGTAAGACAATCTTTTGCGCTTGATCTCGGTAGGCGGCGCGGAGCGCCTCAACGGAGATTGCGGTATCGCAGATGCTTTCTTTTCTCGTTTTGGATGCTCGCTTTCTTACTTGTGGCACAAGCCGCCCTTCGGCAGTGCGAAACATTTGCGTCTTCTGATAGAGCGCGATCACCTCGGCCCGACACTTGAATCGCACCGCGGAGATGGCACCTCTTGCCGCGTCCAACGCAGCTTGGTCCCCAACTACAGATGTGTGGTAGGAAATGCGAAGAATGTCCCAGAGCCAACCACCGAGGACATCCGGGTTCCATACAAAGAAGTCTCCAACGACAACATTCCCCGTTGCCGCCGCTCGGCCATCGGCAATCATCTGCTTGTAGCGTGATGAAAGGTTCTCGCCATCAACTAATACAAGCGTCTTTCCGATTGGCATCAATAATCCCTCTGCTGAGGTCAATTAGTCGAACAGCGCACCAGATTCTCGGCTAGCTGAGGTTGCTGGAAATAAATGGACAATCCTGATGATCATTCCTTCCAAGCATTCTTCAAGATTCGCGAAGGCGCTCGAGAACGCCAATGGCGTGCTTACACTGCAGTTCACTGGGAAGCCTGGTTGGCATTGACGCACACACTTGAAGTATCTGCTGATCCTTAGGCGAAAGCATCTTCCCTGCTACACCGCGAGCGAGAACCTCACTCCAGAACTCCGCCCCCAACCTGACCACCTCAGCTTGAGCTGATATCCCATCAACCTCGCGCTTCTTTTTGCGTTCATCCCGCTCGCTCGTTCTCGCGGTTTCTACCAGCGTAAGGCAACTGTCAAAGCTGTCCCCGTAGTCGAGCGTCCGGCTCTGCAGAGCACTCCAACATGCTTGTTGCTTGGCCCATTCAGACATGTTTCTCATGCCTGACACAGGATGGGTGATCACCTCTTGAGCAGCAGCGGCAGCGGCAAGCAGCGCTTGAACCAAAGCTTCAGGGACAGCCTGCTTTCTGGCGACCGTATCAAGATCAAGAACCTGCCCGTCCCGCGTTGCGTCGTTGAACACCTTCGCCATTGCATAGGTGACGATGTTCGCCCGATAGCCGCCTTGGTACCAAGACTGCTTCGGGATCTCGACCTCCAGCTTGCGGAAGATGATGGCTTTGGCAACCAAGCGTCGGTACCAGAGCTCGTCATACCGATCTTCGTGCTTTGACCAAGCTTCGCCGATCTCTCTCGCGAAATCAGCAAAGTTCTTCTGAGCGCCGCGCGAAACGATGTGCGGCCTACCGGTAGCGGAGTACTCAAACTTTGCCAGGTCGGTTTTGCTGAACAGCTGCGCTTTGGGGAACTCCAGTTCAAACTTTTTGGCTTGAGCGGGAGACAGACGTGTCCTGGCATTAAGGAACTGACCGCGGGAACGCTCGTAAAACCACTTGCTATCATGCCGCGTGCCTTCCCTGGCGGCAAAAATGACACGCCGCGAGAATTGCTCGATACGGATATGGAAAGGATGGTTTGAGAAGAAGTCTGCTGCATTCACCTTATTCTGAGTGTTCGCATACTCCGAGATCCGCGGCACGATGTCCTCAGATCGCTCTGCAGGAACAACTGTCAGCTTCATTTGTACGAATATTTGCGCCAGCTGTTCTTTTGCTGACTTCAAGGCTGCGTGAATAGAACCCGTGGTCTGCGCTCCATTGACAATCTGTAGATTACTGACCGAAGAAACAGCCAGGCCCTCCTTGGATCTCACACACACAACGGCATCGGCTGTCGCCGACAGGCCATTGTTGTATGGGAAGAACAGCTCTGGCTCCTCCTTTATCGTCTTCTGGATACCCTTGTTGGTCTTGGCCCTCGCCTGCAGGAAAGACCGAACATTCGCCTCAAGGAGGCGCGCGCCCCACCGATCGTAGATAGCAGCAAGTTGTTGTCCGGGCATAATCAGCAGATAGCTTTCGAGGCCGGCTCCATGCTGCGATGCCTTGAGTGCCGGCAATGACGCACCGAAGTCTTTCTCGAAGTCGATGACAAGCTCTTCTCGAGCCTGCCCGGATCGATCGAATCGCTCAAACCGTGCCAGGTCCCAGACCGACCATGTAATTGGAATATCGCCTGGCTCTGCCAGCTTGACCGTGTCGTCCCGGCCAATGTATTTCCGGTTAGATATGAGTATGAGTTTTACTTTTGAGACTTGGGACCAGGTTGATATGACCAGATCGGACACCTGAAACGCGGGATTGACCTCATTCAAAGAGTCACGGAAATCCTCCGTTCGAGCTTTCTTTAGAAACCGAACAAGCGGATTTAGTATCGCCGGCACATCACTCTTTCCAAAGGTCTGGACAGCGTCAGAGTCGACGAAGTCACAAACGATCAGGCCAAGGACGCCCTCGCTGTCACGGGGATCCCCAGCATATCCGTCGACCCTGAGCTTTTGGCCTCCTTCCCCGGCCTCATAGAACGCACGGTCAGCCACCTCCAGCTCTCCGGCCTCGGTGAGCCTTTCAGTCATCCGATCAAAAAAGGCCTCGACCATCATGACGCCACTGGCATCCGCTTCACGTCGAATGTCTGCCATCAGGCTCTCGTGATACTCCTCAATCTCACTCATCAGTCGACGTCCTTGATCAGACTTCGCATAGTCTCCCACTCCACAGTGAATGGTTTGCAGGCGGAGAGTTCTATCGCATACGTCACGCCCGACACACCAAGTGGCACCGGCGCAGCGATTCTGGGGAAATCACTTTCTACTTGGTAAAATTCAGGCTTCGACACAATCCACCGCCATGGGGAATAGTCATCCATCGCATCAAATCCCGCGTCAGCCAGGCGAAGATCCCACTCCTGTATGAGAGATGGATCAAACTCTTCCAACTCAGCCTTTACGACTGACACGAAATCTGGAAGCGTCTTACCATGCGGTTGCTGAACCTTGTCAACCGCGAGGACTGCGAGCCAGAGTCTGCGATCCGGAACATCGGCCAGCTGATGCTCATTTGATATTTTTACGAATGGCTGGGACGCGCCACGCCGAGCTTTTACCTCAAGACAGTCCGCCGTCATCTCAAAGTCTTTCGGGGCGCCTGATGGTCCTGTCCAAGCTGCTATCGCCGCTTTCGGTCCGATTGCCGCCATCAGTATCTTTAGTACTTCAATCTCACCAATGAGGCCTTTCTGTTCCTCTTCTGAAAGTAGATCAAGCTTCCCGCCACGGAGCAGATAGTGCCAACGAAAGGTTCGACCGATGGCACGTTCGACAGCCTCCGCCTCAGAAGCCCCCTGCTCTCCTGCGTTGATGACGTCCCTGCAGAGCGTTTCAAACAGCTCGAGCTGACTTCCTTCTTTAAGCCGTATATAGAGGATCGGTCCACCAGGCAGTGTCTGGAACCGTATCTCAAGGCTTTTTAGCTTTGGCAGATCCGGAAGGGGCTTTGGAAGGCTGGCGAGCTGAAGCACGAGTGCCACATCGGCGCGGGGCATGACAGCCCAGAACCAGCCCCATTTAGCTGCCGCATCGACACGACGTGTGTCGATAGCGCCGGACTCGAGACCGGACCAAGGCGTATCACTCAGCATCGCCACGCGCCTCCTCCTCTGCTTCGTCCTCGCCAAACATCTCGCGCATCCGGATCGTGTTCACAACATACTCGACAGTGCCGCCCTGGACCTCAGATGGCGGGAAGCAGATGCTCCAAGCGAGAACGATGGTTGGTAACTTCTTCTTGAGGGAGTCGTCCTCAACGGTTGGCTCAACGAAGCGCAGGATCAGCAGGGGGCGTCTGCCGGGAATTTCGCAGAAAATGCGCGGAGGCAAGGTTTCCGGAACCGGTTTGCCGTCCAGAACCCTCTGCTTGCGAAATTCAGACGTCGCTGTCTCAATCTGCGCTTCGGAAAGGCCGATGCGCTCATCGCCAGGAGAGCCGACTCTTCGGCTAGTTCCGCTGATTGCTAGGACGCCTTGCCGAAGATCTGCGTCTCCAACAGATCGACCGTAAGCCTTCATCTCAAGCTGACCCAGTGCAATGGGACTTGCTCCTGACTTCACTGCACTGGCAAACAAGACATCCCAAGAAGCCAACTCTGTGTCAGCACGGGCATCAATGTAGTCATTGATAAGGCGCGTATCAGTCAGGGGATCAGCAGCGTCGGCGCGGAACGCCCGAAGAAAATCGCGCACCAAGGTGACCGGCACCGATCGGAATAATGTTCCTCTAGTTGGATGCTCGGGAACAATCCCGCACCCGTTGATAGATTCAGCCAACCACTCGCCAGCTTGCTGATTCAACCTGATCTGATCGGCGTCAGCTCGTATCCTGGTCGTCTCAACCATCTTTCCTGCCAAACCCACCTTTACCGGATACTCTCTGCCGCTGCCCATCTTGTTCCGCGCCGTCACAATAAGCGACTCCGGATGACTCCGGACAGCGAGGCCAAATTGCTCCGGGGTCGCCTTTGCCAGTTCCATTCGCTTGAGTTGTGCTTGAAGATCTTCCATCGCTTCATGGATATGCGAGTACCAACCAACTCCGTCCGCTGGCATCCATACTCGGCAAAGGTCCTCGTAGCCGGGGCGGTACCCGAACCACCGTCCCATTTGCATGAGCGTGTCGTACATCACGGAGTTTCGTAGGAAGTAGCTGACGGTCAACCCCTCAAGCGTAAGGCCACGAGAAAGTGAGAAACCGCCAATAGCTATGACGGTAACGCCGTGCTCCCCAGGCTGATCGTAGTCGAGCGGCTGCGACCGTTTGGAGGCATTCACCTCGACAACCCGCGCAGCAACAAGCACCTCGTGCAATCGCCCCTGCACAGCCGACCACGCAACATCCTGCGCGCTGGCGTACTCTTCTTGCCAAACGTCGTGAAGCGCTCTTATTTCCGGATTATTCAACGCGTCGCGTCCCTTTCCTCCCTCAACCGCGACCGCATCTCGCATGCGCCCAACTACATCCAGCACCTTTGACTTGATGCGGCCTTGTACATCTGTGAATCGGGAGGCATTGATAAGCATGGACGCATGCGCGGCCTGTTGGCCACGGGCATTGCGCAATGCGCGAGCAACCACGAAAGTTCGAACTGCTTGAGCAAGGCTTTCAGGAATCGTATCGACCGGGTGGTCAATCTTGTGCTTCATTGGCAGGACGTCTTCATTGTCCTTAATGAGACGAATGTGTTTTTCCCGAGCGTCGATGAAGACCTTTTGTGCCCCAAAGTAGTTGGATGGGGCATCCAGGCCAATGATGAAGTGCCGCGGGAATAGATCCTGCTTGAGCGCTTCGTCATCAGTATCCGGGTCGATGAAAATGTTCGCGAACGGCGTGGCGGTGTAGCCCACGTAACAGCTCCGGTGAAACAGCGAAAGAAGCTCGCGGATCTGTCCGTTGATTCGCGTAATCTCGTCCTTCGCGTAAGCCGTGTTGATCGACGCGTTGTCTGCCTCGTCGTCGATCAGAAGCATAGGCTGGCTCACCATTTGCGTACTTTGGTGGGCCGAGTGCTCCTTGAGCCACTCGAGGAGATTCTTGAGCGTGCTTGAGTTCTTTTTGATTACCAGAACCACAGGTACGTTGTACTGCGCGATCTGGCTTGTATTGGTTGTGGCTGTTGCCTTATTGAAGTCCCGGAGCGTATTTGTCAGCGACACTGGGAATTCACGCTGGTCAAACGTACCAACACCAATCAGTTTCTGGCGCTGAGCCTTGTTCGCATGTGCCAACCGGCCGGTATCTCGACCGATGAACCCCTCATCTATTCTTGCCTGCGTCTGGTTGCGTAGATTGTTGTGGATACCCGCAATCACAACGATCAATCGGTAGCCGGCGTCTGCCGCCTTGCAGATAAGTCCCGTGTAGTTGGCGGTTTTTCCACTCTGCACGTTTCCAACGACCATTCCACGACGGCTCCATTGACTCATATTGCGCGGATCACCCAGTCGATCCAGCACGCGGTCAGTAACCTCGTCCGTCGCATCAATAACTGTTTTTGGCAACCCGCTTAGGTTTAGCAACCTTCGGTACCGGCTCCAATAGAAATCGCCAATCTCGCCATTGATCCTGGCGTCATGCAACCACGGACGGAAGTCCTTGGCGTCTATAATCGCGCCAAAACCCATGCTGATTCCGTGCTTTTCTTCGATTAGGCGCGCGAGCTCCTCCGCTTCTGCGTCGCTGACCTTATCTGAGAACATCGGCGTCTCGCGCAACTGTTTCACGATTTCGCGAATCGACACAGCAGTGTGTGGCCCTGGCTGGGACGCCATATACATCGACGCCATGCCTTCAAGGCTGCTCAGTAGTGGATTCACAGCATCTCCTCCTTCGCGACGATCGTCGCGATCATTCGCTGCGTGTCTTCCCACGAAGACCTGAAGGGATCCACATCCTTCATAAGGGCCGAGATTTCCTTGACGTCTTTTCCAGCACCCTTCAAAAGCTTCAAGGTTGAGTGAACCGCTTGCATTAGCGTGTCCTCGTCTACTCTCCCAGGTACAATTTTCTCTGGCGAACCCGCCATATCCGCATGCAAGGTTTCGATTGGGAGCGAGGCTCCGACCAGTTCAATACAGTTGTAGAATCCGCGCCGCAGTGCCTCGGGAAGGCTTTCCGCGAAATCAGAAAAAGCAGGGTGCTCCGGGTTGGGCTGGTAACGTATCTGTCCGTCGGCTTGGACTCGATGCCACAGCGGAAGTCGCTCTTGGTCCACGAGCTTCTGGCCGCTCTTGGTATAGGTCCGCTTCGACCCATGCTGGATTCGCTCGATAACCTTTTTCAGGCGATCGCGGACAATCGGCGGTAGCTGGGCAGACGATTTTTTGACGTCAATTTTCCAGCTTGCGTCCATGCTGTTTGGTATGTCTATTCTCACCCGCGACAATTTCGTGAGCTCAGACTGCCTGCATAGGCCGAACCATGTGCCATGGATGATCAGACGTTTCCCGCGATACAGATAGAAGCCTTGGGACTTCAGATGTCCCTCAGGTCCTCCCAAGTCGTCCCAGTCGGAGGTGCTCATTTTTTTATGGTGCGGCAATGTGAAGCTTTGAATGGCAATGGCACCGTTGCCTAGCACAACAACCTCTTCGGGGTCGCGGATTGTTGCTGCATGGTTGATTGCAAACGGGTCTAGCGGCTTCAGCAGCCGCCCATTCAAGCGCACCTGCAACGGCTTACTGCTTTCCATGAAGCGATGAAAGACCAGCCGAAGATGGCGCTCTGTTTCAGCGATTCTTTGATTGATAACCTCGGCTCTTTTGGCGACATCTTGGGATATTCCGCCGGAAAGACGATCCATCTTCTCCCAGACCACCAACGTCCCATCGGACTTAAGCCGTTCAATTTCCGGGACATTCGATATTTCGTCCGGAAGCTGAACCGTCCACTCGTTTCGCTCGGCGACGTCATCCAAATCCCATACCGCCGCCGTGGTCTTGCCAGCTTTTCTGGATACCACTGTCAGACGTCGACATTGGGAGAAGCTTGCGCTCTTCAAGCCTAGGCCAAATCGACCAAGATCCGGCTCGTCTCGCGTAGCAAGCGGGTTCTTGCTGCCGGGTCGCATTGCCGCCACCAGTTCCGACTCGGTCATCCCTTCGCCATTATCGATGATGGCGATATGTGGGTATTGGGCGGAGGCGTCTGTGAAGACGTCAACCATCTGGGCTTTCGCCGTAATGGAGTTGTCGATGATGTCTGATATTGCGGTCTCGAGCGAATAGCCAATATCCCGGAGCCCCTCAATGAGCGCGGCTGCATGGGGCGTTGCATCTGCACGTCGAATCAAACTGGCTGTTGGTAGTTCTGTAATTCGCTGGATCACTTCCGTTTACTCCAATTTTTCAACCTGTGCAGATGCAAAAACGCGAAGCTGATCACTCGACACAGATTTTTGCCTCGCAAGGTTCAGCGAATGTTCGCCTTACTTCGAATTCGACAGGACACGATGAACCACTCTCGCAATCTGTCTGGCCACCATCGGTGGTACCGCGTTTCCTACCTGGACAAACTGGTCAGTTCGGGGGCCGAGGAAGAGGTAATCGTCAGGGAACGTCTGCAGCCTCGCTGCCTCACGCACACTGAGGCTCCTGCATTGGGATGCGTCCCAATGGATAAAGGCGTGCCCGTCTTTCGAGAGATGGCTCGTGATTGTGTTTGACGGCTGACCTTTCCGCTGTACCCGGAATCGGTCGGCGAATGATCCCGCGGACCAGCTTTCATGATCTGGTGCCAGCTCAACTGGAAAATCACGACTGGTCGGGGAACGCCCCTCCGCCTCTGCGAACGCGGCAACGAACATGTACCTAGCGAGGTCTGATGGCATATGCCCCCTCGTGTCATGATTCAGAACAACCCCAGGATTCAGCCCCCTCAGCTCGCCTGCGAGCGTTGACACGCGACCGGGAGCATACTTGGTCGAGCTTCTTGGAAGATTTGCCGCAGGGACAGTCGTTTGGAGCACCTGCGCCACGGCAGGCATCGTCTGCTTGATTGCCCTGATGACTCTTTTACGCTCGCGCTCCATGGCGTCGTACCACCTTTTGGAATCATCGAACTCACGGCTCACCCCACTGCGAAGCGAGGGCAGCCCTGCCAGCGCGTGCTCGATTCTATTCCGGGTTGCCGATGAATCTAAGCCAGAAAGTTTCGCAACGAACGGTTTCGCATAGTCCCTCCTCACACCCATGATGATCACACGGTGCCTCGCCTGGGGGACGCCGTGTTCTTCGCAGCGGATGATGAAGGCTGAAGGGTCGTTGGCGACGAGGTCCTCCGTTCTCTCCATTCCATCCGGTACATGGATGGGTAGCAGTGCGTACTGTTCCGTGTCGGCGGAGGAGACTGCGGCACCCAGTGCGGCTGAAGGGTTCTTCAGATCCCGCTGGATGGCGGCGAACATTTCCTGATTACCCACCTTGGACGTGAGGATGCCCTTTACATTCTCCATGATGAAGACTGCGGGCTTGAACGTGGCGAGGATCGCGAGGTACTGCTTGTAAAGGAAGTGACGCGGATCACCTTTTGTGCGGAATTCGGCGACCTTTTTCTGTCTCGCCCTGCCCACCAGCGAGTACGCCTGGCATGGGGGTCCACCGATGAGGACAAGTTCATCGTATTCGGATTTGACAGCTTCGATTCTGCGATAGAGCTCTTGGTTGTCCTCCGACTTCCCGAGCGTAAGGTTGAGGGCCTCAAGCTCGGCTTCTTTCCACAGCGATCTCCATCGGCCTTCTTCGAATCTCGCCCGAGGGGTTTCAGCCTTGCCTGCTGCGACATCCCGGAGGTAGTCCCAGTATTCTTCCGGAATTTGACCCTCGTTTCGCTGAAGGAGACGGTAGAAGGCCCTCAGCCGGAGCGTTGCGTGGGCTGACCGCTCCATTTCCGCGGAGACAGCCAGTTCAAATGGGTAGGTACCGCTGCCTGGTTTCCGTTCATAACTGCTGAAGCCTTCGCCAAGACCGCCTGGGCCTGCGAAGATGTCGATGACCCCGAACTGGGCGCGCGTTCCTGCTCGTGCTGCGGACAATGTCTGGACTCTTGCTATATGGTTGACGTGATGAGTGCCGAAAGGCGCTCTGCATTGATGTCACGCATCAAGGGGAAGAACACGGCCCCTGAGGTGTTTGTTCGCAAGTACCTTTGGCGCGCTGGTATGCGTTACAGGCTCCACACGAGCGGTCTTCCCGGCAAACCGGACCTGGTGCTGAAGCGATGGGACGCTGTCGTGTTCGTCAACGGCTGTTTCTGGCACCGGCATTCGGGCTGCCCCTTGTTTCGTCTTCCCAAGACCCGCAGTGAGTTCTGGGACCAGAAACTCCGTGCCAACCAGATTCGGGACCTTAAGGCGATCGCCGAACTTTCTGGCGCTGGGTGGCGCGTATGCGTTGTCTGGGAATGCGCACTTCGTGCCGCTCCTGAACAGAGCTGCAGCCATTTGGTGGATTGGATTCGGCGGGGCGATACCAACGCCGCACTGGAGGCAGTAGGGCAATCCGCCCAGTTGCACCCCCTGGCTCCTCACGCCTGACGGGACCGCCCCTTCCCCAAGGGTCATCTCCGCATTGACTCCTGTATCGCTATGACGTTTCCCACGCTAGGCCATCCAGTTCTCACGGACTGATACCCGACCGCTCCGGATCAGTCTCGGCCACGTGTTCCACCAGATCTTCCACCCGACAGGCAAAGTAGGTGCAGAGTCTGTCCAGGGCGTCGGTTTGAACGTTCGCCCCATGGTGGTTCGCCAGCTTGGACAGCGTCATTCGGTTCAAGCCCGTCGCTTCAGCGATCTCCTGAATGGTCACGCGCCGCCGCTCCCGGAATTCCAGGTCGGCTATGCGCTCCTTGAGCTTAAACCTTAACATTATATGAACGGTGATTATTTAGACTGTCGTTTGATCTCGTAAGTCTTCAAGCGAGTGCTATCTTTGTCGTCGAGTGATCATCCAAATGATCATTCGACAGCCTCTAACGACAAAGGAGTGATCGCATGAGCGCAACGTACCTGACCACAGACCAGTTGGCTACCCGGATCCACTACGACATCCGCACCATCCGGGACCGCCTCAAGGACAGCGTCCTGCTGGAGGGAGTCCACTACATCCGCCCGTTCGGTGGCCGCAAGCTGCTTTTCATCTGGGAGGCCATCGAGAAGGACATCGCCAGCTTCTCGATGGGGCGCGGCCCGGTGATCCCCATGGCTAACGGCGGGGTGGCCCATGGCTAAGGTCCGCGTCCGCCCGGAGACCCGGACCTTGTACTTGGACTTCCAGTACCGGGGCGTCCGCTGCCGGGAGCAGACCGCCCTGCCCGATACCCCCGGCAATCGGCGGACGGTCGAGGCGCTGGCCAAGCGAATCGACCGGGAGTTGCTGAAGGGCACGTTCGACTACGGCGCACTGTTCCCGGATAGCCCTCGGGCCAAGGCTGGCATCGGTGAAGACGCCCCGTCCGCCGCCAACGACCACCCCACGCCCACCTTCGCCGAGTTCACCGAGCTATGGGTTTCCGAGTCCGCTCCGCGGTGGCGGGCCCATTACGGTCGCGCGATCCGCGACACGCTGGACCGCATCATCCTGCCGGTGCTCGGCCCGAAGCCGCTGGCCTCGATCGACCGGGGCGACCTGCTCGGCTTCCAGGCCGAGCTCGCCAAACGCCCCGGCCGGGGTGGGCAAGCCATTTCCGCCAAGCGGATCAACAAGCTGATGTCCCTGGTCAAGGCCATCCTCAACGAGGGCTGCGACCGCCATGGCCTCACCAGCCCGGGCCGATCCCTCAAGACCCTCAAGCAGAAGCGGGCGGACGTCATGCCGTTCTCCATGCCGGAAGTCGAGCGGCTCATCGCGAGGATCCGGCAGGACTACAGGCCTTACCTGACGGTCCGCCTGCTCACCGGGTTGCGGACGGGCGAGGTCGACGGGCTGCAGTGGCAGGACATCGACTTCGAGGCCGGCCTGATCCACGTTGAACGGACGCACTCCAGGAACGGGGATGGCGGCACCAAGAACGAAGGCTCGCGGCGCACCGTCCCGATGGTGCCGCAGGTTCGGGCTGCCCTCGAGCAGCAGCGGAAGGCGGCCCATGCGACCTGTCCTTGGGTCTTCCACAGCCTCCATGGAAATCCGATCGATGCGGTGAACTTCGCGAACCGGGTCTGGTATCCGCTGTTGCGCAACCTCGGGCTCAGGAAGCGCCCGCCGTACCAGATGCGGCATACCGCCGCGACGCTGATGCTGGCCGCAGGCGAGAACCCGGAGTGGGTCGCGTCGATCCTCGGACACTCCACGACCGAGATGTTGTTCCGCGTCTATTCGCGCTTCGTCCCGAACCTGACCCGCAACGACGGCCTGGCCTTCGCCGGCTTGGTGAACGGGCATTTCGGCACCGCCGCGGTTCAGACGAGCAGCCCGCCCGACCCGGCCGGCCCCGACATCCTTTCCGCCCTGCAGTCCCTCACCCCCGAGCAGCTGGCTACGTTGCTCACCCTCGCCAAGAAGGCGTCCTAACGTTCAAGGAGGAACACCCATGCTCAACCAGAATGCTGCGGCTCCCGCCACACTCTCTTTCCCCGCCGTCGTGGAGGTGCTCCCCGGCCATGACCCCGACCGCGGGCTGCGCTGCCGGCTCTATCACCAGGACGGCTGGTGCAAGGCATGGACCTGGCTCTCGCTCGACACCACACCGCCTTCCGCCCTGCAGTGGGGCTCGGTAACCACCATGGAGGTCGGCAAGGAGAAGGAAGACTACCTGCTGCTCGGCCTGCGTGAGGGTGTCGAGCCGCCGCTGTCGCAGCTGCTGCCTGAGCAGTTGTGCCCCATCCCGGGGGTGCTGCGCCAGACGACGCAGCTTATCGACAGCTTGAAGATCGCCCCCCTTCGCCAGTTCGTGACCCGGGCCCTCCTGCAGCAAGACGTGCTGCACGGCTACTGGAACAGTCCAGCGTCGCGTCGCGACCATCACGCTTACCCGGGTGGCTTGGCCCAGCACTCGTTGGAAGTCGCGACCATGCTGGCCAGCGCCAGCGGCCTGCCGCAAGAGGACCGGGAGCTCGGGATCGTGTTCGCCCTGCTACACGACTTCGGGAAGATCTGGTGCTACGACCCGATCGCTTTCGACCCGGTCAATCCCCGCGAGCACGAGGCGCACGGGCTGAGCCGGCTTGAGTTCGACCTGATCTACCTGACCAGGCGGGATCCGCGACTCGGGGCGCTGATGCACGAGTTGCTCGGCGGCCCCCGCGCGCCCCGGGAAGGCAAGTATCCGCTGGCGATCGGCCGGATCGTCCGGTCCTTCGATCAAATGAGTTGCGAGAAGACCCGCAGGGTGCCGACGGATTCGTGCGCAACTTTCGAATGGGAAATCCCCTTCTAGGTTGGAGGTCCACCCACCGTGAGGATCACGACCATGAAGATTGTTCTTTTCTCCTGCGCCCGTATCGCCCGCACCTTCGGCCTGGTCCGGGGTATCCGGCTCGTCCGGATCCGCGACGACCGCCGCCGAATGCGTTGGGCCGTCGCCCTCCGGGTGCTCGGCGGCTGGCGCCTAGTGGGCCGAGACCCGATGACCAGCCCCTGGATCATCCAGCGCGACCCGTGGCTCAACCCGCGGCCGATGCTGTTCCCGAACATTCGGACGGCTCGACGGTTGCTGGCGACCCTCGACCTGTAACCCGTCGCAGCCCATGCGACGGCCCCGCCGCAACGTAGGGCCGTCACTGCAGTCAATGAGAGACACCCATGGATGAACTGACCCGGATTCGCCAGCTGGTCGCGGAATCAGAGTTACGGGAGGAGGCTCGCGCCGAAGAAGTGTGGAACCTGCTGCTCGACAGCCCCGAGTTCGGATTGCGGGAGTTGATCGAGGACGTTGGCATGGACACGACGCAAGCCCGGCAGGTGCTCCTGAATGCGCGAATCGGCGAAACCTCTGCCCTCTACCTGATCGTGGTCGGCCGCCAAGAGGAAGTCCGTGAAGCACTGCTCCGCATGATCCATGGCCATTACTAGCTTCCTTTCCGATATGGAGAACCCTCATGACTACCCCCGACGAAAGACGACGCACCCTCGTTCAAGCGGGCGCGTTCCTGAAGGAGTTGCGCGGCAACGCCGCGCTACCTGAGGCGGTCCGCCAGGAAGCCCATCGGCTGCTGCGCCACTATCCAGGCCTGCGTGAGATCGAACATCTCGCCAGGGTTACCCAAGGCGCTTGGGGCGGAAGCCCGCTGGGTGCGGAGCACGATCCTGACTGGCTTCGGGGCTACGCACATGGGGCGCATCAGGGTGGTTAGTCCCAAGAGTCCACTCTCGCTTCAGGCCCTCGCTATCGGCGCACTGGAGGCGTTCCGCCAGCCCGGGGAGGCACACCTCTCACCAAGCCGGTTCCGTGAGTTTTTCGCTCTCGGGATCAGCGAACTCGAGCGCGTGCTCGGCGCACCACACTGGCTGCTTCGGACCGAGCCGAAGACCCCGCGGATACAGCTTCGGCTGCTTGCCTTCCTTCGGCTCTATGCAGCACTAATCGGCCTCGGCCTGGACCCGATCCGAGCCGGCTACCATATGCGCAACACGCCGATCAATACATTCAGGCACCGAACGCTCTTCGAGGTTGTGCGGAACGGGCAAGCCGAAGATGCACTTGGCTATCTGAACTCCATCAGATCGGGATTCGTGGGATAGGAAGTAGGCAGGAACCATAGGACGCACTCTACTCAAATCGGATTGGCCGAGCAGCTGGGGCAAGTCACTCATGACGACCCCCGACGAACGACGCCGCGCCCTGGTGCAAGCTGGCTCCCTCCTAAAGGAGTTGCGCGGCAACGCCGCCCTACCTGAGGCGGTACCCCAGGAATCCCATAGCCTGCTGCGCCACTCCCTCAGTGAGGAAGAACTCCAAAGCGGCAGCTAGACCCCTCTAACGGTTACTCGGAAGTCACAGCTTGTGCAAGCGACAAGAAACCCACTTCCGCCGCCGCGAAAATAAAGATTCCCGGCGCACCACGGACATTTCTTTTCAGTGTGACCAGTTTCAGTAAACTCACCGTAGGCGTCCTCCGCATAGAGAGCCTCTGCTTCTGTAATGCATCTTTTGTCAGTAGCCATAGAGCATCTCGCGCATAAATTTATTCATCCGGATCGGCGCACCTGCTTCCCTGGCACGCATGATCGCATCATTCAAGAGATCAATGCGCTCCATCTGGTTCAACCCAGGCGCATGCTTTGCAGCCCAGTAGCTTGCCCTGAACTCGTCGTTCCAGGCTCCAGGAGTGACAGACGTACCTCGATGCGCCCTGTGCCCGAGCTCGTGCGCAAGAGTTGCTCGACTGCTCATGCTTGACCGTGGATGCACGGCACCTTCGATTGGGAGCACGTCACCACGAACTCGAATGACATCGATTCCATCCACATATGATGTTTGCCTGCCCTGGTTAAATCTTAGGATTGAGGGATCGCCCCCGACCTCAATAAACTCCTGTGTAAGTCGATCGACCTGGACATCATCCAATACGAGGCCTGCGGGGCGTCGCAACCCACGGGTTCTACCCCGTTTCCACGGACGGTTTGGTTAAGGTCTGAAACTCCCGATCGCGCCGGGCAACTCTACGACGCATTCTCGGGTTGTGGGACC
>LNFM01006180.1_pt1 | contig 17655 bp, 15 predicted proteins | sample 596031 | NCBI WGS metagenome assembly LNFM01 (sample SAMN04254537, study PRJNA301005) | activated carbon metagenome | isolation source: dual media filters at the Ann Arbor, Michigan drinking water treatment plant | place: USA: Ann Arbor | reverse complement strand
GCACGATTCACCTGCGGCCTGAATAAGCACTGGAAAACAACCCTGGCTGGCATGTCGCGACTTGGGATTTGCAAAAGAATTGAACCGTCCGGCACAACAGTAGGGTACGTAAGGTTCATTGATGACTTCCCGGCATACCCCCTAGTGAACGTGTGGCAAGACACCGGTACCGGAAGCTTTACGGACGAAAAGGTTTATGTTGTACAGACTGGAGCTAAGGCCGTTGAAAGATGCGTCCTTATGACGACAGATCCTGGCGACCTCGTACTTGATCCTACCTGCGGCTCTGGCACCACAGCCTACGTCGCCGAAAAATGGGGCCGCCGCTGGATCACCTGCGATACCTCCCGTGTCGCCGTGACGCTCGCGAAGCAGCGGCTGATGACGGCGAGCTACGACTACTTCGAACTGAAGTATCCGCACGAGGGCCTGAAGGGCGGCTTCATCTACAAGACCGTGCCACACGTGACCCTGAAGTCGATCGCGAACAACCCCGAGATTGATGCGATCCAAGCGCGCATGCACCCGGCAATAGAGGCTGCGCTGCAGGATCTGAATGCCGCCCTGATGAAGCATCCGCCCGAAGAAGCGTTCACGGTCTACGAAGGTGTGCGCAAAGGTGAGGCACTGGCCCTCGGCGCAGACGATGTCGCGCTGCTCGAGTGGGAAGTACCGTTCGACTTCCCGGCAGCCTGGGCCGCCGCCGTGCGCCCCGCATTCGATTCCTTTCATGCCGCCCGACAGGCCATGCAGCGGCAGATGGATGATTCAATCGCGGCGCATGCGGATCAGGAAACGCTCTATGACCAGCCCGCGATTGCCAAGTCCAAGCTCCGGATCGCAGGGCCGTTCACGGTCGAGGCGGTGCCCTTTCCGAGCGTGAAATCGCTGGACGAAGCGAGTGGCCCGCAGGAAGCGGACGCCAGCATCGCGCGCACCGGCGAGAGCGGTCGGCAGCACCAGTGGCGCGACGAGCTACTGAAAACCGGCATCCGTGGCAAGGGCGGCCAGATGCTGAAGTTCGCGGACTTGGAGGCGCTGCCGACGGACGTGAACCTGCGCAACCTGCATGCGAGCGGTCACCTCGATAGCGGCGAGCGCGTGGTCGTTAGCTTTGGGCCGGAGCATGCGGCGCTCGAACAGCGCCAGGTGGCGAACGCCCTGAACGAGGCCGGCAGCCTCTTTCCATTACCGAAGATGATCGTGTTCTGCGCCTTCACTTTCGATCCCGAAGCCGCCAAGGACATCGACGGCATCAGGGGTATCACGGCGCTCAAGGCGCAGATGAACACCGATCTCCTGACCGAGGACCTCAAGAAGGCCCGCGCCAGCAACCAGAGCTTCTGGCTGATGGGACAGCCGGAAGTCGAGATTCGCCGGCGTAAGGACGGGCAGTACGAAGTCGAGGTGCATGGCTTCGACTACTTCGACACGGTCAAGGGCGAGCTCGTCTCCGGCGGCAAGAGCAAGATCGCGATGTGGTCGCTGGACACGGATTACGACGAGCGCAGCCTCTTCCCCCGCCAGGTGTTCTTCCCGATGGCGGGCAAGGGCGAGGGCTGGGAAAAGCTCAAGAAGGATATTCGTGCCGAACTTGACGAAGCGCTGCTCTCCGCGTTCCACGGCAGCGTGAGCCTGCCCTTCGAGGCCGGCGAGAACCGCAAGATTGCCGTCAAAATCGTCGACGACCGCGGCATCGAGTCACTGAAGGTAATGGCTCTCGACTGAAGCGCCTGCGATGACGAAACCTGCCTCTCTCATCATCAGCTCGCCGTTCGAGCCGCCGACGCATCACTGGCGTCGCACCGCCGACAACCGGCTCGATCTGATCGACGGACGGCGCCCGGCCGGCTATGAAGTCTTCGACACGCGCAACAACACGGTGCGCGGTGTCGAACTCGAACTGGTGAACCGCATCCGCGGACGGGTGAACGAATGGCGAGCGGCCGATTACCCTGGCGTGACGGCGGTGACGCGGCAGCTGCTGGCCCACTGGGCCGATCCGGAAGCGAACCGGCAGGCGTTCTATTTCTGTCAGCTGGAGGCCATCGAAACCCTAATCTGGCACGTCGAGGCGCCGCAGGAATTCAAACAGGGAATTGCCGTTCCCGGTGACGGCGGGCCGTGGCCGCGGCTGTGCAACAAAATGGCGACCGGCAGCGGCAAGACCACCGTGATGGCCATGATCATCACCTGGCAGGTGCTGAACGCGCTGACCTATACGAAGCGCAACCGGGATTTCTCGCGTGCCGTGTTCATCGTCGCACCCGGCCTCACGGTGCGCGAGCGCCTGCAGGTGCTCTTGCCCGGTCACCCGGAAAACTACTACGACCTGTTTGCGCTTTGCCCCAACGAGGCGATGCGGCAGAAGCTCAATCAGGCGGAGATCTTGATCGAGAACTGGCACAGCCTGATGCCCATGAAAGTGCAGGAGCGCTCGGTCGTCAAAAAGGGCGCCGAGAGCGACGAGGCCTATGTGCGACGCGTGCTCGGGCGGCTGGCGGGCTACAAAGATCTCGTCGTCATCAACGACGAAGCGCACCACGCCTATCGCAAACCTGCAGAGCTCAAGGTCAGCCGCAAGCAGGCAGAAGATCTCGGCATCGACCTCGATGAGGCAACGCGCTGGATAGAAGGGCTGGACCGCATCCACAAGCAGCGACGGATTGGCCGCTGCTTCGATCTGTCGGCGACGCCTTTCGCCCCCAGCGGCAAGACGAGCACCGAATCCGCGCTGTTCGAGTGGGTGGTGTCGGACTTTGGGCTGAACGACGCCATCGAGGCGGGCCTCGTCAAAACACCGCGGGTGGTCATTCGCGACGGCGCGCTGCCAGATGCGCAGACGTTCCGCCCGAAGCTGTATCACCTGTATCGCGACCCCGAGGTGCAGGAGGATCTGGTCCGGCGCGGCGCCGAGCCGCACGAAGCCTTGCCCCAACTTGTACAGAACGGTTACACCCTGTTGGGCGCCGACTGGCGTGAAACGCTGCTCGCGTGGCAGCAGGCAGGCCACCTGTCGCCGCCGGTGATGCTGACGGTCTGCAACAAGACCGAGACTGCGGCTCGTGTCGAACACTACTTCCGGCAGGGCGATGCCCACTGGCCCGAGTTCAAGGCGCCGACCCGCACGCTGCGTGTAGATTCGAAAGTATTGGAGAAGGCCGAAAGCGGCGAGACGGCGAGCGCTGATAAGGCCTACGAGGACGTGCTGAGGGCCATCGTCGATGCCGCGCGAATTCCAGCGGCATTCAAAGAGCAGCTGCTCGAACTGAAAAAAGAAGAACTGCTGCGCGCCATCATCGACAACGTCGGTAAGCGCGGGACGGCAGGGCAGGATCTGCAGAACGTCATTTCGGTAGCGATGTTGTCGGAGGGCTGGGACGCAAAGAACGTGACGCACATCATGGGGCTGCGTGCGTTCACCAGCCAGTTGCTGTGCGAGCAAGTCATCGGGCGAGGTTTGCGCCGCGTGTCGTATGACACCGAGCCGGTGGTGTGTCCGGACGGGCGGACCCGCGAGCTTTTTCGTCCGGAGTTCGTCAACGTCTTCGGCGTACCACTATCGATTTTCCAGGACGACACTGGTCCCAACGAGCCGCCACCGCCGCCGAAGGCGAGCATTCAGATCGAAGCCCTGGCAAACCGCGCCGATCGGGAAATCAGCTGGCCCAACGTGCTGCGCGTGGATGTGGTGGTGCGGCCCGAACTGACGATGGATTGGGCAAGACTACCGTCGCTGAAAATTGACCCGGCGCTGGTGCCCGTTACCGCGGATCTCGCGCCGGCGCTGGGCCACGCGGCCGATATGTCGAAGGCGGTCTCGATCGATCTCGAAGCCTTGCCCGAAGAATTCCGGCTCCAGCGCCTGCTCTTTCTCGCCGCGCGCAAGGCGCTGGCGACGATGGAGCATGGATTCTCCGGTGGCCGCGAACTGCTGATTCAGCAGCTGGTGCGGCTGGTCGAGCAGTTCTTTCATTCGCCGGCCCTGGACATCCCGTCCCTGTTTCATCAGGAAACGCTGCGCAAGCGCATTCTCGTTGCACTGTCCATCGATGCGGTGGTTCAGCACGTCGTGGCGCATGTTCAACAGCAGAACGGCGCCCGCTTCGAGCCGGTGTTCGATCCGGAGTTTCCTATCGGCACGACGCGCCTGATGCGCACCTGGTATTCGACTCGACCTTGCCTCGTGACCACCAAGTCACAGATCAGCCATGCAGTAGTCGACGGCACCTGGGAGTACTACACAGCGGCCCTGCTGGAGAAGCGCAACGACGTAGCGGCTTATGCCAAGAACGACCATCTCGGTTTCCACGTCTACTACCTCTGGCGCGGCAGCAAGCGCAAGTACGTGCCCGACTTTCTAATTCGGCTTGCGAACGGCAAACACCTCGTACTCGAAATCAAAGGCGAGGACTCCGACCAGAACCGCAACAAGCGCATGGCGCTCAACAGCTGGGTCCGCGCCGTTAATGAGCGCGGTGGGTTCGGCACTTGGTGCTGGGACGTGGTGAAGGGCGAGCCCTCGAAAGTCGATGATGTTATTGCTCATCATTCGGTGAGCGCAGTGCATTCGGGGCCGATGGGTGAGACGACCGCCGAGCGGGCCAGTGTGCCGTGACGCGAAGGGGCCTGGACTTTGCCGTCATGCGGCCCGTCGTACCGGACATAGAACTGTGAGCGCTTCGCAATGCTCGAAAGTCTAGTTGCTACACACTTTATTCGCTGTATGACCAAAGGCCGAACTACGCCGGTTCTTCTGGAGTGTGATGATGCTGGTGGTGAGTCCGTCGAAGTCATCGCCAAGTTTTCCGGCCCACAACTGTCTCTCGCGGGCCTCGCTAGAGAGGCCCTGTGCGCGATGCTCGCTGCAGATCTTGGCCTGCCAGTACCAGCATGTTTCTGCGTCGAACTGCATCTGGATTTCCTCGCGGCCGTGGCGGTTGCGTACCCGACGGAGGCGGCAATGCTGGGTGCCGCAGTGCCAGTCGGTTTTGGCTCCGCCAAACTGCCGACCCAATTTGCGGCGTGGATGCCGGGTCGCAGCATTCCCGAACCTATGCAGCAGACAGCGGCACAAATCTATGCATTCGACCTCCTGGTTCAGAACTCGGACCGTCGCCCGGAAAATCCGAATCTGCAGTGGAGAGATCACGAATTCGCAATTTTCGACCACGAAATGGCACTGGTGACCGAGGGAGTGCTTTTCTGGCAACCACCCTGGATATCAGGTGCGTTGGCAACCCAGCGAGCGCCCCAAGGACACGTCCTCTGGCCGGGCCTGCGTGGTAGCCACCCGGATTACTCGCAACTGGTCGACGCCTGGGAGTCCATTGATGACACCAGGTTGAGCGCTTATCGGACAGCCCTCCCGGATGCATGGTTTCCGACTACCGAGGAGGCACGTACTGTCGATATAGCACTAGGGTTCCTGCGCGACCTGCGCGACAATCTGCGTCCCGCCGTGCAGGAGATCATGAGGACACTCGCATGAGCAACAAGACTCCTTACACGTACACCGTCCTGCGCTATGTACACGACATCGCCAGCGGTGAGTTCCTGAATGTTGGTGTCGCAATACTGGCGCCAGAGCGGCGTTACGTCGTTGCGCGTTGCCAGACCAGGCTGCAACGGTTGAAGAGCGTGTTTCCAACCCTCGATAGCGATTCGCTTCGTGCTGCGATGCGTCACGTCAACCAGGAGTTTGTGCAGTTCCAGCAGGAACTTAGCAGCGAGTTTCAGTTTCGAGCGGCAGCCAAGAGCGTGATGCACTACGCCCATTCCGTACTTGGGGCCGACGACAGTTCACTCCAGTGGGCACCGATGGGATCGGGACTGACAGAGAACCCTGCCAAGACGCTCGAACACCTGTTCCAGCGCTTCGTCCCCAGCAAGGACCGTTCCGCAGACGCGCCTCAGCGACGCCAAGATGCAGATGTATGGCGCCATTTCAGCCACGAATTGCAACAGCGGCAGGTGCTGAAATACTTGGGACCGAAAACCATCACCGTGCGAGATGACGAGTTGGCGTTCGAACACGCCTGGAAGAACGGCGTGTGGCACTGTCTTGCGCCGGTCTCCTTCGATTTAGCCTCGTCCGAATCGATTCGGGAGAAAGCCCATCGCTGGTTGGGTCAGCTCACTAGCGTTGCGTCGGCACAGGAGCGCTTCAAACTCTATTTTCTCGTGGGCAGCCCGTCTCAGGATGACCTGATGCCTGCGTTCGAGGCCGCTCTAAGTATCTTGAATAAGGCACCGGTGGAACGCGAGGTTTACACAGAAGCGGCTGCGCACGAGCTCTCCGTGAGATTGGCCACAGAAGTTGAAGTTCATCTGCGGCATGCGCCCGACGGCTGAGTCTGCTCGTGGGGACTACCCCCTTCGCCGCTTGGCAGACGTTCTGGGCTTGCCGGCCGCGGACTTCCGGTCTGAAAAGATGGTGAGCCTTGTAGGACTTGAACCTACGAACATCGGACTATCAATCCGATGTGCTTTAGCGGTATCTAGCTGAAGGATAATGCACAATTCGTCTATTGGCAGGTCGGAGGGGGAGTCACGGGGGAAACCGGTGCCGATTACGTGCTTGGAAGGCGAGATTCGGGGTGAGCGGCGCTCTTCGAGGACCAATTCCCCCGCTGTTCCCCCAAAAACGTTCCCCCGGGGAGCCCGGGAGGCATATATTCAATCGTAACTTCTTGAAAAGAATGGTGCGCCGTGTAGGACTTGAACCTACGACCCTCGGATTAAAAGTCCGGTGCTCTACCAACTGAGCTAACGGCGCATCGCGGGAGGCTGCGGACCGGAGACGCCGCAGGGCGGGCAGGTTCGTAGCGAGCGGCGGATGATAGCGAATCCGCCCGGTCAGACCAAGCCGAGCCGGCCACCTCGCCGGCACGCAGCACGCCCGCCGTCGTGGCGGGCGATGCATTTTCTCCCGTCGCGGGCATCAGTCAGTGCCGCTCAGCGCGTATTCAATTTTGATCGCCATCGCGGCACCGGCGACCGTCGCGAGGGTGGCGAGCAGCGAGCCCAGGGCCAGCGTCGACAAGCCGGTGATGCCCTGGCCGACCGTGCAGCCGAGTGCGGTCACGCCGCCGAGGCCCAGCAACGTGCCGCCGGCCAGGCAGCGGCTCCAGTCACCTGCCCCGCGCGGCCGCTCGACACGCCAGCGATGTCCTCGCCAGTGCCACAGCGCGCTGCCGAGCGCGAGCCCGCTCGCGCCGCACAGGCCGAAAGTCACGGCGCCGCGCCCGCGCAGGCAGGCGAGGAGATCGGCGAGCGGCGCGATGAAGGTATAGCTCTGCGTGCCGACACCGCGCGGCATCGCGGCCAGAAAAGCCATGTCCTCCTGCCAGCCGCGGCCCGGCATCCCGCCCGTCAACCACCAGCCGACGACGACCAGCCCGCCGAGACCGAGGCCAGCGGCCCATTCGGCCCCGCGGAGCCGGTCGGTGGCGCGGCCGCGTGCGAGCAGCAGCAGGGCCGCGCCGACGAAGATGCCGACCGCGTGTCCGGCGAGCGGCGATCCGGACCACCCGGCGAACAAGGTTCCGAGCCGCTGATCGGCGAAGCCCCAGCGCTCTAGCGCCAGGGTGCCCGGGGCCAGCCACGGGGCGACGAACTGCGGGTAGCCGCCGGCGTCGACCAGCCACGCGGCCGTCACCGCCGCCGCAGCAAGGATCAGCACCGCCTTGAGGCTGCCGCCGCCGGCGCGCAGCAGCTGGCGGCTGGCGCAGCCGGACGCGAGATGCATGCCCAGCCCGAACATCAATCCTCCAACGATATAACGCATCGGGGTGAAGTGGGGACTTGCATAGGGCACCAGGGTGTCGGTCAGATCAACGCCCGCCCAGCCCGCCAGCCCTTGCGTGCCGAGCACGCCTGCGCCAGCCGCTGCCAACCACATCCGCGCGCGGTGGGTGTCCCGCAACAGCAGCCAGTCGCTGACCGCGCCGAGGCTGCAGTAGCGGGTGCCGGCCAGCAGCGCGCCGAGCGGCACGGCGGCGGCGAACGCGCCACCGAGCACCAGCCAGACTGACATCTGCGACCACAGGGGCGGGTTTTCGGGCATAGGGGTCAACCGGAGCGATGATTCCGGCATCATAGCGCCTGCCTTGAAAAGGCCACGCGCGCCCGCATGTTCCGCAGGGTTCGCAGCCGGGTCGCCGCTTGCGCCCCGCGCGACGCACAGTTCACGACCAGAAGCATCACGAGGAAGCCGGATTTCCATGCCTACTTATTCATATCTCTGCAGCGACTGCGGCCATCGCTTCGATACGGTTCAACGGATGTCGGAAGATCCCTTGCAGGACTGCCCGGCGTGCCAGAAGCCGGCGCTCGTGCGCCAGGTGTCGGCGGTCGGTTTCGCCCTGAAGGGTTCTGGCTGGTACGTCACGGATTTTCGCGACAAGGGCAAGCCCGCCGCGAAAACCGGCGAGACGACGAGCGTGGCCAAGCCCGACGTGGCCGAGACCAAGCCGGCCGAAACCAAGCCTGCCGACAGCGGCACGAAGGCCGCTGCGAGCGGCGACTGAGCGGACTAAATCGCGCTCAATTCAATGGCCTGCGGCGTTGCAGCACCAAGCTGCAACGCTTATCATCACCAGTCACCCGCGAGGCACGCGCGAATCACGCGCAGCATCCCCGCTGCCCTCTCATATAAAGAACGAATATCCCGATGCGTACTCACTACTGCGGCGACGTCAACGAGCAACTGGTCGGTGAGACCGTCACCGTCTGCGGCTGGGTGCACCATCGCCGCGACCATGGCGGCGTGATCTTCATCGACCTGCGCGATCGCGCGGGCGTGCTGCAGATTGTGATCGACCCCGACACGCCGGCCGCGTTCGCCCTCGCCGAGCGCGTGCGCAGCGAGTTCGTGCTGAAGGCCCGCGCCCGCGTGCGGCGCCGGCCGGAGGGCACCGTGAACCCGAACCTGCCGACCGGGCAGGTCGAGGCACTGGTGCAGGACATCGAAATCCTCAACACCGCGCAGACGCCTCCGTTCCAGCTCGACGATCCGAACGTGCAGGAAGAGACGCGCCTGCGTTATCGCTATATCGATCTGCGCACGACCCGCATGCAGCAGAACCTGATGCTGCGCGCGAAAGTCGCGCGTTTCTTCCGGCGTTTTCTCGACGAACAGGGCTTTCTCGACATCGAAACGCCGGTGCTGACGAAGGCCACACCCGAAGGCGCGCGCGACTATCTCGTGCCGAGCCGCACGCATCCCGGCCGCTTCTTCGCACTGCCGCAGTCACCGCAGCTGTTCAAGCAGCTGCTGATGATGTCGGGCTTCGATCGCTACTACCAGATCGTGCGCTGCTTCCGCGACGAGGATCTGCGCGCCGATCGCCAGCCCGAATTCACGCAGCTCGACATCGAGATGTCGTTCATCGACGAAGTGGCGGTCACCGGCCTGATGGAGCAGATGATCCGCCTGCTGTTCCGCGAAGTGATGAACGTCGAACTGCCGGACCCGTTCCCGCGCATCACCTATGCGGAGGCGATGAACCGCTACGGCAGCGATCGCCCGGACCTGCGCAATCCGCTCGAACTCGTCGAGTTGAAGGACGTCATGCAGGGCGTGGAATTCAAGGTGTTCGCCGCGGCGGCCACCAACCCCGCCGGCCGCATCGCCGCGCTGCGCGCGCCGGGCGGCAATGCGCTGTCGCGCAAGCAGATCGACGACTACACGGACTACGTCGCGATCTACGGCGCCAAGGGTCTGGCCTATATCAAGGTCAACGACAAGGCCGCGGGCCGCGATGGCCTGCAGTCGCCGATCCTGAAATTCCTGCCGGACAGCGTGATCGAGGCGATTCTCACGCGCACGGGCGCGGAGACCGGCGACGTCGTGTTCTTCGGGGCCGATGACGCCAGGGTCGTCAACGCCGCACTCGGCGCGCTTCGCGACAAGGTCGCGGCCGATCTGAATCTCGTCGCCGACGCCTGGCGCCCACTGTGGGTCGTCGACTTCCCGATGTTCGACTGGGATGCCGACAGCAAGCGCTGGCAGGCCCTGCATCATCCGTTCACCGCGCCGCATGCCGATGCGGCGAGCGTCGCCGCCGCGCCGGGCGAAGCGCTGTCGCGCGCCTATGACATGGTGCTCAATGGCAGCGAGATCGGTGGCGGTTCGATCCGTATCCACCAGCAGGATCTGCAGGCGCAGGTCTTCACGCTGCTCGGCATCGGCGACGAGGAAGCGCGCGAAAAGTTCGGTTTCCTGCTCGACGCGCTTCAGTGCGGCTGTCCGCCGCACGGCGGCATCGCGTTCGGCCTCGACCGGCTCGTGATGCTGATGACCGGCGAGCGCTCGATCCGCGAAGTGATCGCGTTCCCGAAGACGCAGACCGCGAGCTGTCCGCTGACCTCGGCGCCTACTGCCGTCGGCGAACTGCAGTTGCGCGAACTCGGCATCCGCCTGCGACGTTCCGAGACGCCGCCGACGGGGCCGGCCTGACCGGGTCGTTCACACGGAGGCGGATACCCATGCCGCAACTGCATCGATGAATCCTGATCACATCGTCGGCACCGCCCAGATGCCGCTGGCGCCGTTCGCCGTCCCGCCGACGGTGGTCGAACAGCTCGAGCCGGCCGAGCGCGACGCGCTGCGCGCGGAAATCCGCACGCTGCTCGTGCGCGAGGACGCCGTGCTCGTCGCGCACTACTACACCGATCCCGAACTGCAGTCGCTCGCCGAGGAAACCGGCGGCTACGTGTCGGATTCGCTCGACATGGCGCGTTTCGGCCACGAACACGCGGCGAGCACCCTGGTCGTGGCCGGTGTGCGCTTCATGGGCGAGACGGCGAAGATTCTCAATCCCGAGAAGCGCGTGCTGATGCCGGAACTGAAGGCTGAGTGTTCGCTGGATCTCGGCTGCCAGCCGGAGGCTTTCAACGCCTACTGCGACGCGCATCCGGATCGCACCGTCGTCGTCTATGCGAACACCAGCGCCGCCGTGAAGGCGCGCGCCGACTGGATGGTGACGTCCGGCAGCGCACTCGATGTCGTCAGCCATCTGCACGCGCAGGGCCAGAAAATCCTGTGGGCGCCGGACAAGTATCTCGGCGATTACATCCGCGCGAACACCGGGGCCGACATGCTGCTGTGGAACGGTGCGTGCATCGTGCACGAGGAGTTCAAGGGCCGCGAACTCGCCGAGCTGCGCCAGCAGTATCCGGATGCCAAGGTGCTGGTGCACCCGGAATCGCCGCCGTCGGTGATTGCACTCGCGGACTTCGTCGGTTCGACCACCGGGCTCATCAAGGCCGTGAAGACCATGCCGGCGCAGCGCTTCATCGTCGCGACCGATCGCGGCATCTTCTACAAGATGCAGCAGGCGGCGCCGGACAAGATCCTGATCGAGGCGCCGACCGCCGGCAACAGTGCGACCTGCCGCAGCTGCGCGCACTGTCCGTGGATGGCGATGAACGGCCTGCGCAAGCTCGCCGCGGCGCTGCGCACGGGCGCGAACGAAGTGCTGGTGCCGGCCGACATCAGCGCGCGTGCGGTGATACCGATCAAGCGCCTGCTCGAGTTCTCGGCACAGCGACAGCGGGTGGTGTACGGCAACAATGACGCCTGAGTGCGGCTGAGCGGATCGCAGGCAGGTGACGCTCATCCTCGGCATCGACCCCGGCTCGCGCATCACCGGCTATGGCCTCGTTGAAATGGAAAAGAACCGCAGCCGCCACGTCGCGAGCGGCTGCGTGACGATGGGCGAGCTGCCGTTCGATGCCCGCCTGCGCGCGATTTTCGTCGGCCTCACCGATGTCATCCGCGAACACCGGCCGGACGAAGTCGCCATCGAGAAAGTGTTCATGAACCGCAACGCAGATTCCGCGCTGAAGCTGGGGCAGGCCCGGGGAGCGGCGATCTGTGCCGCGGCGATGTGCGATCTGCCCGTGCACGAGTATTCGCCGAACGAGATCAAGCTCGCCGTGGTCGGTCGCGGCCATGCGGCAAAGGAACAGGTGCAGCACATGATCAAGGCGATGCTCGCGCTGCCGGTGGCGCCGACCGCCGACGCGGCCGACGCGCTGGCCGTCGCGCTGTGTCACGGCCACACCCGGCAGGGGCTCGCGGCCGTGGTCGGTGCGCGCCGTGGCCGCGCGGGGCGCTACCTGTGATCGGGCGCATCCGCGGCGTCCTCATCGAGAAGCAGCCGCCGCGCGTGCTCGTCGACTGCCATGGCGTCGGCTACGAGATCGACGCGCCGATGTCGACAATCTGGGCGCTGCCCGAACTGCACCAGGAAGTGATCCTGCACACCCAGCTCGTGGTGCGCGAGGACGCGCAGAACCTCTATGGCTTCCTGACGCTCGCCGAACGGGCGCTGTTCCAGGGGCTGCTGAAAGTCAGTGGCATCGGGGCGCGGATGGCGCTTGCCGTGCTGTCGGGGATGCAGGTCGACGAATTCGTCGCCTGCGTCCAGCGCAACGACGCGACGCGCCTGACGACGCTCCCCGGCATCGGCAAGAAGACCGCCGAGCGCCTGATCGTGGAGATGCGCGACCGCGTGACGGATTTCTCCGACGTGCCCGTCGCGGCCGGTCCGGCGCGCGCGCCGACGCCGGGCGATGCGCTCGCCGACGCGATGAGCGGCCTGATTGCGCTCGGCTACAAGCCGCAGGAAGCGAGCAAGCTGGTGCACGGACTCGACACCGACGGCAAGAGCAGCGAAGCGATCATCCGCGAAGTGCTGCGCGGCCTGGCCCGGAGCTGACGACGTGCACGCAGTTAACCCCGGGTTCAGTGTTCGTCCGTTAAACTGGATGACAACAGTTCAACATGCCTGACGAACGCCTCATTTCAGCCTCCTCCAGCACCGAAGACGCCGTGCTGGACGGTGCCATTCGCCCGCGGAAACTCGCCGACTACATCGGCCAGCCGGTCGTGCACGAGCAGATGGAAATCTTCATCGGCGCCGCGCGCAAACGCGCCGAGGCGCTCGATCACGTGCTGATCTTCGGCCCGCCTGGCCTCGGCAAGACCACGCTCGCGCACATCATCGCGAACGAAATGCAGGTCAACCTGCGCCAGACCTCAGGTCCCGTGCTCGAGCGGCCGGGCGACCTCGCCGCGCTGCTGACGAACCTCGAGCCGCGCGACGTGCTGTTCATCGACGAAATCCATCGCCTGAGCCCCGTCGTCGAGGAAATCCTCTACCCCGCGATGGAAGATTTCCAGCTCGACATCATGATCGGCGAAGGCCCGGCGGCGCGCGCGCTGAAGCTCGACCTGCCGCCGTTCACGCTGGTCGGCGCGACGACGCGCGCGGGCCTCCTGACCTCGCCGCTGCGCGATCGATTCGGGATCGTGCAACGCCTGGAGTTCTATTCGATCGACGATCTCGCGAGCATCGTGCGCCGCGCGGGCCAGATTCTGAACGTAGCCATCGACGCCGACGGCGCGCGCGAGATCGCGAGCCGCGCGCGTGGCACGCCGCGCATCGCGAACCGCCTGCTGCGCCGGGCGCGCGACTATGCCGAGTTCCGCGCGCAGGGCGTGCTGACCGGCGAGGTCGCGTCGCGCGCGCTCGACCTGCTGAGCGTGGACTCGAACGGCTTCGACACGATGGACCGCCGGCTGCTGCTGACGATCATGCAGAAGTTCGACGGGGGGCCGGTCGGGGTCGACAGCCTGGCCGCGGCGATCGGCGAAGAGCGCGGCACGATCGAAGACGTGGTCGAGCCGTTTCTGATCCAGCAGGGCTTCATGCTGCGTACCGCGCGCGGCCGGATGGCGACCCGCACCGCGTGGCTGCACTTCGGGCTGACGCCGCCGATGACGGCCGCCGCGCCGCCGCCCGACCTGTTCGACGACCAGACGCTCAAATGAGCGGGCGTGCACCGGACTTCAGCCTCAGCCTGCGTGTGTACTACGAGGACACCGACGCGGCGGGCATCGTCTACCACGCGAACTTCCTGAAGTTCATGGAGCGCGCGCGCACCGAGTGGCTGCGCTCGCTCGGCTTCGAGCAGGACGCGATCGCGCGCGAACACGGCATCGGCTTCGTGGTACGCAGTGCCGAGCTCGAGTTCGTGCGCCCGGCCCGTTTCAACGACGAACTCCTCGCCACCGTGCGCGTCGAACGCTGCGGGCGGGCCAGCGTCGATCTGACACAGAATGTCCTGCACGCCGACGGCACGCTGCTGTGCGGCGGCAAGGTGCGCGTCGGCAGTGTGGCGCTGAAGCGCATGGCCGCACAGGCGATGCCCGAACCGATTTACCTGGGGATACGGAATGCATAGTGATCTGTCGATTGCGAGTCTGATACTGGGCGCGAGCCTGCTCGTCAAAGTGGTGATGCTGCTGTTGATGATGGCGTCGGTCGCCTCGTGGGCGCTGGTGTTCCGCAAGCGCCGCGAGCTGATCAACGCCAAGCGCGCCGCCGCCGGCTTCGAAGACCAGTTCTGGGCCGCCGAGGACCTGACGGCGCTGTTCAACCGGCTGTCGAACCAGCGCCACCCGGGGGACGGCACCCAGCGCATGTTCGAGGCCGGCTTCAAGGAGTTCGCGCGCCTGCGCAAGAAAGAAGGCATTCCGCCGGAAATGGTGCTCGAAGGTTCGCAGCGCTCGATGCGCATCGCGTTGTCGCGTGAGCTCGAAGCGCTCGAAGCGAACCTGCCGATGCTCGCCACCGTCGGTTCGGTGAGCCCCTACATCGGCCTGTTCGGCACCGTGTGGGGCATCATGAACTCCTTCCGCGGGCTGTCGAACACGCACCAGGCAACGCTGGCGATGGTGGCGCCGGGCATTTCCGAGGCCCTGATCGCGACCGCGATGGGCCTGTTCGCGGCGATTCCGGCCGTCATTTTCTACAACCGGTTCTCGAGCGAAATCGATCGGCTGGCTTCGCGCTACGACATCTTCCTCGAAGAATTCTCGGCGATCCTGCAGCGGCAGGTTCACGTCTAGGCCGGCAGGGGAGCACAGGCATGGCGAGCGTGATGAAGCGGGGAGGCGGCCGGCGCGGCAAGCGGCTGATGGCGGAGATGAACGTCGTGCCCTATATCGACGTCACGCTCGTGCTGCTGATCATCTTCATGATCACCGCGCCCCTGATTACCCAGGGGGTGAAGGTCGAACTGCCGCAGGCCCCGTCCGAAGTGATCGAACCGCAGCAGGAAGAGCCCGTCATCGTCAGCATCGACGCGGCCGGCGAGATCTATGTCGACCTGGGCGAGAACCCCGAGGAACCGATTGACGAGGAAACGCTGGTGACGCGCGTCGCCGGCATCAAGAAGTACAAGCCGACGACCGAATTCCTGGTGCGCGGCGACACCGGCGTGCCGTATGGACGGGTCGTCGAAGTGATGGCCCTGATGCAGGGGGCCGGTCTCGACAGCGTGGGTCTGCTGACCCAGCCGTCGACCGAATAGGTGGGGCCGGCGCCAGACGTGAAGAAGAAGGCTCGCGAAGCCCGCTACCAGCTGCCCGCCGTCGGCCGCAGCCGGGCGTTCTATTACTCCGTGCTGCTGCACGTGGCGCTGGTGCTCGTGTTCATCGTCGGCATCGACTGGAAGAGCACGCCGGCGCCGATGCCGACGGGCGAGTCGAAGGTCATGAACGCCAAGGCGGTCGATCCGAACGCCGTCGCGCAGGAGATGAAGAAGCTGAAGGCCGCCGAGCAGGCCCAACAGCGCGAAGCGGACCGCAAGGTCGCCGAGGCCGAACAGCGCCGGCAGCAGGAAGAGAAGAAGCTCGAACAGCTCAAGGCCCAGAAGGAGGCCCTGAAGCAGGAGCAGGAAGCCGAGAACCGCAAGCTCGCCGAAGAGAAGCAGCGTCTCGAGCAGGAAAAGGAACAGGCCGCGACCGAGAAGCGCCAACTGGAACAGGAAGCGAAGCAGGCCGAGGAACAGAAGCAGCGTGCGGCCGCCGAGAAGAAGAAGCTCGACGCCGAGAAGAAAAAGGTCGAGGAACAGAAGCGCAAGGCCGAAGAGGCGAAGAAGGCCGAGGCCGAGAAGAAACGCAAGGCCGAAGAGGCGAAGAAGGCCGAGGCCGAGAAGCAGCGCAAGGCCGAAGAAGCGAAGAAGGCCGAGGAAGCGAAGAAAAAGGCCGCCGCGGAAGAGAAGCGCAAGGCCGACGAGGCCAAAGCACTCGCCGACGCGATGGCCGAGGAAGAAGCGGAACTCGCGGCCGCCGCGCAGGCCAGACAGGATCAGTCGGAACTGGCGCGGTATGTCGGCGCCATCGCACAGCAGGTGACGAACAATTTCTCGCATCCGAGGTTCAACGACGGGTTGAAGTGCACGCTGCTCGTGCGCATGATCCCCGGCGGCCAGGTGATCGATGCGAAAGTGGTGAAGTCGAGCGGCGATCCGAGCTTCGACCGCCAGGCGGAAGTGGCTGTGCGCAAAGCCTCGCCGCTGCCGGTGCCGGACGATCCGCGCCTGTTCGAGAAGTTCCGGGAAATCAACTTCGAATTCGACCCGAGTGCGATGTAAATGAAATTGCTGATCACCCTGATATTGAGCCTGTGCGCGTGCGTCGCCTCGGCGCAGACCGGCGGGCCGCTGACCATCCGCATCACGCAGGGCGTCGAAGGCGCGTTGCCGATTGCAGTCGTGCCGTTCGAATATGCCGGCCCGCCGCTGCCGCAGGACATCGCGCAGGTCATCTCGACCGATCTCACGCGCAGCGGCCGCTTCCGGACGATGGATCGCGAAGATCTGCCGGCGCGGCCCGCAGACGTCGCCCAGGTCAACTTCAAGGACTGGCGCACCGTCGGCATGGACAACCTCGTGATCGGGCGTATCACCGCGACCGCCGATGGCGGGTATCTCGTCGAGTTCCGGCTGCTCGACGTGTTCACCGGCAAGCAGCTCGCCGGCTTCCAGATCCCATCACACGTGTCGAACCTCAGGCTCACCGCGCACCACATCAGTGACATCATCTTCAAGACGCTGCTGAACATCGACGGCGCGTTCTCCACGCGGATTGCCTATGTCACCGTCGACCGCAAGGACGCGAAGAACAGCACTTACCGGCTGATGATCGCGGACGCCGACGGTTACGACTCCAAGACCATCCTCGAGTCGCCGCAGCCGCTGATGTCGCCGGCGTGGTCGCCGGACGGCAATCGCCTGGCCTATGTGTCCTTCGAAGACCGCAACTCGGCGATCTACGTCCAGGACGTGCGCAGCGGGCAGCGCGAGAAAGTCGTCTCCGGCATCGGCATCAACAGTTCGCCGGCCTTCGCGCCGGACGGCAGCCGGCTCGCCGTCACGCGCTCGCTCGAAGGCAACCCGGACATCTATGTCGTCGATATCGCGAGCAAGCAGCAGCGGCGGCTGACCTCGCACGAGGCCATCGACACCGAAGCGGCGTGGGCGCCCGATGGCAGCGCGATCGTCTTCACCTCGGACCGTGGTGGCGGGCCGCAGATCTACCAGGTGTCGCCGAACGGCGGAGACGCGAAGCGCGTGACCTTCAACCTCGGCAACTACAATTCGCGCGCGAGCTATTCGCCCGACGGGCGCCATCTCGTGATGGTCAACGGCGGCTCCGGCTTCCGGATCGTGACGCTCGATCTGAAAACCGGCGTCAGCCGCACGCTGACGGGCTCGAGCCTCGACGAATCCCCGAGCTTCGCGCCCAATGGCAGCATGATCATCTATGCGACAATGGGCGCCCGCGGCACCGAACTC
>LNFM01007175.1_pt1 | contig 17659 bp, 16 predicted proteins | sample 596031 | NCBI WGS metagenome assembly LNFM01 (sample SAMN04254537, study PRJNA301005) | activated carbon metagenome | isolation source: dual media filters at the Ann Arbor, Michigan drinking water treatment plant | place: USA: Ann Arbor | reverse complement strand
GGCTGGCTCGAACCCCAGCTGGCCATCACGCCCACTGCCGCGGGCAGCGCCGGCCATGCGGCACCCTCACCGGCGGCAACATCCGCTTCCCAGGCTGCCCGCGCCCCCCAGATGCCAGCGGCCCTGCCCAGCCGACTGCTGGCCGCGCGCCATGCGCCTGAGCCCCCCCGCCCGGCCCTGGCCACGCCCGCATCGCCCCGCCCTGCGCCAGCGCCTGCACCGCTCGCGCGGGAAAATACACCGGTCGCGCAGCGCATGCTGGCCTCGCGACCGCTCCCGGCCGTCACCCGCATCACCACCACCACACGTGTCCTGGACCGGGTCGGCAGCAGCAACGCCTTGCGCAACACCCCCGTCGCCACGCCGGCCACCGAGGCCAGCCAGGCGCAGGAAGCGCTCCCCATCCCGTCCTTCCTTAAACTGGTGAAGTGCTGAGCACCGGGCGCGGCCCGGCTCAGCCCACTGCGCGTCGCAGCCTGCGCACGCGCTCGGTGATCGCCGGGACATCTTCGCCCGCCCCTGCCTGACCGAGGTAGGTCTCCAGATCCCGCAGCGCGGGCCCGAACTGGCCCAGTTCGGCCTGAGCCAGGCCGCGATCGCGGTACTCACCCCATGCCTGGGGCAAGAGCACCACCAGCCGGTCCTGCACCGCCACCAGGCGCAACCAGTCCTGCTGCGTACGATGGATTTCCTTGAGGTTGCGCAGCATGCGCGCAATGATCTCGCGTCCCGGCGTGGCCTGCAGGTAGTGCCCCAGTGGCAGCTCGGAGGCACCGGGCAGGCCGTGGCTGCCGCGCCAGGCGTCCAGCCGCGCCTGCAAGGCCTCCCGGCTGAGCGACTGGCCGTTGAAGGGGTCGATCACCACCTGCGCATGCGGCAGATTGACCCTGACCAGGAAGTGCCCGGGGAAACCCACACCATGCGCCGGCAATCCCAGACCCTGGGCCAGCTCCAGCCACAACACGGCCAGCGAGACCGGAATGCCGCAGCGGCGCTCCAGCACGCGGTGCAGATAGCTGTTGTCGGGGTCATGGTAATGGTTGAGGTTGCCACCGAAATGCAGGTCGTGGAAAAAGAAGTGGTTGAGCAGACGCAATTTGTGCATGGCCGGCGCATCCGCCGGCAGACGCCGCCGCAGCCGGGCCAGCAGGCCATCCACCTCGGCCAGCACCTGCTGCACGTCCAGCCGCGGGTAGTCGTCCTGTCCCAAACACACGGCGACCTCCAGCAGGTGGAACTGCTCGTCGTTCTGGACCAGGGTGCCGAAGTAGTCCAGCGGCGTGGGCAGCTTGAAGGACAGGTTCATGGCCCTAGCGCTTGAGGAACTGCCGGAATCGCAGGCCCGCCGCCCAGGCAGACCCCAGGTAGAGGGCGGCCGCCCCTGACACCAGCAGGGCCAGCAGGCCGATGCGCAGGCCGGCCTGCGACTGCAGACGTGTCCAGTCCCAGGCACTGGCTGCCCACATCAGGAACACGGTCAGCAAGGCCGAGGCGGCCAGCACCTGCAGTGCGAAGACGCCCCAACCCGGACGCGGCTTGTAGCTGCCGCGGCGCAACAGGCCCAGCAGCAGCCAGGCGGCATTGACCATGGCGCCGATGCCGATGGACAGGGCCAGGGCGGCGTGCTGCAGCAGCGGCACCAGCGCGATGTTGAGCAGCTGGGTCAAGACCAGCACCACAACGGCGATGCGCACCGGCGTGCGGATGTCCTGGCGGGCGTAATAGGCCGGCGCCAGCACCTTGATCGCCACCACACCCAGCAGGCCCACCCCCCAGCCCATCAGGGCCAGGGACGTCATCTGCACATCACGCGCGCTGAAGGCACCGTAGTGGTAGAGCACGGCCACCAGGGGCGTCGAGAAGGTCAGCAGCGCCAGGGCGCAGGGCACGGCCAGCAGCACCACCAGGCGCAAACCCCAGTCCAGCATGGCCGAGTAACGGTCCGCGTCATCGGCTGCCTTGGCCGCCGCCAGTTGCGGCATCAGCACCACGCCCAGGGCCACCCCCAGCAGCGCCACCGGGAACTCCATCAGCCGGTCGGCGTAGCTGAGCCAGCTCACGCTGCCCGGCGCCAAGTGGGAGGCGATCTGCGTGTTGATCAGCAGCGACAGCTGGGCCACGCTCACCCCCAGCAGGGCCGGCGCCATGAGCTTGAGCACGCGCTGTGTCCCCGCGTCGGCCCAGGCCGCGCGCAGCGCCGAGAGACTCAGGCCGATGGACGGAAACAGGCCGATGCGCCGCAAGGCCAGCAGCTGCACCCCCAGTTGCAGTACACCACCGACCAGCACACCGCCCGCCAGCGCGTAGATGGGCTCGATGCCCAGCTTCTGGAACCAGGGCGCGCCCAGCCAGGCCGCGACGATCATGGCCACGTTGAGCAGCACCGGCGTGGCCGCCGGCACGGCAAACCGCTTCCAGGTGTTGAGCACGCCAGCCGCCAGCGCCACCAGCGACATGCAGGCGATGTAGGGGAACATCCAGCGTGTCATGACCACGGCGGCTTCGAAGGCGTTGCCCGTCTCCATCCGGCGCAAGCCGGCCGCCATCAGCCAGACCAGCAGCGGCGAGGCCAGCACGCCCAGCACACTCACACCCAGCAGTACCCAGGCCAGCACCGTGGCCACGCGGCTGACCAGCTGGTGTGTAGCCTCCTCGCCCTGCTGTTCCTTGACCGTGGCCAGCACCGGCACGAAGGCCTGGCTGAAGGCTCCTTCGGCAAAAAGCCGGCGGAACAGGTTGGGAATGCGAAAGGCGACGTTGAAGGCGTCGGTCAGGGCGCTAGCGCCGAAGGTGGTGGCGATCAGCAGTTCACGTGCCAGGCCCGTGATGCGCGAGGCCAGGGTCAGCAGGGAGACCGTCGAGGCGGCTTTGAAGAGGCTCATTGAGAGCGAGTGTAGCCGGCGCCCCCGTCGCCTGAGCGCTCACTTACATTGCCCACTACAAACTGCTACAATAGCCGGCTTTGCTGACATCATCCACAGACACAAGGAACTATTGATATGGCATCTGGAAAGCCGAAGAAAAAGAACCCGCGCCTGGCGTCGGGCCGCAAACGCGCACGTCAGGACGTCAAGCTGAATGCAGCCAACACGTCCCTGCGCTCCAAATACCGCACCGCTGTGAAGAACGTTGAAAAAGCCGTTCTCGCCGGTGACAAAGCCAAAGCCACCGAGCTGTTTGGCAAGATGCAGGCCGTGGTGGACACCGTGGCCGACAAGGGCATCTTCCACAAGAACAAGGCTGCTCGCGACAAGAGCCGCCTGTCGACCAAGGTCAAGGCCCTGGCCGCCGCCTGATCACAGGCAAATCGCACGGACCCTCCGGGGTCTGCCGTTTGTAACGGGTGCGCTGTCAGCAAAGCAAAAAACCGCCTTCGGGCGGTTTTTTGTTGCCGTCGTTTGACGGACTCCGAACTTGCGAAGAAATCGTAGCGAGCGGCCCGAGGGCAAGGCGGACGGAGCACAGCCACCGGAACGTACTTAAGCTACGTGAGGATGGCGAGCACCGCCCAACGCAGCGATCGGGGCGCGCAGTAGATTTATTCGTAAGTTCTCAGTCCAGGGGCCGGCCCTGGGCATCGCGCTCACGCACCTGCAGGTCGTTGTCGCGGGCAAAGTTGATGCAGAAGTCCCAGGCCATGGGCTCGGCGTCGCGCAGATCGCGGTTCACGACCACGCACTTGATGCCCTCCAGCGAGTTGGGCACGCACCAGGGGGAATAACTCAGATGGCTGCCCGGCTGCGTGCCGCCGGGGCGGAATTGGCTCATGACGCCGGCCAGGCGCTCGGCCCAGTCACTGGGACGAAAAGTCTTGCCGGTCCGGGTCAGACCGAGAATGACGACTTCTTTGGCGGCGTTGGAGACCATGGATGGACGGCTCAGGCGCCAGACGCGGCGCTGGGTACAGCGGCTGTTCCGGCATCGGGTGGGTTGGCAGTATTCTATCTTATATAAGACTTGAGGCCGGCGAGCACACCACGGCCCGGTCACCTCTGGACGGTGCCGCATCGGTCTGGGTCTAAAATCACGTCTCAACGGCCCAACTTGCGTTGGGCCGCCTTGTTTTTGTGACCACTACGGAGTGTCCAGCCATGAACGCCGCCGCCCCAAAACAGATCGAAGCGACTTCCCCGCACGTGATGAACACCTACGGCCGCGTGCCGATCGCGCTGTCGCACGGCCAGGGCTGCCGCGTCTGGGACATCAACGGCAAGCCCTACCTGGATGCGCTGGCCGGCATCGCCGTCAACACCCTGGGCCACAACCACCCCCGGCTGGTGCCCGCGCTGCAGGACCAGCTGGGCAAGATCATCCACAGCTGCAACTACTACCATGTGCCCGGCCAGGAACAACTGGCGAAAAAGCTGGTGGAACTGTCAGGCATGACGAATGTGTTCTTCTGCTCCACCGGCCTGGAAGCGAACGAAGCCGCTCTGAAGCTGGCACGCAAGTTCGGCCACGACAAGGGCATCAGCCGCCCGCAGATCGTGGTGTACGAAAAAGCCTTCCATGGCCGCTCCATCGCCACGCTCAGCGCCACCGGCAACGAGAAGGTGCAAAAGGGCTTCGGCCCGCTGGTCGAAGGTTTCATCCGCGTGCCGCTCAACGATATCGAGGCGCTGAAGAAAGCCACGGCCGGCAACCCGGACGTGGTGGCGGTGTTCTTCGAGACCATCCAGGGCGAAGGCGGTGTCAACGCCATGCGCGCCGAATACCTCCGGCAGGTGCGCCAGCTCTGCGACCAGAACGACTGGCTGCTGATGATCGACGAGGTCCAGTGCGGCATGGGCCGTACCGGCAAGTGGTTCGCCCACCAGTGGGCCGGCATCCAGCCCGATGTCATGCCCCTGGCCAAGGGCCTGGGCTCGGGCGTGCCGATCGGCGCGGTGGTGGCCGGCCCGAAAGCCGCCAACATCTTCCAGCCCGGCAACCACGGCACCACCTTCGGCGGCAACCCGCTGGCCATGCGGGCCGGTGTGGAAACCATACGCATCATGGAAGAGGACGGCCTGCTGGAGAACGCAGCGAAAGTCGGCGCCCATCTGAAGGCTGCCCTGGCGCGCGAGTTCGCCGGCAACCCCGGGGTGAAGGACATCCGCGGCCAGGGCCTGATGATCGGGGTCGAACTGGCCAAGCCCTGCGGCGTGCTGGTCAACCGCGCCGCCGAGGCCGGCCTGCTGATCAGCGTGACCGCCGACAGCGTGATCCGCCTGGTGCCCGCGCTGATCATGACCCCGGCCGAGGCCGACGAGGTGGTGGGCCTGCTGGCCCCGCTGGTGAAGTCTTTCCTGGCCGAGGCCTGAAGACTCTGGAGTTGCAGCGATGAATCTCAAGCATTACCTGAAGTTCACCGACCTGGGGGCTGACGAGTACGCCTATCTCTTCGAGCGCGCCGCGCTGATCAAGAAGAAGTTCAAGGCCTACGAGAAGCACCAGCCGCTCACCGACCGTACCCTGGCCATGATCTTCGAGAAGGCCTCCACGCGCACGCGCGTGAGCTTCGAGGCCGGCATGTACCAGCTCGGTGGCAGCGTGGTGCACCTGACCACGGGCGACAGCCAGCTCGGCCGTGCCGAGCCCATCGAGGACAGCGCCCGTGTGATCAGCCGCATGGTCGACCTGGTCATGATCCGGACCTACGAGCAGACCAAGATCGAACGCTTCGCCGAGTACTCGCGTGTGCCGGTCATCAACGGCCTGACCAATGAGTACCACCCCTGCCAGATCCTGGCCGACATCTTCACCTACATCGAGCACCGCGGCTCGATCGCCGGCAAGGTGGTGGCCTGGGTCGGCGACGGCAACAACATGGCCAGCACCTGGCTGCAGGCGGCCGAGCTGCTGGGCTTCACCGTGCACATCAGCACCCCCAGCGGCTACGAGGTCAACCCGGCTGTGGCCGGCGTGCAAAGCGGCTGCTACAAGGTTTTCAGGGACCCGATGCAGGCCTGCGCCGGCGCCGACCTGGTCACGACCGACGTCTGGACCAGCATGGGCTACGAAGCCGAGAACGAGGCCCGCAAAAAGGCTTTCGCCGACTGGTGCGTCGATGCCGACATGATGCGCGCCGCCAGGTCCGATGCGCTTTTCATGCACTGCCTGCCCGCGCACCGCGGCGAGGAAGTCGAGGCCGAGGTCATCGACGGCCCGCAGTCGGTGGTCTGGGATGAGGCCGAAAATCGCCTGCACGTTCAGAAGGCCCTGATGGAGTATCTTTTGCTCGGCCGGCTCTGATGTCTGCCTGCACCACTTGCGGCGCCTGCTGCGCCAACTTTCGCGTCGATTTCGCCGTCTACGAACTCGAAAGCATGGGCGGCGGGGTCCCGGACGGGCTGGCCGTGGAGGTCAATGGCAGCACCTGCCGCATGCGCGGCACCGATCATGTGCCCATCCGCTGCGCCGCCCTCACCGGCCAGGTCGGGGCAGAAGTGGCCTGCGGCATCTACGAGTGGCGCCCCTCCCCGTGTCGCGAGTTTGAAGAGGGCGATCACGCCTGCCACAAGGCCCGGGCACGGCATGGCCTGCCCCCACTGGACACACTGGCGACTCAGGGTTAGCCGTAGAGCCAGGGCACATCCAGCAGGCGCTCGCCCATCAGACGCAGCGACGCATCGCGCGCCCAGGCCATGGGCCCCTCCAGATGGAAAATCTCGCCGTTGCGGATGGAGCGGGCCTGCACCCGCGCGTTGCGCTGCCAGCGGTTGAGGGCATAACGCTGCAGCAGCGTCGGCACGTCCAGCACGCCATCGACCAGCGCCACCTGGCGCCCCAGTTCGGCTGCGTCCTCGATGGCCATGCCGGCGCCCTGGGCGAGATAGGGACGCATGGGGTGCGCGGCATCCCCCAGCAGCGCCACATGGCCGCGCGCCATCTGGTCGTGCGCGCTCACGGGCGGGCGGTCGCACAGCACCCACAGACGCCAGGCCGGCACGGCCGCGATCAGGTCACGCAGGGCCGCGCAGCTGTGTCCCAGCGCAGCCTGCAGATCGCCTGCATTGGCCCCATGGTCCCAATCCTCCAGCCCACCCTGCACATGCCCGTGCACGATGGCCACGATATTGAGCCATGCGCCTCCGCGCACCGGGTACTGCACCACGTGCAGACGCGGCCCCAGCCAGGCCGTCACCTGCTGGCTGCGTAAAGCGGCCGGCAGGCTGGCCTGCGGCAGCATGGCGCGATAGGCCAGATGCCCAATCACGCGCGGGGAACCGTCGTTCAGGAGCTGGGTGCGCAGCTGGCTCCACAGGCCATCGGCTGCGATCAGGACATCCCCCTCCACATCGAGGCCGTCCTCCAGGCTCAGGCCAACGGCGCCAGTCGTCTCCACATACCGGTTCACCGCCTTGCCGGTGTGCAGCCAGACGGCATCGCGCTGCTGCAGGGCGTTCAACAGCAACTGCTGCAGATCGGCGCGGTGGATGGTGGCATAGGGCGCGCCGTAACGCTCAACCGTGGTCTGCCCCAGGCGCAAGAGACCCAGCTCGGCCCCACTGAGGGCATGACGCACCTGCAGCCTATCGGGGAAAGCCGCCACCTGCCGCAGCGCCGAGTCCAGCCCCCAGCCCTGCAGCACGCGCACGACGTTGGGGCCCATCTGAATGCCCGCCCCGACCTCGCCAAAGGTCTCGGCGCGTTCGTACAGGCGGACATGGCAGCCAGCCCGCGAGCAGGCCAGCCCGGCAGCCAAGCCGCCGATACCGCCTCCAGCGATCAGTACGTCGGTATGCATCGGGGTCTGATTCTGCCCGATGGCTGTCGGTTTACTCGACGCGGACCACCGACGTAGGCTTGAAGCCCAGGTCGGCCGCCTTGCCCTTGCGGCCACGCGCGGCACGTGCGTTGTTGAGGCTGCGGATCTCCAGCGTCTCGTCGCGCTCCTTGCCGCCACGGCCCAGGCCCTCGATCTTCACGCTGCGCGTGTAGGCCGCGGCACCCGCCAGCGTGTCCTTGGGTTCCAGGTCGATCAGCATCAGGCCACGGCCGCCGTTGGGCATGGGCTTGAGCTCGCCGATCTCGAAGCTCAGGATGCGCCCGCCGGTCGAGGCGCAGACCACGTGGGTGGCAGGCGGCTGCGGCGGCACGTTGGCCGGCGAGGGGCGGCAGACGATGTCGCCCTCGCCGCAGTTGATGAAGGACTTTCCGCCCTTCTGACGCGAGCTCATGTTCTCCACCGTGGCCAGGAAACCATAACCCGAAGAGGTGGACAGCAGCAGCCAGGCCGAGGCAGCCCCGGCGAAGTAATGCACCAGTTGGGTCCCGGCCTCCAGTTCGACCAGGGTCGTCACGGGCTGGCCGTCACCGCGCGCCCCGGGCAGGCTGGCCACCGGCACGGAATAGACGCGGCCCTTGTTGCCGAAGGCCAGCAAGGTGTCTACCGTACGGCATTCGAAGGTGCTGTACAGGCCGTCGCCGGCCTTGAAGGCGAAACCCGCTGCGTCATGGCCATGGCCCTGGCGCGCGCGCACCCAGCCTTTTTGCGAGACGATCACGGTCACCGGTTCGTCGACCACCTTCACTTCGGCCACGGCCTTCTTCTCGGCCTGGATCAGGGTGCGGCGTGCATCGCCGAAGACCTTGGCGTCGGCCTCGATCTCCTTGACCATCAGGCGGCGCAGCGCGGCCGGGCTACCCAGGATGTCTTCGAGTTTCTTCTGCTCTTCGCGCAGCTCTTTCAGCTCCTGCTCGATCTTGATGGCTTCGAGCCGGGCCAGCTGGCGCAGGCGAATTTCGAGGATATCCTCGGCCTGACGCTCGGACAGCCTGAAGCGTGCGATCAGCGCGGGCTTGGGCTCGTCCGAGTTGCGGATGAGGGCGATGACCTCGTCGATCTTGAGCAGCACCAGCTGCCGGCCTTCGAGGATGTGGATGCGCGCCAGCACCTTGTCCAGGCGATGCTGCGAACGCCGCTCGATGGTGGTCTGGCGGAAGGAAATCCACTCCTCCAGCATCTGGCGCAGGGTCTTCTGCGTGGGCCGACCGTCCAATCCCACCAGGGTCATGTTGATCGGTGCCGAGGTCTCCAGGCTGGTGTGCGCCAGCAGGGTGGTGATGAGTTCCTGCTGTTCGATGCGGCTGGTCTTGGGCTCGCAGACCAGGCGCACCGGCGCGTCCTTGCTGGACTCGTCGCGCACCACGTCGAGCACCGCCAGCACCGTGGCCTTGAGCAGGTTCTGCTCGGGCGTCAGGGCCTTCTTGCCGGCCTTGACCTTGGGATTGGTCAGTTCCTCGATCTCTTCGAGCACCTTCTGCGTGCTCACGCCCGGCGGCAGTTCGGTCACCACCAGTTGCCACTGGCCGCGCGCGAGTTCCTCGATCTTCCAGCGCGCGCGAACTTTCAGCGACCCTCGTCCTGTTCTGTAGGCCTCGGCGATATCGGCCGTCGGGCTGATAATCTGGCCGCCACCGGGATAGTCGGGGCCGGGCAGCAACTCGACCAATTCGCTGTCAGCCAGCTTCGGGTTCTTGATCAATGCGACACAGGCCGCGGCCACCTCGCCCAGGTTGTGGCTGGGGATTTCGGTGGCCAGGCCCACGGCAATGCCGCTGGCGCCATTGAGCAGGGTGAAGGGCAGGCGCGCCGGCAACTGCTTGGGCTCCTCGGTGGAGCCGTCGTAATTGGGCTGGAAATCGACCGTGCCTTCGTCGATCTCGTCGAGCAGCAGGGTGCTGATCTTGGCCAGGCGTGCCTCGGTGTAACGCATGGCGGCGGCGCCGTCCCCATCCCGGCTGCCGAAGTTGCCCTGGCCGTCGATCAGCGGGTAACGCTGCGCAAAGTCCTGCGCCATGCGCACCAGCGCGTCATAGGCGGCCTGGTCGCCGTGCGGATGGAAACGGCCCAGCACGTCACCCACCACGCGTGCGCTCTTGACGGGGCGAGCCGCCGTGTTGCTGTTGGGCCCGCTGTAACCCAGGCCCATGCGCGCCATCGAGTACATGATGCGGCGCTGCACCGGCTTCTGGCCGTCGCAGACATCGGGCAGGGCCCGGCCCTTGACCACGCTGAGCGCGTATTCCAGGTAGGCGCGTTGCGCGTAGTGGGCCAGGGTCAGGGCGTCGTCGCCCGCCGGGTCGGCGGCTAAATCGAGGGTGGGTTGATCCATCGGTTTCTTCAGTAACTCTTGTCTCGTTTCGGGGCAGCGCCAGGCTCAGCCACGTCGTCCAGGCGGGCGAAATCGTCACGTTCACGCTGCGGGTAGGGGTGGGGTACAGCCTTGGCGGCCGCCGGCTTGAGCACGGCGTACAGCGCCAGCACGGTCCGCACGTAATTCTGCGTCTCGCGGTAGTGCGGCACCTGGTTGCCAGCGCGGCGCACCGCCTTCAAGCCGGCGTTGTAGGCGGCTAGCGCCAGGTCCGGCCGCTCGGGAAATTTGGCCAGCAGACGGCGCAGATGGCGGCTGCCGACCTGGATGTTGGTACGCGCATCGGCCAACTGGCGCGCCACCGGCCGGCGCCGCTGGTCTTCCAGGCCGTAGCCGCGTGCCGTCGCCGGCATCACCTGCATGAGTCCAACCGCGCCCTGGGGCGAGACGGCCGTGGCATCGAAACCGGATTCGGTGGCGATCAAGGCCTGCAGCAGCGCGTAGTCAATGTCGTGCTCGCGTGCTGCCTCGCGCAGCAGGTGGCGCACCGCCTTGTAGTCCGGCGAGATCTCGAAGAAGGCATGCAGGCGCGTCGGTGCCATGGGCACGGGGCCGGCGCGCCTGCTGTCTTCGGGAGCCTGGTCCGTGAAGTAGAGGGCGTAGCGCTCGTCCAACTGCTCAGCGGCGAAATGCGGCACACCCTTGTCGTCGACATAGGCCCAGACGTCGGCCTGCGCTGCCGGCTGCCATAGCAGCACCAGCAGGCCCAGGAGCGCAACGATGGGACGGTATGCCGGGGAGGACATCAGATGTCCACCTCCACCGAATCGCCGTGCAGTTCCATCAATTCACGGCGCGCCGCGGCCTCGCCCTTGCCCATGAGCTTAGTGATCTCGGTCTCGGTCTGCAGGTTGTCGAACGTGCCCAGACGCACCTGCAAGAGGCGGCGGGTGTCGGGGTTGAGCGTGGTTTCCCACAGCTGTTCGGCGTTCATCTCGCCCAGGCCCTTGAAGCGGCTGATCTGGCAGCGCTCCCTGGCTACGCCTTCCTTGGCAGATTTATCGAGGATGGCGGTGAGCTCGCCCTCGTCCAGTGCATAGGCCTTGGAAGCCGGCTTCTTGCCGCGCGCCGGCACATCGACACGGAACAGCGGCGGACGCGCCACATACACATTGCCGGACTCGATGAGCTTGGGGAAATGGCGGAAGAAAAGCGTGAGCAGCAGCACCTGGATGTGCGAGCCATCCACGTCCGCATCACTCAGGATGCAGACCTTGCCGTAGCGCAGGCCGCTCAGGTCCGGCGTGTCGTTGGGACCGTGCGGATCGACGCCAATCGCCACCGAGATGTCGTGGATTTCGGTGTTGGCAAACAGGCGGTCGCGCTCGACCTCCCAGGTGTTGAGCACCTTGCCGCGCAGGGGCAGGATGGCCTGGCTCTCCTTGTCGCGGCCCATCTTCGCGCTGCCTCCGGCCGAATCGCCCTCGACCAGGAAAAGCTCGTTGTGGGCCAGGTCACGGCTTTCGCAGTCGGTCAGCTTGCCCGGCAGCACGGCCACGCCCGAGCCCTTGCGCTTCTCGACCTTCTGCCCGGCGCGCTGGCGGGTCTGCGCCGCGCGGATGGCCAGCTCGGCCAGCTTCTTGCCGTACTCGACGTGCTGGTTGAGCCAGAGCTCCAGCGTGGGGCGCACGAAGCTGGAAACCAGACGCACGGCGTCGCGCGAATTCAGGCGCTCCTTGATCTGGCCCTGGAACTGCGGGTCCAGCACCTTGGCGGACAGGACATAAGAGGCGCGTGCGAATACGTCTTCCGGCAGCAGCTTCACGCCCTTCGGCAACAGGCTGTGCAGCTCGATGAAGCTCTTGACGGCTGTGAACAGGCCATCACGCAGGCCGCTGTCGTGGGTGCCGCCGGCGCTGGTGGGGATCAGGTTGACGTAGCTCTCGCGGACCGGCGAGCCGTCTTCGGTGAAGGCCACCGCCCAGGTCGCGCCCTCGCCCTCGGCGAAGGTGTCGTTGTTGTCGGCAAAACCCTCGCCCTCGAAGAGCGGGATCACCGGGTCGGCGCTCAGGGTCTGCATCAGGTAGTCGCGCAGACCGCCCTTGTAGAGCCAGGTCTGGGTTTCCTTGCTCTTCTCGACCGTCAGCGTGACGGTGACGCCGGGCATGAGTACGGCCTTGCTGCGCAGCAGGTGGGTCAGTTCGGCCATGGGCAGGACGGCCGATTCGAAATACTTGGGGTCGGGCCAGACCCGCACGGTGGTGCCCTGCTTGCGGTCACCGGCGGCCGCGACACGCGTGCTCAACGGCTCCACCACATCACCACCGGCAAAGGCGAGTTGCGCCACCTTGCCTTCGCGGTAGCTGGTGGCTTCCAGCCGCTTGCCCAGCGCGTTGGTCACCGACACGCCCACGCCATGCAGGCCGCCCGAGAAGCTGTAGGCCCCGCCCTTGCCCTTGTCGAACTTGCCGCCGGCATGCAGGCGCGTGAACACCAGCTCGATGACCGGCGCTTTCTCTTCCGGGTGCAGGCCGAAGGGGATGCCGCGGCCGTCGTCCTCGACACTGACCGAGCCGTCGGCATGCAGGGTCACGGCGATCTTCTTGCCGTGACCGGCCAGGGCCTCGTCCGCCGCGTTGTCCAGCACTTCCTGGATGATGTGCAGCGGGTTGTCGGTGCGGGTGTACATGCCCGGACGCTGCTTGACCGGCTCCAGCCCTTTGAGGACGCGGATGGAGCCTTCGGAATATTCGGGGGTGGGTTTGACAGCCATGGCGCGGAATTGTAGACCCAGTCGCCACAACAGCTGGATAAACATACAGCTACAACTCCAATCCGGCCGGCAGGGCGCGGACGAATTGGCTACAGTTCAGCGATGAGCACACACAACAACAAGCAACTCTCGATGGTCCAGGTGCTGATCTGCGGCGCCGCCATCGTCACCCTGTCCATGGGCATCCGCCACGGCTTCGGCCTGTGGCTGCAGCCCATCACCCAGACCCAGGGCTGGACACGCGAGAACTTCGCCTTTGCCATGGCCATCCAGAACCTGACCTGGGGCTTCGCCGGCATCTTCGCCGGCATGCTGGCCGACAAGTTCGGCGCCTTCAAGGTCATCATCGCCGGCGCCATCCTCTACGCCCTGGGCCTGATCGGCATGGCGAACGCGCCCACCCCGCTGCTCTTCACCCTGAGTTGCGGCGTGCTGATCGGCGTGGCCCAGGCCGGTACCACCTACGCCGTGATCTACGGGGTGATCGGCCGCAACGTGAGCCTGGAGAAGCGCTCCTGGGCCATGGGCGTGGCCGCCGCGGCCGGCTCTTTCGGCCAGTTCCTGATGGTGCCGGTCGAAGGCTGGCTCATCAGCAGCCTGGGCTGGCAGCAGGCCCTGGTGGCGCTGGGCATGGCCGCGCTGCTCATCATCCCGCTGGCCTGGGGCCTGCACGAACCCGGTTTTGCCGCAGGCACGACCCCGAAGCGCGAGCAGTCCATCCTGCAGGCGCTGCGCGAGGCCTTCGCCTACCGCAGCTTCCAGCTGCTGATGGCCGGTTATTTCGTCTGCGGCTTCCAGGTGGTGTTCATCGGCGTGCACATGCCCAGCTACCTGAAAGACCACGGCCTCTCCCCGCAGGTGGCCAGCTATTCGCTGGCGCTGATCGGCCTGTTCAACGTCTTTGGCACCTACATCGCGGGCAGTCTGGGCCAGCGCCTGGCCAAGAAGAACATCCTGGCCTTCATCTACTTCGCCCGCTCCATCGCCATCACGGTCTTCCTGCTGGCGCCGCTCACCCCCCTGAGCGTCTACATCTTCTCGGCCGTCATGGGGGTGCTGTGGCTCTCCACGGTGCCGCCCACCAACGCCATCGTGGCCCAGATCTTCGGGGTAGCCCATCTGTCCATGCTCGGCGGCTTCGTCTTCTTCAGCCACCAGGTCGGCTCGTTCATGGGCGTCTGGCTGGGGGGTTACCTCTACGACAAGACCGGCAGCTACGACATCGTCTGGTACATCGCCATCGGCCTGGGCGTGGCCGCGGCCCTGGTCAACCTGCCGGTGCGCGAAGCGGCGATCCGGCGCCAGCCCCAGGCGGCCCAGGCATGAAGAAGCTGTCGCGGCAACTGCTGGCCTGGGCCCTGGCCTTGGTCGTGCTGCTGGCCGTGTTCGCGCTTTACACGCGGCCGGACTTCCTGCTGACCCTGGCCGACCAGCTCTGGGCCTGTTTCTAGGCCAATCCCTTATCCGTCTGACATGAGGGCGTGGCACACTGCCATGCCATGACCATGAAGACTTTCATCATCACTGGCGCCTCCGACGGCATCGGCGCTGAACTGGCGCGCCAGCTGGCGCAGCGGCACGGCAGCGAGGCCGGCCTCGCGCTGGCCGCCCGCAAGGAAACCCAGCTGGAAGAAGTGGCCACGGCGTGTCGCAGCCATGGCAGCGAAGTGCTGGTCGTGCCCACCGATGTGACCGACCCGGCCCAGTGCCGCGCCCTGATCGAGCGCAGCGTGGAGCGCTTCGGCTGGCTGGATGCCATCGTCAACAACGCCGGCGTCTCGGCCCAGGCCCTGTTCGAACAGGTCCAGCCCGAAGACCTGGGCTGGTACGAGGACCTGATGCGCGTGAACCTCTGGGGCTCGGTCTGGTGCACGCACGCCGCCCTGCCCCATCTCAAGGCCAGCCGCGGCCAGGTGGTGGCCGTTTCCTCCCTGGCCGGCCTGGTGGGTGTGCCGGGGCGCACGGCCTACAGCGCCAGCAAGTTCGCCATGACGGGGTTTTTCGAGGCGCTGCGCGCCGAGCTCAAGCCCGCTGGCGTGAGCGTGACCACGGCCTACCCCGGCGTGGTGGCCACGCAGATCCGCTACCGCGGGCTCAACGCGGCCGGTGTGGCTGCCGGCTCCAGTGGCCTGAAGGAAGACGACGCCATGCCCGTGGAGGTCTGCGCCCGTCTCATCCTGGACGGCATGAACGCGCGGCAACGCGAAGTTGTCATGAGCACCAAGGGCAAGCTGGGGCGTTACCTCAAGCTGCTGGCCCCCGGCCTGGTGGAGCGCATGGCCCTGGCCGCGCTCAAAGACGAGGTCAAGCCGCAATGAGCCTCACGGCCGTGCATGGCACCGAAGCGCCTTCACTTTGGGTGGAGCGCTGGACTCATCTGGTGCGCCCCGGCGGGACCGTGATGGACGTGGCCTGCGGCCATGGCCGCCACCTGCGCTGGTTCGCCGGGCGTGGCCATGCCGTCACCGGCGTGGACCGCTCCCCCGAGGCGATCACCGCCGTGGCATCCCTGGGCACCGCCCTGGTCGCAGACATCGAGAACGGTCCCTGGCCCCTGCTGCAGGATGGCCAGCCCCGCACCTTCGACGCCGTGGTGGTCACCAACTACCTCTGGCGTGCGTTGTTCCCGGTGCTGCTGCAAAGCCTGGCGCCGGGCGGTGTGCTGATCTACGAAACCTTTGCCACCGGCAACGAGACCGTGGGCAAACCCTCGCGGCCGGACTTCCTGCTGCAGCCGGGGGAACTGCTGGACGTCTGCCGCCCCCTGCGGGTGGTGGCTTATGAAGACGGTTACCTGGCCTCCCCCGAGCGTTATGTGCAGCGCATCGTGGCAGTACGCGCCAGCAGCCTGTCCACGGACGGCGCACCGGCGCGTTATCCCCTCTGAGGCCTGGCCCCGCAGTGTGGGGGCTGGCCCTCGTTAGAATCCTTCTTTAGCCTGAACTTATACATTCGCGGACATGACTTCCTCCAACCGCCGTATCACCGGCAGCATCGTGGCCCTCGTCACCCCCCTGCACGAGGACGGTAGCGTCGATTACCCCACGCTGCGCAAACTGATCGACTGGCACGTCGCCGAAGGCACAGACTGCATCGGCGTGGTCGGCACGACCGGCGAATCGCCCACCGTCAACGTCGACGAGCACTGCGAGATCATCCGCGTCTCGGTCGAACAGGCCAAGGGCAAGGTACCCATCATGGCCGGCTGCGGCGCCAACTCCACGGCCGAGGCCATCGAGCTGGCGAAGTTTGCGAAGAAGGTCGGTGCCGACTGCCAGCTGCAGGTCGTGCCCTACTACAACAAGCCCACGCAAGAGGGCCAGGTCCTGCACTTCAAGGCGATCGCTGAAGCCGTGGGTGACCTGCCCATGGTGCTGTACAACGTGCCCGGCCGCACCGTGGCCGATATGGCACACGACACCGTGCTGCGCCTGGCCCAGGTACCGGGCATCGTCGGCATCAAGGAAGCCACCGGCAACATCGAACGCGCGCAATGGCTGATCCGCGAAGTGTCCAAGGGCTTTGCCATCTACTCGGGCGATGACCCGACCGCCGTGGCCCTGATGCTGTGCGGCGGCCACGGCAACATCAGCGTGACGGCGAACGTGGCACCGCGCCAGATGCACGAGCTGTGCGTGGCAGCCATGGCAGGCGATGTCAAGCGCGCCATGGAGATCCAGTTCAAGCTGATGCCGCTGCACAAGCAGCTTTTCGTCGAACCCAACCCCATCCCGGTCAAGTGGGCCATGCAGCGCCTGGGCCGTTGCGGCGGCACGCTGCGCCTGCCCATGACGCCGCTGACACCGGCCAACCAGCCTGTGGTCGAAGCGGCCCTGCGCGCCACCGGTCTGCTGTGAACCCAACCGCTCCCCAAGGAAACTGCCAGTGAAGCTTGTTTTGAAACTGGCCCTGCTGGGCCTGCCGCTGGCGCTGGTCGCCTGCTCCACCCTGGATGGCGACAAGGTCGACTACAAAGCCGCCGCCAAGGCGCCCCCGCTGTCCATCCCGCCGGACCTGACCCAGCTGCCGCGTGACACCCGCTACGCCACGCCGGGCAGTACCGTCAGCGCCACCGGTTACCAGAGCGCCTCGCAGGGCAGCGCAGCAGCGGCCGTCGCTGCCGTCGCCGTTACCAGCTACCCTGGCATCCGCGTCGAGGGCAGCGGTGGCCAACGCTGGCTGGTGGTGGACCAGCCAGCGGAAAAGCTCTGGCCCCTGGTCAAGGAGTTCTGGCAGGAAACCGGCCTGGCCCTGAGCCTGGAGCAGGCCCAGCTGGGCATCATGGAAACCGACTGGGCGGAGAACCGCGCCAAGCTGCCTCAGGACTTCATCCGCCGCACCCTGGGCAAGCTGGCAGACGGTCTGTATTCGACCGGCATGCTGGACAAATACCGCACGCGGCTAGAGCGCAACGCCGCCGGTGGCACCGAGATCTACATCAGCCACCGCGGCATGGAAGAGGTCTACAAAAATACGGACAAGACCCAGACCATCTGGCAACCACGCGCGCCCGACAGCGAGATGGAAGTGGAGATGCTGCGTCGCCTGATGATCAAGCTCGGTGCATCGGGCCAGCAGGCCGATCTGCAAACGGCGGCGGTGGCACCGCGCCGGACCTCACGCCTGGACAGCCGCGACGGCCAGCCCGTGGTACTGGTCAGTGAAAGCTTTGACCGTACCTGGCGCCGTGTCGGCCTCACGCTGGACCGTACCGGCTTCACTGTCGAGGACCGCGACCGCAGCCAGGGCACCTACTTCGTGCGTTACGTGGAGCCCAACCCACCCGGCCAGCAAGAGCCCGGGTTCT
>LNFM01007174.1_pt1 | contig 17659 bp, 15 predicted proteins | sample 596031 | NCBI WGS metagenome assembly LNFM01 (sample SAMN04254537, study PRJNA301005) | activated carbon metagenome | isolation source: dual media filters at the Ann Arbor, Michigan drinking water treatment plant | place: USA: Ann Arbor | reverse complement strand
ACGCCGACATCGGCATCAGCCTGCCCGGCACCGGCGAGGCCCCGGCCGCGCCGGTGTTCATCGACGGCGAAAAGGCGCTCACGCTGCGCGGCGAAGGCATCGCGCAAGAGTTCCACAAGCTCGTCGAAGCCTATATCGAGCGCCGCTTTGGCGGCGTGGCGGCCTCGCCGCACTGACAGCAAGCCCGGCGCAGGCCGGGACAACAAGAGACCATGGCCGAGAAGATTGTTGCCGTCAAAGGCATGAACGACCTGCTGCCCGACGAGGCGGCGCGCTGGGAATGGATGGAAGCCAAGGCGCGCAGCCTGCTCGCGCGCTACGGCTACCGCAATCTGCGCACGCCCATCGTCGAGCCCACGCCGCTGTTCGTGCGCGGCCTGGGCGAGGTGACCGACATCGTCGAGAAGGAGATGTTCGCCTGGACCGACTCGATGAACGGCGACGCGCTGGCGCTGCGCCCCGAGGCCACGGCCGGCATCGTGCGCGCCATCAACGAGCACAACGCGCTGTACAACGGGCCGCTGCGCATCTGGCAACTGGGGCCCATGTTCCGCCATGAGCGCCCGCAGAAGGGCCGCTCGCGCCAGTTCCACCAGCTGGATGTGGAGGCCCTGGGCTACGCCGGGCCGGACGTCGACGCCGAACTCATCCTCATGCTGCGCGCCTTCTGGCGCGAGCTGGGGCTGGTGGAAGGGCGCGACCTGCGGCTCGAGATCAACAGCCTGGGCCAGCCCGAAGAGCGCAAGGCGCACCGCGCCGCGTTGGTCGCGCATTTCCAGGACCACGCCGGGCTGCTGGACGAAGACGCGCGCCGCCGCCTGCACAGCAACCCGCTGCGCATCCTGGACACCAAGAACCCGGCCATGGCCGCGGTGGTGGACGCCGCGCCGCGGCTGATGGATTTTCTGGGTGCGGCCTCGCTGGCGCACCTGGACGCGCTGCGCGCCACGCTCGATGCCGCCGGTCTGGCCTACACCGTCAACCCGCGCCTGGTGCGCGGCATGGATTACTACAACCTCACCGTGTTCGAGTGGATCAGCCCGCTGCTGGGCGCGCAGAGCACGGTGTGCGGCGGCGGCCGCTACGACCAGCTGATCGAGACCCTGGGCGGCAAGCCGGCCCCGGCCATCGGTTTCGGCCTGGGCCTGGAGCGGCTGATGCTGCTGCTGGACGCTGCCGGCGTGCAGCCGCCCGCAGCCAATCCCGACGCCTACGCCGTGGTGCCCGACGCCGCCAGCCTGCCGCGCGTGCTGCCGGTGCTGGAAGCGCTGCGCGCGGCCGGTGTGGCCGTGCTCATGCATGCCGGCGGCGGCGGCATGAAGGCGCAGTTCAAGCGTGCCGATGCCAGCGGCGCGCGCTGGGCGCTGATCTTCGGACCCGATGAACTGGCGCGGGGTGATGTGGCGCTCAAGCCGCTGCGCGCCGCCGCCGACAGCCCCTCCGTGCAGAGCACACGATCGCTGGCCGACGCGTCCACCTGGGCGCGCGACCTCCTCAACGCATAATCGCGGACTTTTCCGCCACCGCTACCATGGCCACACAACTCGACCTGCAGGAGCAGGAACAACTCGACGCACTCAAGTCGTTCTGGAACCAGTACGGCAACCTTGTCACCTGGACCCTGGTGCTGGCGCTGGGCGCCTACGCCGCCTGGAACGGCTGGAACTACTGGCAGCGCGAGCAGGGCCTGAAGGCCGGGGCCATGTTCGAGGAACTCGAGCGCGCAGCCCAGGCTGGCGATGTCGACAAGACCGGGCGCGTCTTCAACGACCTGCGCGAGCGCTTCGGCGGCACCGCGTATGCGCAGCAGGGCGCGCTGATGGCGGCGCGCCTGCAGTTCGACAGGGGCCAGGCCGACGCCGCCAAGGCCAGCCTGGCCTGGGCGGCAGAGAAGGCCGACCCCGAGATCCGCACCATCGCCGCGCTGCGCCTGGCCGCCCTGCAGACCGAGGCCAAGCAGTACGACGAAGCGCTCAAGACCCTGGCCGCGGCCAAGGCCGAGGGCTTCGAGGCCCTGATCGAAGACCGCCGCGGCGACGTCTACATGGCCCAGGGCAAGAAGCCCGAGGCGCTGGCCGCCTACCAGGCCGCCTACAAGGCCATGGACCCCACGATCGACTACCGCGGCCTCATCGACGCCAAGCTCACCGCCCTGGGCGCCGCGCCCACGCCGCCGGCCGCTGCGGCCTCCGGGACCGCACCGTGATCCTGCTGCGCGCCGCGCTGGCGGCCGCGCTGCTGGTGTTGCTGGCTGCCTGCTCCGCCGATCGCCCCAAGGCGACGCCGCTGGAAGCCTACGAGCCGCGCATCACCGGCCGTGCGGTCTGGAGCGCGCGCCCGGGCAAGGTCGGGCCGATCATCGTGCCGGTTGCGCGCGACGGGCAGTTCATCGTGGCCACCACCGACGGCGATGTGCTGGCCTTGCAGGCCGACAGCGGCGCGGTGCTGTGGCAGGTGCGCGCCGGTTCGGCCATCGCCGCCGGCGTGGGCAGCGACGGCCGCTTCACCAGCGTGGTGACGCGCGGCAACGAAGTCGTCACTTTCGAGGCCGGACGCGAACTCTGGCGCAAGCGCGTGCCTTCGAGCGTGGTGACGCCGCCGCTGGTGGCCGGCGAGCGCGTGTTCGTGATGGGCGTGGACCGCGCCGTGCATGCCTTCGACGCCTTGGACGGCCGCCGCCTGTGGCTGCTGCAGCGCCCGGGCGATGCGCTGACGCTGGCGCAGCCCGGCGTGCTGGCGGCCTTCCGCAACAGCCTGCTGGTGGGGCAGGGCGCGCGCCTGGCCGCGGTGGACCCGCTGCTGGGGAGCGTGCAATGGGAAGTGCCCATGGCTTCGCCGCGCGGCACCAACGAGGTCGAGCGCCTGGCCGATCTGGTGGGCCCGCCGGTGCGCGTGGGCGACCGCGTCTGCGCCCGTGCCTTCCAGGCGGCCGTGGCCTGCGTCGATGCGGCGCGCGGCGCCGTGCTGTGGTCGCGCAACGTCGGCGGCCTTCGGGCCGTGGGCGGTGACGCCGAGCGCGTGTACGGCGGCGACGCCAGCGACCGCCTGACGGCCTGGAACGCCGGCACCGGCGACGTCGTCTGGAGCCAGGAAAGGCTGCTCTACCGCGGCCTGAGCGGTGCACTGGCCGTGGGCCCGGTGGTGGTCTACGGTGACGCCGACGGCTACGTGCACTTCCTGTCCGGCACCACGGGCGAGCAGCAACTGCGCCTGCCCACCGACGGCAGCGCGGTGCTGGGCACACCGGTGCTCAGCGGCAGCACGCTGCTGGTCGTCACCCAGGGTGGCGGCCTGTATGCCTTCCGCCCCAACTAGGCGCCCATGATCAAGCCGGTCATCGCCCTGGTCGGCCGCGCCAACGTCGGCAAGTCGACGCTGTTCAACCGCATCACCAAGAGCCGCGACGCCATCGTTGCCGACTACGCCGGCCTGACGCGCGACCGCCACTACGGCGACGCACGCCTGGGCCCGCGCGAGTTCATCGTGGTCGACACCGGTGGCTTCGAGCCCGACAAGCCCACCGGCGTGGTCGCCGAGATGGCCAAGCAGACCAAGCAGGCGGTGGCCGAGGCCGACGCGGTGATCTTCGTGGTCGATGTGCGCGCCGGCCTGTCGGCGATGGACCACGACATCGCCCGCTACCTGCGCAGCCAGCGCAAGAAGGTGGTGCTGGCGGCCAACAAGGCCGAGGGCATGGTCGATTCGCCGCTGCTGGGTGAGTTTCATGAGCTGGGCATCGGCGACCCGCACCCTGTCTCATCGGCACACGGCCAGGGCATCCGCAGTCTGCTCGAGGCGGCGCTCGAAGCCTTCCCGCATGACGAGGACGCAGAAGACGCCGAGCCCGACCCCGACGCGCCCATACGCCTGGCCGTGGCCGGCAGGCCCAACGTGGGCAAGAGCACGTTGATCAACGCCTGGCTGGGCGAGGAACGCCTGGTCGCCTTCGACCAGCCCGGCACCACGCGCGACGCCATCCACGTGCCGTTCGAGCGCGACGGCCAGCGCTTCGAGCTGATCGACACCGCCGGCCTGCGCCGCCGCGGCAAGGTGTTCGAGGCCATCGAGAAGTTCTCGGTGGTGAAGACGCTGCAGGCCATCGCCGACGCCAATGTCGTGCTGCTGCTGCTGGACGCGACCCAGGGCGTCACCGACCAGGACGCGCACATCGCCGGCTACATCCTCGAATCGGGCCGCGCCGTGGTGCTGGCGGTGAACAAGTGGGACGCCACCGACGACTACCAGCGCCAGACCTTGCAGCGCTCGATCGAAACGCGGCTGGCCTTTCTGAAGTTCGCGCCGGTGCTGCAGATCTCGGCCACACGCCGCACCGGCCTGACGGCGGTGTGGAAGGGCATCCTGCAGGCCCACGCCTCGGCCACGGTGAAGATGAGCACGCCGGTGCTGACGCGCCTGGTGCACGAAGCCGCCGAACACCAGGCGCCGCGACGCGAGGGGCGCTTCAGGCCCAAGATGCGCTATGCCCACCAGGGTGGCATGAACCCGCCGCTGGTGGTGATCCATGGCACCTCGCTGGACCATGTGCACGACAGCTACAAGCGCTACCTGGAGGGCCGCCTGCGCGAGCACTTCAAGCTGGTGGGTACGCCGGTGCGCATCGAGATGCGTTCGGCCGCCAACCCATTCGACACCAAGGGGCAATGAGCCCTTTCCAGGTGGAAACCCTGGAGCGCGGGGCCCCTGTGATAAGGTCACATCTTCGCTGTCTTCAACACGGAGCATATCGTGAGCAACAAAGGCCAACTTTTGCAGGACCCCTTTCTGAACCTGCTGCGCAAGGAGCACGTGCCGGTGTCGATCTACCTGGTCAACGGCATCAAGCTCCAGGGCCACATCGAGTCCTTCGACCAGTACGTGGTGCTGCTGCGCAACACCGTGACGCAGATGGTCTACAAGCACGCCATCTCCACCGTCGTGCCCAGCCGCGCCGTCAACTTCCACCCCGCCGAGAGCAGCGACCCCGCTTGACCGGCCCCGACTTCAGCAATCTGACTTGAGCGCCGCCACCGCCTCGGCCGCCGCGCGCGGCAGCGAGCCGACGCGTGCCGTGCTCGTGGGCGTGGCCATCGGCGCCGCCCCCGACTTCGATGCCACGCTGGACGAACTGGCCTTGCTGGCCGAATCGGCCGGCGACACCGCCGTGGCGCGCATCATCGCGCGCCGCCGTGCACCCGATCCGGCGCTGTTCGTGGGCAGCGGCAAGGCCGACGAGATCAAGGCCATGGTCGCGGCCACCGCGGCGCACGGCGTGATCTTCGACCAGGCGCTGAGCCCGGCGCAGCAGCGCAACCTCGAGAACCACCTGGGCGTGCCGGTGGCTGACCGCACCGCGCTCATCCTCGACATCTTTGCCGAACGCGCGCAAAGCCACGAAGGCAAGCTGCAGGTCGAACTGGCGCGGCTGCAGTACATGGCCACGCGCCTGGTGCGTCGCTGGAGCCACCTCGAACGCCAGCAGGGCGGCATCGGCACGCGCGGCGGCCCTGGCGAGGCGCAGATCGAACTCGACCGGCGCATGATCGGCGACCGCATCAAGAGCGTGAAAGAGCGGCTCGAGAAGGTCAAACGCCAGCGCGGCACGCAGCGCAAGGCGCGCGATCGCCGCGGCAGCTTCCGCATCTCGCTGGTGGGCTACACCAACGCCGGCAAGTCCACGCTGTTCAACGCGCTGGTCAAGGCCCGCGCCTATGCCGCCGACCAGTTGTTCGCGACGTTGGATACCACCACGCGCGCACTCTGGCTGGGCGAAGCCGAGGGCTCGGCCTCGCTGTCCGATACCGTCGGCTTCATCCGCGACCTGCCGCACAAGCTGGTCGAGGCCTTCGAAGCCACGCTGCACGAGGCCGCCGAGGCCGATCTGTTGCTGCACGTGATCGATGCCGCCAGCAATCAGCGCGACGAACAGCAGGCCGAAGTCGAGCGCGTGCTCGAGGAAATCGGCGCCGCTGCCGTGCCTCAGCTGCTGGTGTACAACAAGGCCGACTTGCTGGACGACACGCAGGCACCGCGCGAACCGGTGGACTGGATTGAAGCCCATCCCGGCGTGCGCCGCCAGCGTGTCTACGTCAGCGCCAAGAGCGGCCAGGGCCTGGACCTGCTACGCCGGGCCATCGCCGAACATGCCGGGGGCCGGTTGAACGGCGGCCGCAGCACCCCATATCCAGAAGAACCCGTCGGGGCCGACGCGCAGGCTGCGGCCTTCGCGCCCGACGCCGACTCCTCCCTGTCCACCACATTGCACCCGCATGCGTGACTTCGAAGTTCCCCCCCTGAGTCTGCGTCTGGCTGCCGTTTCGGCGGCACTGCGCGCGTGGCTGGCTGCGCTCTGGCACACCCGGCTGGCGCGCCAGCCCGGGCTGGTCTACAACAACCGCAACGACGGCCCGCCCGACCTGGACGAGCTCTGGCGCGACTTCAACCGCAAGCTCACCGGCCTGTTCGGCGGCAAGGGCGGTGGCCCCGGCCAGCCGCCCGAAGGTCGCCCCCCCAGCGGCCCCAGCTTCCAGCCCGACATCAAGAGCGCCGGCATCGGTGCCGGCCTGATCGCCGCGGTCGCGGCCCTGATCTGGCTGGGCAGCGGATTCTTTATCGTCCAGGAAGGCCAGCAGGCGGTGGTCACCACCTTCGGCAAGTACAGCCAGACCAAGGACGCCGGCTTCCAGTGGCGCCTGCCGTACCCGGTGCAGGCGCACGAGGTCGTCGCCGTGTCGCAACTGCAGTCGGTGGACGTGGGTCGCAGCTCGGTGGTGCCGGCCACGGGGCTGCGCGATTCGTCCATGCTCACGCAGGACGAGAACATCGTCGACATCCGCTTCACCGTCCAGTACCGCCGCGCCGACGCACGCGCCTACCTGTTCGAGAACAACCGCCCCGACGAGGCCGTGGTGATGGCGGCCGAATCGGCCGTGCGCGAGATCGTCGGCAAGAGCCGCGTCGACCAGGTGCTGTACGAACAGCGCGACGCGATCGCTGCCGACCTGGTCAAGTCCATCCAGGCGCAACTCGACCGCCTGAAGGCCGGCATCGTGGTGGCCAACGTCAACATGCAGAACGTGCAGGTTCCCGATCCGGTGCAGTCGGCCTTCAACGACGCGGTCAAGGCCACGGCCGACCGTGACCGCTTCAAGAACGAAGGCCAGGCCTATGCCAGCGACGTCATCCCCAAGGCGCGGGGCACCGCGTCACGCCTGGCCGAAGAGTCCGAAGGCTACCGCTCGCGCGTGGTGGCGCAGGCCGAGGGCGATGCGCAACGCTTCCGCTCGGTGCTGACCGAGTACCAGAAGGCGCCCGCGGTGACGCGTGACCGCCTCTACATCGAAACCATGCAGCAGGTCTATTCCAACGTCAGCAAGGTCATGATCGACAGCCGTCAGGGCTCCAACCTGTTGTACCTGCCGCTGGATCGGCTGTTGCAACAGGCGGGTGCACCGGCCGGCGCCGCGTCGTTGGCCACTTCCAGTGGGCCGCCGGTGGGCGGGCCTTCCGAACCGGTGGGTTCGACCAGCATAGACATCCGCTCGCGCGACGGCGCGCGCGCCCGTGATCGCGAAGGCCGCTGAAGGCGGAGCAGGGCATATGAACCGAATCGGACTCATCATTGCCGGCGCGCTGATCGCGCTGATGCTGGTTGCCAGCACCTTGTTCGTGGTGGACCAGCGCCAGGTCGGCGTGGTCTACGCCCTGGGCGAGATCAAGGACGTCATCACCGAACCGGGGCTCAAGTTCAAGCTGCCGCCGCCGTTCCAGAACGTGGTCTTCCTCGACCGTCGCGTGCAGACGCTGGACAGTCCCGAAACCCGCCCCATCTTCACCGCCGAGAAAAAGAGCCTGGTGATCGACTGGCTGGTGAAGTGGCGGTTGTCGGATCCCAAGCAGTTCATCCGCAACAACGGCGCCGACTTCCGCAACCTCGAAACCCGCCTGGCGCCCGTGGTGCAGGCCGCGTTCAACGAAGAGATCACCAAGCGCGACGTGCGCGGCGTGCTCGCCACCGAGCGCGAGAAGGTCATGCTCGACGTGCAAACGCGCTTGGCGGATGAGGCCAAGAGCTTCGGCATCGAGATCGTCGACGTGCGCATCAAGCGCGTGGACTTCGTCGCCGACATCACCGAATCGGTGTACCGGCGCATGGAGTCCGAACGCAAGCAAGTGGCCAATGAACTGCGCTCGCAGGGCGCGGCCGACGGCGAGAAGATCCGCGCCGATGCCGACCGCCAGCGCGAGGTGATCATCGCCGAAGCCTACCGCGACGCGCAGAAGGTCAAGGGCGACGGCGACGCCAAGGCCTCGGCCCTGTACGCCGACGCCTTCGGCCGTGACGCCAGCTTCGCGCAGTTCTACCGCAGCCTGGAGGCCTACCGTGCCACCTTCAGCAGCAAGGGTGACGTGATGGTGATAGACCCCAGCAGCGATTTCTTCCGCGCCATGCGCGGCGCGGGCCCGTCGCCAGCGTCCGGCCGCTAGGGCGGCGCAGGAGCCGTGGGCGACCTGCTGCTGGGGGCTCTGGCGCTGATGTTGGTGTTCGAGGGCTTGCTGCCCTTCCTCAACCCCGGCGCCTGGCGCCGGGTGTTCGAGCAGGCCACGCGCCTGAGCGACGGCCAGTTGCGCTTCATCGGCCTGTCCAGCATGGTCATCGGCCTGCTGCTGCTGGCGGTGTGGCAGTGATGGCGGCGGCCGCGCCACAGCGGCGTGGTGCCTGAGTCGGCCGAGGCGCCGCGGCCGACCCGTACAATGCCCGTTTCATCACCGGTGCATTGCATGCTGTCTGCTTGGCTGCTGCCCGAGCACGTCGCCGATGTCCTGCCCAGGCAGGCGCGGCGCATCGAGGAACTCCGTCGCGCCCTGCTCGACCGCGCCCGCGGCTACGGCTTCGAGCTGGTGATGCCGCCGCTCATCGAGCACCTCGAATCGCTGCTGTCGGGCACCGGGCGTGCGCTCGACCTCAGGACCTTCAAGCTCGTCGACCAGCTCAGCGGCCGTCTGCTGGGCCTGCGCGCCGACACCACGCCGCAGGCGGCGCGCATCGACGCCCACCTGCTCAACCGCGAAGGCGTGACGCGCCTGTGCTACTGCGGCCCGGTGCTGCACACGCGGCCGGCGGGTTTGTCGGCCACGCGTGAGCCGCTGCAGTTCGGCGCCGAGATCTTCGGCCACGCCGGGCTGGAAGCCGACCTCGAAGCGGCAGAGCTTGCACTCGACAGCCTGCAGGCAGCCCGCGCCGGGGCGCTGGTCATAGACCTAGCCGACGCGCGCGTGCTGCGCGGCGTGCTGGACGGCGTGGCGCTGGACACGGCGCGCCTGGCCGAACTGGTGCAGGCGCTGACCGAGAAGGATGCTTCGGCGCTCGATGCGCTGAGCGCTGGGCTGCCGGCGGCGGCCCGTGCCGGCCTGCGCGCGCTGCTGCGCCTGTACGGCGGCAACGAAGTGCTGCAGGCGGCGCGCACCGAGCTGCCGCAGCACCCGCTGGTGCTGGAGGCGCTGGAGCAACTGCAGTGGCTGGCCACCCACCTGCGCAACGCCTTTCCGGCGGTGCGCATCGGCTTCGACTTGTCGGACATGAGCGGCTACGCCTACTACAGCGGTCCGCGCTTTGCGATCTATGGTGCCGGCAGCAGCGATGCGCTGGCGCGCGGCGGGCGTTACGACGAGGTCGGCGCGGTCTTCGGTCGCAGCCGCCCGGCGGTGGGCTTCAGCCTCGATCTGAAAGGCTTGTCCGAAGTGGCCGGGGCCTCGCCCGCGCCGGCGGCGATTCGTGCGCCCTGGGGTGAAGAAGCCGCACTGCGTGCCGCGGTGCGCAGGCTGCGCGAAGCCGGTGAGACCGTGATCGCCGTGCTGCCGGGCCATGAGCCCGAGACGCAGGCCTTCGACATCGACCGCGAACTGAGCCTGGTGGGTGGCCAGTGGGTGCTGCACGCCCTGCCGGCCGCACGCCCGGTCAACTGATTTTTCTGGAACGAAACAATGAACATGCAAGCAGTGGCGCGACCCGGTGCCGGACGCAACGTGGTGGTGGTCGGCACCCAGTGGGGTGACGAAGGCAAAGGCAAGATCGTCGACTGGCTCACCGACAACGCCCAGGGCGTGGTGCGTTTCCAGGGCGGACATAACGCCGGACATACGCTGGTCATCGCCGGGCGCAAGACCGCGCTGCAGCTCATCCCCTCGGGCGTCATGCGCGCAGGCGTGGCCTGCTACATCGGCAACGGCGTGGTGGTCGACCCGGCGCATCTGCTGACCGAGATCGCCCGCATCGAAGCCCTGGGCGTGGACGTGCGTTCGCGCCTGTTCCTGTCGGAGTCCTGCCCGCTGATCCTGCCCTTCCACGTGGAGATCGACCATGCGCGCGAAGCGCTGCGCGAGACCAGCGGCAGCGGCAAGATCGGCACCACCGGCAAGGGCATAGGCCCCGCGTATGAGGACAAGGTGGCGCGGCGCGCGCTGCGCGTGCAGGACCTCAAGCACCCGGCGCGCTTCGAGGCCAAGCTGCGTGAGTTGCTGGAGCTGCACAACGCTGAGCTGGTGAACGTGCTGCGCGCCCGGCCGCTGGCGCTGCAGCCCATGCTCGATGACGCCATGGCCGCGGCCGAGCAGCTGCGGCCGCTGATGGCCGACGTGGGCTACCGCCTGTTCAACGCCCACCTGGAAGGGCAGAACCTGCTGTTCGAGGGCGCTCAGGGCACGCTGCTGGACATCGACCATGGCACCTACCCCTACGTGACCAGCAGCAACTGCGTGGCCGGCAACGCGGCCGCGGGCGCCGGCGTGGGCCCGGGCATGCTGCACTACATCCTGGGTATCACCAAGGCCTACACCACGCGCGTGGGCAGCGGCCCGTTCCCGACCGAGCTGGACATCAACGCGCCCGGCAGCGTGGGCCACCACCTGTCCAGCGTGGGCCAGGAGCGCGGCACAGTCACCGGCCGCGCACGCCGCTGCGGCTGGCTGGACGCCGCGGCACTGAAGCGCTCGATGATCATCAACGGCGTGTCGGGCCTGTGCATCACCAAGCTCGACGTGCTGGACGGGCTGCAGGAGATCCGCATCTGCACCGGCTACAAGCTGGGCGATCGCAGCTTCGACGTGCTGCCGCTGGACGCCGACGAGATCAGCGCCTGCGAGCCGGTGTACGAGACGCTGCCGGGCTGGAGCGACAGCACCGCCGGCCTGACCAACTGGGAGCAGTTGCCGTTGAAGGCGCGCCGCTACCTCGAGCGCATGCAGGCGCTGATCGGCGTGCCCATCGACATGGTGTCCACCGGCCCCGACCGCGTGCACACCATCCTGCTGCGCCACCCGTTCAGGGCCTGAAGCCGGGCCACCACGCGCCCACCCAAACGACGGAGACCTCGCGAACATGCTCACCGACGATGGCAAGCACCTGTACGTGTCCTGGGACGAGTACCACATGCTGACCGAGCGCCTGGCACTCAAGGTCCACAACTCGGGCTGGGCCTTCGACCAGATCATCTGCCTGGCGCGTGGCGGCATGCGGCCGGGCGACATCCTGTCGCGCGTGTTCGACAAGCCGCTGGCCATCATGTCCACCAGTTCCTACCGCGCCGAGGCCGGCACCATCCAGGGTCGGCTGGACCTGGCCAAGTACATCACCATGCCCAAGGGCGAACTGGCGGGGCGGGTGCTGCTGGTCGACGACTTGGCCGACACCGGCCACACGCTGCGTGCCGTGGTCGACCGCCTGCGCGGCATGCCGGCCATCCAGGAACTGCGCGCCGCGGTCATCTGGGTCAAGGGCGTGTCGACCTACGTGCCCGACTACTACGTCGAGACCCTGCCCACCAGCCCCTGGATCCACCAGCCCTTCGAAGAGTACGACGGGCTGCGTCCGGACGGGCTGGCCAAGAAATTTGCGGTCTGAACGTCCGCTGAGTACGCCTTGCGGCGCTCAGAAACGAACAAGCCGGCATGTCTTTCAACATGCCGGCTTGTTTGCTTGACTGGTGCCCAGAAGAGGACTCGAACCTCCACGCCGTTAAGCGCTAGTACCTGAAACTAGTGCGTCTACCAATTCCGCCATCTGGGCAAGATGTTCAGATCTCGGGAACCAAGGATCATATCATCAAAGAAAAATTGAACGCAAGCGCCCCGGCCACCGGCCCGGCACTGATGGCCGAAGTCGAAGGCACGGTGCAAGGCCATCGCGACGGCCACGGCTTCGTCGTCACCGATGCCGGCGAGCCCTGGATCTACCTGGCGCAGCAAGAGATGCGCAGCGTGCTGCACCGCGACCGCGTGCGCGTGCGCGTGCTGCGCTACGACCGCAAGGGCCGGCCCGAGGGCCGCGTGCTCGACATCCTCGAGCGCCGCAAGACGCCCATCATCGGCCGCCTGCTGCACGAGGGCGGGCAGTGGATTGTGGCGCCCGAGGACAGCCGCTACGGCCAGGACATCCTGATCCCCAAGAACGCCACCGCCAGCGCCGCGGTCGGGCAGGTGGTGTCGGTCGAGTTGACCGAGCCGCCTTCGCTGCATTCGCAGCCCGTGGGCCGCGTGGCCGAGGTGCTGGGCGAGATCGACGACTCGGGCATGGAGATCGAGATCGCGGTGCGCAAGTACGAGGTGCCGCACCAGTTCACGCCCGAGACCCTGGCGCAGGCCGCGGCCCTGCCCGAGAAGCTGCGCCCGGTCGACCGCAAACACCGCGTCGACCTGAGCGATGTGGCCCTGGTGACCATCGATGGCGAGGACGCACGCGACTTCGACGACGCGGTCTACGCCGAACCCTTCAAGCGCGGCCGCGGCAAGAGCGCGCTCGAGGGCTGGCGGCTGTTGGTGGCCATTGCCGATGTCAGCCACTACGTCAAGCCGGGCGAGGCGCTGGACGAGGACGCCTACGAGCGCGCCACCTCGGTGTACTTTCCGCGCCGCGTGATCCCGATGCTTCCCGAGAAGCTGTCCAACGGGCTGTGCTCGCTCAACCCGCAGGTCGAGCGCCTGGCCATGGTCTGCGACATGGTGGTCAGCGCCGAGGGCGTGGTCGACGCCTACCAGTTCTACCCGGCGGTCATCAACTCGCAGGCGCGCCTGACCTACACCGAGGTGGCCGCGGTGCTGGCCAACACGCGCGGCCCCGAAGCCCAGCGCCGGGCTGAACTGGTGCCGCACCTGCTGCACCTGCACGAGGCCTACCGCGCCCTGCTCAAGCAGCGCGGCAAGCGCGGCGCGGTGGACTTCGAGACCACCGAGACGCAGATCGTCTGCGACGCCGACGGCCGCATCGAGAAGATCGTGCCGCGCACGCGCAATGAGGCGCACCGGCTGATCGAAGAAGCCATGCTGGCCGCCAACGTCTGTGCCGCCGATTTCATCGCCGGCGCCGAGCACCCCTGCCTGTACCGCGTTCATGAAGGGCCCACGCCCGAGAAGCGCGTGGCGCTGCAGGCGCAGCTCAGGGCGCTGGGCATCGGCGTGCACCTCAGCGACGACCCCACGCCCGGCGAGATGCAGGCCATCGCCCAGGCCACTGCCGGCCGCCCCGATGCGCTGCAGATCCACACGCTGCTGCTGCGCTCGATGCAGCAGGCCATCTATACCGCCAGCAACGCCGGGCACTTCGGCCTGGCCTACGAGGCCTACACGCACTTCACCAGCCCGATCCGGCGCTACCCCGACCTGCTGGTGCACCGCGTCATCAAGGCCGTGCTGGCGGGGCGCCGCTACCACCTGGCCGCGAATGCCAAGACGCGCGTGCCCGAACTGCGCAAGGGCGGCAAGCCGGCGCGGGTGCATGCCAAGCCGCTGACGCAGGAGATGACGCTGTGGGAAGCCGCGGGCGGCCACTGCAGCGCCAACGAGCGCCGCGCCGACGAGGCCAGCCGCGACGTCGAGGCCTGGCTCAAGTGCCGCTACATGCGCGAGCACCTGGGCGAGGAGTTCTCGGGCACGGTCAGCGCCGCGGCCGGCTTCGGCCTGTTCGTCACGCTGGACGCGCTGTACGTCGAGGGCCTGGTGCACATCACCGAACTGGGCGGCGAGTACTACCGCTACGACGAGGCGCGGCAAGAACTGCGCGGTGAGCGCACCGGCATCCGCTACGGCGTGGGAACGCGCGTGCGCGTGCAGGTCAGCCGCGTCGATCTGGACGGCCGCCGCATCGACTTCTGCATGGTGCGCGAGGGCGAGGCCGAACGCCTGCTGGCGCGTGGCGACAAGCTGCGCGGTACGCCAGCGCCGGCCACGGCTACGGAAGAACTGGCCGTTGTGCGCGAGGCCGACCGCGCGGCCAAGAAGGCCACACGCGCCTACAAGGGCAAGCCCGCGGGCAGCGACCCGGCGCGGCGTTCGCGCAAGCCGGGGCCGGCGCGGCCTTCACCCAAGCCGCGCACGCGGCGTTGACGAGATCACCGCGCACGCGGCGTTGACCAACGACATGCCGCGCACGCGGCATCGAGCTTCAGCCCGCGCGCGCCGCCAGCAGTTCGATGAGCTGGCCCGCGCGCAGCGGGGCGCCGCGGGCTGCGGGTTCGAAGCGGTCGGCCGCGTCGCCATGTTGCCAGGCAGCGGCCGTGGCGACCTGCTGCGCCGTGGCCAGCGGTGACCGCGCCCACAGGCCGGCAGCCCAGCCTGTCAGCACGTCGCCAGTACCGGCACTGGCCAGTGCGGCGTTGCCGGTAGGGTTGATCCAGGGCAGGACGCCGGGCGCGGCGACGACGCTGCCCGAACCCTTGAGCAGCACGGTGACGACGAAGCGCGCCGCCAGTTCGCGCGCCGCGGCCAGGCGGTCGCGCTGCACGTCGGCGGTGCTGGCGCCCAGCAGGCGCGCGGCTTCCAACGGGTGCGGCGTCAGCAGCGTGGGCAGGCCGCGCGTGGCGCGGGCGCGCAGCGCCGGCTGCAGCGTCGCATCCGTGGCGATGGCGTTCAGCGCATCGGCGTCCAGCAGCAGCCGCGCCGCGTGGTGCAGCAGCGGCGGCAGGGCCGCGCGCACGGCGTCGCCACCGCCGCAGCCGCAGGCCACGGTGGACTGCGCCAGCACGTCCGGCGGTGACAGCCACCAGCGCCGCCGCGTCATCAGCTCGGGCCGCGTGCCGTCGTAGGCGACGGCCTGTTCGTCCAGCAGGCTGCAGTACACGCGCCCGGCACCGGCGGCCAGCGCGGCGCGCGCGGCAAGCCAGGCAGCCCCCACCATGCCCGGGGCACCGCCGACCACGGCCACGTCGCCCTGGCTGCCCTTGTGCGCGGCGTGCGCGGCCTGGCCGCTGGCCGCGGGGCCGGCCAGCCAGGCGCTGGCGCCTTCGGGCTGCACGCCCAGCGGCGCCAGCCACACCGGGCCGGCCTGGTCGCGCCCCTGGCCGGTGAAGCATCCCGGCTTGAGCGTCAGCAGCGACAGCGTGGCCGCAGCGCGCACGGCGGCGTCGCCCAGCAACTGGCCGGTGTCGGGGTGCAGGCCGGTGGGGATGTCCACCGCCAGCACCGGCGCAGGGCCGGCGTTCATCAGCGTGATCGCCTGGGCCATCGCACCGGCCGGTGCGCGCGTGCTGCCGATGCCCAGCAGGGCGTCGATGGCCAGGTCATGGGCCGGCACGCTGCCGCTGAAGGCCTGGATCGGCACGCCTGCAGCACGGGCCTCGGCCAGGGCCTGCGCCGCATCGGCAGGCAGCCGTGCCGGATCGGCCAGCAGGCTGACCTGCACCGACTTGCCGGCCTGGTGCAGATGGCGCGCGGCGACCAGGCCGTCGCCGCCGTTGTTGCCGGGCCCGGCGAACACCTGCACCCGCTGCGCATGCGGCGCCAGAGCCAGTGCCAGGCGCGCCACGGCCAGACCGGCGCGGGCCATCAGCACATGCGGTGCGTGGGCGGCCAGGGCGGCCTGCTCGACGGCGCGCGAGGCCGCTGCGTCGTGCAGCGGCCAGGGGCCGCTGCGGGCGGTCACGGGCAGGATGTCGCCGACGGGCCTCATGGCCGCATTGTCAGCCCGCGCCGCGCAGCCGGGCCAGACCCAGGCGCGCGCAGTCCAGCGGTGCCGCGCGCCCGCTGATGCGCTCGGCCAGCACGCGCGCCGAGCCGCAGGCCAGCACCCAGCCGCTGGCGCCGTGGCCCAGGTTGAGCCAGACGCCCGGAGCGCCGCTTTCGCCCAGCACGGGCGGGCCGTCGGGCAGCATGGGGCGCGCGCCCTTCCACTGCTGCGCCTCGCGCACCAGGGCGGCACCAGGGAACCAGTCGTCCAGCACCTTGTACAGCGTGCGCAGCGTGGCGGGATGCATGCGTGCGGCCGAGCCGCCCAGCTCGGCGCCGCCGGACACGCGCACGCGCTGGCCCAGGCGGGCGATGGCCACGCGGAAGCGTTCGTCGCGCAGCGCCGCGCGCGGCGCATTGTGGCCGTGGCCGTCGAGGTGGCGCAGCGGTGCGGTCACCGAATAGCCGTGCACCGCGGCCAGCGGCAGGCCGCAGCCGATGCCCGCCAGCAGCGCATTGGCCTGGGCGCCGGCGCAGACCACGATGGCCTCGGCCTCGTGGATCTCGCCGCCGGCCAGTTGCAATGCCGGCCGCGTGCCCGGCGCCAGACTGCGCACCTCGGTATCGAACTGGAAGCGCGCGCCCAGGCGCTGGGCCTCGGCCTTGAGGGCCTGGGCGAACTGGCGGCAGTTGCCCACGCCGTCCTGCGCCAGGTGGATGGCGGCGTGCAGCTCGGTGCCGGTGGCCAGGCCGGGCTCGATCTGGCGCGCGCGGATGGGGTCGACGACGTCGTGCGCCACGCCCAGTTCGCGCAGCAGGGCCAGGCCGCCCTGCGCCTCATGCAGTTCGCGGGCGCCGCGCAGCAGCACCAGCCAGCCGGGCATCTGCTCGAACTCCAGGCGCAGCGTGCGTGTGAGCTCGAGCATGCGGTCGCGGCTGAACCCGGCCAGTTGGTGAAGGGCCAGTCGGTTGGCCTGGTGTACCGCGGGCCTGCAGGCGCGCCACCAGTGCCACAGCCAGGGCAACTGCGCCAGCGCGCCTGCGCCCCCCAGGCGCAGCGCCGCGTTCGGGCCCAGCCACTGGCGCAGCAGTCGGGACGGCTCGCCCGGCGCAGCCCAGGGTGCGATGCTGCCCGGTGCCAGGATGCCGCCGTTGGCGAAGCTGGCCTCTTCGGCCACGCTGCCGCGGCGTTCGAACACGCTGACCTCGTGGCCAAGGGCGGCCAGCTCGTAGGCCGTGGTGACGCCGACGATGCCGGCGCCGACGAGGGCTACGCGCACCGGTGCTCCCCTCGAACGGCCACCGCCGGGCTGCATGCTAAGATCATTGGGTTTGCCTCAGTGGAGGTTGCTGCATCAAGGCAGTGCGCTGGTCGACGGAAGCCGCAAGGCATCTGCTGAACAACGCAGCCGGATGCAACAGCTCTGCAGCAGGCAGACCAATCGCGAACCCAGCCGAACCAAGGTGTCGGGGCCCAGCCGAGCAGCTCGTCAAGAGATGCCGCGCCAGCCCAGATGAAGCGGCGGGATTCTAGACCCAACCTTAGGACTTTCCATGACTGTCTCCATGCGTGAAATGCTGGAAGCGGGCGTCCATTTCGGACACCAGACCCGCTTCTGGAACCCCAAGATGGCTCCGTACATCTACGGCCATCGCAACAAGATCCACATCATCAACCTCGAGAAGACGCAGCCGCTCTTCGAGGACGCGATGAAGTTCATCCGCCAGC
>LNFM01007173.1_pt1 | contig 17659 bp, 15 predicted proteins | sample 596031 | NCBI WGS metagenome assembly LNFM01 (sample SAMN04254537, study PRJNA301005) | activated carbon metagenome | isolation source: dual media filters at the Ann Arbor, Michigan drinking water treatment plant | place: USA: Ann Arbor | reverse complement strand
CGGAAAGGCGAAGGAGGCGCGCATGGTCGCCGCGGCCCGCGCGGCGGGAATGCGCATGGTCGGGCCGAACACGCAGGGCCTCGCCAACTTCGGCAACGGCGCGGTGACGAGCTTCTCGACGATGTGGATGGAATGCGAGCCGGTCGACGGACCGATCGCCATGGTCAGCCAGAGCGGCGCCATGAGTGCCGTTCCGATCGGGCTGCTGTTCGAGCAGGGCCTCGGCGTGCGTTACTCGCTGGCCACGGGGAACGACGCCGACGTCAATGTGCTCGAAATGGCGACGGCGGCGGCAAGCGATCCTGAAATCAAGCTGCTGCTCCTCTATCTCGAAAGCATCCCACGTCCGGAGCTGCTCGAAGCACTTGCGGCGACGGCCCACGCGCGCGGCGTCTACGTTGTGGCGCTGAAGTCCGGCCGCACCGAGGCCGGCCAACGCGCAGCACTGTCACACACCGGCGCCCTCGCCAACGAGGATCGCGTTGTCGATGCGGCGCTTGAACGGGTTGGCATTTGGCGCGCGCGCAACATCGGCGAACTGGTTTCGGCGGCCCAGATCTATCTCAAAGGCTGGAAGCCGCGCGGGCGTCGCCTCGTCACGATTTCCGGTTCCGGCGCCACCGGCGTCATGAGCGCCGACGAAGCGACGTTCGCGAACCTCGAGATGGTTCGCCTCGAAGGACCGGTGCGCCAGAAACTCGACGCGATCCTTCCGACGTTCGCGTCGGCTGGCAACCCGATCGATCTCACCGCCGCATTGCTCTCAAACAACCGCCTGCTCTCCGACATCCTCCCCGTTCTTGCCCACGAGAACGCCGCCGACAATTTCATGATCGGCTTCCCGATCGCGGGGCAAGGCTACGACATACCGACCTTCGCCCGTGACACAGCCGCATTCGCTGAGGCGACCGGGACACCCGTTGTCGTCTCGGCATGGCAGAAGATGGTCGCCGACCCGTTCAAGGCCGAGGGCGTGCCGACGTTTCCGCTCGAAGCGGATGCGATCGCCGCGCTTGCGCGCCTGATCGATCATGATGCGCTCATTGCGCGTGCACGGGCACGGCCGGCGCCGGAATGGGCGCGACCTGACGGCAGCGTCACTGCGAGTGGCCGCGTCCTCAACGAGGCGGATAGCCTGGCCGTGTTGGCGCAGGCGGGCTTGCGCGTCGTGCCGCATCACCTCTGCCGAACCGCCGCCCAGGCCGCCACGGCCTGGCGCAACCTCGGCGGACCCGTCGCGGTGAAAGGCTGTTCCGCCGACCTCCCACATAAAAGCGAGTACGGCTTGGTGCGCCTCGGCCTCGACAACGCCGACGCGGTACAGGCCGCATTTCGTGACATGGAGCAGGCAATCGCCAAGGCCGGCGCGACGTTCGACGGCGTCATCGTCGCGCGCATGATGCGTGGTACGCGCGAACTCATGATCGGCGCTCATCGCGACCCGATGTTCGGGCCTGTCGTCGCGCTTGGCGATGGCGGCAAGTACGTCGAAGCCATGCCCGACGTGCGGCTGTTGCTACCGCCGTTTACGGTTGACGACGCGGTGGCGGCGCTCAAATCGTTGCGATGCTGGCCCGTCCTCGCGGGAACGCGTGGCGACGCGCCCTCGGATGTTGCCGCCGTCGCCGAGGCCGCGCGCGCTATCGGCGATCTCGTAACACGCGCCAGCCCGCGCATCCTGAGCCTGGATATCAACCCGCTGATTGTCGACGCTGGCGGCTACGCCATCGTGGATGCGGTGGTGGTGGTCGAGAGTGAGGCTTGACCTTATGGCGCGGTCGACCATAGCCCGCGCAAAAGGCGCGGCGATGAAGCGCTACTTTTCCACCTTCTCATACTTATCCGCGATCATGCGATCGAGGAGGCGGACACCCCAGCCCGAGGCCCAGCCCTGGTTGAACTCGTCCTTCACTGAGTCCATCGCGGTCCCCGCGATGTCGAGGTGCGCCCACGGCGTGTCCTTGACGAAGCGTTGGAGAAACTGCGCGGCGGTGATGGCGCCGCCGAGACGGCCACCAATGTTCTTCATATCGGCGTTTCGGCTGTCGATCATTTTGTCATAGGCTTTGTGGAGCGGCATCCGCCACACCTTCTCGCCGGTTGCGAGCCCTGCGTCGGAAAGTTCGGCGGCGAGCTTGTCGTCGTTGGAGAACAGGCCGGCGTACTCCTTGCCCAGCGCGACCATGATGGCGCCGGTGAGCGTCGCGAGATCGACCATCAGGCGCGGTTTGAAGCGCTCCTGCGCGTACCACATGATGTCCGCGAGCACGAGGCGGCCCTCGGCGTCGGTGTTGAGCACTTCGATCGTCTGGCCGGACATGGACGTGACGATATCGCCGGGACGCTGGGCGGCGCCCGAGACCATGTTCTCGACGATGCCGATGATGCCAACGACATTCGCCGCAGCTTTGCGACCGGCGAGGCCGCGCATCAGGCCAACGACGCAGGCGGCGCCGCCCATGTCGCCCTTCATGTCCTCCATCCCGCCGGCGGGTTTCATCGACAGGCCGCCGCTGTCGAACACGACACCCTTGCCGATGATGCAGATGGGCTTGGCGCGCTTCGATTTGGCGCCGTGCCATTGCATGACCACGACGCGCGCTGGGCGCACGCTGCCCTGAGCGACACCGAGGAGCGCTCCCATGCCGAGTTTTTCGAGCGCTTCGGGTTCGAGGACTTCGACCTCTACGCCAAGCGCCGCGAGGTCGCCGGCGCGATCCGCGAATTCAACCGGACCGAGAGCGTTGGCGGGCTCGTTGACGAGATCGCGGGCGAAGAACACGCCTTCGGCGAGCGCGAGCTTGTCGGCGAACGCCTTCTCGGTGGCGCCGGGATCCTTGCAGTGGATGAGCAGCACCGAAGGTTTCTTGTCGCTGTCGGTCTTGCCGTTTTCGTCGTCCGGCCTGCGCACCGTGCGATACTTGCGGAAAGAGTAGCTGCGCAGCAGGGCACCATACGCTACGAGGGCACCCAGTTCGGCGGTCGCCACGCTGGTTTTCTCGGGCGGCTCGGCAAAAAGGCTCAACGCGGCTCCGGGACGCGCGGAGAGCGCCGCAAAAGCCGACGCTCCAACTCGCATCCAGTCGACATCGTTGGCGGGCTCGTTGCGCGATGTGCCCACGAGATGCAGGCGCGCCATTTCCAATCGTTCCGGCGACAGGATTTCGATGCTGCTCCCAGCCTTGCCTTTGAAATCTGCGGCCTTCGCGGCACGCGCGACGGCGCCACCCGACCTCTGGTCCAGGCCCTTGAGCAGTGGCGGCATCGCGAGATCCGCCCCGACCAGCATGGCGACGACCGGGCTCGGCGCCGCATCCAGGGCAACGAAGCGAATCTCGGGGCGTTGGGACATCTAGGGAACTCTCCAGCAGCACAGGGGGCGGCAGTCCGACAGACTGCTATAGGCGGCCTGCTGCATTCGCCGCAAGTTTTGCGCGGCCAACGCGACGTGCGCTCCAGCATAGCCGCAGACCAGCCCGGCGTGGATGCCGGACCGCCTGTTTGGGCGAGGACTTGAGGCCGCACCCGCCCCGCAATCCACGGCAGATCGGCCCGCCCGCGTTGGCTCCGGCCAGAATCGGGCTATTCCTGCGGGGATCGAGGTCCCGCCGGGACGCCGCCACCCGCGGGATGCAAAATGCCCATGCTCGCCGTGAAGACGCCGCCGCCGAGGCCCCAAAGCCCCGAGGACGCCTTCGCGCAGGCCGAGGCCATACTGGCGAAGACATTCGGCTACCGTTCCTTCCGCTCGCACCAGGAAAGCGCCATCCGCGCCATCCTCGGCGGACGAGACGCGTTCGTCCTGATGCCGACCGGTGGCGGCAAATCGTTGTGCTACCAGATTCCGGCGCTGGTCCGGCCGGGCATTGGCGTCGTCGTCTCGCCACTCATCGCGTTGATGCAGGATCAGGTGGACGCACTGTGCGCGCTCGGTCTCAAGGCGGCGTTCCTCAACTCGTCGCAGTCGTGGCCCGAGCAGATCGAGATCGAGAAGGCGGTGCGCGCGGGGACGCTGGATCTTTTATATGTAGCGCCCGAACGCATTGTTCAGCCGCGGCTACTCGAGTTGCTGTCGTCCGTCGACATCGCGCTGTTCGCCATCGATGAAGCCCATTGCGTCTCGCAGTGGGGCCACGACTTCCGACCGGAGTATCGCCAGCTTCGCATCCTCGCCGAGCGTTTCCCGGGCGTGCCGCGCATTGCGCTCACCGCCACGGCGGACGAGCGCACGCGCGCAGAGATCGTCCGCGAGCTTGCGCTCGAAAAGGCCGAGAAACTCGTCGCCAGTTTCGACCGCCCCAACATCCGCTACCGCATCGCCGAGACCGGTAGCATCGGCGCCCGCGACCGGCTGTGGCGGTTCATTGCCCAGGATCACGCAACCAGCGCCGGCATCGTCTATTGCCTGAGTCGCAAGAGTGTCGAGGAAACGGCCGCCTGGCTCACCGGCAAGGGGCGCACGGCGCTCGCCTATCATGCGGGGCTGCCTCCCGAGGTGCGGCGCAAGGTGCAGCAGCGCTTCCTCGCTGAGGACGGGCTGATCGTCGTTGCGACGATCGCCTTCGGCATGGGGATCGATAAACCGGACGTGCGGTTCGTCGCGCACCTGAGCTTGCCGAAGACGATCGAAGCCTATTACCAGGAGACCGGACGCGCCGGCCGCGACGGTGAAGCCGCCGACGCCTGGATGGCCTATGGGCTGAGCGACATCATCATGCAGCGCCAGTGGATCGCGGGCTCGGAGGCGGCAGAAGCGCACAAGACTGTGCAGCGCGGCAAGCTCGACGCCCTGATTACGCTCGCGGAAGCGCCGGACTGCCGCCGCCAGCGTCTGCTCGAATATTTTGGCGAGAAACGCCACGAGCCCTGCGGCAACTGCGACAACTGCCTCGAGCCGCCCGATACTGTTGATGGCACTGTGCTGGCGCAGAAGGTGCTTTCCACCGTCTACCGCACCGACCAGCGCTTCGGCGTCGGATACCTCGTCGACGTGCTGACGGGCAAATCCGAGGAGCGCATCGTCCGCAACCATCACGACCGGTTATCGGTCTTCGGCATCGGCCGCGACATCGATGGCGCGCAATGGCGCAGCGTCATCCGCCAACTCGTCGCCGCCGGCCACCTCGTCGCCGATGACGAAGGCCATGGCACGCTGCTGCTCGCCGAGAGCGCACGGCCGCTGCTGCGTGGCGAAGCCGCGTTCGCCGTGCGGAAATCCGCGCCGGGTTCCAGCGTGCGCGCCACCGGTAGCCGCAAGCGCGGCGCTCGGCGAGCGCAGACTGTGCCGGGGCTCGATGAAAGCGGGACCGCGCTCTACCAGACCCTGCGCGAGGTGCGCGGCGATCTCTCGCGTGAGGCCGGTGTGCCGCCCTACATCATCTGCCACGACCGCTCGCTCATGGACATGGTGCGCCTCAAGCCGCGCACCACGGATGAGTTGAAACTCGTGCACGGTATGGGCGAAGCGCGCGTCAGCCGCTACGGCGCGAAGTTTTTGGACGCGCTCAAGGCGAGCGCGGCGCCGACTTGAAGTACAGCGGCTCACTGCCGAGGGAGCCGTAAAGGAAGGGCTCCTGCTGGCGCTTCGTGCTCATCCGCACGTCGTCGCGGACCCGCCTGAAGAGAAAATTGACCTCCAGATTGGGCTCTTCGATGCTCGCCAGCAGAGCCTTCGTGAACGGGCTGTTGGCGCCGTCGCCGTCGAGGGCCGTCGTGCCGTGCTTGGCCGCATACGCCACGAGCACGTTGCCTTCGGGTTCGATGCGCGCGAGGCCCTGGCCGATCGAGCGCGTCGCACCGGCCGCGCGCGTCATCTTCGCGATGAAGGGATTGTTGCGGCAGGAATCCAGGATCACCAACCCGAGTTTGGCGGCGGCATCGACCTTCCCTTGGATCTGCGTAAGAGGGATCGTTTCGTCGGCGACATGGGTGTCGCGCCGCAGGGCCGCGTCGACGGGGATCAGGTACGTCATGCCGTTCACTTCGATGCCGTGGCCGGCGAAGAACACAACGGCCCATTCGGCCTTCTCGGCGAGGTCACCGAAATCGCGAAGGGCCTGCTGGAGTTCCTTGTGGGTCACGTCGTGGCGCTCCAACACGGTAGAGAAACCGAGCCGCCGCAACGCGGCGGCCATTGCCTGCGCGTCGTTGCGCGGATTGGCAAGTGGACCCGCGTGCGCATACCGCGCGTTGCCGACAACCAGGGCGACACGCCGCGTCGATCGCTCAGCGGCGCCTTTCTGGAGTTCTTTCGTCACGCGCTCTATGCGGGCGCGCGCCAACTCCTTGTACTGGCGCTCGATGCCGGTCGTTGCCGGTAGCTCGACGACCTTACGGAAATCGGCGAGCGCTTTCGGAAGGTCCCTGGTTCTCCAGCGCACTTCGCCGCGGTTGAGGTAGGCCGTACCATAGGTCGGCTCCAGCGCGATTGCCTTGTTGTAGTCAGGCAGCGCCCGCGCATAATCCCGGCGACGGAGGTAGACATTGCCGCGATTGTTGTAGGGCCGGGAAAATGTCGGTTCCAGCGCGATGGCCTTGCCCAGGTCTGAAAGCGCACGGTCGATCTGGCCCAAGGATTCGAAGGCGACGCCGCGGCTATTGTAGCCATCGGGGAAGTTGGGACTGATCGCGATGGCCTGGTCGAGATCCGCGATGGCGCGGTCGTGCTCGCGCTTGGCGCCGTACGCGGCACCCCGATTGCGAAATCCAAAGGCGAACTGCGGATCCGCTTCGATGGCCGCCGTGTAGGCCTCGATGGCACGATCGTGGTCCCCTTTCAGGTTGTACGCGTTGCCGAGTGCGTTGTGGGCAAGCGCACTTTTGGGGCTCTTTCGAACCGCCTCGTTGAGTGCCGGGATCGCCAGATCGTACTCGCGTTTTGCGATCAGGATCAGCCCCAGGCCGAGCGACGCCAGGTTGGAATCCAACTGCATCGCTCGGGTGATCTCCGCGATAGAGCGCGTATTGTCCCCGCGGTTCCGATATGCACCGGCGCGATAGACGTGCGCGAGTGCAATCGTCTTGGATTTCTTCGGACCCTTTTCAATGAGGCGCGTGCAAGCGGCGACGCGCGAGGGTGTCGGGCCCTGCTTGCACTCGCCCCAGTCGTCGGCGGTCGCCGTACCGCTCTGCCCGAGCAGTGCCACTGCGCTGAAAAACAAATAGCCAGACAATAGAGCGCCGCATGACCGTCGCAGTTGCATAGCGCGGATCAGTCCGGGAGAGCGAGGAAGCCCAATGCGACGCTATGCTAGGAGCCCCAACACCCGATGTCCACCTCGGCCGCAAGCGCGCGCGCTCAACGCCCCTTGCGTTTGGATAGGTTGCGTGTGGAGAACCGGGCATTGCCGAGGCCGGTGCCGATGGTCAGGACGCCCCAGTGCTTGCGCTTCTGGGCGAGCGGCAGATGGCTCAGGCCTTGGACGACCGCATCGTTGTGCATCACGACCATGGTCTCATGGTCGCCGATTTTCGGAATGCTCTCGGTGAGGGCCGCCGGAAAATTGAAGCGACTGCTCTCCCAATTGCCGGGCAGGTTCTGGGCGCCACGCGCGATGCTGCCGTCGGCCTCGATGATGCCGGGACATCCGATGCCGACCACGGGCGCGAGAGAAATCTTCTCTTTCTTCGCCGTCTTGATCAGCGATTGAATGAGATCGGTCAGGCGCTCGATGGTTTCTGTGCGCGAGACCTTTTCATCGGCATGTCGCCACAGGTGGGATTCCGCGACGCGCGCTGACGACAGGTCCTTCGCCTTGTTGAGGCGGAGTTCGACGATGCCCGCCCGAATATTGGTGCCGCCGATGTCCACAGTAAGAATGCCGCCGTATCCTTCGAGCATCCAGGCCGGCAGCAGATGCGCGGCGCCGATGAGGCCAGCTTCATCCGGATCGTTCTGGATCAGTTCGAGATCGACGCTGATGTCATCGGCCTTGAGGAGTGTGCCGGCGCGCCCGATCGCCAGTTCGCCAATGCGGCTACCGCGAAATCCGCCGCCGAAGACGATCGCTTCCGTATCCGACCAGGCCTTGTTTTTGAGGAAGCGCTTGAGCACCGCATACAGTGCCTGGGCATAGTCCTCGATGGCACTGAGGACGATGCCAGCGGCCTCGACCGAGCCGCTCGCGAGGAGTTCGTCGAGTTGCTTTTTGCTGATATCGGCGGTTTTGGTATCGCCGAACGGATCGTCGCCAGCCGCGTCCTTGTGATGCTTCCGCCAGTCGTCGAGGGCCTCGCGAAAGGCGTCGCGGCGAGCCTTGTCGCCGATAAACCCGTCGGCGTCCTCGAGTTCCAGGTTGTAGCTATCCACCGTGACGCTCGGCAGCGTGGACGCGCCATGCGTCGGGAGCGTCGGACGATCGGAGGCATCAGCCATGGGGGGATCTCTGTTGATCTGGGAGGGTCGGGGGTGCGCGGAATGCGGCGGACCATTCCGGGGATCAACGGCGGAGTACGCCGACCAGTTCCCTCCGCTGGGTTGCATAGCCGGCGGTTCAGGCCGTTGTCCGGGACTTATCATGCTCGGCCCGGCCCCCTTGCCCTGGCTGCCCCGGCACGCCATAACGACCCGGTTCAGCAAGGACTTAGGCAATGATCGATCTGAAACCGCGCGTCTTCTCCGGCATGCAGCCCACAGGCAACCTGCACTTGGGCAACTACCTGGGCGCGCTCATCAACTGGGTGTCCATGCAGGATACCCACGAGTGCATTTATTGCGTTGTCGACCTGCACGCGATCACCGCCGAATGGCAGGAGCCGGACGAGTTGCGCCAGTCGATCCGCCGCGCGGCTGCGGCCTATATCGCCAGTGGTATCGATCCGAAGAAGAGCATCCTCTTCAATCAGAGCCAAGTGCACCAACATGCCGAACTGGCCTGGATCTTCAACTGCGTCGCCCGTCTCGGCTGGCTGAATCGCATGACGCAGTTCAAGGAGAAGGCCGGTAAGGACCGCGAGAACGCCTCGGTTGGCCTCTACGCCTATCCCAACCTGATGGCCGCCGACATTTTGGTCTATCGCGGCACCCACGTCCCGGTCGGCGAAGACCAAAAGCAGCACCTCGAACTCGCGCGCGACATCGCCCAGAAATTCAACAACGACTACCGCGATGCCATCCTGATGAAGGGGTACGGCGAAGCGGGGTTCTTCCCGCAGCCCGAGCCGATCATCCTCGGGCCAGGGACGCGCGTAATGAGCCTGCGTGACGGCACGAAGAAGATGTCGAAGTCGGACCCATCCGATCTGTCGCGCATCAACCTGACCGACGATGCGGGCGCCATTTCGCGAAAGATCCAGCGCGCGAAGACCGATCCCGATGCCCTTCCCTCCGAGGTCAAGGGCCTGGAAGGGCGGCCGGAGGCCGACAATCTGACCGGTATTTACGCGGCACTGGCGGGGATCTCGCAGGCAGAAACGCTGCGTCAGTTCGGTGGCGGCCAATTCTCGACCTTCAAGAAGGCGCTTGCGGAATCGGCCGTTGCCAAGCTGGAGCCGATCACAGCCGAGATGCGCCGTTTGCTCGCCGATACCGCCGAGATCGATCGCATCCTGGCCGATGGCGCCCATCGTGCCCGAGCGATCGCACAGCCGATCATGACCGAGGTCAAGGACATCGTTGGGTTCGTCGCCTCGTGATAGGTTGGCGTTCGTGATAGTCTGGCGTTCGTGTTAGGCTGACGGCTGCCCCGGACGCGACGGCAATCCGGCGCGGGACTGCACACATCCCGCGCCCGCACAGAACGACAGGTCACCGCATGGCCAAGCAGAGACGGGTTTTCGAGCAGGGCCACCACCGCAAATTCCTGGTGGTGGTTGACGATTCACCGGAAGTCGAGAGCGCGCTGTTTTATGCGGCGCTGCGGATCTCGCACACCAGTGGCCGACTTCTGCTGCTCTACATTATCGAGCCGCAGGAATATCAGCACTGGGCCGGCGTTCGGCAGGTCCAGCTCGAGGAAGAAACAACGAAAGCGAAGGCGCTGTTCCGCCTGATGCGCCGCAAGCTCAACAATGCGGGTTTCGAGGCGACGGAGCACGAGGAGGTCATCCTCGAAGGCGGCAAGTCCGAGCAGATCGTCAAGCTGATCGAGGATGACGAGGATATCGCGATTCTGGTGCTCGGTGCCTCGGCCGATCCCAAAGGACCCGGCCCCTTGGTCTCGGCGCTGGCATCGGGGCAGATGGCCGGAAACTTCCACATCCCTATCACTGTGGTTCCTGGCACGCTGACGCTCGAAGACCTCAAAGCCTTCGCCTGAGCGATTGACCACCCAATAAGTACACTCACCCGACCGCAGGGCGTTGACGGTTGCGCGGACCACACCCAAATATTATCCACGGAGTCGGGAATTGACGCGGTCGGGACCGTAGTCTAGAAAGATTCCAATCAATTCTCGGCCCCATACACGGGCCTGCCGGCACAGCGCCGGCCCCAGGAAGGCAAAGGACCCATCATGTTCATCCAGACCGAGCCGACGCCGAACCCGGCCACCCTGAAATTCATCCCCGGCAAGTCGGTGCTCCCCGATGGCACCGCCGATTACCGCGACATCGACGAAGCCGACGGCTCGCCGCTCGCGCGCCGACTGTTCGCCGTCGATGGCGTCCGCGGCGTATTCCTCGGGTCGGATTTCATCTCGGTCACCAAGGGCGACGGCGAGTGGCAGCACCTGAAGCCGGCCATCCTCGGCGCCATCATGGAGCATTACCTGTCCGGCGCGCCCGTCATGGAAGGCGGCGGCGACGGCGAAGCCCTCCCCGGCGGTGATTACGACGCCAAGGACGAAGAGACCGTCAAGGCGATCAAGGAACTGCTCGACACCCGCGTGCGCCCTGCCGTCGCGAACGACGGCGGCGACATCGTGTTTCACGGCTTCCGCGAGGGCATCGTATACCTCCACATGCGCGGCGCCTGCGCCGGTTGCCCAAGTTCGACCGCGACGCTCCGCGGCGGCATCGAGCGCCTTCTGCAGCACTTCCTGCCCGAAGTGCAGGAAGTACGCCCCGTGTGAGGGCACGATCTCAGACGACAAAAAGCCTCGCATTTGCGGGGCTTTTTTATTGCGCGTGACACGTTTGAGTGAGCCATGCGCGCAGCGGGGTTCATCTGCGTCGTGGACGGCCTATAGTGAGGTCACGACCTGAAAATCCGCGCGACAGGAGACCTGAATGGCCACTGCCATCGACGCCGCCGCCCTCGACCAACTGTTCCTCAAGGCCAGAACTCAAAACAAGTGGCTCGACAAGGACGTGCCCGACAGCCTCCTCAAGGAGCTCGTCGACGTCATGAAGATGGGCCCCACCAGCGCCAACTGCCAGCCGGCGCGGATCGTGTTCGTAAAGTCTGCAGCGACCAAGTCGCGCCTCGCGCCATTCCTGTCCGAAGGCAACCGAGCCAAGACGATGACGGCACCCGTGTGCGCGATCATCGGCTTCGATCTCGAATTCTTCGAGAACTTGCCTCGAGTCTTCCCGCATAACCAATCCGCCAAGAGCTGGTTCACGTCGAGCCCCGCCCACGCCGAGACGACCGCCTTCCGCAACGGCACGCTGCAAGGCGCCTACTTCATCCTCGCCGCGCGGGCGCTGGGCCTCGATACTGGGCCGATGTCGGGTTACGACCAAGCCGGCGTCGACAAGGAGTTCTTCCCGGACGGCAAGGTCAAATCCAACTTCCTCTGCAGCATTGGTTATGGCGATGCGTCGGGCGTGATGGGTCGTTTGCCGCGACTGGCATTCGACGAGATGGCCCAGATCCTTTAGCCTCTGGCCATGGCGCTGCTCGCATTCGATACTTGTTTCGGAGCCGTCTCCGTCGCCGTGCGGTACCGCGCGGCAACCGGCGACTGGACGATCCGCGAAGCGTACGAGCCGCGCGAGACCGGACACGCCGAACGGCTGATGCCGATGATCGCCGAGGTCATGGCTGCCGCCGCACTGGAATTCGATCAGATCGAGCGGTTCGCCGTCACCGTTGGTCCCGGCAGTTTTACCGGGGTGCGGGTCGGCGTGGCCGCAGCACGCGCATTTGCACTTGCGGCGACGCGACCGGTGGTCGGCATCTCTAGCCTCGAGGTCATCGCGGCTCGCGGGCGGCACCTGCTCGGCGCGCGCGCAGACGGTCGATCGCTGCTGGTGGCTGTCGATGCGCGGCGCGGCGGCCTCTATTGCGCGCTTCATCGCGATGGCACGACCGATAGCGACATTGCACCCGTTTGGCAGACGCCCGACGCGGCGGTGACGATGGCGCGCGATCACGGTGCGCTGGTGATCGGCTCGGGTGGCCCACTCATGGCGGAGTGCGCGGCGACCGCGGGTCACACAATCGACACGGAGCTGGCTTCCATCGAGCCACACGCCCGGTTCGTGGCGCTGCTGGCGGCCACTCGTCCATCGGCGTCGTCCATCGCTCCGCTCTACCTGCGCAGCCCCGATGTCCGCCCGCAGCCGGGCCCGATCGCGAGACAGTCATGACCGACGCCTCATCGCGCGCCCCCGTCAGCCTGCTGTGGTCGATACCGGACGACGCACGCGCTATCGCTGCCGTCCACGCGACCCTCTTCCCGACGCCTTGGGAGCCCGACGCCGTGCAGGCGCTGATCGAGCATCCGGCAGCAGTATCGTTGGTTGCCGCATTGCCGGGCCGCAAGATCGTCGGTTTCGTCATTGCCCAGATCGCCGCCGACGAAGCCGAGATCCTCAGCATCGGCGTCGCGGCCGATACCCAGCGGCAGGGCATCGGCCGCAAGCTGCTCGACGGCACTATCAGGGCAGCGACCCGCGCTGAGGCGCGGCGCCTGTATCTCGATGTCGCGGAGAGCAACTCGGCCGCGCGCGCCCTCTATGCCGCCTGCGGATTCGCAGAAGCTGGCCGCCGCAAGGCGTATTACACGCTTCCCGATGGCGCCCGAGAGGATGCGTTCCTGCTCGCCAGAGATCTCGTGAAAGTCTGACGCCGAGGCGGCGGGCAACGGCCGTGCGCGCACCAGCCAGCCACCGCCGCCGGATGACAGCCCCGCCACGCCGGCCTATCGTGGCGCCGGTTTCGATCGATGACACCCAACACCATGGAGGAACGCCCGTGATCAACGAGCTCAGGATTTATACGCTCAAGGCCGGCATGGGAGGCGAAGCGGCAAAGAATTCCGGCACCGTCGGCCGCGACATTCGCGGCGACAACTACGGCAAGCTCGAAGGCTACTGGATCACCGAAATCGGCGCGCTCAATCAGGTCGTGCACCTGTGGAGCTATGAGAGCCTCAACGATCGCGCGCGCCTGCGGGCCGAACTCGCGAAGAACAAGCGCTGGACCGAGGAATACGTCCCGCTGATCCGGCCCTACCTGCTGCGCCAGGACATCCGACTGCTGAACCCGATCATCGCGCCGACCAAGCCCGCCACGACCGGCAACGTCTATGAGCTGCGCTACTACCGCACCCGTCCCGGCGGCGCGAAGCCGTGGCTGGACGCATTCACCGGCGCGCTCGATATCCGCCAGAAGTATTCCAAGATTTCCGGGCTGTGGACGACCGAAGCCGGCCAGCCGAACGAGGTCATGCACCTGTGGGCTTATTCCGATCTCAATGCCCGCGCCAAGGCGCGTGGCGAAGCGGTCAAGGATCCCGGCTGGCAGGCATTCCTCAAGACCGGTGGCCCGCTCCTCGACGAGATGAACAACATGATCATGCTCCCGAGTGCGCACTCGCCGATGCAGTAGATTTTTTAGCCGCCGGCGCGTACGGCTTCGCCTACACGCGCGGCGGCGCTGCCTCCCCGGTTGGCGTTCTCGCCTCGCGGTCTTCGACCGCTACCAATATGGGGCGCTCGAAGAGCGCATTGGTGGATGGGACCGGCGAGGCAGTACCGCGGCCGCAGTAGCCGAAGGCGTTGCGGACCGGGGAAATTATAGAGGCAACGGCACACCCGCTTCGGCGAAGGTCGTGCGCTGGCGCTCCGCGACACGATCGAGGTCGAAGCCCTCGATCGTGTCGTTGAAGATGCGATAGTAATTCAGCCGCGCATCGAGATGCAGAAACACGCCGCCGAGGCCGATGGCTGCGCGGTCCATGAACACGAACTCGCGCGGCACGCGGACGGGCCCTTTCTCCTTCAGCGCCGTGTGCACGGTGAAGGCTTCGCGGCGGCCGTACTCACCGGGCGTCGTGCCTTCCGCGATCGAACGCACGCGATCGTCGAGCAGCGGCCCGTAGATGAACCGCGCCCATATGTTCAGCACGTCGATCAGATCTTTCGACAGCCCGACGAAGCCCCACGTCTCGTAGGCGTGGACCACGCGAGCCTCGTCGCCATCGCGCAGGCCGGAATAGAGATCGACGACGCCGCCGACGAACTTAGGCGCGAAGGTTCGCATGCAGCCGTAGTCGAGCAAGTTGACGCCGGCTGGCCTGCCACCCTCCTCGAAGATCGTGTAGTTGCCGAGGTGCGGGTCGCCGTGGATGACGCCGAAGTGGCTGAAGGGGTACCACCATGCGCGGAACATGGCCTGCGCGATCGCGTTGCGGTCCTCGATCGGCGCCGTCTTGTACTCGAGCAGTCGACGGCCTTCGAGCCACGTCATCGTCAGCAACCGCCGCGTCGAGAGATCAGCCACGATATCCGGCACGCGGATCAGTGGATCGTCGCGGAAGATGTGGCGATAGAGCGCGGTGTGACGTGCTTCGAGATCGTAGTCGAGTTCCTCGCGAAGGCGCGCCGAGATCTCCTTGAGAATCTCGCCGGTCTCGACAGCGGGATCCATGCGCGCATGTATGGCGAAGACCATCTTGAGCTGCGTGACATCGGCTTCGACCGCCGATTGCATGTCGGGATACTGGAGCTTTACCGCCAGCGCGCGGCCGTCGTGGGCGGTCGCGCGATGCACCTGCCCGAGTGACGCCGACGCCGCGGAATCCGGCTCGAACGACGCGAAACGCTGCTGCCAGTCGGGCCCTAGCTCGGCCTGCATCCGTCGGCGCACGAACGCGGGGCCCATCGGCGGCGCGGCAGACTGAAGCTGCGCGAGTTCGCGCGCGTACTCCGGCGGCAGCGCCTCTGGGATGGTCGAGAGAAGCTGCGCCGCCTTCATGATCGGGCCCTTGAGCCCGCCGAGCGCCTTGGCCAGTTCCGCCGCGTTCTTGTCGCGATCGAGGTCATATCCGAACAGGCGGCTGCCGGCGACGCGCGCCGCGACCGCGCCCACGTTCGTGCCAACGCGAAGATAGCGCGCGGCGCGGGCGCTCAGGCGGTTGGCTTCGTCGTCGTCAGCCATGCAGGCGATATCCCTCGGGCCTAGTGATCCACACCCTTATATGGCGACGCCACGGCGCACCGACAACGCGGCCGGACGAGGTGCGTCAAACCGGCGTCAGGGATTTCGGATCAATCCCACCCATCTTGCACACGATCCGCCACTCTTGTGGCGTTACCGGCTGCACAGAAAGCCGCATCGACGTCACGAGGCTCATCTTGGACAGCGAGGGCGTCTCCTTGATGGCTGCCAGTGAGACCGGTTTCGGCACATCCGCAACGGCGATCACATCGACGCATTCCCATTTGCCGGTGTCGTCGCTCGGATCAGGGTGGGCGAGCGCGATCACCTTGAGGATGCCGACGACGTCGAGGCCGATATTGGAGTGGTAAAAGAAGCCGAGATCGCCGACCTGCATCGCCTTCATGTTGTTGCGGGCGAGGAAATTGCGCACACCCGTCCACGGCTCCCCAGCAGCGCCCTTGGCCTTCAGGTTGTTCCAGGAGAACGCGTCGGGCTCGGATTTCATGAGCCAGTAGCTCGGTTCGCCAGGCCTGCGCTTGGGAAGCGGGTTCTTGGGGGCGGGCTTTTTGGCAGCTTTCTTCGCAGGCGCTTTCGGCATTGAGACAGCCTTGGTCCGATCGATCCGAGTCGTGCGCCACGAGTGTAGCCGCCGGCACACGCCTTTGTCATCGCGCCAGCCGTTGACCGGCAGCATCCGACCGCTACCATCGTCGCATCAAGGTGCCGAGGGAAATTCCATGTCCAACGACGATGACACGGCTGGACGCACCGGACCGGCCTCGGTTCGCAGCGTCCGCGTGTGGGATGGCGCAACGCGGCTGTTCCACTGGACGCTGGTGGTGCTCATCGCGCTCGCCTACGTCACGCGCAAGGTCAATCCCGACCTCACCTGGCACATGCGGATTGGCTACGCGATCCTCATCCTGATCACGTTCCGCATCCTTTGGGGCTTCGTCGGCAGTTCGACGTCACGCTTCAGTTCCTTCGCCTACGCGCCATGGACGGCGCTGCGCTATGGCATCGACTTCCTGCTGAGACGGCCGCGCCATTTCCTCGGCCACAATCCGCTCGGCGGCACCGTCGTGTTCCTGATGCTTGGCCTGATTGCAGCGCAGGGCATCCTCGGTCTCTTTTCCTATGACGACCACGATGCCATCGATGGCGGGCCGCTCGCCGGCCGGGTTGCCGAGGGTACCATGGCGTTGTTGACCAAATGGCACATCTGGCTGTTCGACATCATCGTGATCGTGCTCGCCGTCCACGTTCTAGCGGCCTTCGCCTATGCAGTGTGGAAGCGCGAGGACCTGATCGGGCCGATGGTGACGGGGCGCAAGCGGCAGGCCCACTACGAGGATCAGGCGGAAGCGCGGATCGCCTCGCCGCTGCTGGCGTTGCTGTGCCTGATCATGGCGGCAGCAATCGTTCTTGGCGGCATCACTCTGGCGGGCGGCAAGATTGCGTAGCTGCTGCCCGCAACTTGATCGACGGGCTGTGCGCTATCAAATGTCTCTCCTGCGCTTCGGGAGTTCGAGACATGACCTTGCATCTGACCGGCATCCACCATCTCACCGCGATTACGGCGACGGCTGCCGAGAACAAGCGCTTCTATACGGAGACGCTAGGCCTTCGGCTGGTCAAGAAGACGGTCAACCAGGACGATACCAGCGCCTATCATTTGTTCTACGCCGATGGCCGTGCTTCGCCGGGGACCGACGTCACGTTCTTCGACTGGCCGGCGGCGCGCGAGCGGCGCGGGACGAACGCGATCACCCGCACCGGGCTCCGGGTCGGCAGCGCGGAAAGTCTCGGCTGGTGGCGAGACCGCTTGAAGGGCGCCGGTCTCACACATGGTGACGTCGCCGAAGTCGATGGACGTGCGTCGCTGGAATTCGAGGATCCCGAAGGACAGCGCTTCCGTCTCGTCGATGATGGTGGCGTTGGCGAGGCGCACCCGTGGGCACATAGCCCCGTTCCAGTCGCACATCAGATCCGCGGGCTCGGGCCGATCACTATCAGCGTGCGCAATCTCGCGCCGACACGCGAGCTGCTGACCAAGGTCGTCAACATGCGCCAGGAGCGCACATTCGCGTCACCCGATGGCGAGGGCGACGTTCACGTCTTTGCGATGGGCGACGGCGGACCGGCGGCAGAACTGCATGTCGCGGTGCAGCCGGGATTGCCGATCGCGCGGCAAGGTGCGGGCGGCGTGCATCATGTGGCCTTCCGCACGCCCGATCTCGATGGCATGCACGCCTGGACGTCGCGGCTCGCCGAGTTCGGTGTGCAGTCAAGCGGTGAGGTCGAGCGCTACTATTTCCGCTCGCTCTATTTCCGCGAGCCCGGCGGAAACCTGTTCGAGATCGCGACGGACGGGCCCGGTTTCGCCGTCGA
>LNFM01010698.1_pt1 | contig 17662 bp, 20 predicted proteins | sample 596031 | NCBI WGS metagenome assembly LNFM01 (sample SAMN04254537, study PRJNA301005) | activated carbon metagenome | isolation source: dual media filters at the Ann Arbor, Michigan drinking water treatment plant | place: USA: Ann Arbor | reverse complement strand
GGCCGACGGATGTAGCCGTAGGCCACCACCGCCGAGGCGCCGACGAGGCCGAAGAACAACGCCGACAGGTGGATCGGATGCTCCTCGAGCAGGTACTCGATGATGCGGGCCAGGCTCACGAAGGCCGCCGCGATGCCGGCCAGCAGGGGCAGGATGAAGCCCCACTCGATGCGGCCCAGGGCGGCGCGGAAGCCGGGCAGGTCGCCGCGCAGCAGGTGACCGGCCGCCCCCGACGCGTGACCGACCGTCGCCACCAGGCGCTCGTAGATGCCGAGCACCAGCGCGACGGTGCCACCGGACACGCCGGGCACCACGTCGGCGGCCCCCATGCACACCCCGCGGGCGGCCTGCGCGATCGTTCGGCGGTTCACGGGGGCACACGATAGACGCCGGGGCTCCGGACCGTCGCCGGCCGGAGGTCAGGCGTGCGCCGTCGCCCCGCCGACCTCCTCACCGCCTCCCCCGGTGAACCGCACCGGCACCCCGCCCGGCGGGTCACCCCCCGCGGCCGCGGCGATCCAGGCCCCTCGGGCCACCACGGCGCTCGCCCGCCGTCCGGCGACGACGAGCTCGGCGGCGGCGGCGCCGGCCGGCAGCAGCCCGCCGGCCACGCCGTGGCCGTCCGGCCAGGCCAGCAGGCCGGGGCGGTCCCCCTGGAGCACCACCCATCCGGCAGCCGCCGCGCGCAGGTCCCGCACCAGCAGCACGCCGTCGTCCCCGATCACGACCCCGGAGTGCCCGTGGGTGTGGTGCACCGAGACGAGCACGCGGTTCACCGGCGGCGGCCCCCCGCCGCCCGGGCCACCGCCGCCGCGTGGGCGCGGTCCTCGAGAGCGTCGTCGAGCGGCTCCAGCGCGGGCGCCTCACCGAGGCGGTGCGCGAGCGCCCAGCCGATCAGCGTGTCGGCGATCCACGGGTTCTTCGGCAGCAGCGGCCCGTGCAGGTACGTCCCGATGACCCGGCCCCCGACGCCGCCCTCGCCGCCGTCCTCCCCGTTGTTGCCGTGGCCGTGCACCACCCGCCCCAACGGCCGGCACCCCGGCCCGAGGCGCGTGCGGCCCGCGTGGTTCTCGAAACCGACGACGCTGCGCACCTCGCCGTCGAGCTCCGCCTCGATGGCGAGGTTGCCGATCAGCCGGGTGGGGCCGGCGACGGTGTCGAGGTCGAGGATCCCGACACCCGGCATCCGGGAGCCGTCGGTGCCCGTGTAACCGTGCCCGGCGAGCTGGAACCCACCGCACACGCACAACGCCGCCGCCCCGTCGGCGACGGCGGCGCGCAGCCCCTCCGCCTTCGTCGCCACCAGGTCCTGCGCCACCACCGCCTGGTCGCGGTCCTGGCCACCACCCAGGTAGAAGAGGTCGTGGGCGCCCGGATCGACGGGGACGCCGATGCCGAGCTCCGTCACCTCGAGCGCCATCCCGCGCCACGCGAGCCGCCGGGCGAGCACGGCGATGTTGCCGCGGTCCGCGTAGATGTTCATCTCCGCGGGGTAGAGGTGCCCGAGGCGGACCGTCGCGGCGCTCACGCCGCCACCCGGCACCGGTGGATCTGCCGCTCCGACCAGTCGTCGAGCGGGGAGCCGTCGAAGTCGCCCATCACCTCGACCTGCACGAGGCCCGCACCCGCCATCAACGTCGCGAGCTCGTCGGGGGTGAAGAGGTGAACCCGGTGGTGGCGCAGCGCCTCCCGCGTCACGCCCCCCGGCGACGCCTCGCGGATGCGCAACGTGAACTCCAGGGTGTGGGTCGTTGGGTCCCAGTCGTCGTACCACGCCGAGTGGCGCAGCAGCGCACCCGACTCCGGGTCGGTGTGGACTCCGCCGTCGCGCTCGACCCCCATCGACTCGACGATCTCGGCGACGTCCGGCAGGGCCACGTCGAACACGAACTCCCCGCCGTCGTCCATGTGCCTCCGCACCCCCGCCATGCACGACACCCGGTCGGCCGGCTCGGTCAGCACCTGCAGGGTGTTCATCGCGACCATCACCAACCGGAAGCGGTGGGGGATATCGATGCGCGCCAGGTCACCGGTGACGGGGCGCACCCGCGCCGCCACGGCCTCCGGCTCGCGCGCCAGGCGGCGCCCCAGCTCGGCGAGCATCGCCGGGGAGCGGTCGAGGGCCCAGACCTCCACGCCGTCGCGGGCGAGGGGGATCGCGACCCGGCCCGCGGCGGCGCCCAGGTCGAGCACCGGGCCACCCAGGCGCGCCGCCGCCGCCCGCCAGAACGCGAGGTCCTCGGTGTAGTGCGCGTGCTCGGCGGCGAAGCGCCGGGCCTCGTCATCGCTCACGCCAGAACGCCTCGGCCGCGCCGCGCCGCACGAGCGTCTCGCGCAACCCGAGCATCGCGGTGTAGGTGGGGAGCACGTAGAGGGTCCCGCCATCCGGCACCGACGCCACGGCGCGGTCGAGCGCCCGCGCCGGGTCCGGCTCGACGGTCATCGCCGCGTCGGGCACCCCGGCGTAGCGCATGCGCAGGGCGAGGTCGTAGGCGCGGTCGCCGGTCAGGGTGAGCGACGCGGCGCGCTCCAGCAGCGGCTCGTAGTCGACGTCCCAGATCCACGACACGTCGTGGCCGTCGGCGGTGCGGTCGTTCAGGGCGATCAGCAGGTGCGGCGGCTCGGGATCCAGGAGGACGGTGCGGACCGTCTCGTTCGCCCCCGTCGGGTTCTTCGCGAGCAGCAGCACCAGCTCCCGGCCGTCGAGCACCACCCGCTCGCCGCGCCCGAACGCCGCCGTCGTGGTGGCGAGACCCCGGCGGATCGCGTCGACCGGGATGCCCATCGCCAGGGCGCCCGCCGTCGCCGCCGTCACGTTGTAGGCGTTGTGCAGACCCGGGAGCGGCAACTCGACGGCCACCTCGCCCTCCGGGGTGTCGATGGTGACCGCGATGCCCCGGGACCCCCGCAGCTCGACGCGCGTCGCCCGGACGTCCGGCACGGGCCGCGCGGCACCGCAGGCGTCGCAGCTCCAGTGCCCGAGGTGACCGATCGTGACCAGCGTGTACGTCAGCGGGGCCTCGCACACCCGGCACCGCGTCGAGTCGGCGGCGTGGGGGAGGGCGGGGAGGGCCATCCCGGGGTCGTCGATGCCGAACGTCACGACGCCGGGACGCCCCGTCCCGAGGGCGGCGATCGCCGGGTCGTCGGCGTTCAGCACCGGGACGGCGTCCGGCGGGAGGCCGGCGACCATCGTCGTCCAGATCGCCGCGAGGTGCTCGAGCTCGCCGTAGCGGTCGAGCTGGTCGCGGAACAGGTTCATCAGCAGCAGCACCCGGGGGTTCAGCTGGCGGACGACCTCCACGAGCGCGGCCTCGTCGACCTCGAACAGCCCGGCGTCGGGCGCGGGACGGCGGCCGCGGGCCTCGAGGAGTGCCGTCGCGAGGCCCGAGAGCAGGTTCGCGCCGGAGGTGTTGGCCACGAGGTCCCACCCGGCGGCGCGGGCGCAGTCGGCCAGCAGGCGCGAGGTGGTCGTCTTGCCGTTCGTCGCCGACACCACCGTCACGCCGCGCGGCAGGGCGCCGCCGAGCTCGGCGAGGGCGCCGGGCCGCATCCGCAGCAGCAGCTTGCCGGGCAGGCTCGTCCCGCCACCGCGGCCGAGGCGGCGCGAGAGCGTGCCGGCGGCGCGGGCGATGGTCAGCGAGGGCGCGGGCATCGGGGGATCGTAGCGGCGCCCCCCGGCTACCCCGCCGGGGCGCACCCTCCGTCGGGGGCGCCCACCAGCACATGGGCGAGCGGCACGCGGAACAGGCCGTGGTCGACGACGCCCGCCAGGTCGTCGACCCGCGCGGCGAGGGCCTCCCAGTCCGCCCCCGCGGGCACGCGCAGGTCGAGGATCGCGAGGCCGTCGTCGTTGAGTCCCGGGCGGCGCACGGCGCCGACGTCGGCGAGCTCGCCGAGGACCCGCGCCGCGCCGAACGGCACCACCGCCACCGGCAGGACGCCCCACGCGTCGAGCCGTGGCACCACCTTCGGCCCGTCGACCAGCACCAGGAAGAGCGCCGCGGCGTCGGCGACGATGCGCTCGCGCACCATCGCGCCGCCGGCCCCCTTGATCACCAGCCCGCCGGGGTCGACGGCGTCGGCACCGTCGAACGCCAGGTCGAGGGGGGCGTTCATGCGGCCCAGGGGGATGCCGAGCTCCCGCGCGAGCGCGGCGCTCGCCCGCGACGTCGGCACGCCGGTGCAGCGCAGGCCCCCCGCCACCCGCAGCCCGAGGGCCCGGATGCCGGCGGCGGCGGCCCGGCCGGTGCCGAGCCCGACCCGCATCCCGTCCTCGATGCGCGCGGCGGCGGCCTCACCGGCCGCGGCCCACGCGCGTTGGCGGCCGTCCTCCACGGGACGGAAGGCTATGCGACGATCCGCCCGTGCAGGAGGTCGCACCCGGGATCACGATGATCGACACCCTGCTGGCGGGACGGCCGGGCATCACCGCCGCTTACCTCGTCGACGGTCCCCGCCCCGCCCTCGTCGACCCCGGGGCCCGGACGACCGCGGCGGTGGTGCGGGCCGCGCTCGCCTCCCGCGGGATGGGTGCGGACGACCTCGCGTGGATCGTCCCGACCCACGTCCACCTCGACCACTGCGGCGCGACCGGGATCCTCGCGCACGCATTCCCTCGAGCGACGGTGGTGGTGCACGAGCGCGGCGCCCGCCACCTGGCGGAGCCGGGGCGCCTGCTGGCGGGGTCGGTCGCCGTGTACCGCCACCGCTGGTCGATCTACGGCGGCATCGACCCGACGCCCGCCGACCGCATCGTCGCGGCGCCCGACGGGCACCGCATCGACCTCGGCGGCGGCCGGACGCTGCGCCTGCTCCACACGCCGGGTCACGCCCGCCACCACGCGTCCCTGCTCGACGAGGCGAGCGGTTGGCGGGCGCCGGCCTGCACCCGGCGCTGCCGCCACCCGACGTGGACCCGGCGGCGGGCGACGCGAGCCTGGCCCGGCTCGCGGAGCTCCACCCGACAGCTCTGCTGCTCGCCCACATCGGCCCGTCGCCGGACGCCCAGGCGGACATCGACCTGGCACGACGCCAATTGGCGCTCTCCGCGGAGCTGGCGCGGGCCTCGTCCGGACGGGACGACCTGGTGGCGCGGCTCGCCGAGGCCCTGCCGCCCGCGCGGGTGGTGGGGGATCCCGGCGCCGTCGCGCTCTGGGAGATGCTGGGGTGGCTCGACGACATGGCCGACGGCCTGTCCGCATGGGTGGCGCGCGAGGACGGCGGCGCTCGACAATAATTCCGGATCGCGTTATTGTCGTGACGACATGAAAAACGTCCGGGTCGAGCTGGTGGTGGTGAGCGTGCGCGAGGGGATGACCCACGCGTTGCTCGTCCGGCTGCCCGGGAGCGTCTGGGCGCTGCCGGGCGCCGCCGTGCCGCCGGGGGCCACGCTCGAGGCGGCCGCCCACCGGGCGCTCGCCGAGCAGACGGGGGTCCGGGGCGTCGCCCTCGAGCAGCTCTACACCTTCGACCGCGAGGCGGGGGAGGGGGTCAGCGTGGCCCACCTCGCCCTCGTCGACGCCGACCGCCACCCCCTCGCCCCCGGGCCGGGCGTCGTCGAGGTCCGGTGGTTCCCGACGGACGACGGGCCCGCCCTCGGGGCGGAGGCCGCCGAGGTCCTCGGGTACGGCGTCGCGCGCCTGCGGGCGAAGGCGGCGTACGCGCCGATCGCCCTCCAGCTCCTCCCGGAGACGTTCACCCTCGGCGAGCTGCAGACGGCCTACGAGGCCGTCCTCGGCCATGAGCTCGACACCCGCAACTTCCGCCGCGACGTCCTCGCGGCAGGCGTCGTCGAGGCCGTCGGGCGTTCCCGCGCCGACGGCCCCGGGCGGCCCGCCGGCCTCTACCGGTCGGCCGCCGGCGACTTCCAGGTCCTCGCCCGCGAACGCCGCATCGCGCGCGCCATCGCGGGCCCCATCGGCACACCAGGAGGGACAACGTGAACCCCGCCGTCGTCATCGTCGACATGCTCGACGACTTCGTGACCGGCGCGCTGGCGAACCCCCGCTCGGCGCGCATCATCCCGTCCATCGCCACGCTGGCGGCCCACGCGCGCGAGCGCGGGTGGCCGGTCGTCTACGCCAACGACGCCCACCTCCCCGGCGACTTCGAGGAGCGCGTCTGGGGGCCGCACGCCCTCGCCGGTAGCCCCGGCGCCCGGGTGATCGGCGAGCTCGCCCCGCAGGACGGCGACGTCGAGCTCCCCAAGCGCTTCTACTCGGCCTTCCACGAGACCGGCCTCGACGCGCTGCTGCGCCAGAACGGCGTCGACACGATCATCCTGTGCGGCCAGCACACGCACATCTGCGTGCGCCACACGTCGGCGGACGCGCTGTACCGCGGCTACCGGATCATCGTGCCGCCCGACGCGGTCGACTCGTTCACGCAGGAGGACCACGACTCCGGCCTCGCCTACCTCCAGGCGATCTACGCCGCCGAGCTGACGCCGGTCGCCGAGCTGGTCGCCGCCGTCCCCGCGGGCTGACGCCGGGGACGATCCGCCCGCCGCACGGGGTCCGGAGGGCACGGATGCCCGCCGCACCCCGTGGTAGCCTTCGACCGCTCGCAGAGACGTGGGAAAGGACCGACGTTGGCGCACAAGTCGAAGTACGAGGACCTCCCGGCCACCTGGCCATTCCGCGCCGCGGGGACCGTCCTGATCGTCGCTCTCGCCTGGTTCTGCTTCGGCTTCGCCGTCCACGACCTGGGCAAGGACCTCGCGAACCACATGCCGGTCTTCTGGCTGCTGATGCTCACGACGATCGTGCTGGTCGTCGGCGGGGCGCTCTACAACCTCGGCCAGGCCCGCTCCCGGAAGCGCACCACGGGGTGACGCGGCCGTCCGCCCGCGCGGACGGTGAGCCCACCAGCTACCGCGAGGTCGCCCGGGGCGGCCTCGAACGCGTCCGCGCGCTGGTGGAGCAGGACGACTGGACCGGCGCCGCCGACGAGGCGCGCCGGCTGAAGGGGATCTTCGCGGGGGCGTCCGGCCTCTTCGGCCCGATCCCGTCACAGGTGTTCGACGGCGTCCTCGCCGCGTGCATGTCGCGCGACCGCGACGAACTCGACGACTTCACCGACCTGGTGGGGGAGATGTTCCCGTGAGCACCGAGGGGCCGCCCAACCGCCGTGGACGCCTCCTGGTCGCCGCCCCCGCTCTCGTCGACCCGAACTTCGCCCGGGCGGTGGTGCTGATGCTCGAGCACTCGGCCGACGGCGCCCTGGGCCTCGTGCTGAACCGCCCGACGCCGCTCGTGTCGCGGGAGGCCCTGCCCGCCCACCTCGCCGAGCTGATGCCGGGGGAGGAGCGGGTGTTCGAGGGCGGTCCCGTCCAGCCGGAGGCCGTCATCCTCCTCGCCGACTTCGCCGACCCCGGCGAGGCCGCGAACCTCGCGTTCGGGTCGGTGGGGATCGTCGACCCGGAGGCCGCCGCCGGCGGGCCCGGCGGCATCCGCGCGATCCGCGCCTTCGGCGGCTACGCCGGGTGGGCCGGGGGCCAGCTGGAGCGGGAGGTCGAGGAGGAGGCGTGGATCGACGCCGCCGCCGAGGCCGAGGACGTCTTCACCGACGACCACGACGGCCTCTGGGCGCGCGTCATGGAGCGCAAGGGCGGCTCGTGGCGCCTCATCGCCCGGATGCCGCGCGACCCCCGCATGAACTGAGCGGTCGCGGCCCCGCGGGTTGGGGCCGTCGACGGCCGACGCCGGCCGCGGGGAGCCCCGCGACCGGCGTCGGGTGATGCACGCGCCACCCCGCCGTGGCGGGGATGAGGGTCAGCCCAGGCGGCCCGAGTCGGGCAGCGAGCCGAGCTTCTGCAGCGACTGGCTCTCGACCTGGCGGATCCGCTCGCGGGTGACGTTGAACATGCGGCCGAGCTCGTCGAGCGTGCGGGGCTTCTCGCCGCGCAGGCCGTAGCGGAGCTCGAGGACGCGACGCTCGCGGTAGCTGAGCTGGTCGAGGAGGTCGCGGAGGGCCTGCTCGCGCAGGCTGGTCTCGGCGGACACCTCGGGGGCGACGGAGTTCTCGTCGGCCAGGAAGCGGCCGAGCTCGGACTCCTCCTCCTCACCCACCGGCTTCTCGAGGGACACGGTCGGCTGGGCGGACCGCAGGATCTCCTCGACCTCGTCCGGCGGGAGGCCGGCGGCGTCGCCGATCTCCTCGACGGTGGGCTCGCGACCGAGCTGCCCGATCAGGACGCGCTCGGCGCGGCTGATCTGGTTGAGCTTCTCGACGACGTGGACGGGGATGCGGATGGTGCGGCCCTTGTCGGCCAGCGCGCGCGTGACGGCCTGGCGGATCCACCACGTCGCGTAGGTCGAGAACTTGAAGCCGCGGCGCCAGTCGAACTTCTCGACGGCGCGCACCAGGCCGAGGGTGCCCTCCTGGATCAGGTCCAGGAACGGCAGGCCGCGACCGCGGTAGCCCTTGGCGATGGACACCACGAGACGCAGGTTGGCCTCGACCATCTGCTGCTTGGCGGCCTGGTCACCCAGCTCGATGCGCTTCGCGAGGCGGACCTCGTCGGCGGCGGTGAGCAGCGGGACGCGCCCGATGTCCTTGAGGAAGAGCTGCAGGGCGTCGGTGGTCTGCTCGACGGTCGTGGTGGTCTTGCGCGGACGCTCGACCTCCTCCGCCATCTGCGCGGCGCGGGCGCCGGCCTCCGACTGCTCCAGCAGATCGACCCCGGCCTCCTCGAGGTGCTGGTAGATCGCCTCGACGGCGTCGGCGTCGAGTCCGAGGCCGTCGATGACCTCCGCGACCTCCTCCATGCCGAGGAAGCCCATCTCCTGCCCGCGCTGGATCAGCTCGCGCAGCTCGCCATCCCGCGTCAGCCCGCTAACCGCCTGGGTCGTCATCCGTCTCCGTTCGCGCGTGGTCCGTACGTGTCCGGCCGTACCGCTCCGACTTGCGACCGGCCGCACGAGGGCGCTCCGGGGTCGCGGAAGGACACGGGGCCGAGTCGGGTGTCGAGTGCCGCGGTGCCCCGTCGGCGGGACGGCGCGCCGGGGGCGCCCCATCCGGATCCTCGACCGTCATCGGCCAGCCCGAGACTATGTTCGGACCCGCCCGCCCCGTCAAGGGGCAGATGCCCCGTGCGACCCGGCCGCACGCCTACCGGTACCCGCAGACGGGCCACGGGGCGGGGCCGCTCCGCGCGTAGAGGAGCGCGGCGAGCCGGTCCTGCTCGGCCTCGGGGGCGGCGGCGGGGTCGCCGGTGCCGCCGAGGCCCTCCCAGGTGCTGACGGCGAACTGGTACTTGCCGCGGTACAGCCCGCTCGACGACACGGCGGTCGGGTTGCCCCCGGACTCGCACTGGGCGATCCGCTGCAGGTGCTCCGAGACGCCGCCGGAGGGGGCGGCCGCGGCCGGCGCGGGGGCGGGGGCGGACGCGGGGGCGGCGGGCGTCGCGGGGGTGGTGGGGGTGGCCGGCTCGGCGCCCGCGCGGCGCAGCAGGTCGCGCTCGGCGCTCTCCTCCGCCGCCGCGGAGGCGGCCGCCGCCCGCTCCCGGGCGGCGGCGACGGCCTCGCGTCGCTCCTCCTGGCGGATCAGGGCGTCGAGGGCCGTCCGGGCCTCGTCGAGGGCCGCCCGGCGGTCCGCGATCAGGCCCTCCAGGTCGGCGAGGCGGTCGGCCTTCTCGCGGACGTTCGCCTCGACCCCCGCCCGGGAGCTCTCGAGCTCGGCCCGCAGGCCGCTCAGCTGCGCGCGGGTGCCCTCGAGCTGCGCGACGATGCGCCGGTCGTTGACGCCGATCTGCTCCAGGGCCTGCTGCGCGTCGAGGGCGTCCGAGAGGTCTCCGGAGCTCAGCACGATCTCCATCAGGGACGGGTCCTCGGTGCGGTACAGGGCGACCACGCGGTCGGAGAGGCGCTGCACCGACACGGCGTGGGCCCGCCGGGCCTCCGCCAGCGACGCGTTCGTCGCCGCGATCCGGGCCCGCAGCTCGTCGGCGCGCCGCACGGCGGCGGCGTGGGCGTCGGCCGCGGTCCGCGCGCTCTCGTCGATGCGCTGCACCTCCGCCTCGAGCGTCCGGATCTGGTCGCGGCGGGAGTCGAGCACCTGCGTCGCCGGCGCGGCCGTCCCGCCGATCGCGGCGAGGGCACCCACGAGCACGGCGACGCCGAGGACCGTGAGGACCATGCGGAGAACCGGTCGTGACCCCGTGTTCGGGCCGTGGAGAGTGGGGCGATCCATGGTGAGGGGTCGCGCGGCAGGCGGCGGGGGCGTGGGTCCCGGCCCGCGAGCCGGGGGACCGTACCATGGTCCCGGCGGGGGGAGGAAGCCCCCTCATGCCCGGCGCGACCGCCGCCGATGGTCCCTGTACCGGGTGCCCGTCCCTCGTCCCCAGCCGACCCCGCCTCGGCCGACCGCCCTCGTGGTGTCGGACAGCGCCCTCGAGCGCCTGCGGCTCCAGCGACGGCTGCGGAGGGCCGGGACCGAGCCCCGCGCGGTCGATCCGTGGGCGGCGGAGGCGCAGCTCACGCGGGACGTCTGGGACGTGGTCGTGTGGGCGTCGGTCCGCCACGAGCGCCTCGCGCGGTCCCTCATCGGCCTGCCCGGCTGTGCCGCGGCCCTGCTGCTGGTGCCGGGCGGCGCGTCGGCCGCGACGGTCGCCGCCGCCCTCGACGCGGGCTACGCCGACGCCGTGCGGGCCGGCACCGGCCCGGCGGAGGTGGTGGCGCGGGCCGTGGTGCTCGCCCGCCGGGCGCGGGAGCACCGTGCGCTGGCGGGCGCGGCGGGGGCCTTCCGCGACCTGGCCGAGGGCAGCCGCGACCTGCTGATGCGCGTCGACGCGGCCGGAGTCGTGGTCTTCGCGTCGGCGGCGTCGCGTGAGTCGCTGCGCCGCGAACCCCGCGACCTGGAGGGCCGGCGCCTCACCGACCTCTGCCACCCGGAGGAGCGCGCCCGGGTCGAGCGGGCGTTGGAGGGCGACGGCGCCCCCGCCCCGTTCCCGCACCGCCTGAAGGCCCGCACCGGGGAGTGGGTGTGGATGGAGACCACGGTCCGGGCGGTGCGCGACGCGACCGGCCGCCTGCGCGAGACGCACACCGACTCGCGCGACGTCACCGACCGGATGCGCGACGACGCCGAGCGGGAGGCCCTCGCGCGTGTCACCGCGGTGGTGGCGGCCGCCGCCGACGTGGAGCGCGTCGCCGCGATGGTGGCCCGCGAGGCCGTCGCCCTGTCGGGGGCCCCGGCGGCCGAGGTCGTGCGGTTCCACGGCGACGAGGGCCTCGTCGTCGGCGCCGCCGGCGCGCCCGCCCGCGCCGGCGACCGCGTCCCCCTCGACGTCACGGTCCCCGACGCCCTTGCCGTGCCCGTCGCGGTCGAGGGGCGCCCGTGGGGCCTCGTGCGCGCCCGGGGCGCGCCGGAGCCCCGCCCCCGCGACGAGGAGCGCCTCCGCGCCCTCGCCGACCTCGTCGCCCTGGCCGTGGCGAACGCCAACAGCCGCCGCCGCCTGGTCGCCCTCGCCACGACCGACCCCCTCACGGGCCTCGCGAACCACCGCACGTTCCACGACCGCCTCGGCGTCGAGACCTCCCGGTCCGCGCGGACCGGCGCCCCGCTCGGCCTCGTGCTGATCGACCTCGACCACTTCAAGCGGGTGAACGACACACACGGCCACCAGGCCGGCGACGACGTGCTGCGGGAGGTGGCGCGTCGCCTGCGCGGGCGCTCGCGGCGCGAGGACGTGGTCGCCCGCGTCGGCGGCGAGGAGCTCGCGTGGCTCCTGCCGGGGGCGGGGGTGGACGACGCCGTCGAGGCGGCGGAGCGCCTGCGCGCCGACATCCGCGGCGAGGACTTCCCCGGCGTCGGCCGGGTGACGGCCTCGATGGGGGTCGCCGGGCACGCCGGCGACGGGCCCGCGGGCCTGCTGCGCCGGGCCGACCTGGCGCTCTACCGGGCCAAGGAGGGCGGGCGGGACGCCTGCGTTGCCTGGGAGGGGGCGGCGGACGTCACGGCAGCTCCGTCCGCGTGAGGCGCCGCGCCGCGAGCCACGTCGCCGCCGCGGTGACGATCGCCAGGATCACCACCGCTGCGGTCGCCGACGCGTCGGGGGCGTTGACGTCGACGACGCCCTCCACGGCGATCGCGCGGCCGTAGGCGGCGATCGAGAGGCGGTCCGCCGAGGCGGCGAACGTCGCGATCGACCCCTCCCACAAGAGGATGTAGAGCACACCGAGCACCACCGGCCGCCGGCTGACCATCGCCAGCAGCACCGCGGCGGCGCAGTACCCGAGCGCGGCGAGCGCCACCCCGACCAGCGGCCAGATCAGCATGGCCGCCGTCGTGCGGTCGCCCAGGGAGATCACGCCGGAGATCAGCACCGACGGCGCGAGCAGGGTCATCGACGCGGTCCACGCGGCGAGGACCTTCGTCCCGATCAGCCCGTGGCGCGGGAGCGGGGTCGAGGCGAGGTAGAGGATGGTGCCGTCCTCGCGCTCGTCCCCGATCGCCCCGGCGGCGATGACCACCGCGATGAACGCGGTGACCGTGGGGATGACGAGGCGCTGCGCGAGCCGCGCCCAGAAGATGCGCGGGTCGATGTCGCCCGCCGCGGCGAAGACGACGGCCGCGAAGATCGGGACGATGGCGAGCCCGGCGAGCGCCAGCACCCGGCGCCCGTCGAGCAGCGAGCGGAGGGTGAGCCGGTAGACCGGTCCGCTGAACCCGAGCGCGGTCACCGGCCGACCCCGCGTGCGCGTTCGTGGAGGTACGTGTAGACGCTCTCGAGGTCGTCGCCGATCGGCTCGACGCGGCGCAGCCGGGCGCCGACGTCGCGCGCCAGGCCGGGGAGCGCCCGGCTGAAGCCGTCGACGTCGGACGACTCGACCATCATCGCGCCGTCGTCGAACCGCACCGACTCGACGAGCCCCACGCCCACCAGTTCGCGGGCGAGCTCACGGGCGCCGGAGTCGGCCTCGATGCGGATCGCCCGCGGCCGGTCCGCGATCAGCTCGCGGATCCCGGCGGTCGCGCCGCTCGCGACGAGGTGGCCGTTGACGAGCACCAGCACGCGGGGCGCCATGCGCTCCACCTCGTGCAGGACGTGCGACGACACCAGCACGGTGCGTCCCTCGGCCCCGAGCCGCTCGATCAGGGCGACGACGCCGCGGCGCTGGGCGGGGTCGAGGCCGTTCAGGGGCTCGTCGAGCAGGAGCAGCTCCGGCTCGTGCGCGAGGGCCTGCGCGAGCTTGACCCGTTGGCGCATGCCGTGCGAGAAGCCCTTGAGCTTGCGGTCGGCGGCGTCGCCGAGGCCGACCTCGTCGAGGGCGCGGATCGCCGCCGCGTCGGGATCGGCGACGCCGCGCAGGCGGGCGCAGAGGGCGACCATCTCGCGGGCGGTCAGGAACGGCCACAGCGCGTCGCGGTCGTGGGAGACGCCGATCCGGCGGTACGCCTCCGGGCTCTTCGCGAGGTCGGTCCCGAGCACGCGCACGGTGCCGCTGCTGGGTTGGCTGAACCCGGCGCAGAGCTTCAGCGCCGTCGACTTCCCCGCCCCGTTGTGGCCGAGCAGCCCCGTGACGCCGGGGCCCAGCGAGAACGAGACGTCGGCGAGGGCGACGGTGTCGCCGTACCAGCGCGAGACGCCGGTGAAGACGAGGCGGTCCGGTGCGCTCATCCGTCGGTCCCCGCGCGGTAGCGGCGCAGCAGGACGAGCACGGCGGCGCCGACGACGATCGCGTACACCAGCGCCCACTGCCAGAGGTCGTTGGGGATGTCGTCGCGGGCGTCGGGGAAGATCTCGCCGGCGAAGGAGATCGGGAGCACCGACAGGTTCATCAGCTCCACCGCCTGGGAGTCGGGGAAGACCTCCGACAGCAGGCCGCCGACGACCGTCGGGGCGATGAGCAGCAGCAGGTAGCCGCCGACGGCGAACGCCCGGCGGCCTGTCAGCGACGACACGGCGAGCCCGATCAGCCCGTAGTAGAAGGCGTTGATCAGCCCGGCGGCGAGGATGCGCGGCAGCTCGGCCCAGTTGTCCCAGAACCACGCGAGCGGGAACTCCTCGAACACCATGATCCCGGCGAACAGCACGAGGAGCGGCACGAGCGTGACGAGCAGCAGCGGCACGACCGCCGCGAGGACGCGTCCCGCCAGGTACTCGCGGCGCGAGACGGCCGTGGAGAAGTAGAGGGACAGGGTGCCGTCCCGCCGGTCGGGGCACAGCAGCTCCGGCGTGGTGATCGCCGCGAACAGCAGGATCACGATGCCGATGATCGCCTGGTACCCCGAGAACGGGAGGGCGTCGGAGAGGTCGATGCCGCTCTGCTCGGCGAACAGGGCGCGGACGCCCAGCACGATCACCGCCGGCGCGATGGCGAGCAGGACGAGCGTGATCGGGATGGCCTTGGCCTTCCAGCCGCGGCGCGCCCCCAGCGACCGCAGCGCGCCCCAGCGGCCGAGCGACATCACCGCGGCGCCGCGGCCGCGGCGCTCGCCGTCGTACCGCTGGTAGCGGACGTCGCGGATCTCCGCGTCGCGGGAGGCGGGGGTCATTCGATGGCGTCCACGAGGGCGTCCTCCAGGGTGCGGCCCGCGGGCCGCAGCTCACGCAGGCCGACGCCGGCGTCGGCGGCCGCGTCGCGCACGCCGTCGAGCAGCCCGGCCTCCGAGCCGCCACCGTGGACGGTGACCCCGTCCCCGCGCGGCTCGGCGCGCAGCCCGCGCGCCGCGAGGGCGGCCGTGAACGCGGCGCCGTCACCCGCCACCCGGGCGAACACCCCCTCGTCGATCATTCCGCGCATGTCGCCGATCAGCCCCTCGGTGACGAGGCGCCCCTCGCGCAGGACGACGACGGCGTCGCAGGTGCGGGTGACGTCCTCCAGGACGTGGGACGACAGCAACACGGCGATGTCGAGCTCGCTCGACAGGCGTCGCACCAGCGAGAGCATCTCGTCGCGCCCGGAGGGGTCGAGGCCGTTGGTGGGCTCGTCGAGGATCACCAGCTCCGGCGAGTGCACGAGCGCCTGGGCGAGCTTGGTGCGCTGCTTCATGCCCGTCGAGAACGTGCGGATGAGCCGGGAGCGCTCCTCCTCGAGCCCCACCTGGAACAGGACCTCCGAGGCGCGGAGCACCGCGTCGCGCCGCGGCAGGCCCCGCAGCTCGGCCATGTGGACGACGATGTCGCGGGCGGTCATGTCGAGCGGCAGGCAGTCGAGCTCGGGCATGTAGCCCAGCCGCCGGCGGATCTCGCCGGCGTTCTGCGCCGCGTCGATGCCGAGCACCTCGATGCGGCCCGCGTCGGGGTGGACCAACCCGAGGACGCTCTTCATCAGGGTCGACTTGCCGGCGCCGTTCGCGCCGAGGAGGCCGGTGGCGCGGGCGCTGATGCCGACGGTGACCCCGTCGAGGGCCTGCACCGACCCGTAGGCCTTCGCGAGTCCCTCCGTGGCGATCAGGCGCGCGCCCGGCGGGGCGGCGGCCGTGGTGGGGGAGGGGACGCTCACGTGCCGCCCATACTAGGCATGCCCCGGGATTCCGGACCGGAGCACCGGCGTGCGCCGGTCACGGTCGCCGGCCCCGCCGCCGCGCCAGGGCGCCGCGCACGAGCAGGGCGGCGATCACGACCCCCACCGCGCCGCGGGCCCACCGGGCGACCTCCGCCGACCCGTCCGGAGCGGTGGGCAGGTCGGGCGCGGCGGGGAGGGGCAGGACCTCCCGAAGGGGCGTGGCGACCACCCCGAGCAGGACGAGGGCGAGCAGCGTGAGGCCGATGCCCCGCTGCACGCGGCGGAGCCGTGCGACGCGGTCGTCGTCGTGGCGGTCCATGGCCCGGATGGTCCCCCGGCGGCCGGCGGCCGCGCATCGGCCGCGGGGATGGACCGCGACTGCGACCTCAGGATGAGCCGGGGCGCACGATCCCGGCCTCGTAGGCCAGCACGACGGCCTGGACGCGATCACGCAGCCCGAGCTTGCGCAGCACCGCCGAGACGTGGGTCTTGACGGTCGCCTCGGTGAGGTGGAGGCGGGCGGCGATCTCGGCGTTGGAGAGGGCGAGGGCGACGAGGCGCAACACCTCGCCCTCGCGCGCGGTCAGGGCATCCAGGCCGTCCGCGACGCCGGCCGCGGGGGGCGAGGTCGCGGCGAATCGGTCGAGCAGCCGGCGGGTCACGCTCGGCGCGAGGAGCGCGTCGCCGGCGGCGACCACCCGGACGGCCTCGACGAGCCCCGCCGGCGGGACGTCCTTCAGCATGAAGCCGCTGGCGCCCGCCCGGAGGGCCGCGAACACGTACTCGTCGATGTCGTAGGTGGTGACCATCACGACCCGGGCGGGGCTGCCGCCCGCGACGATCCGGCGGGTCGCCTCGATGCCCCCGCCGCCCGGCATGCGGACGTCCATCAGCACGACGTCGGGGGCGAGCCGCTCCACCGCCTCCACGGCCGCCGTGCCGTCGCCCGCCTCCCCGACGACCTCCAGGTCGTCGCGGGAGTCCAGGATCATGCGGAACCCGCCGCGCACGAGGGCCTGGTCGTCGGCGATGACGATGCGGACGCTCAGGGTGGCGTCCCCAGCGGGAGGCGGGCGTGCACCCGGTAGCCGCCGCCGGCTTCGGGACCGGCCTCGATGCTGCCGTGCAGGAGGGCGGCGCGTTCGCGCATACCGACCAGGCCGTGTCCCCGGCCGGTGTCCGCCGGTGTCGCCCGCCCGTCGTCGCGGACGTCGACCTCGACGGCTCCCGGGCGGTAGGTGACGGTCACGTCGGCGCGGGTCGCGTCGGCGTGGCGCAGCGTGTTGGTGAGGGCCTCCTGCACGATCCGGTAGGCCGTGAGGTCGACGCCGGCGGGCAGCGGGGTCTCGGTGCCCTCGCGGTGGACCGCGACGACGAGGCCCCCGGTGCGGAGGGGCTCCGCCAGGTCGTCGAGGCGGGCGAGCCCCGGCGCGGGGGCGCCGTCCGTGTCACCGGCCGCGGGACGGACGGCGCCGAGCAGGCGGCGCAGCTCGGCGAGGGCGTCGCGTCCGCTGCGCTCGATCGCGCCGAGCGCCGCGCGGGCCTGGTCGGGCCGCCGGTCGAAGACGTCGCCGGCCGCGGCGGCCTGCACCACGATCACCGAGACGCTGTGGGCGATGACGTCGTGGAGCTCGCGGGCGATGCGGGCCTGCTCCTCGCCGACCGCCCGGCGCGTCGCCTCCGCGATCGCGATGCGGCGGGTGCGGGCGGCCTCGCCGAGCGCCCACGCCCCGACGCCGAGGCCGATCGTGAAGGCCGTGTCCCCGGGCGGGGCGGTGAGCGCGTTGACCACGGAGACGCCCTGGAGCGCCACCAGCCCGATCAGGGATGTCCGCGGCGGCCGGACCGCGGCGAGCGAGGCGACCGAGATCAACCCCGCGAACGGGACGATGACCATCGGCGCCAGCATGTGGAACCCGAGGGACGCCGACAGCACCACGGCGGCCGAGGGGACCGGCCGGGTGCGGCGCCAGTGCAGCGCCGCCCCCTGCACGGCCGCGAGGGCGACGGCGGCGTTCACGCGCGCCGGCGTGGTGTGCTCCAGCTCGTCGAGCGCCACCGCCGCGAGCAGCAGGCCGACGACCCACGGGAGGGCGAGGCCGCCGAGACGGGTGAGCCGTGCGCGCAGGGTCACGCGGTGATCGTCCCCGATCGCGGCGCGGGGCGCATCGGTCGCGAGTATGAGAGAGCCGGTCGCGGACCGGCGG
>LNFM01019478.1_pt1 | contig 17664 bp, 16 predicted proteins | sample 596031 | NCBI WGS metagenome assembly LNFM01 (sample SAMN04254537, study PRJNA301005) | activated carbon metagenome | isolation source: dual media filters at the Ann Arbor, Michigan drinking water treatment plant | place: USA: Ann Arbor | reverse complement strand
TCTGCACATAGTCCCAGTATTCCGGCAGCGTCTCGCCCTTGATGGCGAAGACCGGCGTGCCGGCGGCGGCGATGGCGGCCGCGGCGTGGTCCTGCGTCGAGAAGATGTTGCAGGAGGACCAGCGGACATCGGCACCGAGGTGCTTCAGCGTCTCGATCAGCACCGCGGTCTGGATGGTCATGTGCAGGCAGCCGGCGACGCGGGCGCCCTTCAGCGGCTGGGAGGGACCATACTCGGCGCGGACGGCCATCAGGCCGGGCATCTCGTCCTCGGCCATGTTGATTTCCTTGCGGCCCCAGGCCGCGAGGGAAAGGTCCTTGACGATGAAGTCCTGGGTCTGGCCGGCGGCGTCGGGCATGGAAAATCCTTTAGGTGGCGTCTGACTTGGCGAGCGGCGCGTAGCATGCGCGGCGCCGCGGGCCAAGCTTTTCCCGCCACTCATAAGGATATCTTTATATATTGGCCATACATGCCCGCGATACGGGCAGCCTCATTTCAGCGGAAAGCCCAGCGCCGTCAGCGCATCGCGCATCCGGTGCCGCCCCGAAAGCCCGGCGGCGGAGCCCACGCGGGACATCATGCGCTGGGTCCAGTCCTGCGCGCCCATGCCCTGCGCGACCGAAAAATCGCCCAGCGCCTGGTCATAGCCGGTGATCGCGGTGTCCTCCCCGGTCGTGCCGTATTGCTCCCGGTGCAGCACCAGGGATTGCGGCAGGCGGGGCTTCACCGCGCCCTGCACCGCCGGGTGGCCCACCGCCATGCCGAAGCAGGCAAAGGCGCCGGGTGGCAGGTTCAGCTCGGCCGAGACCTTCTCCGGGCTCTGCCGCAACTGGCCGATATAGACGGTGCCGAGGCCGAGCGATTCCGCCGCCACCAGCGCGTTCTGCGCGGCGAGCGCGGCATCGACCAGCGCCACCATGAAGGATTCCAGGTAGTCCAGCCCCTCCATCTTCTTCTGATGCGCCTCGCCCAGCCGCGTCAGGCGCGAATTGTCGGCGATCCAGCACAGGAACAGCGGCGCCTGGCGGATGAAGCCCTGCTTGCCGCACAGGTCGGCCAGCCGGTCGCGCCGCGCCTCATCCTCCACCGCCACCACCGACCAGGCCTGAAGGTTGGAGGAGGTGGGGGCGGATTGCGCCGCGGCCACCAGTGTCTCCAGCGTGCCCGGCGCCAGCTTCTCCGCCGTGAAGCTGCGGATGGAGCGGTGGTTCAGCATCGTCTCCAGCACCGGGTTGGTCGCCTCCAGCGCGGTATCCGGCCCGGCGCCGGCGCCGTAGCGGGCGCGCACGGTCTCGATCGGGGACTGGTCCATGGTGCAACTCCTGAATTGTTGACAGTCGCGTAACGTGGAACGGCCGGCGAGGTCCAGTGCCAGCCCGGGGGGTCACGCAGGGCAGCCCCCCTGAGCAATCGGTTGAAGCGGCCCCTCGCCGGGTCCATACCCCGGCGCGAAAAGCTGCCAGGTCCTGCCACATCATGTCCGACACCACCCCCATCCGCCGCGCCCTGCTCTCCGTCTCCGACAAGACGGGCATCGTCGAATTCGCCCGCCAGCTGGTCGCCCACGGCGCCGAGATCCTGTCCACCGGCGGCACCGCCCAGGCGCTGCGGATCGCCGGCATCCCGGTGAAGGATGTGGCTGAGCATTCGGGCTTCCCCGAGATCCTGGATGGCCGCGTGAAGACGCTGGTGCCGCAGGTGCATGGCGGCCTGCTCGGCCGGCGCGACCTCGCGGAGCACCTGGCGCAGATGGACCAGCACGGCATCGCGCCGATCGACCTGGTGGCGGTGAACCTCTACCCCTTCGAGGCAACCGTCGCGAAGGGCGCCAGCTTCGAGGACTGCATCGAGAATATCGACATCGGCGGCCCCGCGATGATCCGCTCCGCCGCCAAGAATTTCGCCTCCGTCGTCGTGGTGACGGAGCCGGAGCAACTGGCGGAGGTCCAGGCCGAACTGGCGCAGGGCGGCACAACCCTGGCGCTGCGCCGCCGCCTGGCGCAGGCCGCCTTCGCCCGCACCGCCGCCTATGACAGCGCCATCGGCACCTGGTTCGCGGGCCGGAATGGCGAAGAATTCCCCCAGCGCCTGTCCACCGCCGGGCTGCTGCGCCAGACGCTGCGCTATGGCGAGAACCCGCACCAGCGCGCCGGCTTCTACACCGATGGCAGCCAGCGCCCGGGCCTCGCCACCGCCGCGCAGGTGCAGGGCAAGGAGCTGTCCTACAACAACCTGAACGACACCGACGCCGCCTTCGAATGCGTCGCGGAGTTCGACCAGCCGGCGATCGTCATCGTCAAGCACGCCAACCCCTGCGGCGTGGCGGAAGCCGGCAGCTTGGCCGCCGCCTGGGACGCCGCGCTGCGCTGCGACCCGGTCTCCGCCTTCGGCGGCATCGTCGCCGCCAACCGCGTGCTGGATGCCGAAGCCGCCGAACGCATCACGGCCATCTTCACCGAGGTGGTGGTCGCCCCCGATGCGGACGCCGCCGCCCGCGCCATCTTCGCCCGCAAGAAGAATTTGCGGTTGTTGCTGACGGGCTCTCTGCCCGACCCGGCGGCGCCGGGCACAACCTTCAAATCGGTGGCGGGCGGTTTCCTGGCGCAGTCGCGCGATGCCGGACGGGTGACGCTGGAGCAGTTGAAGGTCGTCACCCGCCGGCAGCCGACGCATCAGGAATTGCAGGACCTGATCTTCGCCTTCCGGGTCTGCAAGCACGTGAAATCCAACGCCATCGTCTATGCCAAGAACCTCGCCACGGTCGGCATCGGCGCCGGGCAGATGAACCGCGTCGAATCCTCCCGCATCGCCGCCTGGAAGTCGGAGGCCGCGGCCAAGGCGGCGGGGCTGGACCGGCCGCTGGCGGAGGGCTCCGTCGTCGCCTCCGACGCCTTCTTCCCCTTCGCGGATGGGCTGGAGACGGCGGCCGCCGCCGGCGCCAGCGCGGTGATCCAGCCGGGCGGGTCGATGCGGGATGCGGAGGTGATCGCGGCGGCGGACAAGGCGGGCCTCGCCATGGTCTTCACCGGCATGCGGCATTTTCGCCACTAGAACGACGAATATCGGCAAGGTTGCCTGGCCGTTCGCTTTAATCCGGTGGAGGGGTGGGCCAGATGGCCGCCGTGCCCGACCTCCTCACCCTGCTCCCGCCCCCCGTGATGTTCTTCGCCCTCGGCTTTGCCGCGGGGCTGCTGCGCGCCGATCTTTCGGTGCCGGAGGCGCTGGCCCGCGCCCTGTCGATCTACCTGATGGTCGCCATCGGCCTGAAGGGTGGCGCGGCGCTGGCCACCCCGGGGGCCGCGGAGGGGTTGTGGCCGGCGCTGGCGCTGGGCATCGGCCTGTCCTTCCTGCTGCCGCTGCCGGCCTTCCTGTTCCTGCGCGGCGCGCTGCGGATCGACCGCGATACCGCGGCCGCCATCTCGGGCCATTACGGCTCCGTCTCCGTCGTCACCTATGCCGCCGCGGCCGGGACGCTCACCACGCTGGGCGTGGCGCAGGAGGGGTTCATGCCGGCCGTCCTGGCGGCCATGGAAACGCCCGCCATCCTGACCGCGCTGCTGCTCGCCCGGATCGGTGCCGGGGCCACCTCCGGCCAGCCCCGGCTGAACGCCGGAAAGCTGGCGCATGAGGTGCTGCTGAATGGGCCGGTGGTGCTGCTGCTCGGCAGCTTCCTGATCGGCTTCCTGGCCGGCGAACCGGGCCGCCAGCAACTGGCCCCCTTCACCGAGGCGCTGTTCCCCGGCGCGCTCTGCCTGTTCCTGCTGGAGATGGGGCTGATGGCGGTGCGCCAGCTGCGCGCCGGCGGGCGCGGCCTGTCCTGGGGACTGGTCGGCTTCGGCATCGTCATGCCGCTGATTGGCGGTGCAGCGGGATTGCTCGGCGCGCAGGCCATCGGGCTATCGCCGGGCGGGGTGGCGCTGATGGCGGTGCTGTCCGGCTCGGCCAGCTATATCGCGGTGCCGGCGGCGATGCGCCTGGCCCTGCCGCGCGCCGATGCGGGGGTTTATGTCACGCTATCCGTCGCCGTATCCTTTCCCTTCAACATCCTGGTGGGCATTCCGCTCTGGGTGAAACTGGCCGGGGCCTGAGCATGCACAACCGCAAGCGCATCGAGATCGTGGTCGAGCGCGTCCGTGCGGAGGAGGTGACGAAGCTGCTGGACCGCCTCGGCGCCACGGGCTGGACCGTCCTGCCGGTGCTGGCGGGGCGCGGCCACCAGGGCGTGCGGCTGGGCGGGGATCTTTCGGGCGTGCTCGACAACGTCGTCATCCTCTGCATCGCCAGCGAGGCGGTGACGGCGCGCGTCATGGAGGCGCGCGAGGAGCTGCTCGGCGCCCGCCCCGCCATCGTCAGCATCACGGACTGCACCGTGCTGCGTGCCGACCATTTCTAGTCAGGACTCCGATACCGCATGCAAAGACTGATCGACGGCTATCGCCGCTTCCGCGCCGACACCTGGCCGCAGGAGCGCGCGCGATTCGAGGAACTCGCCTCCCGTGGCCAGCGCCCGCACACCATGGTCATCGCCTGTTCGGACAGCCGGGTGGACCCGGCCGTGATCTTCGGCGCCGGGCCGGGGGAGCTGTTCGTGGTGCGCAACGTGGCGAACCTGGTGCCGCCCTACACGCCGGACGGCACCTATCACGGCACCAGCGCGGCGCTGGAATTCGGCGTGCGGGTGCTCGGCGTCTCGCAGCTTATGGTGATGGGCCATGCCATGTGCGGCGGCGTCACCGCCCTGCTGCGCGGCGCCCCACCGGAGGCGCGGGACTTCGTACCGGCCTGGATGAGCATCGCCATCGAGGCGCGCAGCCGCGTGCTGGCCTGCATGCCGGTGGAGCAGGCGCAGGAGGCGTGCGAGTTGGAGACGGTGCGGGTTTCGCTGGCCAATCTGCTGACCTTCCCCTGGGTGGCGGAAGCCGTGACCGAGGGTCGGCTGACCTTGCAGGGCGCGCATTTCGCCGTGGCGACCGGGCGGCTGATGCTGCTGGCCGATCACACTGAAGCAGTGTGATCGGATTTCGTGCTTTAGAAACAATAGCTTCTAGAGCACGAGATCCGTCCAACCGGACGGATCGTGCTCTAGCCACCGGCCGCGGCGGGATGCCAGTCTGGGCACGTCTCATCCCGATTCGCGGAAGGGTTTCGTCTGCCTGACTGGCTGCCGCTTGCGCTGATCGGCGCTGCCCTGGGCCTCGCCTTGCTGTTGCTGCTGCTCGCCCTGCGCGGCCGGCGTGGCGAGGATCTGGCTCGGCTCGGCGCGATGATGGAGGCGCTGGCCGCCGCGCAGGATCGCCTCGCCCGGCTTTCGGAAGACCGCGCGCGAGACCAGGAACGCAGCCTGGCCGCAAGGCTGGATGCGGCCGCCGAGCGCAGCCAGGCCAGCGCCAGCGCCATCCAGCAGCGCCTGGCCGTGATCGACGCGGCGCGCCAGAATATCGAGGCGCTGGGCAGCCAGGTGGGCTCGCTCGCCGCCGTGCTCGGCAACAAGCAGGCCCGGGGTGCGCTGGGGGAGGTGCAGTTGCGGGACCTGGTGGCGGATAGGCTGCCACCCTCCGGCTTCGCCTGGCAGCATACGCTCTCCAACGGCACGCGCTGCGACTGCCTGATCCGCCTGCCCTTCCCGCCCGGCCCGATCGCGGTGGACAGCAAGTTTCCGCTGGAGGCCTGGGCCGCGATGCAGGATGCGGCGGATGCCGGCGCGCGGGTCGTCGCGACGCGCCGCTTCACGCAGGATATCCGCCGGCATGTGGCAGACATCTCGAACAAATACCTGATCCCCGGGGAGACGGCGGAGGGCGCGCTGATGTTCCTGCCGTCGGAGGCGGTGCACGCCACGCTGCACGCCGCCCATGCCGACCTGGTGGCGGAGGCGGCGCGGCGCGGCGTGCATATCGTCGGTCCCTCCAGCCTGTGGGCCGTGCTCAACACCATGCGCGGCTTGCTGCGCGATGCGCGGCTGCAGGACGAGGCGCGGCGCATCCGGCATGAGGTGGAGGCGCTGGCGGAGGACACCGCGCGGCTGGAACGCCGCATCGGCGCGCTGCGCGGGCACTTTGCGAATATGCAGCAGGATGTGCGGGACATCGAGATCACGGCGGAGAAGATCATCCGCCGCAGCGAGGCGATCCGCGCGCTCGACATTCCCGAAGACGCCACCGTGAAGGCTGCCGAATGAGCGCGCTGCAGATCCAATCCGGCCTTGGCCTGCTGGCGCTGACGCTGCTGGCCTGGGCGCTGGGCGGCTTCCATCGTCGCACGCCGTGGCGCGTCATCGTGGCGGGGCTGGGGTTGCAGGTGCTGTTCGCCGCGCTGCTGCTGCACATCCCGCCGCTGCGCGCGGCCTTCGCGCTGCTCGGACGTGCGGTGGAGGCGCTGGCTGCCGCCACGCGCGCCGGCACCAGCCTGGTCTTCGGCTACCTCGGCGGCGGGCCGCTGCCTTTCACGGAACCCTTCCCCGGCGCCGGCTTCATCCTGTTCTTCCAGGGCCTGCCGCTGGTGCTGGTGGTCGGCGCGCTGGCCGCGGTGCTGTACCATTGGCGCGTCATCCCGGTGGTCGTGGAGGCGCTGGCGCGGCTGCTGACGCGCGCCTTCGGCCTTGGCGGCGCCGCCGGCTTCGCCACGGCAGCGAACGTCTTCGTCGGCATGGTGGAGGCGCCGCTGCTGGTGCGGCCCTGGCTGGCGCGGCTGTCGCTGAGCGAGTTGTTCGTGGTGATGACGGCGGGGCTGGCGACCATCGCCGGCAACATGCTGGTGGTCTATGCCGTGATCGTCGCCCCCGTGGTGCCGGATGCCGCCGGGCAGTTGCTGACCGCCAGCCTGATCTCCGCGCCGGCCGCCGTGCTGGTGGCGCTGCTGATGCGACCGGGCGAGGCCCGGGTCGAGGCCGAACAGGCCGCCGCCGCGCCCCGCCTGTATGACAGCACCATGGAGGCGCTGGTGCGCGGCACGAGCGATGGCCTGGCCCTGCTGCTCGGCATCATGGCGACGCTGATCGTCTTCGTGGCGCTGGTGGCACTGGCGAACATGGCGCTGGAGCCGCTGACCGGGCTGACCTTGCAGCGCATCTTTGCGACCTTGTTCTGGCCGCTGGCCTTCGCCATGGGCATTCCGGCCGAGAGCGCCGGCACGGTCGCGGCCTCGCTCGGCACCAAGCTGGTGGTGAATGAGTTCGTGGCCTTCCTGGAACTGGCGCAATCCGGCGGGCTGGGCCTGAGCGAAAGGTCGCGGCTGATCCTGACCTATGCGCTGTGCGGCTTCACCAACTTCGCCTCCCTGGGCATCATGCTGGGCGGCATGGTGGCGATGTGCCCGGAGCGCCGGCCGGATATCGTGAAGCTCGGCCTGCCGGCGCTGCTGGCGGCCACCATCGCCTGCTGCATGACGGGGGCCGTGGTCGGGCTGATGACCGCGCCCTGAGAGGGAGGTTCATGTTCGACATTCTTGGCCCGCCGCCACCCGGCTCCCCCCGTCCCTTCAGCGAGGCGACGCGCGCCGGCGGGCTGGTCTTCGTCTCCGGCCATTCCGCGCCGCATGACCCGGCCAACGGCGTGCATCGCGGCGCGACGCCGGCCGACGAGGTGCGGAACGCGCTGGCCAAGGTCTCGGCGATCCTGGCCGGCGCCGGCAGCGGGCTGGACCGTGTGGTGCAGATGACCATGCTGATCACCGACCCCGCCGACTACGCCGCGCTCAACGCCGAATATGTGAAGCATTTCCCGGGGGGCCTGCCGGCGCGCCACACCGCGCGCTTCGGCGTGCCCACCGAAGCCCGCGTCGCCTTCGCCTGCATCGCGCTCGCCGGAGACCCCGCCCATGCGTAGCCACCTGATCCAGCGCAACCTGCGGCAAGACCCACCCCTCGCCTTGCGCGGCGAGGGCATGTTCCTGCTCGACTCCAACGGAAAGACCATCATCGATGGCTCCGGCGGCGCTGCCGTCGCCTGTCTCGGCCATGGCCATCCCCGCGTGCTGGAGGCGATGCGGGCGCAGATGGACAGGCTGACCTACGCCCACACCGCGCTGTATTCCTGCGAGAGTGCGGAGGCCCTGGCGGATATGGTGCTGGAGGGCGAGCCGGGCGGGCTGAGCCACCTGTACCTGTGCTCCTCCGGCTCCGAGGCGATGGAGGCGGCGCTCAAACTCTCCCGCCAGTATTTCTGGGAAATCGGTCAGCCCGACCGCCAAAACTACATCGCGCGGCGGCAGAGCTATCATGGCAATACGCTCGGCGCGCTGGCGGCCGGCGGCAATGCGATGCGGAAGGCGATCTACCAGCCGATCCTGTCCGGCGCCTTCAGCCACGTCGCGCCCTGCTACGCCTATCGCGACCGCGGCCCGACCGAGACGGATGCCGACTATGTCGCCCGCCTGGCGGCGGAACTTGAGGCGGAGTTTCAGCGCCTCGGCCCGCAAAACGTCATCGGCTTCATCGCGGAGCCGGTGGTCGGCGCCACCCTCGGCTGCGTCACCGCTTTGCCCGGCTACTTCGCCGCCATGCGCGCGGTCTGCGACCGGCACGGCGCGCTGCTCATACTGGATGAGGTGATGTGCGGCATGGGGCGCACCGGCACGATGCATGCCTGGGAACAGGAGGGTGTCACACCCGACATCCAGGTCATAGCCAAGGGCTTGGGCGGCGGCTACCAGCCGATCGGCGGCATCCTGGCGAACAACCGCGTCATGGACGCGCTGCGCGACGGTTCCGGCGCCTTGATGCACGGCCACACCTACCAGGCCCACCCGATGGCCGCCGCCGCCGCGCTGGCGGTGCAGCGCGTGATCCGGGAGGAGAAGCTGCTGGACAACGTCCAGGCCATGGGCGCGCTGCTGGAGGCGCGGCTGGTGGACCGCCTCGGCAATCACCGCCATGTCGGTGACATCCGCGGCCGCGGGTTGTTCTGGGCCGCCGAATTCGTGCAGGACCGCGCCAGCAAGGCGCCCTTCGGCCCGGCGCTGAAGCTGAACGACCGCATCAAGCAGGAAGCCTATGCGCGCGGCCTGGCCTGCTACCCGATGGGCGGCACGATCGATGGCCGCCAGGGCGACCATGTGCTGCTGGCGCCCCCCTACATCGCCACCGCCGCGGATATCGAGGCGATCGTCGCCCGCTTCGGCGATGCGGTGGATGCGGCGCTGGACAGCCTGCCGCCAGGATCAGCGGTTACGCAATGAACCAATCTTTCCGTAACGCGTTCTATCCCGGAAGCCCAGTCACCAGGCCGGGCCACAGAGGAGAACGCGGTTATGGACAAGGATCGCATCAAGGGTGCCCTCAACGAGGCCAAGGGCTCCGTGAAGAAGACCGTTGGCGAGGCCACCGGCAATGAGCGCATGGAGGCCGAGGGCCACCTCGACACGGTGAAGGGCAAGGCGCAGGGCGCCGTCGGCCGCACCAAGGACGCGGCGCGTGACGCCGTGGACGGCAAGGACCGCGTCTGACCCTGTCAGGCCAGGCTTGAAGACCGCGCCGCGCATCGGGGCAACCCGGTGCGCGGCGTTGCCGTTTCCGGCCCGTGCCCGCAAGCTGGCCCCCTGACAAGGGAGAAGCCTGATGAGCCAGACAGTATTGTTTCCGGGTGAGGTCGAATGGTCGGGTGAGAATCCCGGCATCTCGCTGAAGACCGACCCCGCCGGCCCCTTCACCACGCTGGCCTCCTTCTTCCGCGTCGTGCTGTCCCCGCATGGCCGCGGCCATGCGCTGGTTCTCGCGCAATCGCCGCAGGAGGACGCACCGCCCGCCGAGCGCGCCAATCTGTGCCTGACGGATAACGAGCCGCTCGCACGCTGGCTGATCGAGAACTACGTGGCGCATTTCGGCGCCTGGCGCGGCCTGCCGGCGCTGCGCGGCATGCAGTTCCGCAAGCTGGACCATGTGGAGGCGGGCGGCGACGCCCGCACCCATTACAGCGAGACGGTGCGCGCCGGGGATGCGACGGTGGCGCTGGAATGGTCGGGCCTCGGCGCACCCTTCTGCTTCGCCCTGACGCCGGCGCAATCCGCCACTGGGAAGCACCACATGCCGACCGTCTTCGTCGGCTGCCAGCAGGCGACGGTGACCGTCAACGGCCAGAAGCGCCCCGGCGCGCCGATCCCGCGCGAGATCGCCGGGCAGAGCATCAGCACGGCGATGCTGGCGTTTTCGGAGACCTGGGTGCGCGCCTGAAGCCTTCCGATGGGCGAGCAACCTGCGGCGGGCAAAGCCCGCCGAGGCCGCGAATGCGGCCCGCCGGCAGCCCGGCGAGCCAAGCGCGCGGAGCGCGCGCCCGACACCTGAGGGCAAAAAAAGGGACGGACCCCGGAAGGTCCGCCCCTTTCAGCACGTAAGTCGCGTTGCGATCAGCGACGCAGGCCGAGGCGGCCGATCAGCGTCTCGTAGCGCTTCTGGCTCTTGCGCTTCACATAGTCCAGCAGGCCGCGGCGCTGGCCAACCAGCACCAGCAGGCCACGCCGGCTGTGGAAATCCTTCGGGTGGGCCTTCAGGTGTTCCGTCAGCATGGTGACGCGGGCGGAGATCAGGGCGACCTGAACCTCCGGGCTGCCCGTATCGCCCGGCTTCGTGGCGTATTCCTTGATGAGCGCGGCGCGGGCCGCGTTATCCGTCGCCGCGATGATCTTCACGGCAGGCTTCGCCGCAGGTGCCGCAACGGGCGCGGCGCTCGGCTCGGGGGCCGAAGTGGTCTCCGACATCGCATATCCTCCAATACAGGGTTAAGCTTCGCCGCCTGGCTGTTGCCCGGGTTCAAGCTGGATCAGCCTTTCGGGCTGCATCCAACCTGCCTCCAGCCGGCACAGGCCGAGCAGACGCTCCCCCGCCATCGCGCGCAGCAGGCCCCCTTCGGGATCGGCTTCACGGGGAACGCGCCCCATCAGGTCCACCAGGCTGATCGCCTGGCCCTGGTAGAGGCGTGCGGCCTCCTCTGCAGTGACGGCCAGTGCCGGGATGTCGGCCAGCGCGGTCGTCACCGGAAGCAGGAGGTCCGGGGAAGGGGGAGGCGTATCGCCGGTTACGAGCAGAGAGTCCAGCGGAATCGCATGTTCCATGCGGAAAGGCCCGACCCGCAGGCGCCGCAGCGCCGTGATGTGCCCGACCGAGCCCACCGCCTTCGCCACGTCCCGCGCGAGGGAACGCATATAGACGCCCTTGCCGGACTCCACATGGAAGATGGCGGTATCGGCATCAGGCCGGCTGATCAGGTCGAAGCGATCGACCCGCGCCGGGCGGGCCGCGATCTCCACCACCTGGCCGTCGCGGGCCAGGTCATAGGCGCGCTCGCCGCCGATCTTGATGGCGGAATAGATCGGCGGGACCTGCATGATGTCGCCGCGGAAGGCGGGCAGCACGGCCTCGATCTCGGCATCCGTGGGCCGCACGTCGCTGGTGGCGATGACGGCGCCATCCGCATCGTCGGTGTCCCGCGCCTCGCCGAACTTCAGCGTGAAATGATAGGTCTTGGTACCGTCCATGACGTAGGGCACGGTCTTGGTCGCGGCGCCGAAGGCCACCGGCAGCAGGCCGGTTGCCAGCGGGTCCAGCGTGCCGCCATGGCCGGCCTTCTGCGCATCGAAGGCGCGCTTCACCTTGTTCACCACATCGGTGGAGCCGATGCCGGAGGGCTTGTCGACGATCAGCCAGCCATCCAGCTCACGCCCCTTGGGCTTCTTGCTGCGGTGACGGTGGCGGTTGGGCTGGTTCACGGTTCTTCGGCGTCCTTGGTCGATTCCGCGGTCCCCGCGGGGGGCGGTTCGGCAGGCTTGCCCGGGTCTGGCTGGACCAGATCCTGCTGGACCGCCGGCTGCTGCATCACCTTGTTGATATGCATGGCGTAGTCGAGGGCGGTATCCGCCTGGAAGTGCAGCTCCGGCGCCGTGCGCAGCCGCACCGCCTTGGCCACCTGGCTGCGCAGAAAGGGCTGGATGCGCTTCAGGCCGGCGAGCTGCACCGGCGACAAATCGCGCCCCAGCCCGCTGACGAAGGCGGTCATGTGCTGGAGATCCGGGGAGGCGCGCACCTCCGTCACCGTCACCTTCAACTCGAACAGGTCCGGGTCGCGGAATTCCTCGCGCGCGAAGATGTTCGACAGGGCATGGCGGATTTCCTCCGCCACGCGCAGCTGGCGCTGGCTCGGACCTTCCGCGCCCGCATTGCGGGGGGCGGATCGGGCGACCTTCGCCAGGGCAGAACGGGCCGAAGCGGATTTGGGGTCGCGCCGCGGGGCATCCGCGGCATCGCGGGATTTGCGGGCCATTGGGGTCTCTTCCTGAAAGAGAAGGGGCGTCAGAGCGTGCCGGCGACCGTCTCGGTCTCGTAGCACTCGATCTGGTCGCCGACGCGGATGTCGTTGTAGTTCACGAAGGACATGCCGCATTCATAGCCGTTGGTCACTTCCTTCACATCGTCCTTGAAGCGACGAAGCGTGGAAAGCTCGCCCTGGTGGATGACGGTGCCGTCGCGCAGCAGTCGCACGCCACAGCCGCGCTTCACCACGCCCTCGGTCACGCGGCAGCCGGCCACGTTGCCGATGCGCTTGACCTCGAACACCTGCAGGATCTGGGCGTAGCCCAGGAACTTCTCCCGCTGCACCGGCGCCAGCTTGCCGCGCACCAGGTCCTCGATGTCGTCCGCCACCTCGTAGATGATGGAGTAGTAGCGGATCTCCACGCCGTCCCGCGTCGCCAGGTCGCGCGCCTGGGTGGTGGCCCGGACGTTGAAGGCGACGATGACGGCGTTGGACGCCTTGGCGAGCTGGATGTCGCTTTCGGTGATCTGGCCGACCGCCGAATGCAGCATCCGCACCCGCACCTCGTCATTGCCGAGCTTGCCGAGCGTGACGGAAATCGCTTCCGCCGAGCCCTGCACGTCGGCCTTGACGACGACGGCCACTTCCTTCTGCGCGCCCGCCTGGATGCGGGCCAGCATGTCGACCAGGCTGCCGCGACCGGCGGAGACCGCCGCCACCTGCTTCTCCCGCAGCTTGCGCTGGCGGAATTCGCTGATCTCGCGGGCCTGCGTCTCGTCCTTCACCGCGACGAAGTTCTCGCCCGCGGTCGGCACGCCGGACAGGCCGAGGAGCTCGACCGGCAGGGACGGCCCGGCTTCCTTCACCTGGCGGCCCTTGTCGTCGAGCATGGCGCGAACCTTGCCCCACTCGGCGCCGGCCACGACGATGTCGCCGGTCTTGAGCGTGCCCTTCTGCACCAGCACGGTGGCCACCGGGCCACGCCCGCGGTCCAGCCGGCTTTCGATCACGGTGCCCTCGGCCGCCCGGTTCGGGTTGGACCGCAGGTCGAGAATTTCGGCCTGCAGGGCAATACCCTCCAGCAGCTTGTCGAGGTTGAGCTTCTTGGTGGCGGAGACCTCGATCTCCTGCGTCTCGCCGCCCAGGCTTTCGACCACGATCTCGTGCTGCAGCAATTCCTGCTTCACGCGCTCCGGCCGCACGCCTTCCTTGTCGATCTTGTTGATCGCCACGATGATCGGCACGTTTGCCGCCTTCGCATGGCTGATCGCCTCGATCGTCTGCGGCATGACGCCGTCATCGGCCGCCACCACCAGCACCACCATATCCGTCACGCTGGCGCCACGGGCGCGCATGGCGGTGAAGGCGGAGTGGCCCGGCGTATCGATGAAGGTCACCTTCTGCCCATCGGGCAGCGTCACCTGATAGGCACCGATATGCTGGGTGATGCCTCCGGCTTCCCGCGCGGCCACATCGGCCTTGCGGAGTGCATCCAGCAGGCTGGTCTTGCCGTGGTCGACATGGCCCATGATGGTGACGACCGGCGGCCGCGGCAGCATGTCGGTATCGACATCCACCTCGCCCTCCAGGCCGATCTCCACGTCGCCTTCCGCCACGCGGCGGATGCGGTGGCCGAATTCCTGCACCACGAGCTCCGCCGTATCGGCGTCGATCGACTGGGTCAGGGTGGCCATCACGCCCATGCGGAACAGCGCCTTCACCACTTCGCCGCCACGCGCGGCCATGCGGTTCGCCAGTTCCTGCACGGTGATGGCTTCCGGCACCACCACGTCGCGCACCACCTTCTCGGCGCCCGAGCGCAGGCGCTGCAGCTCCTGCTGCCGGCGCTCACGTTCACGCGCACGGCGGACGGAGGCGATGGAGCGCGTGCGCTCATCCTCGCCCTCGATCGCGGCCGAGACGTCGATGCGGCCGTCGCGGCGACGATCGCCACCCGGCACCAGCGACTTCTTGGCCGGCGGCATGACCGCCTTCTTCACGGCACCTGTCGGCCCCGGCATGCCGGGGCGACGGACGGCACCGCGCGGTGCCTCCTCGTCCTCCGCCATCGGCGCACGCGCCTTCAGCGTTGCGGCGGCAGCCGGCTTGGCACCAGGCGCCACGGCACCGGGCGCGCCCTGCGGCGCGGCCGGGGCGGGGGCCGGGCGACGCGCGCTGAGTGCCGACGGCACCGGGCCGGGACGACCCGTCCGCAGCGGCGGGGCGACAGGGCGCGGCGGGGCCGGCATGGCCGGACGACCGGCCGGGCGGGCCGGCTCGGCGGCCCGCGTCGCCGACGGGGCTGCACCTGCCGCATCGCGGCGCTGCGGCACGGGAGCGTCGGCACGGACCGGCGCCTGCGCCGGCGTTTCCGCTACGGCAGGCTGTGGCGTTGCTTCTGCCTCAATCTGCGGCTCTGGCTGTTCCTCCACCGGCGGCGGCGGGGCGCGACGGGCTTCCTCGGCGGCGCGACGCGCCTCCTCGGCGGCCAGGCGCTCCTCATCCTCGGCGCGGCGGCGGTCTTCCTCGGCGCGGCGCGCGGCTTCCTCGGCGGCGGAGCGGACCTGGAGCGCCTGGCGCTCACGCTCCTCCCGCTGCCGCTGCGCCTCGGCGCGGCGCTGTTCCTCGAGCACGCGCTGGCGCGTGGCGAGTTCCGATTGTGTCAGCGGGCGACCTGCCGCGGCGGGCGGCTTGCCGGCCGGGCCGGCCGCGCGCGGCGGCCCACCGGCCGGGCGTGGCCCGGCGGCCGGCCCGGCAACGCCGGGCTTGGGCTGCGCTGCGGGGGTGCCGGGGGTCGCGGCGCGCTTCTTCAGCACCTCGACCTGCACCACCTTGCTGCGGCCATGGCTGAAGGACTGGCGCACGCTGCCAGCATCCACCGTCTTGCCCAATTCCAAGCGCCCACCCGGCCGCAAGGAGAGCCGGCCCTTGGCCGCATCCTGGTCGTTCTGGTCGCTCATCCGCCGATCCGAACCTGATCTTTCGTCCGTCATGTCCAGCCGCGCGTTGAACGCGGCACCCTGTGCTTCCGCGCATGCGCGGGTGAAGTCGGTACCGCACCCCTAAACCGCGGAGCACAGCGATCATACCCCAACCAGCCACCGCCGGATGGTCCCCGGTCGCCGCCGGGGGGCGGTCCGCCTAGGGCAGCGCCGGAGGAACTCCCCCATTTGGCGCGTCGCCCCTGTTTTCGGCTGCGGCGGCGACGCCCGCGAGCCGTGCGGCTTCCGCCGCGATCGCAAGCGCCAGTTTTCCCGGCGCCACCGCAACATGCACTGCGCGGCGTGACCGCTGGCACCTGCCGGAGCCCAACCAACCGGGCCCGTTCCGCCGCGCTGCCATCCGAAGCCTGGACCAGCAACGCCGCGCGCCCCTTCTGCAGCCACTCCAGGGCTGCCTGCCACCCGCTGACCGCCTGCCCGGCCCGCCGTGCCAGACCGACAAGATCGCGAACCCGGCCATGCAGGCCAGTCTCGATCCGCGCGCGAAGGTCGGGGAGGACGTGCACCGGACCACGCGCGGCCTTGGCAAAGGCCCCACGGGTTGCGGCACGTTCTAACACATCGGCCCGGGCGCTCAACCACATTCCCCGGCCGGGCAGCCTTGCGCTGAGGTCGGGGACCACTTCGCGGTCCGGCGACAGCACGAAACGCAGCATCACGTCCTTCGGCAACCGCTCACGCGTCACCAGGCAACGACGCAGCGGGCCGGTCTCCGGCTCCTCCGCATCGTCCACCTCGACCTCCGGAAGAAGTTCCGGCGCGAGGACTGGCGTCAGGTCAGGTCCTGGCTGCGTCGTCTTGTTCCCCATCGGGTTCCCCCGCCGGTGCGGCTTCGCCGGCTTCTTCGGATCCGGTTTCCTCGGTGCCGGTACCTTCGGTCCAGCCTTCCGTGCCTTCAGAATCCTCAGCCCCTGCGTCCTCACCCTCGGCGTCATCATATTCGCCATGTTCGCCATTCTGGGCGGCCAGCGCGCCGACCACATCCTCGTCGCCGAACCAGCCGGCGGACTGGCGGGCGGCGAGGATCACGGCATTCGCCGTCTCCTCATCCACCGCATCCGTGCCGAGGATTTCCACGAGTTCATCACCCGCGAGATCCGCCAGATCCTCCAGCGTCTTCACGCCCTTTTCGCCGAGCGCCACCATCATGGCAGGGGAGAAGCCGCCGACCTCGGCCACCGCATCCTCCACGCCCATCTCGCGGCGCTTGTCGTCCAGCTCGCCTTCGCGCTTGTCGAGGAAGGCCTGGGCACGGCGCTTCAGCTCCGTCGCCACATTCTCATCGAAGCCCTCGATCTCGGCGAGTTCCTCGTCATCGACGTTGATGATGTCCTCGATCGAGCCGAAGCCCTCGGTCACCAGCAGCCCGGCGATGACGTCATCGACATCCAGGCCCTCGACGAACAGCCCGCTGCGCTTGCGGAAATCTTCCTGCCGGCGTTCCGATTCCTCGGCTTCCGTCAGGATATCCACATCGTAGCGCGTGAGCTGCGATGCAAGGCGTACGTTCTGGCCGCGACGGCCGATGGCCAGCGAAAGCTGGTCGTCCGGCACGACAACCTCGACGCGGCGCGCATCGTCGTCCAGCACCACCTTGGTGACCTCGGCCGGGGCGAGCGCATTGACGATGAAGGTGGCCTGGTCGGGCGACCAGGGGATGATGTCGATCTTCTCGCCCTGCAGCTCCTGCACCACCGCCTGCACGCGCGACCCGCGCATGCCGACGCAGGCGCCCACGGGGTCGATGCTGCTGTCGCGGGAGATCACGGCCATCTTGGCGCGGGAGCCAGGGTCGCGGGCCACGGCCTTGATCTCGATGATGCCGTCATAGATTTCCGGCACTTCCTGCGCGAATAGTTTTGCGAGGAAGCCCGGATGCGTGCGCGAAAGAAAGATTTGGGGCCCGCGCGGTTCCTCCCGCACGTCGTAGATATAGGCCCGCACCCGGTCGCCGTTGCGGAACGCCTCGCGCGGAATGGTCTCGTCGCGGCGCAGCAGGGCCTCGGCCTTGCCGAGCTCGACCATCAGGTTCCCGTATTCGGTGCGCTTGACGACGCCGTTGATGACCTCGCCCACGCGGTCCTTGTATTCCAGGTACTGCTTGTTGCGCTCGACCTCGCGCACCCGCTGCACGATCACCTGCTTGGCGGTCTGGGCGGCGATGCGGCCGAAATCGATCGGCGGCAGCGGGTCGATGATGAACTCGCCGGTCTTGATGCCCGGCTTGATCTTCTGGGCGATACGGAGCGAAAGCTGCGTCGCCTCGTTCTCCACCGGCTCCGCGTCCACCACCTCGGTCCAGCGGGAGAGCTTCACCTCACCGGATTTCCGGTCGATGACGGCGCGGATGTCCTTCTCATGGCCATACTTGGCGCGGCCGGCCTTCTGGATGGCCTGCTCCATCGCCTCGAGCACCTCGTCGC
>LNFM01007172.1_pt1 | contig 17667 bp, 11 predicted proteins | sample 596031 | NCBI WGS metagenome assembly LNFM01 (sample SAMN04254537, study PRJNA301005) | activated carbon metagenome | isolation source: dual media filters at the Ann Arbor, Michigan drinking water treatment plant | place: USA: Ann Arbor | reverse complement strand
GCCATACAAGAGATGGAAGAGCTGGGAAGCGGCTTCTACCTGGCCATGCACGACCTCGAGATCCGCGGCGCCGGCGAGGTGCTGGGCGAAAACCAGAGCGGCAACATGATGGAGGTGGGCTTCCAGCTCTACAACGACATGCTGGCCGAGGCGGTGCGCTCGCTGCGCGCCGGGCGCGAGCCCGATCTGCTGAACCCCATGGCGGCCACCACCGAGATCAACCTGCATGCGCCCGCGCTGCTGCCTGACGTCTATTGCGGCGACGTGCACACGCGGCTCAACCTGTACAAGCGCCTGGCCTCGGCCGAAAAGAACGAACAGATCGACGCGCTGCTCGAAGAGATCACCGACCGCTTCGGCAAGCTGCCCACGCAGGGCCAGACCCTGTTCGACACGCACCGCCTGCGCGTGCTGGCCAAGCCCTACGGCGTGGCCAAGATCGACGCCGGGCCGAAGCTGATGAACATCACCTTCCGCCCGCAGCCGCCCATCGATGCGCGCCGCATCATCGAGCTGGTGCAGAAGAACCGCGCCGTCAAGCTGGCTGGCAACGACAAGCTGCGCATAGACCGCGAGATCGCCCTGCCCGCCGACCGCGCGCACTTCCTGCGTGACCTGCTGCGCTCGCTGGGGCCGCCGGTGGCCGTGCCGGCCGGCTGAACTGCACCGCGGGGCGGCGGGATAATCGCCGTCCCTGCATCCGCATCGGCACACCTTGGCTCAAGAAGTTGCACCCGGCCTGTTCATCCGCGGCTTCACGCCCCCGCTGAAGCTCACCGATTTCCGCCTCGTGGCCTTCGACATGGACTCGACGCTGATCAGCATCGAGTGCATCGACGAGATCGCCGCAGCCGCCGGCCGCCGCGCCGAGGTGGCGGCCATCACCGAGGCCGCGATGCGCGGCGAGATCACCGACTACCGCGACAGCCTGATGCGCCGCCTGGCGCTGCTGCGCGGCGTGCCCGAGTCGGCGCTGCAGGCCGTGCTGGACGAGCGCCTGCGCCTGAACCCGGGCGTCGAGAGCTTCGTCGCGGCCTGCCAGGCCGCCGGGCTGCGCACGCTGCTGGTCTCGGGCGGCTTCACCTGGTTCAGCGAACGCGTGCGCCAATGGCTGGCGCTGGACTTCGCCCGCGCCAACATGCTGGAGATCGAGAACGGCTGCCTCACCGGCCGCCTGGTGCCGCGCCCCTGGGGCGAGGTGGTCGACGGCGCCGAGAAGCGGCGCACGCTGCTCGAGGTGGCCGAGCTGATGGGCATCGGCACCGACCGCGTCATCGCCGTGGGCGACGGCGCCAACGACCTGCCCATGATGGCGGCGGCCGGTCTGTCCATCGCCTACCACCCCAAGCCCGCGGTGCGCGAACAAGCCATGATCACCATCGACAGCGGCGGCATGGACCGCGCGCTGGAGTTGCTGGCAGGCTGACGAGCGTCAGCACTGTGGCGCCTGTACCCGGACAAACCAGCTAACGTCGCCGCCCGCCCGTTTCTACGATGCGTCCGGTCTACCCCAGCCCCCCACGAGAAAAGCCATGACCCAGCCCACCAAGTTCCTGCTCGATGAGAGCCGCATGCCCACCCATTGGTACAACATCGCGGCCGACCTGCCGGTGCCGCCGGCGCCGCCGCTGCACCCCGGCACGCTGCAGCCGCTGGGGCCCGACGACCTGGCGCCGCTGTTCCCGATGGAGCTGATCCTGCAGGAAGTGAGCACCGAGCGCGAGATCCCCATCCCCGAGCCGGTGCGCGAGGTCTTCAAGCTCTGGCGCCCGTCGCCGCTGGTGCGCGCACACCGCCTGGAAAAGGCCTTGGGCACGCCGGCCAAGATCTACTACAAGTACGAAGGCGTGTCGCCCGCCGGCTCGCACAAGCCCAACACCGCCATCCCGCAGGCCTGGTACAACGCCCAGGCCGGCGTCAAGAAGCTCGTCACCGAGACCGGGGCCGGTCAATGGGGCTCGTCGCTGGCCTTTGCCGGCGCGCTGTTCGATATCGACGTGCAGGTCTTCCAGGTGCGCGTGAGCTACGACCAGAAGCCCTATCGCCGCGCGCTGATGGAAACCTACGGCGCGAGCTGTGTCGCATCGCCGTCGAACCTGACGAACTGCGGCCGCGCCATCCTGGCCGAGCACCCCGACCACCCCGGCTCGCTGGGCATCGCCATCAGCGAGGCGGTGGAGGTGGCGGCCACGCACGACGACACCAAGTACGCGCTGGGCTCGGTGCTCAACCACGTGCTGATGCACCAGACCATCATCGGGCAAGAGGCGCTGCTGCAGCTGGAGATGGCCGGCGACGACCCCGACGTGATCGTCGGCTGCACCGGCGGCGGCAGCAACTTCGCCGGCATCGCCTTCCCCTTCCTGGGCCTGCAGCTGCGCGGCGGCAAGAAGCGGCGCATCGTGGCCGTGGAACCGCTGGCCTGCCCCTCGCTGACGCGCGGCAAGTTCGCCTATGACTTTGGCGACACGGCGCACCTGACGCCGCTGACCAAGATGCACACCCTGGGCAGCACCTTCACGCCGCCGGGCTTCCACGCCGGCGGGCTGCGCTACCACGGCATGGCGCCGCTGGTCAGCCACCTGAAGGACCTGAACCTGATCGAGGCCACAGCCTACGCGCAGAACGCCTGCTTCGAGGCCGGCGTGCTGTTCGCGCGCGCAGAGGGCATTGTGCCCGCGCCCGAGGCCAACCACGCGGTCAAGGGCGCCATCGTCGAGGCCCTGCGCTGCAAGGCCGAAGGCCGCAGCCAGACCATCCTGTTCAACCTGTGCGGCCACGGCCATTTCGACATGAGCTCGTACAGCGCCTACCACGCCGGCAAGCTGGTCGACCAGCCCTACGACGAGGGCGAGCTGGCGATGGCGCTGGCGGGGCTGCCTTCCGTCCCCGCCTGACGCAGAGCCGGGCTCAGCTGGCCAGCTGGGCCCAGACCTTGTCCAGGCGCTTGGCACTCACCGGCTGCGGCGTGCGCAGTTCCTGCGCGAACAGGCTCACGCGCAGCTCTTCCAGCAGCCAGCGGTACTCGTCCATGCGCGCGTGGCCGGCGCCTTTCAACTCGATCACGCGGCGCAGCCAGCGCTGTTCCAGCGGACGCAGCTCGGCCAGGCGCGCAGCGTCGCGGGCCGGGTCGGCGCGCAGCTTGTCCAGGCGCAGCACCACGCCCTTCAGGTAGCGCGGCAGGTGCTGCAGTGCGGCCCAGGGCGTGGTGGTGAGAAAGCGCTTGCCCACCAGTCGCTGCAGCTGCGCCTGCACGTCATCGGCCACCTCGCGCGGCGCCTTGGCGTCCTTGAGCTTGCGCTGCGCCGCCGCGTAGTCCAGCAGCACCGCCTGCGCCTGGCGCGCCACCTCCTGCGCGATCAGGCTCATGCGCGCGCGGCCCTCGGCCAGGCGGCGGGTGAAGGCGGCCTCGTCGGTGGGCAGCGGCTCGGCCAGGAAGGCGCGGCTCAGCGCCACCTCGATGATCTGGTCGCGCAGCTCTTCCATCGTGCCCAGGCCCAGGTAGGCGGCGGCCATGGACTGCAGGTCGGGGATATTCTTCTCCAGGTACTTGAGCGGTTCCTTGACCTGCAGCGCCACCAGCCGGCGCAGGCCGGCGCGGTGGCGGGCGGCGGCGAGCTCGGGCTCGTCGAAGACTTCGATCTCGACATGCGTGCCGCGGTCCAGCAGGGCCGGAAAGCCCACCAGCACCTGGCTGCCGCGGCGAATCTCCATCAGCTCGGGCAGTTCGCCAAAGGTCCAGGCGGTGTAGCGCGCGGCCTCGGTCGGTGCTGCGGGGGGCGGGGGCGCTGCGATGGTCGCGGCCACGCCGCGGCCGGCGCCGGGCGGCGCCGCCGGGGCCGGTGCGGCCGGCGCAGGCCCCGCAGCCGCGACCTTCAGCACCGCCAGCGCCTGGAAGGCGCTGCGCGCCTGCGCCCCCAGCTCGGCTTTCAAGCCCGCCAAGTCGCGCCCCATGCCCAGCTGGCGGCCGTGCTCGTCCACCACGCGGAAGTTCATGAACAGGTGCGGCGCCAGCTGGTCCAGCTTGAAGTCATTGCGCTGCAGCGCCAGCTGCGTGCGCTCGCGCGTGGCCTTGAGCAGCGCGTCCATCAGGCTGCCCTGGGTGAAGGGCACGTTGGCGCAGAACTCGGCGGCGTACTCGGCCAGCGGCATCAGGCGCGAACGCGGCCGCTGGTGCAGGCTCTTGATCAGCGCCAGCACCTTGGCCTGCAGCATGCCCGGCACCAGCCACTCACAGCGTTCCTCGCTCACCTGGTTGAGCGCGTAGATGGGCACGCTGACGGTGATGCCGTCCTTGGCGTCGCCCGGCTCATGCAAATAAGTGGCGCTGCAGTCGATGCCACCCAGGCGCAGCGTGCGCGGGAAGGAATCGGTGGTGATGCCCGCGGCCTCGTGCCGCATCAGCTCGTCGCGCGTCAGCTGCAGCAGTCGCGGCTGGTCTGCAGCCAGCTGGCGCGACGCCTCGCGGTACCAGCGCTCGAGCATCGGCCCGCTGCACACTTCGGCCGGCAGCTGCTGGTCGTAGAAGGCGTAGATCAGCTCGTCGTCCACCAGCACGTCCTGGCGCCGCGCCTTGTGCTCCAGGTCTTCGACCTGCGCGATGAGCTTGCGGTTGTGCGCCAGGAAGGGCAGGCGCGTTTCCCACTCGCCCTGCACCAGCGCCTCGCGGATGAAGATGGCGCGCGCGGCGATCGGGTCGATGTTGCCGAAGTTCACGCGCTTGTTGTTGTAGACCACGATGCCGTAAAGCGTGGCGCGCTCCAGCGCCACCACCTCGCCGGCCTTCTTCTCCCAGTGCGGCTCGAGCAGCTGCTTCTTCAGCAGGTGGCCGGCCACGGCCACCAGCCATTGCGGCTCTATCGCGGCGATGCCGCGGCCGAACAGGCGCGTGGTCTCCACCAGCTCGGCCGCGACGATCCAGCGCCCCGGCTTCTTGCTCAGGTTGCTGCCCGGGTGGCGCCAGAACTTGATGCCGCGCGCGCCCAGGTACCAGTCCTCGTCCTCGCTCTTGCAGCCCACGTTGCCCAGCAGCCCGGCCAGCAGCGACAGATGCACCTGCTCATAGGTGGCCGGCGCGCCGTTCAGGCGCCAGCCCTGCTCGGCCACCACCGTCATCAGCTGGCTGTGGATGTCGCGCCATTCGCGCACGCGGCGCGGGCTGATGAAGGCGTCGCGCAGGCGCTGTTCCTGCTGGCGGTTGGTGAGCTTGTGGCTGTCGACGCGCGCCTCTTTCTGCTGCCGTCCTTCTGGTGGATGGCCGTGCACGCCGCGGCCCTCTTCAATCCACTTCCACAGCTTGAGCGTGCCCATGAACTCGGACTTCTCGTCGTCGAAGGGCTTGTGCTTCTCGTCGGCGGCCTGGGCGCGGTCGAGCGGGCGGTCGCGCACGTCCTGGCCGCTGAGCGCCGCAGCGATGATCAGCACCTCGCTCAGCGCCAGGTGCTTGCGCGCTTCCAGGATCATGCGGCCCACGCGCGGGTCCAGCGGCAGGCGCGCCAATTCCCAGCCTGTGGGCGTGAGCTCGTTGGCGTCGTCCACCGCGCCCAATTCGGCCAGCAGCGCGTAGCCGTCGGCGATGGCCTTGCCCGGCGGCGGCTCGATGAAGGGAAAGTCCTCCACCGTGCCCAGGTGCAGCGCCTTCATGCGCAGGATCACGGCGGCCAGGCTGCTGCGCAGGATCTCGGGGTCGGTGAAGCGCGGCCGCGCGGCGAATTCGTCCTCGCCATACAGCCGTATGCAGATGCCGTTGGCCACGCGCCCGCAGCGCCCGGCACGCTGCTGCGCCGCGGCCTGGCTGACCGGCTCGATCTGCAGCTGCTCGACCTTGTTGCGCCAGCTGTAGCGCTTGACACGCGCCTGCCCGGCGTCGATGACGTAACGGATGCCGGGCACGGTGAGCGAGGTCTCGGCCACGTTGGTGGCCAGCACGATGCGCCGGCCGTTGCCGGCTTCGAACACGCGGTCCTGCTCGGCCTGGCTCAGGCGCGCGAACAGCGGCAGGATCTCGGGCTGCGGGCCGCCCCGGGCTTGTTGCAGCAGGTGGCGGCGCAGGTGGTCGCTGGCCTCGCGGATCTCGCGTTCGCCGGGCAGAAACACCAGGATGTCGCCCGAACCTTCGCGCCACAGCTCGTCCACGGCGTCGGCGATGGCGTCGTCCAGGTCGTAGTCGCGCTTCTCCTCGAAGGGCCGCCAGCGCTGCTCCACCGGGAACAGCCGGCCGCTGACCATGATCACCGGCGCCGGGCCGCTGCCGGACTTGAAATGCTGCGCAAAGCGGTCGGCGTCGATCGTGGCCGAGGTGACGATGACTTTCAGGTCCGGCCGCCGCGGCAACAGCTGGCGCAGGTAGCCCAGCAGGAAGTCGATGTTCAGGCTGCGCTCGTGCGCCTCGTCGATGATCAGCGTGTCGTAGGCGCGCAGCAGCGGGTCGCGCTCGGTCTCGGCCAGCAGGATGCCGTCGGTCATCAGCTTGACGCTGGCGCCGGGCTGCAGCCGGTCCTGGAAACGCACCTTGTAGCCCACCACCTCGCCCAGTGGCGAGTTCAGCTCCTGCGCAATGCGCTTGGCCACGCTGCTGGCGGCGATGCGCCGTGGCTGCGTGTGGCCGATCAGGCCCTGGCCGCCCGCCCCCAGGCCGCGGCCCAGCTCGAGCAGGATCTTGGGCAACTGCGTGGTCTTGCCCGAGCCGGTCTCGCCGCAGACGATGACCACCGGGTGCGCGCGGATGGCGCGCGCGATCTCGTCGCGCCGGGCCGAGACCGGCAGCGCTTCTGGGTAGGTGATCGGCGGGACGGGGTTGGCCGGCACGGGCGGCCGGCCGCGGGGAGCGCTCACGGGGCGCGGATTATCTCCGGCCGGGGCGCCCCCCGCCGCACGCGCCGCATCAAGTCATGGCGTAGGCGATGACGCTGAGCACCGCACCCTGCGGGTCCTGCAGCACGGCCATGCGCCCGACCCCAGGCACGTCCATCGCCGGCATCAGCAGCTTGCCCCCCAGCGCCAGGCAGCGTGCGACGGTCTGATCGGTATCGGCCACCGTCACGTAGCAGCCCCAGTGCGGCGGCATGGGCGGCGCGCCGGGCGGCATGTCCATCACTCCGGCGACAGCGGCTTCGCCGACCTTGACGACGCGGTACCCGCCCATGGCCGGGTTGGGCGGCTCGACCGTCCAGCCGAAGAGCTGGCCGTAGAACGCGGCGGCGGCAGCCGGGTCGGTGGTCACCAGCTCGCTCCAGCTGAAGGCACCGGGGGTCTTGAAAACATCCATCGCGGTCTCCTCGAAAGCGGCCCGCGATCGTGCGACGCCGGCCCCGCGGCGTCAACGACATCGGCGTGACACGGCACAATCCGCCGCTGATGACGCCCCCACACCCGCCATTCACACCGCGCCGCCCATGAGCCTGGTCTTCCCGCACACCTTCGTGCCCTGGTTCCGATCGGTGGCGCCCTATATCCATGCCTACCGTGGCAAGACCTTTGTCGTGGGCCTGGCCGGCGAAGCCATCGCGGCGGGCAAGCTCAATACCTTTGTGCAGGACCTGTCCATCCTGCACGCCATGGGCCTGAAACTGGTGCTGGTGCACGGTTTCAGGCCGCAGGTCACCGAACAACTGGCGGCCAAGGGCCATGTGTCGCGCTTTGCCCGCGGTATCCGCATCACCGACCCGGTGGCGCTGGATGCGGCGCAAGAGGCCGCCGGACAGCTGCGTTTTGAAATCGAGGCCGCGTTTTCGCAAGGCCTGCCCAACACGCCCATGGCCAATTCCACGGTGCGCGTGGTGTCGGGCAACTTCCTCACGGCGCGCCCGGTCGGCATCGTCGACGGCGTTGATTTCATGAACAGCGGTCTGGTGCGCCGCGTCGACCAACTGGCCATACGCCGCGCCATCGAATCGGGTGCGCTGGTGCTGCTCAGCCCCTTTGGTTTTTCGCCCACCGGCGAGGCCTTCAACCTGACCATGGAAGACGTGGCCACGGCCACGGCCATCGCGCTGCAGGCGGACAAACTGGTATTCATGACCGAGATGCCCGGCATCCGCGAGAACCAGGACGACGCCGAAAGCGCCATCGACACCGAAATGGCCTTGGCCGATGCGCGCCGCCTGCTCGCCGCGCTGCCCACGCCGACGCTGCCCACCGACACCGCGTTCTACCTGCGCTATTGCGTCAAGGCCTGCGAGGGCGGCGTCGAGCGTTCGCACATCCTGCCCTACGCCACCGACGGCGCGCTGCTGCTGGAAGTCTTCACGCACGACGGCGTGGGCACCATGGTGGTCGACGAAAAGCTCGAAAGTCTGCGCGAGGCCACGGCCGACGACGTCGGCGGCATCCTGCAGCTGATCGAACCCTTCGAGCGCGACGGCACGCTGGTGCGGCGCGAGCGCACCGAGATCGAGCGCGACATCGAAAACTACAGCGTGGTCGAGCACGACGGCATCATTTTTGGCTGCGTCGCGCTCTATCCCTACCCTGAGTCCCGCTCCGCCGAGATGGCGGCGCTGACGGTGTCGCCGCTCAGTCAAGGCCAGGGCGACGGCGAGCGCCTGCTCAAGCGCATCGAGCAGCGCGCGCGCGCTGCCGGGCTGGACAGCATCTTCGTGCTGACCACGCGCACGATGCACTGGTTCATCAAGCGCGGTTTCGTGCCGGTGGACCCGGATTGGCTTCCCGAGGCGCGCAAGCGCAAGTACAACTGGGACCGGCGCTCGCAGGTGCTGGTCAAACGGCTGGTATCAGCCTGAAAGGACGACGATGGCACGCATGGTTCAATGTGTATATCTCAAGCGCGAGGCCGAGGGTCTGGGGTTTTCTCCTTACCCGGGCGAACTGGGCAAGCGCATTTACGACCACATCAGCAAGGAAGGCTTCGACGCCTGGAAGAAGCATCAGACGATGCTCGTCAACGAGAACCGCCTGAATCTGGCCGATGCGCGCGCCCGGCAGTATCTGGCGCGCCAGATGGAGCAATTTCTCTTTGGCGGCGATGCGGACAAACCCGCAGGCTACGTGCCGCCGGCGGCGTAACGTTTTGTTGGCAGGGGCTACGGGGAATCAGCAGGCTGGGTTATATTTACTCTCGTGTAAAACTTCCTCAGAGAAACCCCATGGCCAATCCCACCATTGCCGAACTGCTGGCCCAGAAGGCCGCCCTCGAAAAGCAGATTCTCGACGTCCAGCGCAATGAGCGCTCCGAGGCCGTGGCCAAGGTGCGCGCGCTCATGGCCGAATATGGTCTGAACCTGGCCGATATCGGCACCAAGGCCGCCGCCGCGCCGCGCAGCACGGCCACCAAGAAGGTCGCTGCCAAGTATCGCAACCCCGCCACCCAGGAAACCTGGTCGGGCCGCGGCCTGCAGCCCAAGTGGCTCAAGGCGGCATTGGCATCGGGGCGTTCGCTGGCCGATTTCGCGCTTTGATGCGCCCCGCGCGGCAACGTCCGCGCGCGGAGACCGTGCCTTGACCGACGCCAGCGCCAGCCCCCCGGACCGACCGCCGACCCAGCCCTTCCGCAAGGCCGCACGGCTGGTTCAGCGCCTGGCACTGGTGGCGCTGGCGGCGCTGCTGCTGTCCTACGCCGGGCAGTTCAGTCTGGCCATGGCGCCCTGGAACGCCTTTGCCCTGCCCGCTGGCCTGGCCATCGGCGCGGTCTGGCGCTGGGGCCGCTGGATGCCGGCGGCGGCGGCGGCAGGCGTGGTGCTGGCCCTGCTGGCCGGCGCTGCACCCTGGCCTGACGCTGCGCTGGCCGCGCTCATCGTCGGCCTGGCGCCGCTGATCGTCAACCGCCTGCTGCTGCAGCTGGGTTTCGACGCCCACCTGCAGCGCCCCATCGATCTGTTGCTGGTGGCCAGCGTCGTGCCCCTGGCCGGCGCCCTGCCGGCGGCCCTGCTGGCGGCTTCCTGGGTCATGCTCAGCGTCGGCGGCGCGTCGCTGGCCACCGTCATCACCGGCTTTTGCTTTCTGGGCCTGGGCATGACGGCCGTGGCCCTGCTCACCCTGGCCGCCGACCGCAGCGCGCTGCAGCACCTGCAGCCGGGCGCGCCGCGCCGCGCCACGGCCGTGGGCCTGCTGGCCGTGCTGGGCATGTTGTGGCTGCTGTGGATGGCGCCCGTGGCGCGTTCGCCGGTGGCCGCGCTGGCGCTGTTCGTGCCGCATGCGGTACTGGCGGCGCTGGCGCTGCGCGGCCAGTTGGCGCTGGCCGCTGCGGGTCTGGTGCTGGCCGCGCTGCTGGGCGCCAGCCAGGCGCGCAGCGGGCTGTCGCTGTGGTCGGGCGGGGGCAGCGTGCAGGCGGCGCTGGCCGCCTGGATAGGCTCGGCACTGGCCGTACTGCTGCTGTGCCATGCGGCCCGCGTCGACTGGCGTGTGCGCAGCCAGCGCTGGGAATGGGCACTGGACGGCTCGCGCCTGGGCGTGGCCGACTGGCACCTGCAACGCGCAGAGAGTTTTGCCTCCAGCGCCTGGCGCACACTCACCGCCTTCGAGGCCGGCCACTGGACGCCACTGGCCTGGCAGCAGCAGGTGCACACCGAAGACCGGCCGCGCCTGGCCGAGGCCATCGTGGCGCTGAGCAGCGGTGCGGCCGGCCGCCGCCAGCTCGAGCTGCGCATGCCCGAAGGCAGCGGCTGGCGCTGGCTCGAGGCCACGCTGCTGGTGATCGAACGCGACGGCGGCGGCCACCCGGTGCGCCTGCTGGCCACGCTGGCCGACGCGCACGAGCGGCGCCAGGCGCAAGAGCGCCAGCTGATGTCCGTCAGCCTGTTCCAGCATCTGCACGAGGGCCTGCTGATCACCGACGCCGACCTGCGTGCGCTCGACGCCAACCCGGCGTACACGCAGATCCTGGGCGTGCCGCGCGACGAACTGCTCGGCACCGTGCCGTCGCTGCTGCGGCCGGCCCCGGCCGACCCGGTGGCGCGCCAGCAGCGCGCGGCCATGTGGGCCGGGCTGCGCGACAGCGGCAGCTGGCGCGGCGAACTGCTCGAGCGCCGGCGCAACGGCGAGCACTGCACGCTGCAGGCCACCATCTCCACCGTGCACGGCCCCACCCAGGACCTGCGCTACCACGTGCTGGTGATCTCCGACATCACGCAGCAGCAGCAGCAGCGCGAGCAGCTCGAACGCCAAGCGCATTTCGATGAACTGACACGCCTGCCTAACCGCGCGCGCCTGTCGCAACTGCTCGACGACGCCATGCGCGCCGCCGACCGCGACGGCTACCTGCTGGTGGTGTGCTACCTGGACCTGGATCACTTCAAGCCCGTGAACGACCGCTTCGGCCACGCTGCCGGCGACCGCCTGCTGGCTGAGCTTGCGGGCCGCATGCGCAGCGCGCTGCGCAGCCGCGACAGCTGGGCCGACACCGCGGCACGTTTGGGCGGCGACGAGTTCGTGCTGCTGCTGCGCGCCGGCACGCTGGAAGAAGCGCGGCTGGCGGTGGAACGCGTGCTGCGCGTGGTCTGCCAGCCCTATGTGGTGGACCCCGCGGTCGATGCGGTGCAGGTCAGCTCGAGCATGGGCGCCACCATCTACCCGCTGGACCGCAGCGACGCCGACACCCTGCTGCGCCACGCCGACCACGCCATGTACGGCGTCAAGCAGGCCGGCCGCAACGGCTACCTGTTCTTCGACCCCGAGCACCGCCGCCGCAACGAGGAACGCGTGATGGCCATCGGCCGCGTGCAAGAGGCGCTGGACAAGCAGGAATTCATCCTCTACTACCAGCCCAAGGTGGACATGCGCAACGGCCGCGTGCTCGGCTTCGAGGCGCTGCTGCGCTGGGACGACCCGCAGCGCGGGCTGGTGGCGCCGCTGCAGTTCCTGCCGCTGATCGAGGAAACCGGTCTGTCCTCGCGCATCGGCGACTGGGTGCTGGCGCAGGCGCTGGACCACCTGTCGCAATGGCGGCGCAACGGGCTGGACTTCTCCATCAGCGTCAACATCTCGGCGCGCCACCTGCGCGAACCCGACTTCGCGCTGCGCCTGTCGGAGCTGCTGGCGCGGCACGAGCACCCGCTGGCCCACAGCCTCGAGCTCGAGATGCTCGAGACCGCGGCACACATCGACATCGAGGCCACGTCGGCGCTGGTCACGCGCTGCCAGGCCATGGGCGTGAAATTCGCGCTCGACGACTTCGGCACCGGCTATTCCACGCTCACTTACCTCAAGCGCCTGCCGGTGGACGTGCTCAAGATCGACCGCAGCTTCGTGCACCACATGCTCGACGACGCACAGGACCGGGCCATCGTCGAAGGCGTGATCGGCCTGGCGCGCACCTTCGGCTGCACCGTGGTGGCCGAGGGCGTCGAGTCGCCGGCACAGGCGCGCACCCTGCTCGAGCTGGGCTGCCAGATCGGCCAGGGCACGGGCATCGCCGCGCCCATGCCGTCGGCGCTGGTGGCCGGCTGGGTGCGCGACTACCGTGGCGTGTTCACGCTGGCTCCGGCAGCAGGGCCCGAGCCCGGGGTGGCAAGGGCCTAGCGTTTTGGCCGCACTAGACTCCGGCGGGTGATCGCCCCCGGTTTCGTGCAAGAGCTGCTTTCGCGCGTCGACATCGCCGATGTCGTCGGCCGCCATGTCGAATTGAAGCGCGGCGGCGCCAACCTGATGGGGCTGTGCCCCTTTCACACCGAGAAGTCGCCCAGCTTCTCGGTCAACCCGGCCAAGCAGTTCTACTACTGCTTCGGCTGCGGGGCCGGCGGCGACGCCATCCGCTTTCTCACCGAACACCTGGGCCTGAGCTTCGTCGAAGCCGTGCGCGACCTGGCCCAGGGCGCCGGCCTGCAGGTGCCCGAAGACGAGGCCAGCCCGGCCGAGCGCGAGCGCCGCGACACGTTGCGCCAGCGCCGCCTGTCGATGGGCGAGCTGCTGGAGCGCGCCGCCGCCTTCTACCGCGCCCAGCTGCGCCTTCACCCCCCGGCGGTGGACTACCTCAAGCGCCGCGGCTTGACGGGGGCCATCGCCGCGCGCTTCGGCCTGGGTTACGCGCCGCCGGGCTGGCGCACGCTGGCAGGCGTGTTTCCCAGCTACGACGACCCGCTGCTCGAAGAGGCTGGGCTGGTGCGCCAACGCGAGGCTGAGGGCACTGACGAGGCCGGCAGCGCCGCCCACGATCGCGGCCGCTACGACTGGTTTCGCGAACGCATCATGTTCCCGATCCGGGGCGTCGACGGCAAGGTCATCGGCTTCGGCGGGCGGGTGATGGACGACAGCAAGCCCAAGTACATCAACTCGCCCGAAACCCCGCTGTTCAGCAAGGGGCGCGAGCTCTACGGCCTGTTCGAGGCGCGCCAGGCGGTGCGCGAAAAGGGCTGCGCGCTGGTGGTCGAGGGCTACATGGACGTGGTGGCGCTGGCCCAGAGCGGCTTTGCCAATGCCGTGGCCACGCTGGGCACGGCCTGCACGGCAGAGCATGTGCAAAAACTGTTCCGCTTCACCGACGCCGTGGTCTTCAGCTTCGACGGCGACGCCGCCGGCCGCCGCGCCGCTGCGCGCGCACTCGAAGCCGCGCTGCCCCACGCCAGTGACCTGCGCTCGGTGCGCTTTCTGTTCCTGCCGCCCGAGCACGACCCCGACAGCTACGTGCGCGAGTTGGGTCCGGCCGCCTTCGAGCAGGCGCTGGCCCAGGCCGTGCCGTTGTCGCTGCAGCTCATCGAGCAGGCCGCCGACGGCGCCGATCTGGCCAGTGCCGAAGGCCGCGCGCGCATGCTGGCGCAGGCCAAGCCGCTGTGGAACGCGCTGCCCGACGGCGCGCTCAAGCGCCAGCTGCTGCCCGAGCTGGCGCGGCGCGCGCAGCTGGAAAGCGCCGACCTGGCCGGCCTGTGGGGCACGGCCGCGGCAGCGCGCAGCCCGGCCGCAAGCGCGGCGGCGCCGCGGCGCGCCCCACCGCGCAAGCCCGGCCGCCGCGCCCCCGCCGGCAGCGCTGACCTGGTGCTGCGCCTGCTGCTGCGCCACAGCGACTGGTGGGATCGCCTGTCGGGCGCCGACCACGAGCTGCTGCACGGCCTCGGCGGCGCGCACGGCGAAGCCGTGGCCTGGCTGGAGCAACTGCTGACCGAGCAGCACGCGCCGCCCTGGTCGGCGCTGGCCGACGCCATGGCCGAACAGCCCTGGGCCGAGCAGGCCCGAGCCTGGGTCGATGCCGCCGTCGCCGAGGAAGAGCAGAGCTTCGAAGACCTGCAGCGCGTGCTGCACCGCCTGTGGCGCGAACTGCACGAGGAAGAGGCGCGCACGCTGGTTGCCGGCGGCAGCCTGGGCGCGGAAGCGCTGCAGCGTTACAAGGCGCTGCTGGAGCAGATCCGCATCCACCGCCTGGGCGAACGCGACCCGGCTGCGGCCCACGCGGCCAGCGAAACCGCAGGCCCGAGCTATAATTGACGGTTTATCGCAGCGGCAAGAGTGACAGCAGCAAGACTTTCGGCAACGCGGCCCCCGACCACCCTCGCCAAGGGACCGACGGTCAACACCCGCCGCAGCACACCCGAAGTTCACCCTCAGGGGCTGCCAGACAGATGAGTTCACGCGAACTTGCCTGCACGACCTGCAAGACCCACGGCCGCGCGCCTGCGCCGGGCTGGGGGCTTGGGCTTGTCGCTTTGATGCGCACAGCCGGCCGCATGTGACGCGGCAGCGCCGGGGCCTGCCCGGTGCGTGTCGCCACTCGCCACCCCTTTTTGCAAGGATTCGCATGACCGCCAAGAAGACCGCCGCCCCGACCGCAGCCGCCGCCGCCGAAACGAAGGTGGAAGACGCCAAGTCCCGGCCGGCCAAGGTCAGCAAGCCGGCCAAGGCCGCCGCGCCCGAGAAAGCAGCCAAACCGGCGGCCAAGACCGCCGCCAAGTCGACCGAGGCCAAGCCGGCGAAGACGGCCGGGGCCAAGCCAGGCGAGGTGGTTGAAGCCAAGCCGTCCAAGGCACTGAAAGCCGAGGCCAAAGCGCCCAAGGCCGAGGCTAAGGTCAGCAAGGCCGCCGCCAAGAAGGCTGGGGAATCGGCCAAGAAGGCCGAGCCGGTGGCCGAAGAGGTTGACCTGGCCGATATCGAAGCCGATCTCGAGGGTGAAGTCGAGGTCGAAGCCGAGGTCGAAGCAGGCGTGGAGGCGGGGGTCGATGTCGCCGACGGCAAAGAGGTCAAGGCCAAGCCGCTGCGCATGAAGGTCAGCCGCGCGAAAGAGCGCGCGCTGATGCGCGAATTCGGTCTGGACGAGACCGCGCTCACCGAAGAAGAAGCCACCAAGCGCCGCCAGGAACTCAAGACGCTCATCAAGATGGGCAAGACGCGTGGCTTCCTGACGCACCAGGAAATCAACGACCACCTGCCCGAGAAACTGGTCAACGAGGAAATCCTCGAGGCCATCGTCTCCATGCTCAACGACATGGGCATCGCGGTATACGAGCAGGCGCCCGACGCCGCCACGCTGCTGATCGCCGGCGGGGGCACCAGCACCGCCACCGAAGAAGAGGCCGAAGAGGCCGCCGAAGCCGCCCTGTCCACCGTGGACAGCGAATTCGGCCGCACCACCGACCCGGTGCGCATGTACATGCGCGAGATGGGCACGGTCGAGTTGCTCACGCGTGAGGGCGAGATCGAGATCGCCAAGCGCATCGAAGGCGGCCTGCAGGCCATGATGCTGGCCATCAGCGCCAGCCCCACCACCATCGCCGAGATCCTGTCGATGGCCGACAAGATCGGCGCCGGCGAGATGCAGATCTCCGAGGCGGTGGACGGCTTCATCAGCAGCGACGAGGCCGACGATTACGTGGCCGAGGAAGACTTCGACGAGCTCGACGAGGAAGACGACGACGACGGCCAGGGCGGCAGCAAGGCGCTGACCAAGAAGCTCGAAGAGCTGAAGAAGCAGGCGCTGGAGAAGTTTGCCGCGCTGCGCGTGCACTTCGACAAGATGCGCAAGGCCTACGAGAAGGAAGGCTACAAGTCGCAGACCTACAACAAGGCCCAGCACCAGATCAGCGAAGACCTGATGACCATCCGCTTCACGGTCAAGACGATCGAGAAGCTGTGCCACATCCTGCGCAGCCAGGTCGACGACGTGCGCCGCTACGAGCGCGAGATCCGCAAGATCGTGGTCGACAAGTGCGGCATGCCGCAAGAGCACTTCATCCGCAACTTCCCGCCCAACGTGATGAACCTGAAGTGGGCCGAGAAGGAAATCGCCGCGGCCAAGAACTACAGCCCCATCCTGCAACGCAACCTGCCGGCCGTGCAGGAACTGCAGCAGAAGCTGACCGATCTGCAGTCGCGCGCCGTGGTGCCGCTGGACGACCTGAAGGAGATCAACAAGAAGATGAACGAGGGCGAGAAGTCCTCGCGCGATGCCAAGAAGGAGATGATCGAGGCCAACCTGCGCCTGGTCATCAGCATCGCCAAGAAGTACACCAACCGCGGCCTGCAGTTCCTTGACCTCATCCAAGAGGGCAACATCGGCCTGATGAAGGCGGTGGACAAGTTCGAATACCGCCGCGGCTACAAGTTCAGCACCTACGCCACCTGGTGGATCCGCCAGGCGATCACGCGCTCCATCGCCGACCAGGCGCGCACCATCCGCATCCCGGTCCACATGATCGAGACGATCAACAAGCTGGTCCGCACCAGCCGCCAGATGCTGCACGAGATCGGCCGCGAGCCGGCGCCGGAGGAACTGGCCGAAAAGCTCGGCATGCCGCTGGAAAAAGTCCGCAAGGTCCTCAAGATCGCCAAGGAGCCGATCAGCCTGGAGACCCCGATCGGCGACGAGGAAGACTCTCACCTCGGCGACTTCATCGAGGACAAGGCCGCCGTCATCCCGCTGGATGCCGCCATCCAGGCCAACCTGCGCGAGGCCACCACCCGCGTGCTGTCCAGCCTGACCCCGCGTGAGGAACGCGTGCTGCGCATGCGCTTCGGCATCGGCATGAACACGGACCACACGCTGGAGGAAGTCGGCCAGCAGTTCAACGTCACCCGCGAGCGCATCCGCCAGATCGAGGCCAAGGCGCTGCGCAAGCTCAAGCACCCCAGCCGCAGCCGCAAGCTGCGCAGCTTCCTGGACGATTGAGCCGACGTGATGCACGCCGTGGAGCCGGTCGTTCGCGTCGGCGTGGTGGTGACGTTCCTGCGCATGGACCGCCCCCCCGCCGACCCCGCCCCCGCCCTGCCTGCGGGTGTGGCGGTGCGCCAGGTCGCGCACTGCCCGGTCGAGCTGTACCGGCACCTGTACAACACCGTCGGCGCCGATTACGTCTGGTGGCTGCGCCGCACCCTGTCAGACCGCCAGCTCGCCGCCCTGCTGCGCGACCCCAACATCGGGATCCACGTGCTGGAGCGCGGCGACGAAATCCTGGGCTTCTACGAGCTGGACCGGAACCCCTGGCCCGTCGTCAACCTGTCCTATTTCGGCATGATGCCCGGCGCCATCGGCACCGGCATGGGCCACGCCTTCCTGCGCCATGCCGTGGACACCGCCTGGCGCATGGGCCCGCGCGCGGTCAGCGTGAACACCTGCACCGCCGACCATCCCCGCGCCATGCCGAACTATCTGCGCGTCGGCTTCCGCCGCCTGCGCGACGTGCCGGAGGACTGGCACGTGCCGCTGCGCCTCGGCCTGGTCATCCCCGAGCACCTGAAGCTGTAGCGGTGCCAATGGGAAGCTGGGCCACGGGGGCTTGACGCCCCGCGCCG
>LNFM01007171.1_pt1 | contig 17668 bp, 18 predicted proteins | sample 596031 | NCBI WGS metagenome assembly LNFM01 (sample SAMN04254537, study PRJNA301005) | activated carbon metagenome | isolation source: dual media filters at the Ann Arbor, Michigan drinking water treatment plant | place: USA: Ann Arbor | reverse complement strand
TCCGCGCCCATTGGGCGTCCGTCAGCACAAAGCGATCCATCCACAGTGTGAATCACATCAGCGCCGATGTTGTGAATCCCCACAGGCCTTAGCTCAGCCGCGGATGCGTGCGACCGTCGCGGTGGTGCTCTGCCCCGGCAGCAGGGCCGCAAGGCGCACCTGGCCGCCCCAATCGGTGACGAGATCAGCGCCCACCACCTTGTCCACGGTGTAGTCGGAGCCCTTCACCAGGACTTCCGGCCGCAACAGGCGCAGCAATTCCAGCGGTGTATCTTCCTCGAACACCGTCACCAGATCGACCGAGGCGAGGGAGGCGAGCACGGCGGCGCGGGCGGCCTCACCCTGGATCGGGCGGGCTTCACCCTTCAGCCGCTTGACGCTGGAATCGGCGTTCAGCCCGACCACCAGGCGGTCGCACCAGGACCGCGCCTGTTCCAGCAGATGGACATGGCCGGGATGCAGCAGGTCGAAGCAGCCATTGGTGAAGCCCACGCGCCAGCCGCGGCGGCGCCAGCGTTCCACCTGTTCCTGCGCCTGGGCGCGGGAGACGACCTTGCGCAGCGCGCCACGCTCCGGCGTCAGGGCTTCCAGCAGGTCGCTTTCGCGCGCCACGGCGGTGCCGACCTTGCCGACGACAATGCCGGCGCCGATGTTCGCCAGCCGGGCGGCAATAGGCGCGGCCAGGCCGGCGGCGAGGCCGGCTGCCACCACGGCCACCACGGTATCGCCGGCACCGGAGACGTCATGCACCTCGGGCGCCTCGGCGGGGAAGTGGCGCACGCCCTCCGGCCCGACCAGGGTCATGCCGTCCTCGCTGCGGGTCACCAGCACGGCGCCGAAGCCGTGGTCCGAACGCAGCCTCTCGGCGGCCGCGACCAGCGCGGCCTCGGTGTCCACCGGCATGCCGGTGGCCAGCTTGAGCTCGGCGCGGTTGGGGGTGATGAGGTCGGCGCCGGCATAGCGCGCGTAATCAATGCCCTTGGGGTCCACCACCACGCGCCGGCCGGCGCTGCGGGCGGCGGCAATCAGGCGCTGGGCGGTGTCGCCGGACAGCACGCCCTTATTGTAGTCGGACAGCACCATCACCGTGGTCGCGGCCACTGCATCGGCGGCAATCCGCACCAGCCGTTCCGCCAGGCGCGGATGGATCGGGCCGGGCATTTCGTGATCGGCCCGCAGCAATTGCTGGCCGGCTGCGATGAAGCGGGTCTTGGTGGTGGTGGCGCGGCCGCCCTGCACCAGCAGCCAGGGTTCCACATTCGGCTGGCCGCCGATCAGCCCGGTCAGGTCGCTGCCGGCCTGGTCGTCTCCGACCACGGAGACGAAGGCGACGGCGGCGCCAAGGGCCGTCAGGTTGCGGACCACATTGCCGGCACCGCCCGGCATCGCGACCTCGCGCTCCACCGCCAGGACGGCGACGGGGGCTTCAGGGCTGACCCGTTCGACCTGGCCGTAGACGTAGCGATCGAGCATCGCGTCGCCGACAACGAGGACCGAGGCGCGCTTCAGCATGCGCACAGCCTCGGTCAGTTCGCCGACCGGAATTTCTGGGGTGGGTAGGTCGGCGGGCGCGGGGCCTTGCATGGGGCTGGCGTAGCGCAATCGCCGCATGACGTGCAAGGCACGCCGGCGGCGCGGGCGCCGAAACCTGTCGGCGCAGAAGGGGGATCAGGCGCGAAGAAAGCTGATGCCGTTATCCTCGAAGATGCCACAGGTCAGATCCCCGCCGAACACGGCGCCGGTATCGAGGCCGATGCGATGCGGCCGGACCTCCGGACTGGGGGCCGGGGTGTGGCCATGTACCACCACGGCCGGCAGCGCGCCGCGCCAGGACAGGAACGGCTCCCTGATCCACAGCAGGTCCTCGGGGTCCTGGTCCTCCAGCTTCACGCCAGGCCGGATGCCGGCATGGACGAACAGGTAGCCGCCTGCGGCAAAGCTGGTGCGGCAGGCGCGCAGGAGGTGCAGATGCGCCGCCGGGACTAGGCCCCAGCTTTCGCGTTGGCGGGGGGATGCGCCGTAGCTTTCCAAGGCCTGGACCCCGCCATTCTGGAGCCACAGCGCCACCACCTCCGCCGGCGCACCATCCGCCAGTGCGTCGAGCATCATGCGGTCGTGGTTGCCCATCAGGTTGATCATCGGCAGGCCGGGCAGGGGGTGGGCCAGGCGCGCCAGCACACCAGCACTATCGGGGCCGCGGTCCACATGGTCGCCCAGATGCAGCAGAAGGGGCTGCGCGACTGGCCTCGCCGCCAGATCCGCCAGGATCTGTCCATGCAGCGCGGCCAGCCGGGTGGCGCAGCCATGCGAATCGCCAATCGCATAGATCCTTTGGCCGGTCGGCAGCCGACCGGCCGGGGCGAGGTCCGTCTTGTGGCGACTTATCTGTCTGGAAACCATTGCTGATGAACTCTAGCCGCGTCGGGGGCGCCATCGCCATCCCGATCCTCGCGGTGCCAGGCACATGTCCGAAGGTTCAAACCCATCCCCCCCAGCGGGAGCCGCCGCCTACCAGGCACCGCTGCTCGCCGTGATGCGTGAGGCCCTGCGCAGCCCCGTTGGGCGGGTGGCCCTGCGCGTGCCGACCATGCCGCCGCATCGCCGCCGCGTTGCACGCGCGTTGCTGCAGGAAGGTGCCCTGGCCGCGGGCGGCGTGGTGGTGGAGGGGCCCCATGAGGAATTGTTGCTCATCGGCGCCGAAGCCGGGCGGGCCGAACGGCTGCGCGGATTGCTGGACCGGTTGGTCGGTGGCCAGGTGACCGGGTTGTGGTCACTGGAGCGCGACGCAACGGCCTTGCTGGATTACGCGGCGGCGGCCGAAGCCGGCGCGCCCGGGCCAAGTGGCGTGGGGCCGGCGCTGGCCGGGCTGGATGCCTGGCTGCGGGCGCTGCCGCTGGGGCAGGTGGTGCGGCGGGTGACCGGAATGCGGCTGGACCCGTCCGGTGGCCCGGCCCGGCCGGCCTTCCTGCGTCTGTCGATTGCGCAACAGCCGCTTTCAAAGCTGCTGGGTGGGCTGGGGGGCGATGCCGATCTGCTGGACCACGCAACCCGCGCTCTGGCTAGCAGGCTGCTTGTGGCCATTGGCGATCCGGCACAGCGGCGCGACCTGATGGGCAACTCGCTTCCCGGGCCGCTGCACCTGCCCGTGCCGCCCGCGCCGCTGAGCGGGCGCGGCGATGGCGGCAGCGGGGGCGGGGGCGGGCGCGGTGCGCTGGTGGCGACGCTGGGGCTGGAAATGGTTGCGGATCCCGTGGCGCTGCAGGCGCGCCGGGACAGTCTGGCCCAGCAGGGTTGGGCGCTGGAGCTTGATGGGCTCACTGAGTCGTCGCTCCGCCTGCTGGCGATCGATGCGCTGCCGGCCGACTGGCTGCGCATAAGTTGGTCCCCCGGCCTCGCGACGCCGGCGGTGATGGGGGCGCTGCGCCTGGCGGATCCCGCACGCATCATCCTCGCAGGCGTGAACGATACGGCGGCCCTCGATTGGGCCAGGCGCCTGGGGCTATGCCTGCTGGAGGGCCCCGCGGTCGAGGAGGCCGGGCAGGCGGCCTCCTTGGCGCCGCTGCCCCCGGCCGCCATGGGTGCGAACAGCCGGCCGGCTCCGATTGCGCCGGCCCGGCCCGCCGCATGAAAAGCGATATGGATGGGGACCGGCGCCCCGGCGGGGTCCGGGCTGCGGCTGAACTGGCGACGCTGGTGCGGGAAAGTGTCGCCGCCAATGCGGTGCGGGAGGTGCTGCACCTGCGCCTGTCCGGCCTCGGCCCGGCAGCGCGGCGGCCGCATCACCAGCGGCTGCTGCGCGACGCGCTGGAGCCGGTGCTGGCCGCGGCGCGCACCCGGGTGTTCGACCTGCCGAATGGCGATGTGGTGGCAGTGGCGGCGCCGCCCGGGCTGGTGTTGGAGACCGCTCGCCTCGCGCTGCTGCGAACCCTGGATGCCGCGGCGGGGGAGGCGGTGCAGGCCATGCGGCTGCCGGCCGGCGCGGCACAATTGCTGGCCATTACCGCGGAGAGCCTTGGCATGGGCCAGGTGGATGATTCACCGCGGGCCATCATCGATGCCAGCCCGATCAACAGCTTCGACCTGGCCATGGCGGAGCGCGCGCTGGCGCAGGCGGATCTGGAGGCGATGACGATTGCCCAGGGGGTCTGCCGCCTGGATCCGGAAGGCGAGCCGGCCGAGCCCCTGTGGGAAGATCGCCGCGTGGCCTGGAGCAGCCTGGCACAGGCCGTATTGCCGGGCGTGGATGTCTGCAGCTGTTCCGCCTTGCAGCGTCGCCTTGCGCGACTCGCGGAGTTGCGGATGCTGGCAGATATCGGCCGGCCGGCCGTGCAGCTTGCCTGGCGCCGGGTCGGGCTGGCGGTTGTTCCAGCCACGCTGGCCACGCCGGCCTTCCAACGCTTCGACAATGGCCTGCCCTCCGGCCGGCGCCAGGACATCACGCTGGCCTTCCGCCCGGCCGATATCCTGGCGGACCCTGCGGGGTTCATCACCGCGCGGGACCTGGCGCGGGGCCGGGGCTACCGGACGGCGCTGGATGATGCGCCATCCGAGATTCTGGCGGCGCTGCCGCCCGAACGGCTGGAGTTGGACCTGCTGCGGCTGCGCTGGGCGCCTGACCTGCCGGTGGCGGCACCCGCCTGCCTGGACCGGGCCCTGCAGCGGCCGGAACAGGTGGTGCTGGTGGGCGTGGACCGTCCGGCGGCAATCGCCTGGGGCTGGGAGGTCGGGATCCGCGTTTTCCAGGGCACGCTGGTGGAGCGAAGGCGAAGGAACGGTTGAAGCCGGGGTAACCCCGGCCGCGCTGCGGCGTTGCGGCTTGCATGAATGCACCGCCCGCCTTCCTGTTCGCCACCGGCATCGAGAACAGCATCCCGCGCATCAAGGGCGGTCGCGTCCGCGTCGACGAAATGGCGCGTTGCGACCACTATCGCCGATGGCGCGAGGATTTCGCGCTGGTGCAGGAGTTGGGCCTGTCCTTCCTGCGCTACGGCCCGCCACTGCACACCACCTTCACCGGACCCGGAAAGTATGACTGGGACTTCGCCGATGCGACATTCGGCGAATTGCAACGGCGTGACATCGTGCCGATCGTGGACCTCTGCCATTTCGGCGTGCCGGACTGGATCGGTGATTTCCAGAACCCCGATTTTCCGCAGCTATTCGCCGAATATGCGGGCGCCTTTGCGCGGCGTTTTCCCTGGGTGCAGATCTATACCCCGGTCAATGAGATGTATATCTGCGCGCTGTTCTCCGCCCGCTATGGCTGGTGGAACGAGGAGCTCCGCACCGATCGCAGCTTCGTCACGGCACTGAAGCACATCGTCGCGGCCAATGTGCGGGCCATGAAGGCGATCCTGGAGGTGCGGCGCGACGCGATCTTCATCCAGAGCGAGAGTACCGAATATTTTCATGCCGAAAGCCCGGACGCCATCGCCCCCGCAGAGCAGCGCAACCAGGAGCGGTTCCTGTCACTCGACCTGAATTACGGCCGGCGCGTGGATAGCGGAATGTACGAATACCTGATGGATAACGGGATGACGCGGGAGGAATACCATTTCTTCCTCTCCCAGGCGCCGCTGAAGCGGCATTGCATCATGGGCAATGACTATTACTGGACCAATGAGCATCTGGTCGCGGCCGATGGCGGCACGCAGGCCTCGGGGGAAGTGTTCGGCTATGCCGTGCTGACCCACCAGTACCATCAGCGCTACGGGCTGCCCGTCATGCATACCGAGACCAACATCCGCGACGATGGGCACGGCGCGGCGGAGCGGTGGTTGTGGAAGCAATGGGCCAATGTGCTGCGGGTCCGCAATGATGGCGTGCCGGTGGTGGGCTTCACCTGGTACTCGCTGACCGACCAGGTCGACTGGGACAGCGCATTGCGGGAGGAGAACGGCCGTGTGGACCCGGTCGGCCTGTATGACCTGGATCGTCGCATCCGGCCGGTGGGCGAGGCCTTCAAGCGGCTGGTTTCGCAGTGGCGGGATGTGCTGCCGGCGCAATCGCTCTGCCTGCAGGTGCCCGTTGTGATGCCAAGCGCGCACAGCATCGACGCCCTGCCCGACAGCTACTGGGCGTTGCAGGCGGCACAGCGCACCCTTCCGGTCCGCCCGCGATCCGGCTAGATCGGGGCCGTGCAAATCACCCGGCTGTTCCTCGTTCGTCATGCGCTGGTGGAGCCATCCGCCCGCGCCGTGGTCTATGGCAGCATGGATGTGGCGCTTTGCCAGCTTGCGCTGGAGCAGGAGGCCGCATCCTATCGCTGGCTGGCGGCGCGGCTGCCGGATGGGGCGCGCTGGGTGGTGACGCCGCTGTCACGCACCCGTGCGACCGCCGCCGCCATCTTCGCCGCGGGCTACGCACCCGCCGCGCTGAAGGTGGAGCCGGACCTTGCCGAGCAGCATCTGGGCGAATGGCAGGGCCTGTCGCATGAGCGATTCGCCGAACTCATCCGCCATCCGCCGCACCCTTTCTGGCCGCATGCGGGCGAGGAAAAGCCGCCCGGCGGCGAATCCTTTGCCGAGGTGGTGGCGCGCGTCAGCGCGGTGCTGGAGCGGCTGGTGCGGGAGGCGCCGGACCAGGACATCGTGATTGTGGCCCATGGCGGATCGATCCGTGCGGCGATCGCCCAGGCGATGGGGCTGACCCCACACCAGGCGCTGATCTTCTCCGTCAAGAACCTCTCCCTGACCCGGATTGAGCGGCACGGCGCGGATTGGCGGGTGGCCGCCGTGAATGAGGAGCCGTTCACCCTGCCCGCGGGTGTTTGAACCCGCCTGGCACCAGCCCATACCGCTAGACCTTGGACACCCGAGTCGTCGGGATGTAGAGTGTGGCGTGGCATAGGGTTGCGGGGGGCTTTTCATGTTCCGTGGGATGATGCTTGCCGTCGCGCTCCTGGCTTCCCTGCCGGCTGCGGCGCAGCAGGAAGAACAGGCGCTGGTCGACCGGGCGACGCTGACGATCCAGGAGTTGATGAGCACCGGCGAGCTGACCGGGGATGCCATCGGCTTCCTGCAACGCGCCCGTGCGGTGATGGTCTGCCCGCGCGTGTTCCGTGCCGGCTTCATCCTGGGCGGGGAAGGTGGGTCCTGCGTGCTGGTTGGCCGCGATGGCGCCGGGTCCTGGTCCTCACCAGCCTTCTACGGCCTCGGCTCCGGCAGTTTCGGCCTGCAGATCGGCGTGCAGGATGCGATGGTCGCGATGATGATCATGACCGATCGCGGCCTGGGGGCCGTGATGGACAGCCAGTTCAAGGTCGGCGCCGATGCGGCGATCGCGCTGGCCACCATCGGCGGCGGTATCCAGGGCAGCACCACGGCGGCTGCGGGCGCGGATATCGTGGCGATTGCCAAGGCGCGCGGCCTGTTCGCCGGGGTCTCCCTGTCCGGCTCCGTGCTGTCCTACCGGCCCGAATCGTCCCGCGCCTATTATGGGCGGGAGTATTCCGCGCGGCAGATCGTGGTGGCTATGGAAGCCCATAATCCGGGCTCCGATCCGCTGCGCGCCATGCTGCTGCGATACGGGGCGCGCTGAACACGCCCCTCGCTCGCAAATTGCGACGCATTCTGCCGGTACGCCGCATGCACTGACGGTCTCAAGGCGATCTTCTCCCGATCGCCCGATGCAAATCGAGAGGCCCGCCGTGCAATCGCAGCCCAGGCTCAGCGTCGTGATTCCTGCCCGTAACGCCTTGCGCTGGCTTCCCGGCGCCATCGCGTCCCTCGGCAATTCGGCGCAGCTTGAGATCCTTCCCGTCGATGACGGTTCTGAAGATGGCACGGGGGAGTATCTGCGCGGCATCGCTGCCTGCGATCCGCGGGTGCGACCGCTGGCTGCCAGCGGCACGGGGCCGGCGGCAGCGCGCAATGTTGGGCTTTCGGCAGCCCAGGCGCCGTTGATCGCGTTCCTGGATGCGGATGACCGCTGGCGGCGCGGCAAGATCGCGGCGCAGCTGGAGTTGCACCGGCTTTATCCAGACCTTGGCTTCTCCTTCACCGACTGCCGCCGCTTTGCCGAGGATGGCACCGAACTGGCCACGGGCCTGGCGCGCAGCGCCGGTTTCGCCGCCCGCCACAGCATGCATCGCGAGGCCTTCATCCTGGGCCGTGACGCGCAGGCGGCCATCTATGCCGAGCCGGTTGTCGCAACCTCCACCGTCATGGCCCGCACGGCGCTGCTGCGTGCGGTGGGCGGCTTCAATGAACAGTTGCGGCGGTCCGAGGATTGGGATCTGTGGCTGCATCTGGCGGCCTGTGCGCCGGTCGGCTGCCTGCCGCGTAGCCTGGCAGATCGCCTGGTGCGGGCCGTGGATCCGGAAAGCCCGGAAGGCCTGGCGCGGCGGGTGGCGCGCCGGCGGGTGGCCGAAGCCTATGCCGGGCCGGCCAGCCAGCTGGATGTGGATGCCGTGCAGGCCTGCCGGACCAGCCAGTTGGCGCTGGAAGCCGATGCGGCGGCTCTTGCGGGCCTGCGCGTGCAGGCCGCCTTCCTGCGGCTCTCGGCCTTTGCGCAGCAGCCGAGCCGCAAGATGGCGCGCGCCGCGGCCTTGGATCTTCTCGGCATCAGGGGCATGGACCAGCGCGTTCCGTGACCCGCATTCCACAGCCCTGATCTGCATGTGGCATCCGTTGACCCCATGGCTGTGCAATGCGAGAGGGTGGGTGTGAGCGCAATAGATCCTGAAATCGCTGGCCAGCTTGCGTCGGACCTGCCGCGCGAGGATTTCGTGCGGATCCTGCGGACCTTTGAGGATGACCTCGGCCGCCTGGCGCAGATGCTGGAAGTGGCTGTCGCTGGCGGCGACGAGGCCGGCTATCGCCGTGCGGCCCACAGCCTTGCGGGTGCGGCCGCCGCGGTTGGAGCCAGGCGGCTGGAGCAGGTGGCGCGTGTTGCCATGGACCACCGCAACGCAGCCGACCCGCGCGCCCTGGCATTGCAGGTGCGGCAGGAGGCGGCCGATGCGCTCGCTGAACTGGCCGCGCTGGCCGAGCATCCGCCCGGGTCGAGCTAGCGACGCATGTCCGCGGCCGCGGCGCGGATCCTGATCGTCGAGGATACGCCGACCCAGGCCGAGGTCGCTTCCGCCCTGCTGCGGACATTGGGGCTTGAGACCCGCATTGCCGAAACCGGCACCGCCGCGCTGGCGCTGGCGCTGAGCTGGCGGCCCGATGCCATCCTGATGGATCTGGAGCTGCCGGATTTCTCCGGCTTCGAGGCGATGCGCCGGCTGCGGGCCGCAGGGGTTGAGGCCGCCATCATCGTGGTGACAGCGCATGGCAGCGTGAACCATGCGGTCGAGGCGATGCGCGAAGGTGCCGTGGATTTCATCGTCAAGCCCTTCGCCAAGACGCGCCTGACCGTCACGCTGCAAAATGTCCTTGAGAAGCAGGCCCTTGCGACCGAATTGCGGGCGGTCAAGGCGCAGCTGCAGCGCGACCGTTTCTTCGGCTTCATCGGTGCCTCGCCGGCCATGCAGGCGGTCTATCGCACCATCGAAAGCGTGGCCGCCAGCAAGGCGAATGTCTTCATCACCGGGGAAAGCGGCACCGGCAAGGAACTCGCCGCGGAGGCGGTGCATCGCGCCAGCCCCCGGCAAGCACGCCCCTTCATGGCCCTGAACTGCGCCGCGATTCCACGCGACCTGCTGGAATCCGAGATATTCGGCCATGTGAAAGGCGCCTTCACCGGCGCCACGGAGAACCGTCCGGGTGCGGCCCGGCTGGCCGATGGTGGGACGCTGTTCCTGGACGAGATCGGCGAAATGCCGCTTGAGATGCAGGTGAAGCTGTTGCGCTTCGTGCAAACAGGAACTTTCCAGCCTGTTGGCGCCTCGCGCCAGGAGAAGGTGGATGTGCGGATCGTCTCCGCCACCAATCGCGACCCCTGGGTGGAGGTGGAGGCAGGCCGATTCCGCGAGGATCTGTACTACCGGCTTTATGTCGTACCGCTGCACATGCCGCCGCTGCGGGACCGGGCCGGGGATGTCTTGCTGATCGCCCGCCACTTCCTGACCACCTTCGCGAGGGAGGAGGGTAAGCGGCTGCGCGGCTTCGTGCCGGAGGTGGAACAAATCCTCATTGCCTATGGCTGGCCCGGCAATGTGCGGCAGTTGCAGAATGTCCTGCGGAACATCGTCGTCCTGAACGACGGCGATCGGGTGGAACGGTTCATGTTGCCGCCCATGCTGCTGCGCGGCGTGGCCGCGCGCGCGGATGCCCCGCAGCCTCCGGCACCGATGCTGGCGGAGGAGGCGCCGATCGAAGTGGCCGCGGCCGATGCGCCGCAAGCCCTTCCAACGCTTGTGCCGGCCTGGGTGCCACCGCGGGAAATTGATGCGTTCCTGCCGCTGGCGGAGGTGGAGAAGCGTTACATTCTCGCGGCACTGGATCATGTGGCCCAGGACGTTCCCCGGGCTGCCGCGCTGCTCGGCATCAACCCTTCGACCATCTATCGGAAGCTACAATCCTGGCGCGGCGAGGCGGGCTTCAAAACGCAGTTCTAGCTGACGGATCCGCCCCCTCGCCGCGTTATCGGGCGATTTGTCCTGACTTTCCCATGCCACTGGTGCATGTCGGGCGAGCGACGACAAAACGATCCTGGTCCGGGCAGCCCCCGGCAGGATCTGCGGGAGATGCGGATGGAGATGATGCTGACGCTGGCGGATCACAGCATCCGCCGCGCCCTGAGCTTCGCAGGACTTGGCGCCATCACGCTCATGCTGGCGCTGTCCTTTGACCCTCCGCTGGCGCTGCGGACCGGGGGCAACATCCTCGGGCTGGTCTGCCTTTGCCTGCTCTGGGTCGCCTGGCGCACGCCGCGGCGCAACATGCGGCAGACCGAGCTCTGGTCACTGCTGCTGGCCTATGCCGCCGCGCTGGTCGCGAGCCTGACGGCGACGGAAGCGCAGCGGATGATGGTGCAGGCGCTGCGGCAGCGCCTGCTGTGGCATGCGGAGACGGTTGGCGCCGTGGCGATGACCCTGTGGGTGGCCTCGTTGCTTCTGGGCCTCGTGATCGCCTGATTTCACAATGGCGAGGTGCGGTCGCCCTCGCCCAGTGCCCGCTGCATGAACACGACATCCACCCAGCGGCCGAATTTCAGCCCTGCCGCCTTCAGCACGCCGGCCTGCCGGAAGCCGAGCGAGACATGCAGGCCGATCGAGCCGACATTCTCCGAATCGCCGATCACCGCCAGCATCTGCCGGAAACCGCAATCCGTGGCCCGGCTGAGCAGGATTTCCACCAGCGCCTTGCCGACGCCCTGGCCCCGCACGTCGTCGCGGATATAGATCGAGTTCTCGGCGCAGAAGCGGTAGGCGGAGCGGTCCCGGAACTGGTTGAAATAGGCGTATCCGATGACGACGCCTTCCTGTTCCGCAACCAGCCAGGCCCAGCCGGCGTCCTGCACCTTCGCGATACGTTGCGCCATCTCCGCCGTGCTCGGCGGGTCTTCCTCGAAGGTCCCGGTGCCGAATTTCACGTGATGGGCGTAGATCGCGGTGATGGCTGATAGATCGGCCGAGACAGCGTCACGAATCAGCATGGGCAGGAATCCTGGAAGCAGCGGCGCCCAGAATCTGCCAGGCGCGGACGGAGGCGCCTGACGGACTGTAGGCTATTGTTTTGTCGTGTGATTCACGTCCTTCGGTGAGTCCAGCTGAGACGATCACACGCCAAGCGATTAGGCTGGCCTGCGAGGCGGGGCAAGCGGTGCAGGGTTCAGACCGGGAGGTGCAGTTCGGCTGCCACCCGTTCCGCCATCGCCAGCAGGGCGCGGTCGCGGCCAGGCGCCGCCGCCAGGGAAAGCCCAACTGGCGCGCCATCCACCTTGGCCGCAGGCAGGGAGATTTCGCACAGGCCGGCCAGCCCCGCGATGGCTGTCACGCCCATGCTGCGTTCCCGCACCGCCTGCTGAGCCTCCGGATCCACGTCGAGCCGGGGGGGCGGAACGGGGGAGGTGGGGTAGATGAGGACAGCACCCCCCTGAAGCAGGGCGCGCACGCGCTGCTGGAACAGGGCGCGGAAGGCGCGGGCCTCGGCGGCCACGGCCGGATCGGTCGCCTTGGCGGCGGCAAAGCGTTCACCCACGCCGGGGCCGAAGGCGGGGCGTACGGCCTCGACCCAGGAGCCTAGACTGGCCCAGGCTTCCTCCGCCTGCGCGGCACGGAAATTCTCGAAGAGCTGGGTCAGGCCTTCCGGCGCCAGATGCATGGACAGGCAGGGGCCGAGAACCCGCTCCACCGTGGCCAAGGCGCCGGCCAGCGCGGTCGCGGTCTGCGGTACGGCATTCACCCAGGCTTCCTGCACCTTGATCAGCGGTCCAAGCGCACCTTCGCCGCCCGGCGGCAGAAGCACGTCGCCAACACGCCGCAGAATGGAGGCACGGTTGGCGAACCAGCCGGCCGTGTCGAAGCTGGGGCCAAGCGGGCAGGCGGCCGTCAGGTTCACCGCGCCCCAGGACGGGCGGATGCCGAAAATGCCGCAATAGCTGGCGGGGATCCGCACCGAACCACCCGTATCCGTGCCGAGTGCGAAATCAACCAGGCCGGCGGCGACGGCAGCGGCTGATCCGCAGGAGGACCCGCCGGGGAAGCGATCCGGCGCGGCTGGATTGGTCGGCGTGCCGTACCAGACATTCTCGCCGGTGAGGCCGTAGGCGAGTTCCACGGTCTTGGTCTTGCCGCGCAGTGCGGCGCCTGCCTGGAGCAGCGCCATGATGATGGGCGCCGTGGCCGCGGCTGGCGCATGGGTGCGTGCCCAGTCGGGGTTGCCGTAGCCGGTGGTGGTGCCGGCGACGTCGAACAGATCCTTCGCCGCAAAATCGAGCCCTGCGAGCGTTCCCGCCGCGGCGCCTGGCACTTCCACACGCGGGCCCGGCACGAAGGCCCCGACCCGATCTTCCACGACACGCGGCATGACGATGCCTCCGTTACAATTCCGAATCGGATGAGCTTTTGCGGCAGGATTGACCTAGATACAATAGATCGCGGCGAGCGATCCACTCCACCCCCGGAAGCGCGCGCCTCTCAGGCGCCGGGGCTGTTCAGGGGCGCGTCGCTCAGGGACCGGCGGGGCCGCGCCTGGTGGTCCCAATTGGAGTCGTCCAGCCAGGACGCGATGCGGTCGCGCCGCTCGGGCCATTCCTCGGCCAGGATGGAATAGAAGCTTGTGTCGCGCTGCCGTCCCTTGACCACGAGATGCGCCCGCAACTCGCCCTCCAGGACAAAGCCGAGCCGCGCGGCAGCGCGGCGTGAGGGCGCATTCAGCGCATTGCATTTCCAGACCAGGCGCCGGTAGCCAAGGTCGTCCATGGCGTGGCGCATCAGCAGGAACATCGCCTCCGTCGCGGCGCGGGTCCGTTGAAGCCGGGGCGAGAACCAGATGTTGCCCAGCTCGATCGCGGCATTGGCCGGCTGAATTTCCATCAGCGTCAGCCAGCCGCCGACGGCACCGCTGCTGTGTGGGCGAATTGCCCAGGCCATCGGGTCATGCTGGCTGGCGAATAGCGCGACATGCCGCTGCATGGAGGCGGCATCCGCAAAGGGTCCGTAGCCGAGATAGGCCCAGCTTTCCCCTGCCGCATCGGTCTGCGCCGCATCCCACAACTCCGCCGCGTGCCGGACCGCCAGGGGCTCGAGCGTGACGGCGTGGCCACGATGCGGGATGCGGGCCGGCAAGGGGCGGGGGGTTGCGTCGACGGGTGCGCCGAGGGGCGGCGGGGCGGGCATGCGGGTTCTGGCCTTGCACAGGGTGGGCGGCACCATGCGCCAGCTTGGCGCGGCAGGCGAGATGGGTGCCGGCGGGGCAACCATTCGCATTGCAGCAGGGCGGCGTTTGTCGCATAGGGGCGGCATGTCCTCCCCCAGCGCATCACCGGCCGTCGTGGCCGCACCGCCCGGGTTTTTCCTGGAGCGGGTCCTGACGGTCCATCATTGGACGGACCGCCTGTTTTCCTTCACCTGCACGCGCGACCCGCATTTCCGCTTCGTGGCCGGCCAGTTCGCCATGATCGGGCTACTGGTCGAAGGCAAGCCGCTGGTGCGGGCCTACTCATTGGTGAGCGCGCCGTGGGAGGAGCATCTGGAGTTCCTCTCCATCAAGGTGCAGAACGGCCCGCTGACCTCAAGGCTCCAGCATGTCCAACCGGGCGATGGCGTGCTGATCGGGCGCAAGGCCACGGGCACGCTGGTGACCGACAACCTGATCCCCGGCGGCACGCTGTGGCTGTTCGCAACGGGCACCGGCCTTGCCCCCTTCCTGAGCCTGGTCCGGGAGCCGGAGACCTTCGACCGATTCGACCGCGTGGTGGTGGTTCATGCGGTGCGGGAGGTGGCGGAGCTTGCGTATCACGACATGCTCGCGAAGGAACTGGCCGGGCATGAGTTGCTGGGCGAATTGGTGCGGGACAAGCTGCTGTACTACCCGAGCGTGACGCGGGAGCCGTTCCGCAACCAGGGGCGGCCGACCACGCTGGTGGAGACGGGCCGGGTCTGCGCTGATCTCGGCCTGCCGCCGCTTTCGCCCGAGCGCGACCGGGCCATGCTGTGCGGCAGCGAGGCCATGAACGCCGATATGCGGGCGATCCTGGAAGCCCGTGGTTTCACCGAGGGCGCCAATAACCGCCCTGCCACCTATGTGGTGGAAAAGGCTTTCGTCACGAAATAACCACCGGTATACCTCTGACGTAGCCATGGATTGCGGCGTGGTCACGCGCCGCATATGGTTTTGGGAAAGCAAGCCGTCGAATGATCCGGAAGCGGACAGGCGGCACGTCCGGAGGGAAGCATGACTGAAAGCTCTTCGCGTGGTGCGGGCCGCCGTGGCCTGCTGAAGGCGGCCGCCGTCGGCGCCGCAGGTACGGCCGTGCTGGCCACGCCCAGTGTCAGCCGGGCGCAGACCACGGTCCTGCGTTTTCAATCCACCTGGCCGCAGCGCGACATCTTCCATGAATTCGCACAGGATTTCGTGGCCCGCGCCAACAGCATGGCCGGTGGGCGGCTGCGACTGGAACTGCTGGCCGCCGGTGCCGTCGTCGGCGCCTTCCAGCTCATGGACGCCGTGCATGCCGGCACGCTGGATGGCGGACACGGTGTCTCGGCCTATTGGTTCGGCAAGAACAAGGCCTTCAGCCTTTTCGGAACCTCCCCGCCCTGGTTCGGCGATGCCAACCAGCTCCTGGGCTGGTTCTACCACGGCGGTGGCGAGGCGCTGTACAAGGAGCTGGTCAACGACATCCTTCGCCTGAACGTCGTGGGCTTCCAGAGCGGCCCGATGCCGACGCAGCCGCTGGGCTGGTTCAAGAATCCCATAACCAGCGTCGACCAGATTCGTGGCCTGCGGTACCGGACTGTCGGCCTCGCCACGGATCTGTTCAACGAGATGGGCGCAGCGGTGGTCGCGCTGCCGGGCGGCGAGATCGTCCCTGCGCTGGAACGCGGCGTGATCGACGGCGCGGAGTTCAACAACCCCTCCTCCGACCGTATCCTGGGCTTTGCCGACGTCGCGAAGAACTACATGATCCAGTCCTTCCATCAGAGGACGGAATCCTTCGAGATCCTGTTCAACAAGGGCAAGTACGACGGTCTGCCGGCGGAGTTGCAGGCCGTTCTGCGCCATTCCGCGGAAGCTGCATCTGCCGATATGTCGTGGAAGCTGCAGGATCGGTATTCGCGGGACCTGGTCGCGCTGGCGCAATCCGGCGTCAATGTGCGGCCGACGCCGCGCCCCGTGCTGGATGCGCAGCTGCGCGCCTGGGACACCGTGGTGCAGCGGCTGGAGGCGGATAACTCCAACCCGGCCAATGGTCCCTACTTCAAGAAGGTCTGCGATAGCCAGCGTGAGTGGTGCCGCCGGGTTGGAGGCTTCTTCCTGCGCTACGAGGCCAGCCCCGTGATTTCCTACAACCACTTCTTCGCCCGCCAGGGCTGAGCTGCGTGCCGGGTCTGGCGGTGGTCCTGTTGGACCGCCGCCAGCCTGGACGTGGCGCAGAGGGCGCGATGACTCGTTCTGCCGGAAGGCCATCCTCATGCAGCGTGTCCTGATCGGCATCGACCGGCTCTCGACCATCGTCGGTCAGACCTTTGCCTGGACCGTCGTCATCCTCACCGCCGTCATCGTCTATGACGTGACGGCGCGTCGCTTCTTCGCCGCGCCGACGACCTGGGCCTTCGACACCTCCTACATGCTGTACGGCACGTTGTTCATGATGGCGGGGGCCTACGCCCTGTCGCGCAACGGGCATGTGCGGGGCGATTTTCTGTATCGCAATTTCGACCCGCGGCTGCAGGCCAAGTTCGACCTGGTTCTGTACCTGCTGTTTTTCTTCCCGGCGATCTTCGCCTTCATGATCGCGGGCTGGCACTTCTCCGTGCAGTCCTGGATGCAGAACGAACAATCCAGCATGAGCCCGAATGGCCCGATCATCTGGCCGTTCAAGTTCCTGATCCCCATCGTAGGCCTCCTGCTTCTGTTGCAGGGCGTCGTCGAGGTCGTGCGCTGTACCCAATGCATCCGCACCGGCGTCTGGCCTCAACGCCTTTCGGATGTGGAGGAGCTGGAGAAGCAGATCCTGGCCGCTGCCGAAGCCAAGGGCGCCGATGTGCTGGCCGCCGAGATGGCGCGTGGCGGGGAGGATGCCGTTGTGCGTGCTGCTGCCGGAACGGCTGCTTCGCAAGATCCCTCTCCACGCCATCCGCATTCCTGATTTGCCGGGGCCGATCGATATGAGTGACGCCACATGAGTGACGCTGGCCTCGGGCTCACGCAGCTTATCCTGTTCCTGTTCTTCATCATGCTGGGCTTCCCCATTGCCTTCACGCTGATGGCGATGGGGTTGTTCTTCGGCTATCTCGGCATGCAGGAACGGGTGTTCGATCTGCTGGTGCAGCGGACCTATGCGGTGATGAGCAATGACGTGCTGATCTCCGTGCCGCTGTTCGTCTTCATGGGCTACATCATCGAGCGTTCGAATATCCTGGACCGATTGTTCAGGGCCTTGCAGATGGCCAGCCGAAATCTGCCCGGCAGCCTTGCGGTGGCGACGCTCGTGACCTGCGCGCTGTTCGCCACGGCCACCGGCATTGTCGGCGCGGTCGTGACGCTGATGGGCTTGCTGGCCTTCCCGGCCATGCTGCGGGCCGGCTACGATCCGCGACTGGCCGCCGGCGTGACCTGCGCGGGCGGGTGCCTCGGCATCCTGATCCCGCCTTCCATCATGCTCATCCTGTACGGGGCCACGGCCGGGGTCTCCGTCGTGCAGCTCTATGCGGCGGCATTCATTCCGGGCGTCACGCTGGCGCTGCTTTACATCATCTATGCGGTGGGCGTCGGCATCTTCCAGCCGGAACGCGCGCCGCGCCTGCCGCCGGATGCGGTGGCTGTGCCGATGCGCGTGATTGTGCTTTCCCTGCTCACCTCCTTCTTCCCGCTCGCTTTCCTGATATCCGCAGTACTCGGCTCGATCCTGATGGGGCTTGCGACGCCATCGGAGGCCGCGGCGATGGGCTCGCTCGGCTCTGTGGTTTTGGCCATCGCCTACCGGGCCTTCACCTTCCAGAAGCTGAAGGAAAGCGTCTTCCTGAGTGTCCGTCCAAGAACATGTTGAGTCCTGGGAATCGGATGTGATTCGATGGTGTCGATCACGATTCGCGGGAGCCGGCTGATGTGGA
>LNFM01007168.1_pt1 | contig 17671 bp, 18 predicted proteins | sample 596031 | NCBI WGS metagenome assembly LNFM01 (sample SAMN04254537, study PRJNA301005) | activated carbon metagenome | isolation source: dual media filters at the Ann Arbor, Michigan drinking water treatment plant | place: USA: Ann Arbor | reverse complement strand
GATGAAGCGGAAGGCGCGCTGGCCGCCGTCGGCCTCTTCGAGCACTTCCGAGCCGATGATGTCGGCGGGCATCAGGTCCGGCGTGAACTGCACGCGTTTGGTGTCGAGGCCGAGCACGGTGCCGAGCGCCTGCACCAGGCGCGTCTTGGCCAGGCCGGGAACGCCGATCAGCAAGAGATGGCCGCCGGCGAGCAGGGTGACGAGGGTTTCGTCGATCACCTGGCGCTGGCCGAAGATCACGCGGCCGAGGGCGGCGCGCACGTTGGCGAGCGTTTCGCCCAGGCGTTCGATGTCTTGCGCGAGGGCCGCCGCATCGGCTTGGAGTTCGGGGGCGTTACGGCCCGTAGCAGGCGTCGGGGCATCCGTCAGGGTCACGCTGGCCTCTCTATGTTGAGAGCGATGCGGGGATATGGGCATACTATATGATGAAAACTCCGACGCGGAATACGGGGCAGATCACAAAAGAGAGACCCAAGAGGATCACCCGTCATGCATGAAAAAGGGTTGTCACCCGCGGGGAAACCTGCCGCTGCGGCGTCCGGGCGGGAACAAAGCGCGATTCCGTCGGATTCCGTCGATTCGCCGCAAGAATCGTCTCCTGCCATGGATCCCATTCCGCGCACCGATTGTGGCGATTTCGACATCCGCATCGCCCGCGACGGCACCTGGTTCTACCGCAATTCGCCGATTGCCCGGCCCGCCATGGTGAAATTGTTCGCCAGCGTGCTCACGCGCGACGCCGACGGCGGCTATTGGCTGGAGACGCCGGTCGAGCGCGGGCGCATCGCCGTCGAGGACGCGCCCTTCGTCGCCGTCGAGGCGATCTTCGCGGGCGACGGCGCGCGCCAGCAGCTGACCTTGCGCACCAATCTCGATGCGCATGTCGCGGTCGATGCCGCTCATCCGCTGGTGATGCGGGGCGACCTCGCCGACGAACCGCGGCCTTATGTGAGGATGGATGGCGGCGTCGAAGCGCTGATCGCGCGCAGCGCCTTCTACGCGCTGGTCGAACGTGCGGTGGCGCGCGAGGTGGATGGTGCGCGCATGCTCGGCATCTGGAGCGGCGGACAATTTTTCGTCTTGGGTCCGGCTGACGACGAGGCGGAACCGTGAGCGACGGCCAGGATCTTTTGGATCGGCTCAATCGCGCGCTGGCGCCGCGCCGCGCGAGCGAGGTGGTCTTCGGGCCCGGCGAGCGCGATCTGGCGCAGCAGCAAATGCTCAAGCGCGGCTTCGTCGGTCTGGATGCGGCGTCGCTCAAGCCCGCCGCCGTGCTCATTCCGCTGGTGCTGCGGCCCGAGGGCACGACGATCCTGCTCACCGAGCGCACCTCGCATCTCGCCGACCATGCCGGACAGATCAGCTTTCCCGGCGGCCGTTTGGAGCCGGACGACGCCGACGCCATCGCCGCCGCCTTGCGCGAAACCGAGGAAGAGATCGGCCTGGCGCGCGCCCATGTCGAGGTCCTCGGCCATTTCGAGGATTACGGCACCGTCACCGGCTATCGCGTCACGCCGGTGATCGGCTTCGTGCGGCCGCCGTTCGACCTGACGCCCGATCCGCACGAAGTGGCGGAGATTTTCGAGCTGCCGCTCGAGTTCATTCTGCAGCCGACCAACGTGCAGCGCCTGCGCGAGACGCGCGGCGGCGTCATGCGCGATGTTTACGAAATCTCTTATGGCAAATGGCGCGTCTGGGGCTTCACCGCGCGCATCCTGGTGCGGCTGATCGCCGCGCTCGATGAAGGAGCGCCGGCGCGATGATCCGCATCTTCCTGATCTATGTCCTGCCGCTGATCGCGCCGACGGCGCTCTATATCCTGTGGCGCCTGTGGCAGATCAAGCGCGGCGGTGGCCATATCGATGGCGACGTCGGGCGCGTCCTGCGCGGCGCGCCCTGGGTCAAACTCGCCGCCATCGGCACCGGCCTGCTCGCGCTGGTGCTGATCATCGCCGCGCTGACCGGCGGCGAGCCGCCGCACGAGGCCTATAGCCCGCCGCGCCTGGAAAACGGCCGCGTCCTGCCCGGCGAAATTCAACGGGACGGACGATGAGGAACGGGCGATGACGCCGGCGGGAAAACTTCCGCCGCAGGATTGGATGACGCGGCCGGCGACCTGCGCGGTGCTGGCGGCGCTCAGCGCGAGCGGCGCCACTGCCCGCTTCGTCGGCGGTTGCGTGCGCGACGCCTTGCGCGGCCGCGCCGTCGGCGACATCGATATCGCCACCGACGCTGGTCCGGAGGCCGTGATGGCGGCCTTGCAGAAGGCCGGCATCAAGGCGGTGCCGACCGGACTGGCGCACGGCACGATCACCGCCGTCGCCGATCATCGGCCGTTCGAGATCACCACCTTGCGCCACGATGTCGAGACCGACGGCCGCCATGCTCGCGTCGCCTTCACCGACGATTGGGCGGCCGACGCGGCGCGCCGCGACTTCACCATGAACGCGCTGTTCATGGACGCCGACGGCACCCTGTATGACCCCTGCGGCGGCCTGAAGGACGCCAAGGCGGGCCGCGTGCGCTTCGTCGGCGATCCGGCGCGGCGCTTGGACGAGGACGTGCTGCGCCTGCTGCGCTATTTCCGCTTCTTCGCCCATTACGACCGCCTGCCGGCCGATCACGCCGCGCTGATGGCCTGCCGCGCCGCCGCGCCGCGCCTGCCCGGCCTGTCGGGCGAGCGCCTGCGCCAGGAATTGCTGAAACTGCTCGCCGCGCCGGATCCCGGCGCCGCCTGCGCGCTGATGACCGAGGCGGAGGTCTTTCCCCATGTCCTGCCCGAGGCGACGGCGCTCGGGCGCCTGATCGCGCTGCCGGCGTTGGAAAAGCGCTGCGGCGCGCGGCGCGATCCTTTGCTGCGTCTGGCGGCCTTGATCGAGGTCGGCCAGGTCGGGGCGGAACAAGTGGCGGTGCGGCTGCGTTTGTCCAACATGGAGAAGATGCGTTTGGTGGCGCTTTGCGCGCCGGAATTGCCGATTTTCGCCGAGCTCTCCGGCGGCATGCGCGATCTCATCCTCTATCGCATGGGCGGGCCGCTGACGCGCGATCTCGCCCTGCTCGCCTGGGCGGGCGAGACGGCGAAAGGAAGGGCCGACGATCAGGCTTACGTGCGTCTGATCGCCGCCGCCGATTGCTGGCGGCCGCGAGTCTTTCCTGTGAAGGGCGACGATGCCATGAAGCTCGGCCTCGCGGGGTCGGCGATCGGCCGCGCGCTCGCGGCGGTCGAGGATTGGTGGATCGAACAGGGCTTCGCTCCCGGCCGCGAGGCCTGTCTCGCCCGCTTGCGGAGCATCGTCGAGACCGGAGAGGTTCCATGACCGAGCTGCGCATCTGCTTCATCGGCGATTCGCTGACCCACGGCACGCGCGACGACACGACGCTCGGCTGGCCCGGCCGGCTCTGCGCCAAGGCCGCCACACGCGGCCATGACGTGACGCTCTACAACCTCGGCATCCGGCGCGACACCTCGGCCGACATCGCCACGCGCTGGCACGCCGAGGTGAATGCCCGCCTGCCGGCGACGGCGCCCGGCGCCTTGGTCTTTTCCTTCGGCGTCAACGACATGGCCTGCGACGAGCAGAATCTGTTTCGCGTGCCGCCGGCCGAATCGCACAAGTTGGCGCGCGAGATCGTCGTTGCTGCGTCGGCGCGCTGGCCGGTGCTGTGGCTCAGCCCGGCGCCGATCGGCCGCAAGCACAATGTGTCTTGCGCGCTATGGGCGCTCGAAGAGGATTATCAGGACAAGCGCGCCGCGCAATTGACCCAGGACTACGCGCATATCGCGCGCGACTTGAACGTGCCTTTCCTCGACATTTTCACGCCGCTGGCGCGCTCGCGCATGTGGCGCTGGTCGCTGGCGCGCGGCGGCGACGGCACGCACCCCTCGGCGCGCGGCTACGCGATGATCGCGCGGCTGGTCGAACGCTGGCCGGCCTGGCAGGCCTGGTTCAAGTAGGTCTGTATCGCCACATTCAAGATCGTCACTCTCGGGCGTGCCCCGAGAGTGACGATCTATTTTGAGATCACGGCCAAGCCACCTCCGGCGGCAGACTCATCAGGATCGCTTCGACATTGCCGTCGGTCTTGAGGCCGAAGGTGGTGCCGCGGTCGTACAAGAGGTTGAATTCGACGTAGCGGCCGCGCCGCACCAATTGATGGCGGCGCTGATCGTCGGTCCAGGGCTCGGCCATGTGGCGGCGCGCGATCTTGGGATAGATGTCGAGAAAGGCCTCGCCGACCGCCTGGTTGAAGGCGAAGTCGGTGGCCCAGTCGCCGGAATCGAGCTGGTCGTAGAAAATGCCGCCGACGCCGCGCGGCTCCTTGCGGTGCGGCAGATAGAAGTATTCGTCGCACCATTTGGCGAAGCGCGGGTAGTAGTCCGGGTCGAACTTGTCGCAGGCGGCCTTGAAGGCGGCGTGGAAGTCGGCTTTGTCGGCCGCGGCCAGCTCCGGATACATCGGCGTCAGGTCGGCGCCGCCGCCGAACCAGCCCTTGGTGGTGACGATATGGCGGGTGTTCATATGGACCGCCGGCACCAGAGGCGAGCGCATATGGGCGACCAGGGAGATGCCGGAGGCCCAAAAGCGCGGATCCTCGGCGGCGCCGGGCATCTGTTTGCGAAATTCCGGCGAGAACTCGCCATAGACGGTCGAGACGTTGACGCCAACCTTCTCGAAGACGCGGCCATGCATCAGCGACATGACGCCGCCGCCCTCGTCGCCACCTAAACCGGTGGAACGTTGCCATTTTTTACGCTCGAAGCGCCCGGCGGGCCGATTTTGGCCGTTCGGCCCGGTCATTTCGTCTTCCAGAGCCTCGAAAGCGGCGCAAATCCGGTCTCGCAAGGTCTCATACCAGGATTTTGCCTGGTTTTTTCGCTTTTCGAGGTCATTTTCTGGGGTCATTCGCGTGAGTTCCATCGAATCAGGGGGCCGGGAAGGTCCCGGTCTGGCGCAGCGCCTCGCCTAATACCATGCTCGCCGCCACCGCGACATTGAGCGAGCGCAAACCGGGCTTGAGCGGAATGACCAGCCGGGCGTCGGCCGCCGCCGCCACATCGGCGGGCACGCCGGCGCTTTCGCGCCCGACCATCAGGATATCGTCCGCCCGGAAGGCGAAGGCGGGATAGGCCGTCTCGCCCTTGGTGGTGAGCAGGATCAGCCGCCGGCCGCTGGGCGCCTGGAGGCGCCGGAAGGCCTCCCAGGAGCTGTGGCGGCGCATGTCGGCCTGGCCGAGATAGTCCATCCCGGCGCGCTTCAGGCGGGCGTCGGACAGCACGAAACCGCAGGGTTCGAGGATGTCGACGGCGACGCCGAGGCAGGCGGCGAGGCGCAAGAGGGTGCCGCAGTTTTGCGGGATGTCGGGCTGATAAAGGGCCAGGCGCAGGCCCTGGGGGGGCAGGGCGGCCGGCGGGGGCCCAGCGCTGTCATGCGCGCTGTCATCGGAGGGAGGTTTTGGCGGCGGAGTCACGATGGTTCGTTCCGGGAGCTGACAAGGCATGTGATAAGGCTGGGAAAGCCTTGGAATGTCTAGCAAATGCGATGGCTTCGCGGTTCGGTTTTGGGCTTTGCTTGGGCGCGATTTTATATTACACCCTCGTCTCGCAAGTCTCGCCTTGCCCGGTCATCCGCGCCCGCTCCCACGGCGCGGCGATCGGTTCAGATAGTCGGCCGGATAGCTCTATGATCGTCGGATGACGGGCCCGCCTGCGGGCGTCGCCGGCGGGGCTATGCGGCCTGGACCCGTTCAGGGCCCGAGAGAGGTATCGACCATGTCAGAGTCTGCACACGCCAGCGCCACCCACGGCCAACCGGGTCACGGCGAGGGCGAGACCCGGCGCGACTTTCTCGCGCTGGCCGCCACGGCCTTCGCCGGCGCCGGCGCCGCCTGCGCCTTGTGGCCCTTCATCGACAGCATGAACCCCGCCGCCGACACCCTGGCGCTGTCCACCACTGAGGTCGACATCACGCCGATCGCCGAGGGCATGCGCGTCACGGTGAAATGGCGCGGCAAGCCGGTGTTCATCGATCACCGCAACAAAGAACAGATCGACCAGGCACGCAGCGTCAATCTCAGCGAGCTGCCCGACCCGGCCAAGGACGAAGACCGCGCCCAGAAAGCCGAATGGCTGGTCATGGTCGGCGTCTGCACCCATCTCGGCTGCATCCCCAACGGCCAGAAGCAAGGCGAGCAACGTGGCGACTTCGGCGGCTGGTTCTGCCCCTGCCACGGTTCGCATTACGACACTTCGGGGCGCATCCGCCGCGGCCCGGCGCCGCGCAATCTCGACGTGCCGCCGTACAAGTTCACCAGCGACACCACCGTCAGCATCGGCTAGGGGCGATAAATGAGCACGACGAACAACGCCTCCACGGGCGCGCCCAAGAAGAACGGCATTGTCGAGTGGATCGACTACCGCCTGCCGATCTTCACCTTCATGAACCATGAGCTGCGGGAATACCCGACGCCGAAGAACCTCAACTACTGGTGGAACTTCGGCTCGCTCGCCGGCATCGTGCTGGTGGTGATGATCCTGTCGGGCATCTTCCTGTCGATGAGCTACACCGCCCATGTCGACATGGCCTTCGATAGCGTCGAGCGCATCATGCGCGACGTGAACTATGGCTGGCTGATCCGTTACATCCACATGAACGGCGCCTCCATGTTCTTCCTGGTGGTCTATATCCACATCTTCCGCGGCCTCTATTACGGCTCGTACAAGCCGCCGCGCGAATTGCTGTGGTGGCTCGGCCTCGTCATCCTCATTCTGATGATGGCGACCGCGTTCCTCGGCTACGTGCTGCCGTGGGGCCAGATGAGCTTCTGGGGCGCGACCGTGATCACCAACCTGTTCTCGGCCATCCCGCTGATCGGCGATCCGATCGTCATCTGGCTGTGGGGCGGCTTCTCGGTCGACAACCCGACGCTGAACCGCTTCTTCAGCCTGCATTACCTGCTGCCGTTCGTCATCGTCGGCGTGGTCATGCTGCATCTGGTCGCGCTTCACACGCACGGCTCGAACAATCCGCTCGGCATCGACAAGAAAAGCCCTAAGGACTCGATCCCCTTCCATCCGTACTACACGGTGAAGGACATGTTCGGCCTCGGCGTCTTCCTCGTCATTTACGCCAGCTTCGTGTTCTTCGCGCCGAACTTCCTCGGCCATCCGGACAACTACATCCAGGCGAATCCGCTGCAGACGCCGGCGTCGATCGTGCCGGAATGGTACCTGCTGCCGTTCTACGCCATCCTGCGCTCGATCCCGGACAAGTTGCTCGGCGTCATCGCCATGTTCGGCGCGATCTTCGTGCTCTTCCTGCTGCCCTGGCTCGATCGCTCGAAGGTGCGCAGCGCCACGTTCCGCCCGATCTACAAGCAGCTGTTCTGGATCTTCCTGCTCGACTGCATCGTGCTCGGCTGGGCCGGCGCGCAGCATCCGGAAGGCGCGCCGCTGCTGATCGGCCGCCTCGCCACCGCCTATTACTTCATCCACTTCCTCGTCCTCTTGCCGCTAGTCAGCAAGTACGAGAAGACGCGACCGCTGCCGGAAAGCATCAGCGCGCCGGTGCTCAAGACGGAGAAAGCGTAATGTCGATCAATCTTCGTCGCGCCCTGCTGCCGGCGCTCGCTCTGCTCGCGGCTACCGTCACCGCACCTGCCTTCGCTGCATCCGGCGTTGCGGTGCCGCAACAGTCTTGGTCCTTCTCGGGCCCGCTCGGCACCTACGATCGCGCCGCGCTGCAGCGCGGCTTCCAGATCTACAAGGAAGTCTGCGCGGCTTGCCACGGCCTCCGTCTCGTCGCTTACCGCAACCTGACCGCGCTCGGCTTCTCCGACGCCGAAGTGAAGGCGATCGCCGCCGCCGTCGAGGTGCAGGACAAAGAGCCCAACGACCAGGGTGAATATGTCATGCGCCAGGGCCGCCCGGCCGACCGCTTCAAGTCGCCCTTCGCCAACGAGCAGGCGGCGCGCGCCGCCAACAACGGCGCCTATCCGCCCGACTTGTCGCTCATCACCAAGGCGCGCTTCGACGGCCCGAACTACCTCTACGCGCTCCTGACCGGTTACAAGGACGCGCCGGCGGGCATGAGCGTGCCGGACGGCATGAACTACAACGCCTACTTCCCAGGCCATCTGATCGCCATGGCCGCGCCGCTGTCCGAGGGGGCGGTGACCTTCGCCGACAATACGACAGCGACCGTGCCGCAGCTCGCCAAGGACGTGACGACCTTCCTGACCTGGGCCGCCGAGCCCGAGATGGAAGAGCGCAAGCGCCTCGGCGTCAAGGTCATCCTGTTCCTCCTGGTGATGACCGGCGTGTTCTTCGCCTGGAAGCGCAAGGTCTGGAAAGACCTGCACTAACAGCGCCATCGCAAACCACGATAAAAAACGCCCCGTCGATGACGGGGCGTTTTTCGTGTCTGGCCTGATCCGGACTCGGGTCCAGCCCCCAGAGTGAGGGGGCGACACGGTTCAGCAAGCCTCGCGCAAGACTTGGTGGTTTAGCGCACCGTCTCCTTGGCCTTTTCGATCAGGCGCGGCGGCGCGTTGTAGATCTCGTCGATGATCTTGGCCGCGCTGGCGCCGTCGAGGCTGCCGACCAGCGGTAGGTCGGCTTTGGCGGCTTCGGCGACGAACTGCGCATCCTTGATCGCGGCATCGAAGCCCTTGCGAAGCAGCGCGATGCGATCGGCCGGCACGCTTTTGGAGGCGATATAGGGCCGGCCCACGCGATCGGCGGCGGTGAGGAGCTTCAGCACCGTCTTGTCGTCGTCGTTCTTCAGGAGATCGCCGGCAAAGGGCACGCCCGCCTGCAGGTTGGGGATCGCGTCAGGCGTGAATTTCACGAGCGGCGTGATCTTGTTCTCGGTCAGCCAATTCGGCGGGTTGCTGCTCCAGGCGCCGCAGCCGCCGTCCAACTCGCCGCGCTCGATGGCGAGGCGTTCCTCGGCGCTGCCGGGATAGCCGGTGATGATCTTGATCTTGGCGCCGTAGAGGTTCTTCAGCGTCGCGGCATTGTTGTAGCTCGAACTGCCGGTCTGCTGCGTGCCGATGTTGAAGACGTCGCGCTTCATCAGGTCTGCCCAGCTTTTCACGCCGGTCGCATGCCAAGCGTAGCAGACGCGCAGGTCCGCCGTGATGCTGCCGATCCAGGCGACGTCGGACAGTTTGAAATTGATCTTCTCGGGCGTCACCAGGGACTCGACGATCACGCCGGGATTGAAGGCGGTGATCACGCTGCCGTCTTTCGGCGCCGTGGTGTCGAGATAGAGCACCGCCTTCAGGCTGCCGCTGCCCGGCATGTTCTGCACGATGATGGTGGGATTGCCCGGCAGGTATTTGGCGTAGCTGCGCGCCAAAAGGCGCGTGTAGGTGTCGTAGCCGCCGCCCGGCGTCGCGCCGACGACCAGGTTGAGCGTTTTGAACTCGTGACTTTGCGCGGCGGCTGGCGCGGTGATGGCCAGGCTGATGGCGCTGGCGGCTAGCAGGCCGCAAATGGCGTGACGCATGGGCGGTATCCCCCTGTTATGTGAAGACCTGAGACGAGAACCGGGCCGTCTCGCGTCTTCACGCGAGCGGCCCGTTATTGTCATGGCCAACGCCCGGAGGCGTTTAAGCCAAGTCGTATGGAATCTGCGTCGGTCCGAAACGTTCGACGACCGTGTTGGTTTTCGGATCGAAGCCCTTCTGCAGCACGGTGCCTTCGCCGAGCCGCTGGCTGCGCAGGATGACGGCGACGGAGCGCGTCGGGCCGCCCTGTTCGGCATGGATGTCGTAAGGCGGCACGAGATCGACCTTGCCCTGGCTGCCGGTGGTGACCGACGACATCTTGACCTCGGCGTAGCCCAGCTTGCTGCCGTCGTCGACGCGGTCGTAGCGTTCGAGCGATTCGGTGCCGTCGAGCACGCCATAGAGCACCCAGGCATTGGCATGGTCATGCACATTGCCGAGGCGGCCCGGCATGCGCACGACGCCGTTGATGGCGAAACCCAACTCGTCGTCGACGTAGAACAGCAGGTTCTTGCCGCCGTCGGTGCAGGGCCAGGCGGCCGAATGGGCCTTCAGGCGGTCGTCCATCACCAGCTTTTCCAGCAGCGGCTTGGCCTTTTCCATGCGCGTCTGGGTGTCGCTTTCGGCGGCCCACAGGGCGCGCAGATCGTCGATGAAACGCTGGAACACCGGCAGGCGCTGCGTAGCGGTTTTTTCCGGGGCGGTGGACTTATTCATGGATCGGCGCTCCTTCGATGGCGCAGCGGCGGAGCAGGCGGCGCTCCTCGGGCGGGAACCAGGTGCGTGCGTGAATGGCGCAGCGGTTGTCCCACATGACGAAGTCGTCGAGTTGCCACTTATGCTCGTAGATGAACTCGGGGCGCTCGCCGATCTCGTAGAGCTGCTCGAGATAGACCTCGTTCTCTTCCTTGGTGAAGCCCTCAAGGCGCGCCGTCATCAGGCGGTCGACGAACAGCGACTTGCGGCCGGTCTCGGCGTGGGTCGAGAAGATCGGATGGAAGTAATGCGGCGCCTTGCTGAGGTCGGTGCCGATCTCGACTTTTTCCGAGCGCTTATATTCGTGGATATGCAGCGCCTTGCGGCCGGCGTAACGCTCCTTCAGCTCTTGCGGCAGGGCGTCGTAGGCCATGTACATGTTGGAGAACTGGGTGTTGCCGCCAGTCGAGGGCAATTCGAGCGCATAGAGAAAGGTGTAGTTGTAAGGGTTCTGGGCATAGCCCGAATCGATGTGGAACCACATCTCGCCCTCGCCGAAGGCGCCTATCGGCTCGCCGTTTTCCTTGATGTTGCTGACCAACAGCACGTTGGGATCGGTCTGCTGGGTGCCGTGATTGCGCTTTTGCAGCTCGGGGTTGAACAGGGCGTTCTTGCGCTTGCCGAGGCTGCCGAAGTAGCTGGCGAAGCGCAGCTGCTGCTCCTGGCTGATTTTCTGGCCGCGGAAGACCAGCACGATATGGTCGTTCCAGGCCTGGCGGATGGCGGCCACCGTCTCGGGCGTCAGTTCCTGGGTCAGATCGACGCCGCTAATCTCCGCGCCGCAGGCGGCGGACAGCGGCGTGATCTTCATGGTCTCCAGAACGGTGGCCATGGCGTTTCTCCCTCGAAAAACATGAAGTGATAAAAATGAAACGATGTATCGTTTTTCTTGGAAGAAATGATATAAAGCCGGGGCGGAGCCGTCAAGCGCTGCTCCTGCCACTGTCCGTTTCATAATCTCACGCACAGACATCATCTTGGCCAGCCCTGCTTCGCAACCGTCGCCGACCCCGCCCGGCGAGAACCGTTACGCCGTCGAGGCCGTCACCCGCGCGGCGCGCGTGCTGGCGCTGTTCGACCGCGCGCGGACGCGCCAGAGCCTCGCCGAGCTCGCCGAGCGGAGCGGCGTCCCCAAGCTGACGCTGCGCGGCATCCTCGACACCTTGGCCGCGCACGACCTGCTGATCGACGACGGCGGCGGCTTCTATCGCCTCGGCTACGCCTGGCTGCGCTTCGCCGATGTGCGGCGCAACCAGTTCGACATCCGCGGCGCCGCCGTGCCGATCATGCGCGCCATCCGCGACGCGGTGAACGAGACGGTGATCCTCTCCTTGCGCATCGGCGACCGCCGCGTGCATCTCGATTACGTCGAGAGCACCCAGCCGATCCGCCGCATCACCCAGCCGGGCCATGAAGGGCCGCTGCATGTCGGCGCCGCCGGCCTGGTGCTGATGTCGAGCCTGACCGAGCCGGAGCTCGCCGCCTATCGCGCCCGCAACCCCGGCGCGACCATGGACGGCATGGCGCCCGGCGAGGCCGGCTGGCAGGCGATGCTTGCCGAGATCGCCGCCGTGCGCCGCGCCGGCCATGCCATCGTTGTCGGCAAGGTCAACGTCCATACCGCTGCCGTCGCCGCGCCGGTGCGCAGCTACAGCGGCGAGATCATCGCCACGCTGACGATTTCCTGCCCGACCGACCGCTTCACGCAAGAGCTCAGCGACCGCTGCGTCGCCCTCGTCAGCGAGGCGGCCGCCAAGCTGTCGCGCAGCTTGGGCTACGCGCCATGAACCGCATCACGCCGCCGCCGCAGAAAGCGGTCCCCGCCAAATTGGTGCGCGTCGTCGACCGCGCCGGCCGCATCATGTCCTGCTTCGGGCGCGACGCGGCGGAACTGTCCCTGCCGCAGCTTTGCGCCCGCCTGTCGCTGCCGAAGGCCACGGTGTTCCGCATCCTGACGACTTTGGTCGATCAAGGCTGGCTCGCCTACAATCCCTCGACGGCCATTTACACGCTGGGCTTCGCGGCGCTGCGCCATGCCGACAGCCTGCTGCGCGGCCTCGACATCCGCCACCAGGCGCGGCCCTTCATGCGCGCCATCCGCGACGCGGTAAACGAGACGGTGATCCTCTCTTTGCGCGACGGCGATCATCGCATCAACATCGACAGCATGGACAGCGGGCAGGCGATCGCCCAGACGCTGCAGCTCGGCGTGCGCGCGCCGCTCTATACCGGCGCCGCCAGCCAGGTGTTTCTCGCCGCGATGGACGATGCCGCTCTCGCCGACTATCTCGCGCGCACCGAACTGGTTGCCTACAACCCGGCGACCTTGACGACGGAGGCGGCGGTGCGGGCCCGCGTGGCGCAGGTGCGCGCCCAGGGCTACGCGCGAACCTTCGGCGAATTCACGCTGAGCGCGTCGCAGACGGTGGCGATCGCCGTGCAGGTGCGCGATCCGTTCGGCGCGGTCATCGCCGCCCTGCATGTCTCGGCGCCGCTGAACCGGATGAACGAGCAGGCGGAAAGCGCCTGCCGCGACGTGCTGTTGCGCGAAAGCGCGGCGTTGACCGGATCGCTCGCCGCGGTCTAGGCGCCGGCGGCGTCCTGTGTGCGGGTGCCGAAGCGCAAGGTCACGAAGCGCAGCAGCAGCGTCAGCAGCAGCAGGGCGGCGATCATCAGCGTGCCGATGGCGCCGACCAGCGGCGCTTGGCCTTCGCCCCACAAGTGCCAGATCGTCACGGCGATCACTTCGTTCTTTTCGCCCTCGGCCATGATCAGCGGCTGGCCCGCCATGCGCACGGCATGCAGCGTCGTCCAGATCCAGACGCCGACGAAGGCCGGCAGCAGCAGGGGCACGAACACCCGCCACATGACGCGCCATTGCGGCGCGCCGCTGATCTGCGCGGCTTCTTCCAAGTCCTTATGGATCTGCAGGATCGCCGCGTTCATGGCGCGCGTGCCGTAGGACATGAAGCCGATGACGAAGACGATGCAGACCGTCCACAGGCTGCCGAAGGTCGAGAAGCCGAACTTGTCGACCTTGAGGAAGACCCAGAGCATGGCCAGGCCGATGACGATGCCCGGAATGGCGTGCGGCAGAAAGACGAGCTGATCGAGCAGCTTACGACCCCAGAATTTGCTGCGCACCACGACCAGCGAGATGCAGAAGGACACCGCCACGGTCGCCGTGGCGGTCACCACCGTCATCAGCACGGTGTTCCACAGCACGGTCTCCATGCGGTCCATCGTGAACAGCATGCGGTAGTTGGCCGTCGTCAGGCGCGACAGCGAGGCGAGTGACGGCGTCTGCAGGAAGGGCATGAAGGAGATGTAGGCCAGCACGAGGGCCGGCAGGATGACCGAGCAGAGCAGATAGAGGCCGATCAGGCAAAACGCCGGATAGCGCCAGGGGCCGAGGCTTTGGGTGCGCGGCCGATAGCCCTTGCCGGTGACGATGCTGAAGCGCTCGGCCTTGGCGATCACCTTGCTGTAAGCCACCGTGGCGACGACGGCGACCACCAGGTAGAGCACGGCGAGCGCATTGGCTTCGCCGTAATTGGGAATGAAGCTGGCGGAATGCAGCACGGAATAAATCTTCGTGCTGAAGACGTAGATGCCGCTCGGCAGGCCGAGGATGCCGGGGACCTCGAACACCTCAAGCGCGGTGATGAACTGGTAGATGGTGACGGCGACCAGCCCGGGCAGCATCAGGCGCAGGGTGATTTTGCGCAGGGTGCTCAGCGTGGTGGCGCCGGACATGGCGGCGGCTTCTTCGAGCGCCGGGTCCATGCTCTTGAACAGCGGCACCAGCATCAGGAAGGCCGTCGGCACCAGACGCAGGCCTTCGACGAAGATCATGCCGCCGAGGCTGTAGATATTGATCGGCGCCTGCTCGAGCGCGAACAGGTCGATCAGGCTTTTGTTGACGAAGCCGATCTTCGGGCTCAGCAGCAGCACCCAGGCCATGGCCTGCAGCATGCCCGGCATGACCAGCGTCATCGGCACGGCGGCGTAGATCCACAGCTTGCCGGGCAGGTCGGTGCGTTCGACCAGCCAGGCGAGCAGCGCCGCCAGGCCGAGGCCGAGGGCGGTGCTGCCGCTGACGTACCACATGGTGTTGCTGAACACGGCGTAGGTGCCGGGATCGCTCCACACTTTAATGTGGTTGGCGAAGGTCAGCGTCTGCAGCGTGAAGCTGCCGGGCAGGCGCGCGCTTGAGAAGCTACCGAGGATCAGGAAGACGAGCGGCGTGACCACCGCGACCAGCACGAGGGCGAACAGCAGGTAATGCCACGGATTGGCGCGCCGCAGCAGCCCGCCCAGGCGGCCCCGCGGCGCCGCCCAGCCGGACCGCGCGATATCAGCCGTCATCTTGCCAAGCCCCCGTCAGACGCCGTCAGACGAGAGCTTTGGTGGGATCGGCCTTTTGGCCCGAGAAGTCCTTATCGGTGTCGGCGAAGTTCTTCTGGGCGTCGAAAACGACGATGTTGTTCATCGCCGGATCGCGCAGCAAGCCGAACGGATCCTTGCCCTGCTCGACGGCGGTGACCGAATCGAGCAGCATCTTGCGCAGGATGACGATGCCGCGATCGGAGGTGGCGAGGAATTCGCGGGTGCGGTCGGTGATCACACCTTGGCTTTCCTGGGCGGCGCGATCCTGGTCGTGCGAGCCGAGACGCCACCAGCCGTCCTCGACGCGCTCATAGACGCCGCGTTGCGGCACTTCGATGTCCTTGCTGGTCACCGTGCCCTTGCCGCCGTTTTCGGTTTCTTGGGCGCGGACGTACCAGGTGAGCGTCGTGATGTCGTCGACCGGCACGCGCAGGTGCAGATAGTGCGACGGGCGCTCGCCGACGCGCGCGCCGTAGCGCCGCGTGTGCGACGGGAAGATGCAATGGCTGACGTTGGCGGCTTTGTTCGGGTACTTGGCGCTCATGCGGAAGCCGTACCAGGTCTGCTGCCATTGCACGTCCTCGGGGCGCTTGAGGGCGATCGAGGGATAGACCGGCGCGTGCAACGCCATGCTGTGATATTTGTCGACGCCGTTCTCGGCGCGCTGCAGCCAGCTGCAATATTCGTAGCCCGCCGACAGGGTGCGGTCCATGTCCTCGCGCACCAAGAGGTCGTACTTGGGCAGCAGCGGCGCCGGCTCGGGACCCATATAGGCGAAGATCAGGCCGCCCATCTCCTGGGTCTTGTAGCCGGCCAGCTTCACTTCCTTATGCAGCGTGCTGTCGGCCGGCTCGCAGGGCATCTGCGTGCATTGGCCCGAGGTGTCGTAGAGCCAGCCGTGATAGCAGCAGCGGATGCCGCCCTCTTCGACCCGGCCATGTTCGAGCGAGGCGAGGCGGTGGGCGCAGAAGCGGTCGATCAGGCCGACCTTGCCGCTGGGCGTGCGGAACAGGATGAGATCCTCGCCGAGCAGACGAACCGGCACCGGCACCTTGTCGACCTTCTGGCTGAAGCCGACGGGCCACCAATAGCGCCGCATCACGGCGCCCATGCGCGTGCCCGGGCCGATGCGCGTCAACAGCTCGTTCTCTGCCTGATCCATGTCGTCCTCCCTGTGCCGTCCCGCCTGATTCGTCCCTTGGGCGCGGCGATCGCCCGTCTGCCGGGCTTGTTGGGCTGGAGACTAGGTGCGCCGTCCGGCAGCGTAAAGCGGCTAAGAACGAATAAGACTTATTCCCGCTAGGGCTGCGCCGCGGCCCGGGGGCGGCGCTGCTCGAGCTTTTGCGCCAGGTGCATTTTGAGGAAATCGAGAAACAGGCGGCTGCGCGGCGGCATCACCGCGACATGCGGGTAATAGGCGAGAATGAAACGTTCGGGCAGCGCCAGTTCGGCGAAAATTTCCGTCAGCCGGCCGTCGTTCAACTCGTCGAGGATGGCCGGCTCCAGCATGCGGGCGATGCCCGTGCCTTGGATCAGCGCGTGATAGAGCGCCGCGCCGCTGTTGCTGGTGAAATTGCCGGCGACGCGGACGGCATACAGCCCCTTGGGGCCGATGAATTCCCAGGCGTCGGCGGCGGCCTGGGCCGACAGGATCAGGCAATTGTGCTGCGCTAGATCCTGCGGCTTGGCCGGCTTGCCGGTTTCGGCGAAATAGGCCGGCGCCCCGCACACGAGATAGCGGATGGCGCCGATCACTTCGTGATCGACGCTGGTGTGGTGCAGCAGCGCCTCGCGCTCGTTCGACAGACGGATGGTGATGTCGACGTTCTGCTGGATCAGATTGATCGAATTGTTGGGCGACAGCACCAGTTCGACCGACACGTCCTTATAGGCGCGGATGAAGGCGGCGATGGCGGGCGCGACGATGGTCTGGCCGATGCCGAGCGTCGAATGGACGCGGATATGGCCGCCGATATCGGCATGGGCGGCGGCGGCCGAGCGTTGCGCCTCGTCGATCTCGGCGACGATGCGCTCGGCATGGGCATAGAATTTCGTGCCGGCGTCGGTCAGCGACAGGTGGCGCGTCGAGCGGATCAGCAGCGGCACGCCGAGGCTCGCTTCGAGCCGCGAGATGCGCTTGCTCACCGCCGATTGCGACAGGCCGAGCAGGCCGGCAGCGCCGCTGAAATTGCGCGTTTCGACCACTTTTAAAAAGGCCCGCAAATCGCTGAGATACTCCACGGCGTCGATCATCCCTGTTTGGCGCGCTTGTTATGAGCCTGGCGGTCGCGCAGGCCGCCGGGCTGTCCGTCCCGCTCCGCACTTTCCGCCCGGGGCGCGGGCCCAGAATAGCAGTTATTCCTAAACTCCATGTAGTCGGTCGAAACCTTTTGCCGTAATGCTTCAAGAATAAGAGCGGACGCGGAAAAAATCAGGCGTCCACGAGGCCAACAGGGAGAAAAACGTCATGCCGAGCGCCGTCATTCGGTCCGCGCGCGTCCTTGCGGGCGCGGTCGGGATTATGATCGCCGCCAGCGCCGCCAGCGCCGCGGATTTGCCGAAAAGCACGCAGGAATTTCTCAAGCAGCTCAAGCTGACCGAGGCCAAGCTCGACGGTCTCGACAAGGAGCTGGCGGTCCCGCAGGAATGGATCGACGGCGCCCGCAAGACGCCGACCTTGCGCATCTCCGGCTCCGACGAGCAGCCGCTGCACGCCCAAGCGGTCAAGCCCTTCCTCGAACGCTATCCCTTCATCAAGATCGAATATCAGCGCGGCAGCGCCAACGAGCGCGTCATCCGTCCGCTGCTCGCCTATGGCGAAGGCCGCTACCTGTTCGAAGTGGTGCGCAGCATGGACGGCTCCTTGTCGGAGTTTACCAAGCTCGACGCCGCCGAGACGCTCGATTACCTGCCGACCTTCAAGAGCGCCTTGCCCGACGCCCACGATGCCGACGCCCGCGCGCTGTCGTTCCGCTCGCGGCCCTATTGCATGTCCTACAATCCGACGCTGATCAAA
>LNFM01014976.1_pt1 | contig 17673 bp, 18 predicted proteins | sample 596031 | NCBI WGS metagenome assembly LNFM01 (sample SAMN04254537, study PRJNA301005) | activated carbon metagenome | isolation source: dual media filters at the Ann Arbor, Michigan drinking water treatment plant | place: USA: Ann Arbor | reverse complement strand
GTCACCGTCCCCGTGCCGCTCTTGGTCAGGCTGCCAGTGCCGCTCATGACGCCGCCATAGGTGCCGTTGGTGTTCTGGTCGAAGGTCACCGCCGCGTTGTTGGTGATCGCTCCCTGCAGGCTGGTCGTCGTACCGGTGAGCGATCCCGCCGATACCGTGGTACCGCCCGAGTAGGTGTTGGCGCCGGTGAGGACGAGTATGCCCGGACCCTGCTGGACGACCAGACCGGTTCCAGAGATCGCGTTCGCAACAGTGAGTGAATCCGAACGGTTGAACGAAAGCGTGGCGACATTGACAACGCCGCCGCTCCCCAGGGTGCCGGTTGTCCCGCCATTGCCAACCTGCAGCGTGCCCGCCGCAACCGTCGTCGTGCCGGCATAGCTGTTGTTTGCAGACAGGATCAAAGTCCCCGCGCCGGCCTTCGCGACGTTGCCTGCACCTGCGTTTCCGCCCGTCCCTCCGGACCCGGTCTGGTCAGCAATGGTGTTGTCGAACAGCTGGGTTTGGCCGGCACCCGGATTGAAGGTTACCGAGTTGTTGCCCTGAATGAATAGTCCCGAGCCCAGTGCCGAACCGCCCCCTGCCCCGTTGCCGCCGCCATTGCCACCGGTAACGGTATTCCCGTTGACGGTCAGGGGTCCCGCAAGCGTCAGGTTGCCGCCCTGCTGCACGAAAACGGCGCCGCCCATGCCGGCGCCACCGCCACCACCGCCGAGAGCAAAGAAGTGGCCGCCACCGTTGCCGCCACCGAATCCGCCACTGGCGCGACCACCTCCGCCGCCACCGAACCCGCCGTTGGCTTGTTCGCCGCCACCGCCACCGAAGCCTCCGGTGCCGCCTTGATTTCCACTCCCGCCGCCGCCGAACCCGCCCGGAGCCCCACTGGCAAGAGCAAAGCCCCCGCCGTTGGCACCGCCGATGCCGCCGCCGCCGCCGGTGCCGCCAACGAACGTAGGAATATCACCGCCACCGCCGCCGCCGCCGCCGTTTATTCCGCCTGCTCCGGCGCCTGTGCCGCCCCCGGTGCCTCCAGAGGACGCCCCAAAGGCAATGCCCGGCTGCCCGCTTACTCTTGAATTGCCACCGTCGGCGCCGACGCCGAGGCCACCACCACCACCGGTCCCCGAGGGGCCGGAATCGCCCAGGAAGGCGCCGCCATTGCCGCCCATGCCCCCGCCGCCGCCGAACTGTCCGACGACGCCTCCCGCCCCGCCCTGCGCGGCGTTGCCCGTCAAACTGACATTGTTCACGACGACGCTGGCCTTGTCGGCGATGAAAAGCGCGCCGCCGAACCCGGCGCCGCCTCCTCCGCCCGGCCCGCCGGATCCGCCCTGCGCCTTCGTATCAGTGATGGCGAGGTCGTTTATCAGCACCGTCACGGGAGACTGGGCGTTTCCGGTGAATGCGCCGATGAAGAGGCCGCGGAACTGATTGTTGCCCGAGAGCGTCTTGTTGTTGCCGAAAATAGTGACGCTGCCCTGCACCGCCGGCAGGTCGGCCGTCAGGGTGATGTTCGAGGTAAAGATGATCGTGTCGCCGGCGCCCGCGCCGGCGATTGCACTACGAAGCTGCGCTTCATTAGCCACGTTGAAGTTGGCAGCACCTGCCGCGCCAGAAGTCAGTATGGCCGCGCCTGCGAGGAATGGCGCGGTGAGTCGGCGCCTCGAACGTCGCCCCGCCGCGATCTTCGCGTCGGCCGATTCCATTGGCGCTGGTCGACCTGGTCCACTCTTGTCGAGGTGCTTGTCCACAAAACTCCTGGTCATCCCGGCGATCGCCTCAAGTTGCCTTCGTAGCCGACAAGCGAACTACCTCACCCTCGAATGAAAATGGTGACCAAAGGACAATGGGTGACGGCCAATCACTATGAGCGCCGGCTCGTGCGTGCTATCAAACGACCCGGAAGAACATGGGCATCTCTCCATGAACATCGAATGGCTGCTGAGCGAGGCCGCTGACGATTGGGCGTTGGCCACCGGACAGCGAAGTGTCGTCGACAACGAACTCTGGCAGTCTTCCATCGAGCGGCTGCAACTGGGCCCCGGCCTGCGTGTCTTCCTGTTCGAGGCGGCGGCTCGACGGGATGTTTCCCTCGAGATGCGTTCCGAGCGCTTCAACCGCTGGCTGGGCGGCCAGGTGACGATAGCAGGCACGGCTGAACTCGATTTTCTCGACGGCGTTCGCGTCCGGCCTTCGGCCGATCAAGCCTTGATGTTCCGTCCGTCGCGCCGCGGTTCACGTGCGGCCACCTTCGACTTCAGGGCTGGGACCAAGTTTCATTCTGCCGGCTACAGCCTCGAAATCCCACGTGTCCTGCGGCTTTTCGACGGCGAGGTTCCGGAGGTGTTGCGGCCGCTGGTCGAAGGAGACGCAGAACAAAGTCTAGTCCTGCCCATGCGCCCGGACCGGCCGATGCGCCATATTGCCCAGAGCCTGTTCGGCGGCGGGCTGCACGGCACGCTGCGTACCCTGATGATGGAGGGCGCGGTACTCCAGCTTCTCGCGATCCAAGCGCATACGGCCGTCCAACTCGACAAGCCGCGCCGTCAGCGGCGGCTTGGCAGCCGGGAGCACGACGCAATCCGCGAGGCGCACCGGCTTCTGCTTGCCGACATGCGCCGGCCACCTACGCTGAACGAGCTCGCCGTGGCCGTCGGCTTGGGCGACAAGAAGCTCAATGCAGGCTTCCGGCAACTGTTCGGCGCGACCGCGTTCGAACTCCTGCGCAACGAGCGCCTGGCCCATGCCGACCTTGCTTTGCGCTCACCCAATTCATCGCTCAAAGAGATTGCCTTTCGAGTCGGCTACAGCCACGTCAACAACTTCATCAACGCCTTCACGCACCGATATGGCGTCCCGCCGCGGCGGCGCGCGGAGACGTCCAACGGCCCGAGTCGGTTCAGGCGAATGCACTAACTGCATCGCCGATGGCTGGGTTGAGTATCGTCCTCGCGGCAGGACGGAGTAACCCGACGAAGAGGCTTCCGACGAGATGCCGGCCGGGCTTGTGGCTGCGCGCCCCTCACCGATATGTTAGATACTGGGACTTGATGCTGCATTGTCTTCCAGGGAATAAAAGGATGCATTGTGCGCTAGGTTCTCTATGGCTGCGCCACAACGACAGGTCCGTCGAACGATACAACGTCGTCAAGAGAGCCTGAGAGCGGCTACCAGGCGTTGGAATTGACCCACTAAACCTCGTCACCCGCCGGCAGCCTCTCGCGCCGGGCGGCCTCGAAGAAGGTCAGCATGTCATGGCCCCTTGCATCGCCCGAGCGGCGTTTCAGGAAATCCGCCTTCGTCTCGACCACGCCGATCTTCCGGGCAACGGCCACCGAGATCCATTGATTGAGCGACACGCCGTCCTCCTTGGCGAGGAAACCGGTTACGAGTCTTGACGGCATCTGGCGCGACGGCGGCCGGCGGGTTATGGCCTATCGCTACGTCAGGGGACCCTGGTACCTGCTGCCGAGAATGGATTGAAGGCGGGCGACCTGGGGTCTGCGATGGGCGGCGACCCTCGGGAGAACTCTACGAATGACATCGGTCAATCTGGGTTTTTGCACCTTGCGCAACGGCACCATGCGCCGCGCAATCGCCTTCGTGGCCGCAGTGGCGGCCATGTCTGCGTACAGCCCGCCGACGCCGGCCGCGGCGCAGGCCGCCGCCCAAGACAACCCGCCGCCGCCGGCGTGGCGCGTTGACTGCAGCGGCGACGGCAAGACGCTGGAGTGCCGCGCCATCCAGCAGCTGGTCGCCCAGGAGAACAAGCAAATCTTCATCCAGCTCGCCGCGCGGCTCGGGCCGGACAAGGCGCCGGTTCTGGGCCTGCAGCTGCCGCTCGGCATCAACCTGGCCGAACCTATCCAGCTCAAGGTCGATGCCGGCAAGGAGGAACGCTACCAGGTGCAGACTTGCACCAACGCCGGCTGCCTGCTCAGCCTTCCGCTGAAGGACCCGCTGCTGGCCTCGATGCGCACCGGGACGGTACTGAAGGTCACTGTGTTCGACGGCAACAAGCGCGCGATAACGATCGACATTCCGTTGCTGGGTTTCGGCCTCGCCTTCGACAAGGCGACCAAGCCCTGACCGGCGGCCGGCGGCAGAGATCAGCTCTCCTCGCCGAGCGCGCTTTCGTGCCACCGGCGCAGCAGCAGGTGCGAGACCAGCGACAGCAACATGTAGATCGCGATGCCCGCCGCGGAGATCAGCACGAGTGCCGCGAACATGCGCGGGATCTTGAGCTGATAGCCGGATTCGAGGATGCGATAGGCGAGGCCTGACTCGCGGCCGCCCGAGCCGGCCACGAACTCGGCCACCACGGCGCCGATCAACGCTAGCCCACCCGAGATGCGCAGGCCCCCCAGGAAGTACGGCAGCGCCGCCGGCAGGCGCAGGTCGATCAGCGTGCGCCAGCGGCTCGAACCGTAGAGCTCGAACAGGTCGAGCAGGTTGCGGTCGACCGAGCGCAGCCCCAGCACCGTGTTCGACAGGATCGGGAAGAAGGCCACCAGCCAGGCACAGATCAGCAGCGAGACATTGACGTCATCGACCCAGGCGATGATCAGCGGCGCGATGGCCACGATCGGCGTCACCTGAAGGATGATGGCGTAGGGAAAGAGCGACAGCTCGATCCAGCGCGACAGCGAGAACAGCAGCGCCAGCAGCACGCCGACCAGCACCGCGGCCAGCAGCGCCTGCAGGGTGATCGTGAGCGTGACCACCAGCGCCGGCCACAGCGTGCCCCAGTCCGACACCAGCGTCTTCGCCACCAGGATCGGCCCCGGCAGGATGTAGGGCGGGATCGCCATCGCGCGCACGAGGCCCTCCCACAGGGCCAGTATGAAGAGGCCCGTCAAGACCGGGGCGACGATGCGGGCGCTCATGGGATCATTCCCAGCCTCATCCTGAGGAGCGACGCGCAGCGTCGCGTCTCGAAGGATGAGATCAGGCGAAGCGTTCGTAGCACATGCTTCGAGACGCCGGGCTGCGCCCGGCTCCTCAGAGTTTGTGAATGTATTCGACTGCGAAGCGTACGCCCGACCACCGCGCAATTTTGATTCGAATCGCGAGAAGGCGGCCAGGATTCGAAAACATCTCAAAAGTGACGTCTCTCCATGCCTTGCTCAAAGATTCACAAGCTCTCAGCATGAGGTCGTGCTCTGAAAAAGGGGCGCTCATGCCGCCATCGCCTCGGAAAGCTGCGCCGAGGTGAGGCGGCACAGCGCAGCGTAGTCGGCGGAGGTGCCGAAGGTCTCGCTGCGCGGATAGGGCGCCGGGATGGTGAGTTCGGAGCGCACCCGGCCGGGACGCGCGCTCATCACCACGATGCGCTGCGACAGAAACACCGATTCGAACACCGAGTGGGTCACGAACACGGCGGTGAAGCGGGTGCGCTGCCACAGTTCCAGCAGGTCGGTATTGAGTTTGCGCCGCGTGATCTCGTCGAGCGCGGCGAAGGGTTCGTCCATCAGCAGCAGCTTGGGCGCGGTGACGAGCGCGCGCGCGATCGAGACGCGCATCTTCATGCCACCGGACAATTCGCGCGGATAGCTCTTCTCGAAGCCTTCGAGTCCTACACCCGCCAGCGCTTCGGCCGCGCGCGCCTCGCGTTCCGAACGCGCCAGCCCGCGCAGCTTGAGCGGCAGGGCCACGTTGGCCAGCGCCGTCGTCCACGGCATCAGGGTCGGCTCCTGGAAGACGAAGCCCAGGTCCGGCCTGCCCTGCGGCCACTCGATCGTGCCGGCGCTCGGCTCGGCGAGGCCGGCGATCAGGCGCAGCAGGGTCGATTTTCCACAGCCCGAGGGGCCGAGCACGCTCAGGAACTCGCCGGCCTCGATGTCGAGCGAGGCGCCGCCCAGCGCCTGGACGCCGTTCGCGAAGACCCTGGAGACGTTGCGGACCCGAACGAGCGGCATCAACCCGCCGGAAGGGTCAGGTCGAGACGCGTGGCCCAGACCGGCAAGGGCAGCGTGTCGCGCGCGGCGAGGCTGGCAGGCAGCGTGGCGCGGTCGGTGACCTTGGCGAACGGCAGGACGAGGCCGGCGCGCACGCCGAACACCGCATCGCCATCGAGATGCGCGTCATCCTCGGGGAAGAATTCGGTGATCAGCGGCGGATGGCCGGGCGCCTGGATGATCATGTGCAGATGGGCAGGCCGCCAGGCGTCGCGCCCCAGGACGCGCAGCATGTCGCCGGCCGGGCCGTCGTCCGGCACCTTGTAGGAGACCGGGCGCACGGTGGTGAAGGCAAAGGTGCCGTCGTCCGCCACAGCCAGGCGTGCATGATAGTTGGTCGGCGACTGCGCCGCGTCCTGCTGGGCGTAGAGTCCGTTGCCGGCATTCTGCCAGATCGCCAGCACGGTTCCCTTCGCCGGTGCGCCCGTTCCGTCGACGACGCGACCGCTCACGACGAGCGGGTCGCCCACCTGGCCGCGCCACAGATCGCCGCCATTGGGCAGCTCGGGTGCTCCCTCGATGTGGAACGGGCCGAGCACGGACGACGGCGTTCCGCTGCCGGCGGCGTTCACCATGTCCACGAGCGACGACACGCCGAGCAGGTCGGAGAACAGGATGTATTCGTTGCGCTTGTCGTCGGTGAATTGCGTAGCACGCGTGAGGGCGTCGATGGCGGCGCCCCACTCCGCCTGCGTGACCTTGTTCTCGCGCACGAAACTGTGCAGGTGGCCGGCCAGCGAGACCAGCAGCGTCCGCGTCCGCGCGGACGGGGCGTTGCGGGCATAGTCGGCGAAGGCCTGGGTGATCGAGGTCGGGGTGAGGTTGCGCACGGAAGCCTTCCTGGGGTCGGGGCCTCGGCCCGTTACCGCGGCGCCCGCAGGAGCGCGTCGTAGTCGGCCCGCAGCAGCGCGAACAGCAGATGGTCGGCCCACTGGCCGTTGATGCGCAGATACTGCCGGGCCAGCCCCTCCTCGTGAAAGCCGACCTTGGTCAGCACGGCCTTGGAGGGTTCGTTGTGCGGCAGGCAGGCGGCCTCGAGCCGGTGTAGCCGCAGGTCGTCGAACACGAACGGCAGGGTGGCGCGCAGACCGTCGGTCATCAGGCCCTGGCCGGCATAGGGCTGGCCCATCCAGTAGCCGACGGACGCGGCCTGGGCGACGCCGCGACGGACGTTGCTGAGGTTGATTCCGCCGACCAGCCGGCGGCCTTCATTGGTGAAAACGAAGAGGCCGAAGGCCTCGCCCGCCCGCCATTCCTTGATCTGCTGCCGCAGCCGACGCCGGAAATGGTCGCGGGCCAGAGAATCTTCGGGCCAGGTGGGCTCCCACGGGGTCAGGAAGGCCCGGCTGCGGGCGCGCAATTCGGCCCATTCCGGCCAGTCGTCCAAGCTCGGCGCGCGCAGAAACACGCGCTTCCCGGTAATCCGGGTCATCCCTGACAGCGACAACGGGACGTCGGCAAAGCGGAACATCTTGGGCTATACTCGTGGTTCGTCGGAATTCTTGCATGTTTTCCGGGGTTCGACGTAGGAAATTGAGACGGTCCGCCACGTACCGGGTCGCCGGAAGAGCTGCCGCCATTCGGCCAAACGGGCGTATTACATCCCTCCATCGCAAGTCCTCGAGGCACATCGGCCATGGAAACGGCTAGCAAACCCAGTGTCGGCGAAAAGGGCAGATTCTATCTGACCAAGCACATCTGGCTTCCCCAGCAGCCGCTGGAGGATTTCAACCTCAAGCTTTCGGACATGATCCTGCGGAACATGCCGAAGCTGCCGCTGGGTGGCGAGGACGCGATGAAGGTCTTCCCGGTCCTGGGTGAGCTCAAGAAGAGCCACGCCAAGATCAAGGCCGACCTCGAGTATCTGCTCAGCCATCATGAAGAGATTCCTGCCCTTCACGAGGTCCACCCGCGCGACCTCTACGTGCCGGGCCGCGCCTGGCGCACCTTCCTGCTGAAGCTGTGGGGCCATGACGTTCCGGAGAATGCCGCAGCGGTGCCGGACACGATGGCTGCGATCGCGAAAATCCCCGGCGTCCACACGGCCCTGTTCAGCATCCTCGCCGGCCGCGCCGAGATCGAGCCGCACCGGGGATCCGCCGCCGGCATCATCCGCTTCCATTACCCGCTGATCGTGCCGAAGGAGCCCGAGAAGTGCTGGATCGAGATCGGCGGCCACCATTTCTTCTGGAAGGAAGGCGAGCCGCTGGTCTTCGACGACACGCGCGAGCATTGGGTGAAGAACCAGACCGACGAGACGCGGGTCGTGCTGATCATCGACTTCAACGCGCCGCACCGGCCTGCGCTACAATGTGGTCCGCCGCAGCGCCGAGATTAAGACCGCCATCGAACGCGCCGCGATCGGCGTCCCTCCGCGCACGGCACAAACCGAACTGCCGAAGGCGGCGTAGCTTTCCGGGCGCGTCTCTCGAACAATCCCGTCGTCCTGAGCGGAGCGCCAGAGGCGCGCAGTCGAAGGACCTCTTTTCGTTTCAACGCACTGTGCGTCAGAAAAGAGGTCCTTCGACTGCGCCGCCCTTCGGGCAGCTTCGCTCAGGACGACGCGTTCTTGCTTGCTCTCTTAAGCCGCGAGGCGGCCGGCGATCTTGTCGAGCGATTCCAGGCCGTCGATGGGCCCCAGGGCGGCGAGCGTGAGTTCGCCCTTCAGCAGGCGACGAGCGACGCGACGGACGGCGTCCTGGTCGACCGCTTCGATACGCGCCACGATCTCGGCATAGGGAACGGTGCGGCCGTGAACGATCAGGTGCCGCGCCGCCTGTTCACAGCGCGCGCCGCTGGATTCCAGCGCCATCAGCGTGCCGGCCTTGATCTGGTTCCGGGCGCGGACGAGTTCCTGCTCGTTCAGCGTATCGGCCACGGTGACGAATTCCTCGCACACCGCGGGTACCAGCTCGGACAGATCGTCCTCGCCGGTGCCGGCATAGATGCCGAACAGGCCGCCATCGGCGTAGGCCGTGTTGAAGCAGTGGATGCCATAGACCAGCCCCCGCTCCTCGCGGATGCGCTGGAACAGGCGCGAGGACATGCCGCCGCCGAACAGGGTCGAATAGATCGCCAGCGCGAAATAGTCCGGGTCGCGGTAGCCGATTCCCTCGCAGCCCAGCACGAGATGCGCCTGCTCGAGCACCCTCTGCTCGCGACCGTCGCCGCCGACATAGGCGAGCGGCACCGGCCGCTCGGCATTGGCGGGCGTACGCGGAACCGAGCCGAAATGCTTCTCGGCGAGATCGACGATCTGGTCGTGCTCGACCCGACCGGCCGCCGACAGGACCATGTTCGAGGCGGTGTAGTGGCGCGCGAGATAGGCGAAGAGGTCGTCGCGGCCGATCGCCTCGACCGAGGTGGCCGTGCCGAGCACCGGCCGGCCGAGCGGCTGGCCCGGCAGCGCGGTCTCCTGGAACTGGTCGAAGATCAGGTCGTCGGGCGTATCGAGCGCCTGGCCGATCTCCTGCAGGATGACGCCGCGCTCGCGCTGCAGCTCGTCGGGATCGAACACCGAGTTGCGCAGGATGTCGGAGATCATCTCGACGCCCAGCGCCACGTCCTCCTTGAGGACCGAGGCGTGATAGGCGGTGATCTCGCGGCCGGTGTAGGCGTTCAGGCTGCCACCGACATTCTCGATCTCCTCGGCGATGGCGCGGGCGCTGCGGGTGCGGGTGCCCTTGAACGCCATGTGCTCCAGCATGTGGGCCATGCCGTTCAGCTCCGCGGTCTCGTGGCGCGTGCCGCAGCCGACCCAGATGCCGAGCGACGCCGATTCCACCTCGGGCATCGGGTCGACGGCGACCCGCAGGCCGTTGCCCAGTGTCGTAACCTTCACTTCGCTCACGTGCGCACCTTGCTCCTGGCCGCAGGCGTGGCGGCCATCTCCTGGCGTTCGTCGATCATGGATTTTAGGGCCGCAATGTCGTTCGGCATTCCGTCGGCGCGCTCGGCGCGGTCCAGCAGGTCGGCGAGCCGCGCCGGGAGGTGCGGCCGCCGTCCGGTCGCCTTCTCCACGGCATCGGGAAACTTGGCGGGATGTGCCGTCGCCAGCACGACCATGGGAATGGCGGGATCGCGTCGGTGCTGCTGGGCCAGCGCATATCCAACCGCGGTATGCGGATCGATCGTCTCGCCGAAACGGGTCAGGCAGTCCTTCATGGCGGCCAGCGTCCCGGCATCGTCCAGCCGGCCCGCGTCGAAGAGTTCACGGACGCCGGCCAGCACGTTGCCGCCGACCTTCAGGGTGCCCGTGCTGCGGAAGGCCGTCATGGCATCGGCCAAGGCGACGCCGTCACGTTCGTAGAGGTCGAACAGCAGGCGCTCGAAGTTGCTCGAGATCTGGATGTCCATGCTGGGGCTCAGGGTCGGCACGACCTCGGAGGTCGTCATCGTGCCGCTCTCAAAGAAGCGCGCCAGGATGTCATTGCTGTTGGCGCCGACCACGAAGTGCGAGATCGGCAGGCCCATCTGCTTCGCGGCATAGCCTGCATAGACATTGCCGAAATTGCCGCTGGGCACGCTGAACGCCACCGGGCGCTCGGGGGCACCCAGCTTCAGCGCCGCCCAGAAATAGTAGACGATCTGCGCCATCACGCGGGCGAAGTTGATCGAATTCACCGCCGTCAGCGCGTGCCGGTCGCGGAACGCCAGATCGTTGAAGCAGGCCTTGGCGAGATCCTGGCAGTCGTCGAACGTGCCCTGGACGGCGATGTTGTGCACGTTGGGCGCCAGCACCGTCGTCATCTGCCGGCGCTGGACCTCGCTCACGCGGCCGTGCGGGAACAGCATGAAGATGTCGATGGTCTTGCGGTCCCGCACCGCCTCGATGGCGGCCGAGCCGGTGTCGCCCGAGGTGGCGCCGACGATGGTGGCGTGCTGGCCGCGCGCCGTCAGCGTCTGGTCGAGCATGCGGCCGAGCAGCTGCAGCGCCACGTCCTTGAAAGCGAGCGTCGGACCGTGGAACAGCTCGAGCAGGTGCAGGCCGGAGTCGCCGAGCGGCTTCAGCGGCGCGACCTCCGGCGTCTCGAACGAGGCATAGGCCTCGCCGATCAGGCGGCGGAAGGTCGCCTCGTCGAAGGCGTCGCCCACGAACGGGCGCATGATGCGGAAAGCCAGCTCGGCGTAGCCGAGGCCCTTCAGGGCCGCGATCTCGGCCTTCGAGAACTGCGGCCATTCGGCGGGCAGGTAGAGGCCGCCGTCGCGGGCAAGGCCCGCCAGCATGATGTCCTCGAAGCCGAGCGGCGCGGGATTGCCCTGCGAGCCGTGGCGGGTGCTGATGTAACGCAAAGGATTTCTCCGGCTAGGCGACCTGCCGACAGGCCTCATGGTCCTTGCGAACCCGTTTCGTGGAGGCCGGGAACTTGGCCAGCGCCCTCTCCGGGCGGGTGGGCCGCTTGACCAGATCGCCGCCGCAGTTCGGGCAATGGCCGCCCAGGCGGGTTTGCGCGCAGTCGGCGCAGAAAGTGCACTCGAAGGTGCAGATCAGGGCGTCGGACGCGCCGTTGGGCAGGTCCTTGTCGCAGCATTCGCAGTTCGGACGGAGGTCGAGCATGGGTCCCTCTTACGCCTGCAGGTAGCGGCTTTCCAGATGGGCTTTGAAGGCGGCGGCGCTGAGCGGCGCCCCGGTGGCCTCGGTCAGGATCTCGTCGGTCGTCGCAATCGAGCCCTTGCCGTGGACATTGGCGCGCAGCCAACCCAGCAGCGGGGCGAAATCGCCCTGCCCGATGGCGTCCATCAGGCCGGGATGGGCACGGCGGGCGGCGGCGAAGAGCTGGGCCGCGGCCAGCGCGCCCAGCGTGTAGGTCGGGAAATAACCCCAGCCACCATCCGGCCAATGGATGTCCTGCAGGCAGCCCAGCGAGTCGTCGGGTGGTACGATTCCCAACAAGTCCCGCATGCCGTCGTTCCAGGCGCCGGGCAGGTCGGGCAACGCGAGGTCGCCCGCCAGCATCGCCCGCTCCAGCCGATAGCGCAGCATGATGTGCAACGGATAGGTGACTTCGTCGGCATCGACGCGAATCAAGCCCGGCGCCACGCGCGTGTAGAGCCGATGGATGTTCTCCTCGGTCCAGGCCGGCCCCTCCTTGCCGAAGGCGGCGCGCATGCGCGGGGCGGCAAACTCGAGAAAGGCGTCGCTGCGACAGGCCTGCATCTCCATCAGCAGGGACTGGCTCTCGTGCAGGGTCATGCCGCGCGCATTGCCGACCGGCTGGCGGCGCCAGGCCTTGGGCAGGCCGGCTTCATAGAGGCCGTGTCCGGTTTCGTGCAGCACCCCCATCAGCGAGCGCGCGAAATCTGCCTCGTCGTAGCGCGTGGTGATGCGCACATCGTCGGCCGTCCCGCCGGTAAACGGATGCGCCGACACGTCGAGCCTGCCGTGATGGAAGTCGAAGCCGATCCGGCGGATCAGTTCCTCGCCCAGCCGGCGCTGCGCCTCGACGGGAAACGGACCCTTGAGCGGTAACGGATCGGGCTCGCTCTTCTGACGCTCCAGCACGTGGCCCAGCAGGTCGGGCAGGAAGCCGCGCAGCTCGGCGAACAACGCGTCGATGCGCGCCGAGCGTCCGCCGGGTTCGAACTCGTCGAGCAAGGCATCGTAGAGCGAGGTGCCCAGCGCGGCGGCCTTGGCCTCGCCCACCCGGCGCATGATCGTCAGCACCTCGGTGAGCGTCGGCAGCAGCGACTTGAAGTCGGCATTCTTCCTGGCCGAGCGCCAAGCCAGCTCGCAGGCCGAGCAGGCCCGCGTGCGCGCCTCGACGAGGTCGGAAGGCAGCGCGCTCTCGTGCACCCAAGAACGGCGCATCTCGCGCAGGTTGGCCGCCTGCCAGGGATCGAGCGAGGCGCGGCCCTCCTCGGCGCGCGACAGAAGATCGGGCATCTCGGGCGCGGAGATGATCTCGTGGGCGATGACGCCCAGGGTCGCCAGCTGGTCGGCGCGATCGCCGCTGGCGCCGTCCGGCATCATGGTCGAACGATCCCAGTTCAGGATGGCCGTCGCGCGACCGATATCGCTCAGCCGCGCGAAGCGATGTTCCAGCTCGGCATAGGGATCGGTGGCGATCACTGCGTCTTCCTGCGACCGTTGATCTCCAGCCGGCCGTTCTCCCAGTGATAGGCGAGATAGACGCCGGCCAGCGCGAGAGCGATCAGGAACCAGGTGATGGCGTACTGGAGATGGTCGTTGGGAATCTCGAGCCGGGTCTGGCCGCCCACCGGTATGCCACCCGGATTGGGCGTGGCGTCGGACTCGAGGAAGAAGGTGTCGAGCTTGGGATCCGGCGGCGCCCCCGCCATCTTGCGCATCAGCGGCACGTCGGCCTGGAACCAGAAGTTCTTCTCCGGGACGTTCTCCGGCGCGAAGCGCGCCCTGGTCTGGGACCGGCGAACGAGGCCGGTCAGCTCGACCCGCCCCGACGGCTGCGCCGCCGCCTGCGTCGCGGCCTTGCGATCGGGCACCCAGCCGCGATCGAACAGGACCACGCGACCGTCATCGGTCTTGAGTGGCACGATGACCTGCAGGCCGACCTTGTTCTTCAGGCTCCGCGCCGCCAGGAAGAACTCGTGCCCATGCTCGAAGGTACCGGAAACCTTCACACGCCCGTATTCGTGGCGCAGTGGAACGCCGCTCAGCAGCTTGTCGAGCGTCATCGGCGGCGCCGCCTGATTCGCGGCGATGCGATCGATGATGTCGCGCTTCCACTCGCGACGCTCCATCTGCCAGATCCCCAGGCTCAGCGAGAGGACCAGGATGGGCAGCGAGACGAGCGTGGGCCAGAGAGCGGGCCTCAGCCGGATCATGGTGTCTCCTCTACTCGTCGAGTTCGGTGGTGCGATGGACGAACTGCTGGGCGACCAGCAGGGCCTTTAGGAAGCGCAACATCCAGACGGCCAGCGCGAAGGTGAGCGGCAGCCAGATCGCTACGTGCACCCACCACGGCGGCTCGTAGCGGAACTCGACCCAGAAGACGAGCATCATGATGATGGCGCCGAGTCCCAGGATGACGAACACCGCCGGCCCGTCGCCGGCATCGTTGCCGCGCAGGTCGAGGCCGCAGGAGGAGCAGCGGTCGACCACGTTCAGCAGGCCGGCGAAGAGCCGTCCCTTGCCGCAACGGGGGCAGGCGCCGCGCAGGGCGACGTCGAAGGGCGATTGCCGGGGCCAGTCGGACACGGGGTGGTCTCCCAAAGACGAACCGCCGGGGAGCACCCGGCGGTTCCAAGATAGCCTGTAAGACTGCGTCAGTGCAGGGCGATCGGCGCCTTGCCGGCGCCCCACCAGTAGATGCAGAAGAACAGGAACAGCCAGACCACGTCGACGAAGTGCCAGTACCACGCAGCGGCCTCGAAGCCGAAATGCTGCTTGGGCTTGAACTGGCCCTTCGCGGCGCGGATCAGGCAGACGATCAGGAAGATGGTCCCGACGAGCACGTGGAAGCCGTGGAAGCCCGTCGCCATGAAGAAGGTCGACGTATAGATGTCCTGGCTGAACGTGAACGGCGCGTAGATGTACTCGTAGGCTTGGACGCCCGTGAAGATCATACCGAGGAGGACGGTGCACAGCAGGCCGCGGACGGCGTCCTTCTGGTTGCCCTCGATGATCGCGTGGTGGGCCCAGGTGCAGGTGGTGCCCGACAGCAGCAGGATCAGCGTGTTCATCAACGGCAGGTCGAACGGCGCGATGATGCTGATGCCCTTGGGAGGCCAGATGCCGCCGGTCGCCTCCGCACGGACCGGCATGTTCGGCGCGCCCGGATAGAGCGCGGCGTCGAAGAACGCCCAGAAGAAGGCCGCGAAGAACAGCACTTCCGAGGCGATGAACAGGATCATGCCGTAGCGCAGCCCGAGCTGGACCACTGCCGTGTGATAGACGCGCGACTCGGCGATGACGTCGGACCACCACCAGTACATGACGCCCACTACCAGCAGCAGGCCGGGAGCCAGCCCCCACCAGTGCACGGCCTTCATGACGTTGCCGATGCCCTGGCCCATCATGTCCGGATGCAGCGCGAAGCCGAAGCCGAGCGCCAGCACGAGGGCCGCCAACGAACCCAGGGCCGGCCACGGGCTGGGGTCGACCAGATGATAGGGATGCTTCGGAGTACCGCCGGCCATGTTCATCCACCCTTTCCGATATCGCTGCCGGGCAATCCGCCCAGCAAGGTCCTGGCCCGTTCCGTCTTCGCCTCGAAGAATGTGTACGAAAGCGTGATGGTCCGGATGTTGTCGTAGCGCCGATCCTTGTCCAACTCGGGATCGACGAAGAAGATCACGGGCATGTCCACGGACTGCCCGGGGAGCAGCAACTGCTCCGTGAAGCAGAAGCACTGGATCTTGTTGAACCACCCGCCGGCCGACTCAGGGGTGACGTTGTAGGTCGACGTCCCGACGGCCGGGCGCTGCGAAAGGTTGGTCACGCGGTAGTGGGCGAGACACTCCTCACCCAGACGGACCGTGACCTCGCGCTGCAGTGGCTGGAAACGCCACGGCAGGGACGTGTCGACGTTGGAATCGAAGCGGACCTTGACCGTGCGGTCGAGCATCGGCCGGTCGCCTTCCTGCGCCACGACCGGCGTGCCGCCGAACCCGGTGGTTCGGCAGAACAGGTCGTAAAGCGGCACCGAGGCATAGGCGAAACCGCCCATGCCCGCCGTCATGAGGAAAAGCCGTCGCGCCAGCCGCTTGTTCCTGGCGGCGGTGTCGGGCGTGTCATCCGTCATCCGTAGCCTCCCATGCGCACGATCGTAAGAGCAAAGAACAGGATCACGAGCACGACCAGAAAACCCGCGATGAACAGGTTCTTGCCGCGCTGGCGGCGGTGCATCTCGGTATCGCCCGGTCGACGGTCCTGTGCCATGGCCGCGCTCATCCCGCGATCCGGCTCACGACGAGATCGACCGGCAAAGCCGCGAATACAGCGGCCAGATAGATCAGCGAATAGCGGAACATCCTGCGGGCGGCGCCGAAGGCCGTTTCGTCGTCCGCGGTTCGCCAGACGGCGATCGCGTGCCCGATGAAGCCCAGGCTGAGCGCCAGGGCAACCGCACCATAGACCCAGCCGACCGCGCCCAGCAGCGTCGGCGCCAGGGCGACCGGCAGGAGCAGCAGCGTGTAGATCACCATCTGCCGCTTGGTCTCGCGCGGCCCCGCCACCACCGGCAGCATCGGCACGCCGGCGCGGCGATAATCCTCGCTGCGGTACAGCGCGAGCGCCCAGAAATGCGGCGGGGTCCAGAGGAAGACCAGCAGGAAGAGCGCGATCCCGACGGCGGACACGTCGCCGGTCGCGGCGGCCCAGCCGATCATCGGCGGAAAGGCGCCGGCGGCACCGCCGATCACGATGTTCTGCGGCGTCCGGCGCTTCAGCCAGATCGTGTAGACGAAGACGTAGAACAGGATCGCCGCCGCCAGCAGCGCGGCCGCCACGAGGTTCGTCGATACCGCCATCAGCAGGACCGAGAACATCGACAGCAGCACGCCGAGGCCCAGCGCATCGTCCGGCGCCACGCGACCGGCCGGCAGCGGGCGGTTGCGCGTGCGGACCATCAGCGCGTCAAGGTCACGCTCGTACCACATGTTGATGGCGCCGGCCGCGCCCGAGCCCAGGGCGATCGCCAGAACCGCCAGCGCCGTCTTGAACGGGTGGAGATGCACCGGTGCGATCAACACGCCGATCCACCCGGTGAAGACCACCAGCGACATGACACGCGGCTTCAGCAGGTCGATGTAGTCGCGCACGCGCGCACGCGTCGCGGCCCCTTCGATGCTTCCCGTGAATGTGTGTGCGGTGTCGCTCATGGGCCCTTCAAGGCGAAGGCGCCTTCGTGGGGCGCCTCCGCTCCGTTCCTAGTGGTTCGCCGTCGGCGAGATGTGCGGCAGTTCTTCGAAGGTATGGAACGGCGGCGGCGAAGCCACCGTCCATTCCAGCGTCGTCGCCCCCTCACCCCAGTAGTTCGCACCGACCTTGCGGCCGTACAAGAGCGTGCCGAACACCACGAAGACGAGCCAGAACAGGGTCGCGCCGAACGACAGGAACGCGCCGATCGAGGAGAGGTAGTTCCAGTGCGCCATCGCGTCCGGATAGTCGACGTAGTGGCGCGGCATGCCGGCCAGTCCCGAGAAATGCATCGGGAAGAACGTCAGGTTCACGGCGACGAAGGTGACCCAGAAGTGGATCTGCGCCGCCCACTCCGGATACTGCCGGCCCGACATCTTGCCGATCCAGTAGTAGAAGCCGGCGAACATGCCGAACACTGCACCGAGCGATAGCACATAGTGGAAGTGCGCGATCACGTAGTAGGTGTTGTGCAGGGAGTAGTCGACGCCGGCATTGGCCAGGACCACGCCGGTCACGCCGCCGACGGTGAACAGGAAGATGAAGCCGATCGCCCACAGCATCGGGATCGTGAGCCGGATCGAGCCGCCCCACATGGTGGCGATCCACGAGAAGATCTTCACGCCCGTCGGCACCGCGATCACCATGGTCGCGGCCACGAAGTAGGCGCGCGTGTCGACGTCCATACCGACCGTGTACATGTGGTGCGCCCACACGACGAAGCCGACGACGCCGATCGCCACCATCGCGTAGGCCATTCCGAGATAGCCGAAGATCGGCTTGCGGGCGAAGGTCGAGATGATGTGGCTGATGATGCCGAAGGCCGGCAGGATCATGATGTAGACTTCGGGGTGACCGAAGAACCAGAACAGGTTCAGG